>Ga0315287_10001143_pt1 | contig 24198 bp, 20 predicted proteins | sample YL17G11_0_MG_FD_205037 | JGI IMG/M metagenome (GOLD analysis project Ga0315287, IMG submission 205037) | Sediment microbial communities from Yellowstone Lake, YNP, Wyoming, USA - YL17G11_0 | ecosystem: Environmental > Aquatic > Freshwater > Lake > Sediment | place: USA: Wyoming | collected... | reverse complement strand
CGCGATCAGGGCTGTGTGTTCCCCGGTTGCACGCACAAACGCTACGTGGACGGCCACCACATTCATCATTGGGCCGGAGGCGGCGAGACCAAGCTGTCGAATCTCGTGTCACTTTGCCGCTTCCATCACCGGGCGGTACACGAAGGCGGCATCGTCATTCACCGGCTCGACGATGGTGCATGGCGCTTCAGCAAACGCAACGGCGAGTCCCTGCACTCCTGTGCGCCTGGATGCACTCAGCCGATCATCGACTGGACGCGACTGCAGGAGTCGCACCGTGAGCAGGGCATCGTTATCGACGCCAGCACCGCTGCAACGCACTGGCGGGGCGAGAAGATGGATTACGGAATTGCGATCGATGCGCTCATCGGGCGGGCTAAGCGAGCCAGAACCGTTGCGGACTGCGGCTCTACCTGCCGCGATCCGAGTCATGCGCAGAGTTGTGACCTCTGACCTCGTGGTTCACGGATGGTCGCGATCGCGTCAGCGTCGGGATGCGGGATGCGCTCCCACTGCCTCTGCGCGATTCTTTCTCGCTGACCATCAATGATAACGTCCTTTATCAGTCATTATGTAGAGGGCGACGGAGGGCATTCCAATGGGCTAGATCGATCCGATGCAGCGGTCGTGGCTCGGTTTGCGGACATTCGTGTAGGGGAGAGTCAATCCGTTGTCTTGCCGTTGACCTTGTCGAGGCCCTTGACCAAGCGCTGCGCCCACGAGCGGACAGCACGCCGGAAGTCGGCCGAGTTGGTCACCGAGTTCGTCACCTGCGCCCAGCCCGTGTCGGTGTCCGCCTTCTCGTCGATGACCCGCGCCAGCAACTGGCCGGTCGGCGCGTCACGCAGTTCCATGACCAGGGTCATGCGGCCGGCGCCTTGCGTCGTGTAGGTGGTCGAACGGCCGGGCGTGCTCATCGACGTATCCGGCGCGTTAATGTAGACGTTGGCGAGCCCCGGACTGACACGCAGCGTGTCGTCGCCCATCTTGTCCACCACGGCATAGCCGCCCTTGCCGAGTTCCTCGACGAAGACCTTCTGGAACTCCTTCGCCATGTCGGCCTTGATCCTCTGCATGTCCTCGGTGGACAGGCGACCGGCGGTGCCGCGGACGTTGCGGTTCGGGTCCCAGTTCTTGTCGAAGGCGACTTCCAGCCTGTCGATCATCACGTCCTTGTACGCCTTGAACTGCACATTGGGACGGATGTAGACGAGGTCGAGACCCTTCTTCTTCGTCAGCTCGAGCCCGTCCCAGTTCTGCGGTGGCTTGTCGGCCATGGCAGCCGTCGCCGCCAGCAGTGCCACCGCGAGACCTGCGCAAACCACGCTTGCAGACTTGATCAGCTTCATAGGTCAGGTTCCTTATTGTTGCCCCGGGGTATAAGGGCGTATTGGAGGATCAATCGGGCGGGCTGTCAATTGCGGCGGGCGAACTGCAAAATGCCGCGTCAAATCACCCATTACAACCTTCCCTTCATGACTTCGACGCCTGTGATCCGCAATTACCCGATCACGCCGACGCTGGCGCCGGCAGATATTCGTGATGCAAACCACCCAGCACCGATCTGGCGCGCACCCCGAGGGGCTCGCCGATCCGATGGCGGTTAGTGGTGTCGCGGACGGCACGACCTCTGATGGAGGATTCGGGAAACGCCTTACTTCGGTTCTTAATGACTACGAAAGATCGAGGTGACGTTAGCGGAGCACAGGACGCATGCTCGACAACAATCGAGCGGAGAACTCGCACCTGGTCATTCGACGAAGGAAGCGCAAACAGCAGAGGTTCAAATCTCTACGTTCAGCCCAGAGGTTTCTCGCAACTCACGCCGCCGTCCACAACACTTTCAACGTTCAAAGACACCTGATCCGCCTGTGAGTAGCGAATTCGCGGTACGACGGAGAGCCCGGTTCGGTGTGAGCAAGCCGAAGACCGGGAAAGATTTTCCGCTTGGCCGACCGAACCGCCCCTCGCGACCGAGCCCATCCCGAACCGGAGGCGTGAAAAGCCGCATTAATTTTGGAGTGGCCCAACGCCGTCAACGGCTTGCGGGCATCGCGACCGAACCTTTTCCGAACCTCGCGCAGAACGGGGCCCGCGGGGTCCGGAACTCCTCACCCACGTCCGCGAAGCCGCAGCCGAGGTCTGAGCGACAACACAACGAGGCCGGCCAGGTCGGCAAGTAACCGAAGGACGATTCGAGCCAACGCGATCACGCTACGATCATGCCACAGCTCGGCGAAGGTCCCGCAATAGGGTCAGTTCGTCCCAGATGTAATATTTGCGGAGCACAGGTCACATTTCGGAGCGCCTTACCCTGTTCCCTAATCTCGTCTGTAGATCAGACGACCCGCCACGACGCGCTCAAGATGGTAGTCGTCCAACAGTTCCCGAGGAAACGCCTGGCGTGTGTCGATGTCGCCGCGAGATCCAACCCGCCCTTCCGGCAGTATGATCCGGGTCGGCTGACGCGAGACGATCTCTTCCAGCACCGCTTCCGTGGTTGCCGCGGGTCCGTAAAGCGGCTTTAGAACCGCTTGCTCCATCCACAAATTCGCCGGAAATGCCGCCACAGGGACCACCGGGTACGTATCCATGAGCCAGTAGAGGAGAATGTCGTCGGTTGTGAACAACGTATCTTCCGGCTCTGACACGTTCCTCAGATACCGGGCCAGCTCGAAATTGACACCCCGGTAAACCTCTCCATCTTTCGCGTGGCTCATGAGCATGACGCGGTAGACACCAACATTGTCAGCAGTGAATCCGATTACCGTGGCACCGATGATCACTACCAGCCAACTGCGCTTCAAATTCAGGATTGCGGTCGATACGACAAGCCCCGCGCCGATTGCAAAGAACGGCGCCAGCTGCAGCAGGTAGTGCCCCCACGGGTATCCACTCGAGAGGATCGACAACAGGGTCGCAGCCAGAAACACCAATATCATCGTAGATGCGGCATTGCGGTGCCGCTCCATGACCACGAGCAGAGCGACCCCTGCCAAGCCGGCCACCCAGAAGAGCGCATTGAGAACCCATTGCAGCCCAACGACCGCCCCCTGCCAGCCGAACCTAAACGCGCTTCCAAGCATGGCCTTGCCTACGTCCAGGTAGCCCAGTGCCGACTCCGAGTAGGCCAGTGGAACCCGGATCGCCGAATCGACGAGCAGCTTGCCGTACCCGTTCACGGCATAGACCAGGAAGATCGCACCAAACACGATCAGGCTGCCAGACGCGATGTAGACCGTGACAAGCGCCCGCTCGCGCAGGCTCCGATGCGCATGGGCAAAGGGTAAGAGCAGCAGCACGGACAGCAGAACGTAGGCAAGATTTGTTCGCACCATCGTCGCCGCGCCGAGCAGGACGCCGATCACCAAGAGTCGCCCATGGCTGCTCGTCTTGTTATCGATGAGCGACAAGGCTCCGAGCAGCGGCATCAGTGCGACGTGTTCCATCATTACCGCCGGCCCACTGCTGACCAGCACGCTAACCGCGATGATGAAAAATGTCGCCGCCAGAAAGGCGGCCCGGCGACCCATCAGTCCAGTGGCGATCCGGAATACGAGCAGTGCCGACAGTGCGACCAGGACGGCGCCACCAAAGCGAACGAACGCAAGACTGTCGGGCAGGAAGGCGATGATAAACGCGAAGAACGCGAACCCAAGCGGTGGCTTGTTGTCCCAGACCAGTGTGTAGGGCAAGTGGCCGTGCGCCAGAGCGTCCCCCACCAAGATGAACACGCTCTCATCCCAGTCGATGACGTCCTGAAAGAACCATGGCAACCGGAACGAAACGGCGATCAACAGCAGCAACACGAAAATGGCGGTCGTACCCACGCCGGCATTGACGTCCCCAGGTTGCGTCATCACGTTGCTGACCTCTCCGCCGCTCCGCTACTCCGCTCTCCGGAGACGTCCGGGACCGCAGGTGTCAACCGGCGTCGAGGATTGACCAGGGCCCAGCGTCCAATGTTGACCGTGTGAGAATGCAACAACCTCAGGATTGTCGTCGCGAAATATCTCTCGGAGCATGGTGAATCTCCGGCGCCGGTTAGGCCAAGATCCTTGTCAAACCTCAACGCCGGTTCACACCCAGGCCGCATTGGACAAGTCCACATCCAGCTCGTCGGCCAGCATGATCAGGTACAACAGCACGTCGGCGAGTCCATCGCGAACCTGCGACTGCCTGTCCTCACTCAGTTCCTCCGTCGCCCCGGTCTCGAGCCACTGGAAGTGCTCGAGCAACTCCGCTGCCTCGACGCTCAGGGCGATCGCCAGGTTCTTGGGCGAGTAGAACGGATGCCAGTCCCGCTGCGCAGCAAATGCCCTCAACGCATCCCGGAACTCAGCGATATCTCGCGATCGACTCATCCCAGCACCCAGCCCATCGGGATCCACCACGGCTGAGTCGCCAAGTGCTTTTCTGGCCTAACGGCTATGCAGGTGATGTCTTTTCGCAACATGCCAAAATGATCTTATGGGGTCTTTGTAATTTCGATAATTGACACCAAACCAGACGTCCGCGAGGTGGTAACGCTCGATGCGGTTGAACCCCGCTATTGTGCGCGTCAAGATCGATCGTTGGCAGCGTGCCGAAGGCGTAAGGCATATACAGTTATCAACTGTATAGCGGACTGATAATAGCTGTTCGCGGGATCAGGCGTTCGTCTGCCGCAGTATGGTCATCGGTGGTTGGGTGACGACCGAGCGCGCGGCGAGAATCCCCGCGACTCCCACCAGCAGCGCGCCGCCGAGGATTCCCGCGATCCACACCCACGGGTCGGGCGAGTACTTAAGGTCAAACACGCGGTTCGCCAGGAAATAGCCTGCGACCGTCGCGCCCGTTGCGGCGAGCACGCCGGACAGCACTCCGAGCACGACGAACTCGGCAGCGACGCCCTGGAACACGACCGACCGGCTCGCACCCAGCGTCCTCAACATCGCGCTCTCGTAGCGCCGCTCGTCGCGCGTCGCCTGCACTGCGGCAAGCAACACCATCAGGCCCGCGAGCAGCGTGAACATGAATACGTACTGCACGGCGAGCGCCGCTTTGTCCATCACGTCCCGCACCTGCGACAGCAGCGTGTCGAGGTCGATGATCGTGATCTCAGGGAATTTCCTGACCAGCTCGACGAGCGCAGGCCGCTGCGCACGATCCACGTGCACGCTGGTGATCAGCGTGCCGGTCACCGCGTCCAGCACGCCCGGCGAAAACACCACGAAGAAATTCGGCTGGAACGAATCCCAGCGCACCTCGCGCAGGCTGGCGACTTTCGCGCTGATGGTCTCGCCGGCCACGTCGTAGGTGACGACATCGCCGAGCTTGAGCCCGAGCATCTCCGCATAGCCCTTCTCGACCGACACGCGTGCGCCGCCACCGTCACCTTCCCGCCACCATCGGCCGGCGACCAGGCGATTGTCGTCACGGAACGTGCGTGTCCACGTCAGGTTGGCTTCATGCTCGACGGATTCCCGGGCATGCTCCGACTGGAACGTCAGCTTGCCGACCTCGGCGCCGTTGATGGTCGCGAGCCGCGCACGCACCAGCGGCACGAGTTCGGTCTGGGGCAGTCCGCGCGCGGCAAAGAACGCGCGCACCGCGTCACCCTCGTCCGGGCGGATGTTGATCATGAAATAGTTCGGCGCTCCGGCGGGCAGGCTCGCCTTCCAGTCGCGCAGCAGGTCGTTGCGCACCAGCGCGAGCAGCAGCAGCACCATGAAGCCGAGGCCGAACGCGACGATCTGCACGATGCTGTCCCGCCCGCGCCGCGCGATGTTGGCTAAGCCGTAGCGCCAGGCGACGCCGACGCCGCCGCGCAGCTTCCCCGCCGCTTTCACCAGCAGCCAGCCGCACACGGCAAGCGCTGCGAAGGTGGCGGCGATTGCACCCGCGACGTAGCTCACCAGGCGGGCATCGCGCACGATCCAGTAGAGCAGTGCCAGCACCGCGCCGATCGCCAGCCCGTAGACCAGTGCGAAGCGCAACGGCGGGGGCTCGAGGTCGCGGCGCAGGACGCGGGCCGGCGGCGTGCGCTTCAATTGCAGCAGCGGCGGCAACGCGAAACCCACCAGCACGACGACTGCCGTGACCAGGCCGAGCCAGTAGGTCTGCAACGACGGAGGCGGAAGATCCCCGCGCAACAGGTCACGCAGCAACCATGACAGTCCCCACTGCGCGACGTAGCCGAGCACGGTACCGGTCACGCTCACTGCCGCGGCGATCACGACCAGCTGGAGGACGGTCTGTCGCAGCACGAACGATTGCGTGGCGCCCATGCACTTCATCAGCGCGACGTTGTCGAGGTGACGACGCGCATACCGGCGCGCAGACATCGCCACGGCGATGGCGGACAGCAGCACGCTCACCATGCTTGCGAGCGACAGGAATCGCCCGGCCCGGTCGCTGGACGAACGGATCTGCGGGCTCGCATCCGCCACGCTCTCCAGGCGCTCGCCCGGCCGCTTCGCCCGCAGCAGGTAGGCACGAAAATCCGCTACCTCGGCCGGGTCGCCGGCGAACAACACGGCGCGACGTACGCGGCTGCCCGGCTGGATCAGCTCGGTGGCGCGCACGTCGCCGAGATTGATGAGCAGAGTGGCGGAGAGATCCGCAAAGCCGCTGCCCTGGTCCGGCCGGTAATCGAGCACTTTCGTCACGACGACAGGAAGCGCGCCGACCCGCAGCGTGACGCCGACCGAGGCGCCCAGCTTGGCGAGCAATCGCGAATCGGCCCACGCCTGGCCCGGACCCGGAATGCCGCTCGACTCCCGCGCCGGCCCGAACGGACGCTCGGCCACCCGGATCCGCCCGCGCAACGGATAGCCATCACCCACGGCGCGCAATGCAACGAGCGACGATTCGTCGCCGCTGAATACGACGCTCGGCATCGTGAGCAGCCGCACCACTCGCAGGCCGCGGCTCAGTGCCTCGCGGTCGTAGCGTTCATCGATCGGCCGTGCCGACTCGAGCCTCAGGTCGGCCGCCAGTACCTCGCCCGCCTGCCGCTCGACGGCCCGCCCGATGCGGCTAGTGAAGAATCCGACCGCGGTCAGCGAGGCCACGGCGACGAGCAGTGCCAGCATCAGCACGGCGAGTTCGCCGGACTTCAAGTCGCGAACCAGCTGGCGCAGGGCGAATGGCAGTGCGCCCATGCTCAACCCTCGACGACCCGCCCGGCATCCAGGCGGACCACCCGGCTGCAGCGTGCCGCGAGCGCGCGGTCGTGGGTGACCAGCACGAGGGTCGTCCGTGCGTCGGCATTCAACTTGAACAGCAGGTCCATGATCCGCTCGCCGGTCGTGGTGTCGAGATTGCCGGTCGGCTCATCGGCGAACAGCACGTCGGGGCGGGTGACGAACGCGCGCGCAATGGCGACGCGTTGCTGCTCGCCGCCCGACAACTGCCGCGGATAGTGACCGGCCCGCGCTGCCAGGCCGACTTTCGCCAGCACCTCGGCGGCCATCGAGCGCGCATCGCCGCGGCGCGCAAGTTCGAGCGGCAGCATCACGTTTTCGAGCGCGGTCAGTGACGGCAGCAGATGGAAGGACTGGAACACGAATCCCACGTGCCCGGCGCGCACGGCGGCGCGGCCGTCTTCGTCGAGCGCGGTGAGTTCGTGGCCAGCGAGCCAGACCTTGCCCGCTGTGGGCGCGTCGAGACCGGCCAGCAGGGCCAGCAACGTCGACTTGCCGGCGCCCGAGGCCCCGACGACCGCGACGGTCTCGCCGCGCCCGATGGCGACCGAGACGTCGGCCAGTATGGCGAGCGCTCCCTCCGGACTGCTAACCTGCTTGCCGACTCCTTCGGCTGCCAGCACCGTGTCCATCCGATCCATTTGCATCGCGTTCGTCGTCTGCCTGTGTCTGGTGCCGCCCGGCACCGGCCACGCCGCGGCTGCCGCTCCCGGCACAATTCTCGTGCTGGGAGACAGCCTGAGCGCGGGCTATGGGATCCGTGTCGAGCAGGGCTGGGTCGCCCTGCTGCAGGGCCGGCTGAAGCGGGAAGGGTACGAGTACCGGGTGGTCAATGCCAGTGCCAGCGGCGAGACCACGGGCGGCGCCTTGGCGCGCCTGCCGAGGGCGCTCGAAAAGCAGAAGCCGACGATCGTCATCGTCGAACTGGGGGGCAATGACGGCCTGCGTGGCCTGCCGATCGCCGACGTCCGCGCCAATTTCGAATCCATGATTCGCCTTTCGCAGCAGGCGGGCGCAAGGATTCTCCTGATCGGCATGAGAATCCCTCCCAACTACGGTCCGGAGTACACGAATGCCTTCCACGACCTGTACGTGGAACTGGCGGCACGGCACCGGTTGCCGCTCGTGGCGTTTTTCCTCGATGGCATCGCGCTGGACGAGTCGCTGATGCAGGAGGACGGTCTGCACCCCACTGCCGTCGCGCAACCACGGCTGGTCGAGCAGGTGTGGCCGATGCTGAGGCCGCTGCTCAAAAAGGCTGCTATATAGGGCAACGGAAACGCGACACCGATCGCGCCGGTGACACTGTCACTTACCAGGAACCTGCCGTGGAAAAAATCTGGCTGAACAGTTACCCGCCCGGCATACCGGCCGAGATCAACCCGGCCGAGTACCGCTCGCTGCTCGACATGGTCGACCGCAGCCTCGCGAAGTTTCGCGACCAGCCGGCATACACGAGCATGGGTCGCACGCTGACGTTCGGCGAGCTCGACACGCTCAGCCGCCACTTCGCCGCGTACCTGCAGAAGGTGGCCGGGTTGCGCCGCGGCGACCGGCTCGCAGTGATGCTGCCGAACCTGCTGCAGTACCCGGTGGCGATCCTCGGGGCGTTCCGCGCGGGTCTCACCGTCGTCAACGTGAACCCGATGTACACGCCGCCCGAGCTGCAGCACCAGCTGCACGACTCGGGCGCGCGCGCGATCCTGATACTTGAGAATTTCGCGCACACGCTGGCCGAAGTGCACGGTGCAGTCGAGCTCGACACGGTGATCGTGACCGGTGTCGGCGACCTGCTCGGCTTCCCGAAGTCGCTCGCGGTTAATTTCGCGCTGCGTCACGTGCGCAAGCAGGTGCCGGAGTGGAGCCTGCCGGATTCAATCGGCTTCACCGACGCGCTGAGCAAGGGCAAGTACGAGAACCTCGACCCGGTCGAACTCTCGCACGAGGACATCGCCTTCCTGCAATACACCGGCGGCACGACCGGCGTGTCGAAGGGAGCGGTCCTGACGCACCGCAACCTCATCGCCAACGTACTGCAGGCCGAAGCTTGGATCCAGCCCAGTCTCGGTGCTGCAGAGAGCCATGTGCTGGTGACAGCGCTGCCGATGTATCACATCTTCTCGTTGACGGCGAACTGCCTGACGTTCCTCAAGCTCGGCGGCCACAACCTGCTCATCGCCAACCCGCGCGACTTCGCCGGGTTCGTGCGGGAGATCGCGCAGTACCGTTTCACGTTCTTCAGCGGCGTGAACACGCTGTTCAACGCGCTGCTGCACACGCCCGGCTTCGACAAGGTCGACTTCAGCGCGCTGAAAGTCAGCCTCGGCGGTGGCATGGCCGTGCAGCGGGCCGTGGCGGAGCACTGGAAGGAAGTCACGGGTAACGTGCTCACCCAGGCGTGGGGACTCACCGAGACCTCGCCCGCGGCGTGCATCAACCTGCCGGGCGCCGATTTCAACGGCTCGATCGGGCTGCCGATTCCGTCCACGGTGATCACGATTCGCGACGATGCCGGCAACGCTCTGCCGATCGGCCAGTCCGGCGAGATCTGCGTCGAGGGCCCACAGGTGATGCGCGGCTACTGGAACCGCCCGGACGAGACCGAAAAGGTGATGCTGCCCGGGCAGGTGCTGCGCACCGGGGACATCGGCTACATGGACCCGCGCGGCTACGTCTTCATCGAAGATCGCAAGAAGGACATGATCCTGGTGTCCGGCTTCAACGTGTATCCGAACGAAGTCGAGGGTGTCGTGGTCATGCATCCCGGCGTGCTGGAGGCGGCGGCCGTCGCCCAGCCCGATGAGCGAGCCGGTGAGGTCGTGGCGCTGTTCGTCGTGAAGAAGGACCCGTCGCTCACCGAGGAAGCGCTGATCGAGTTCTGCCGCAAGTCGCTCACCGGCTACAAGGTGCCGAAGCGCGTCTACTTCCGCGACGAGTTGCCGAAGACCAACGTCGGCAAGATCCTGCGGCGGCAACTGCGCGACGAGCTCGTAAAATAGGATCCCCTATTTTCGCTTTGCGGCAAGGGACAGTCGCGCGACGTAGTGCGCCGCCACGTCGTCGCCTGCACTTGCCGCACGGCGGATGCCCTCGAGGATCATCTTCTCCGCGCGCTCCGTGCCGACCCAGTTCACGATCGTCACCCACTTTCCCTTCTCCAGGTCCTTGTAGTGCTGGAAGAAGTGGGCGATCTGGCCCGTGAGCGTCGTGGGCAGGTCCTTGTAAGAGCGCACGCCCTCGTAGAACGGGTGCAGCTTGTCCACCGGCACGGCGATGATCTTCTCGTCGTCGCCCGCCTCGTCCTTCATCAGCAGCGCGCCGACCGGCCGGACGCGGACGATCGCACCCGGCACGACCGGGCTCGGCACCACGACAATCACGTCGACCGGGTCGCCATCGCCAGACAGCGTGTGCGGGATGAACCCGTAGTTCCCCGGGTAGAACATCGCCGTGTTCAGGAAACGGTCCACGCGCAGTGCGCCCGACTCCTTGTCGAGTTCGTACTTCACCGGTACGCCGCCCTGCGGGATCTCGATCAGCACGTTGACGTCGCGGGGCGGATCCTCACCAATGCCGATCTTGCTGATGTCCATGGTCTGCTACCCGTGGTATTGCGGGGATAACTCGTGCACGGCCTCGACCATCGCCAGGGCGTGCTCCGGCGGCACCTCGGGATGGATGCCGTGACCGAGATTGAACACGTGGCCCGATCCGCGGCCGAAGCTGGCAAGCACGCGACCGACCTGCTCGCGAATCTGCGCGGGCGGCGCATACAGCACGCTCGGATCGAGGTTGCCCTGCAGCGCGACGCGGTCCTGCACCGCGCGGCGCGCGTCGGCCAGGTCCATCGTCCAGTCCACGCCGAGCGCATCGCAACCCGTCGCGGCCATGTCGGCGAGCCACGGGCCGCCGCCCTTGGTGAAGAGAATCACCGGAACGCGACGGCCCTCGGCTTCGCGCGTCAGTCCATCGACGATCTGCTGCATGTAGCGCAGCGAGAAATCACGGTAATCGGCGGGCGTCAGCGAACCGCCCCAGGTATCGAAGACCATCACGGCCTGCGCGCCGGCGGCGACCTGGGCGTTCAGGTAGGCGGTGGTCGCGCGTGCGAGCTTGTCGAGCAGCCGGTGTAACTCGCGCGGCGCGCCGTAGAGCATGCCCTTGATGTGCTCGAAATTACGGCTGCCGCCGCCTTCCACGACGTACGTGCCGACGGTCCACGGGCTCCCGGCGAAGCCGATCAGCGGTACGCGACCGCGCAATTCGCGTCGGATCGTGCGCACCGCGTCCATGACGTAACGGAGTTCGCCCTCCGGGTCGGGAATCGGCAGGCGATCGATATCCGCCGGCGTGCGCACTGGACGCGCAATCTTCGGTCCTTCGCCGGCTTCGAATTCCAGGCCCAGGTTCATGGCATGCGGAATCGTCAGGATGTCGGAAAACAGGATCGCTGCATCGAGCCGGTAGCGCTCGAACGGCTGCAGCGTGACCTCGCACGCGAGCTCGGGATTCATGCACAACTGCAGGAAGCTGCCCGCCTTCGCCCGCGTGGCGCGGTACTCGGGCAGGTAGCGACCTGCCTGCCGCATCATCCACAGCGGCGTGCGCGGCGTCGGCTGACGCAGCAGCGCGCGCAGCAACAGGTCGTTCTGCAATGGGGTGCTCATGACCGGCTTCCGGGCGCGAATACGCCGGCAATCGTCTTCTGGATCGCCGCCGCCGCCGCGCGTGGGTCCGGCGCGTCACGGATCGGGCGGCCGACGACGATGTAATCCGCGCCGTTCGCAAACGCCTGCGCGACGTCCACGGTGCGCTTCTGGTCGTCGACCGGCTTGTTCTCGACGGGGCGGATGCCCGGGATCACCACCAGCAACCGGTGGTCGATGAACTCCCGCAGCAACGGCGCTTCGAGCCCGGAGGAAACGACTCCATCGCAACCGGCCTCGAGCGCGCGGCGGGCGCGGGACAACACCAGTTTTTCGACGTCGCAGGAGAAGCCGAGGTCGTCGAGGTCGCCGCGATCGAGGCTCGTGAGCACGGTGACGGCCAGCACCTTCACGTCGCCTTTGGCCGCCGCGGCCGCTTCCATGATGGCCTGGTTGCCGTGCACCGTCGTGAAAGTGACGCCGCGGTTCTGCAACTGCTTCACGGCGGCGGCGACCGTTGCCGGCACGTCGAAGAACTTCAGGTCGACGAACACTTTCTTGCCACGGCCGACCATCCAGTCCAGCAGTTCGAAGTAGCCACCGGACATGAACAACTCGAGGCCGAGCTTGTAGAACTGGACCTCGTCGCCGAGTTGCTCCACCACGCGGCGGGCCGCGGCGGGATCGGCCACGTCCATCGCAAAAATCAGTCGCTCGCGGGCGGGAATCGGCTTGGGGACGTAGGGCATGGCAAGGGCTCGCGGGGGCGGCAAGGGCGGTTCGCAATGATAACCGACGGAGGAAAGAGGGTAGGGACTGGCGGATAGCGGGTAGTGAAGAAGCGGACACGCCACGAAGTTCGCCCTTCTACCTATCCGCTAGTCACTATCCGCTAGTCCCTATCCGCTATCTTCACGTTCTCTCCGACGGATCGAACAACCGCTGGTGCTCCAGGATCGCGAACCGGTCGGTCATCCCTGCGATGTAGTCGGCGACGGCCCGGGCCCGGCCGGAGCGGCCACCCTCGGCCTCCATCCGCCGTGCCTCCGCCTGGTGTTCGGTCGGCATCAGCGCGACGTCGTCGAGCATCGCGGAAAACAGGTCGCGCACCACCTTGCGAGCCTTGTTGGTCATGCGCAGCACCCGGTAATGACGGTAGAGGTGTTCGCGCAGATAGCGTTTCAGTTCCAGGTGCTCCGCCCGCACCTCGTCGCTGAAACGCAGCAGCGGCTCCGGGCGTTCCCGGACCGCCTCGACGGTCGCCGGGGCCGCGGCGGCGAGCGCCGCGCTCGACGCATCCACGAGGTCGTTGACGAGGTAGTCGATCATCCGCCGGACGACTTCGTTCACCAGCCTTCGTCCGCCGAGGTGCGGGTACTGGCTCATCACCGTGTCGAACTGCCGGCGGAAGATGGCCAGCTCGCGCAAGTCGTCGATCGCAATGAGCCCGGCTCGCACGCCGTCGTCGACGTCGTGATTGTTGTAGGCGACCTCGTCCGCGAGGTTGGTCAGCTGTGCCTCGAGACTCGGCTGTCGGCGCTGCAGGAAGCGCTCGCCCAGGTCACCGAGCTGGCGGGCATTGGTCGCGGAGCAGTGCTTGAGGATCCCCTCGCGCACCTCGAAGGTCAGGTTCAGCCCGGTAAATTCCGCGTAGCGCTCCTCGAGTTCATCCACCACCCGCAACGACTGCAGGTTGTGCTCGAATCCGCCGAACTCCCGCATGCACTCGTTGAGGGCGTCCTGGCCGGCGTGGCCGAACGGCGTGTGGCCGAGGTCGTGAGCGAGGCACACGGCCTCCGCCAGGGGTTCGTTGAGGCGCAGGACGCGGGCCACGCTGCGGGCGATCTGCGCCACTTCCAGCGAATGCGTGAGGCGGGTCCGGTAGAGGTCACCCTCGTGGTTCACGAACACCTGCGTCTTGTAGACGAGCCGGCGAAACGCGGTCGAATGCACGATGCGGTCGCGGTCGCGCTGGTACTCGGTGCGATGGCGCGGCGGTGGCTCCGCAAAGCGGCGACCGCGCGATTGGCAATCCTGTTGCGCGTACGGTGCCAGCGACGGGTCGCGATCCGCGGTACTCATCGGGTGCGGTCCTCGAAATGAGCGCGCAACGTGGCATCCAATGCTGTCGCAGGATAGTCCGCACAGACCGTGCCCTGGCCGAGGCGCGTCAGCAGCACGAGGCGAATCCGGCCGTCGAGCACTTTCTTGTCCATCCCCATCAATTCGAGCGCCCGAGTAGCGCCGATGGCGGGGGCCTTGACCGGCAGCCCGATGCGCTCGAGCAGGACCCGCACACGCTCGGCATCCGTGCCGGCAAGCCAGCCGAGGCGGTGCGAGAGGTCCGCCGCCAGCATCATGCCCATTGCGACCGCTTCGCCGTGCAGCCACTCCCCGAAGCCTGCCGCCGTCTCGATGGCGTGGCCGAAGGTATGGCCCAGGTTCAGCAGTGCCCGCTGGCCGTGCTCGCGTTCGTCCGCCGCGACGATGCGCGCCTTGATTTCGCAGGACCGGCGAACCGCATGGGTCAGCGTTTGCGGGTCGAGCGCCAGCAGAGCCGCGACATTGCCTTCGATCCAGCCGAGAAACTCGCCGTCGTCCACCAGCCCGTACTTGACGACCTCGGCCAGCCCGGCGCGCAACTCGCGCTGCGGCAGCGTGGCGAGCGTCGCGATGTCCGCGATCACGGCCCTGGGCTGGTGAAACGCGCCGATGAGGTTCTTGCCGCCGGGGTGATTGACGCCGGTCTTGCCGCCGACCGCGGAATCCACCTGCGCGAGCAAGGTCGTCGGGACCTGCACGAAATCCACGCCGCGCTGGTAGCACGCCGCGGCGAACCCGGCGAGGTCGCCGATCACACCGCCGCCGAGCGCCACAATGCACGCATCGCGGTTCAGTCGCTGCTCCACGAGCGCATCGAACACCCGCTCGAGTGTCGCCAGCGTCTTGAACCGTTCGCCGTCCGGCAGCGCGACGGACGACAGTCGCTTGCCGACCAGCCCGGCCAGCAGGCGGGCCTGGTACAGCGGCCCAACCGTCTCATTGGTGACGACCAGCACGTCCCGGGCGGGGATGGCCCTGGCCAGCACGGCGGCGTCATCGATCAGGCCGGTGCCGATCAGGATCGGGTAGCTGCGCAAGCCCAGGTCGATGCGCACAGTCTGCAGCGTCATCCGGTCTCCTTGCGCAGCCCCAGTTCACGCGTGATCTGTTCCACCACCGCTCTCACCTTGCGTCCGTCAGTGTCCACCGTGACCGCCGCGACCGATTCGTACAGCGGTGCCCGCTCGGACATCAGCAGGGCGAGGGTGCCGCGCGGATCGGCATTGTTGAGCAGCGGCCGATCCGTGCCGTGACGCGTTCGCGCGAGTTGTTGCCCGATGGCGGTGCGAAGATACACGACGCGGCCGCGGCTGCGCAGGCGCTCGCGGCTCGCCGGGTCCAGGATCGCCCCGCCGCCGGTGGCGATCACCACGCGATCGCGCTGCGTCAGTTCGTCGACGATCTCGGCCTCGCGCAGGCGAAAACGCGGCTCGCCCTCCTTCTCGAAGATGTAGGCGATGTCGACGCCGGTGCGGCGCTCGATCTCCTCGTCACTGTCGAGGAAGTCGAATCCCAGCTCGCGCGCGAGCCGCCGGCCCACGGCGCTCTTGCCCGAACCCATGGGCCCCACCAGGAAGATATTCTCTGTCACCGCCATGCCCCGAAAATAAGAGCGGCCGCAGGATCGCTGCGGCCGCTCATTCTGTCACCGTGACGGCAGGGCGTCAGTAGACGTCGGCGCCCTCGCGCAGGATCTTCGGGGTCACGAAGATCAGCAACTCGTTCTTGTTGTCGGTCCGGCTCTTGCTGCGGAACATCCAACCGAGGCCGGGCACGTCGCCGAGGAACGGGACTTTGTTCACCGTTTCGCGCTTCTCAGCCTCCATGATGCCGCCGAGCACCACGGTCTGGCCGTCGTTGACCACCACCATGGTCGTGATCGTACGCGTGTCGATGCTCGGCACCAGGCCACCGGTCGCGCTAGCCACGAGCTTCCCGACATTGTCCTTCTTGACCGTCAGGTCGAGGATGATGCGGTCGTCCGGCGTGATCTGCGGCGTGACCGTGAGCGACAGGACTGCCTTCTTGAACTGCGTGGTCGTGGCGCCGCTGGAGGCCGATTCCTGGTACGGAATCTCGGTACCCTGCTCGATGACTGCCTCCTTGCCGTTCGCCGTGATGACTCGCGGGGCAGAGACGACCTCGCCGCGGCCTTCGGCCTGGGCGGCCGTGAGTTCGAGGTCCACGACGTAGTTGGAATTCAGCAGCGTGAGTGCGAGCCTCCCCGCCGGATTGGCGATCGGCAGGTTGACCATGTAGCGGTCGTTCACGGTCGAGGTCTGCACGGTGCTGCCGGGGGGGAATCCGCCGTTACCGCCCAGACCGATCGAGGGCCCGGAGTCCCCGGCCACGGCATCGAGGCCCGAGGAACCCACGTACGCGACGCCGTTGTCGCCGCCGTAACCGGCGACGAAGTTCGCGCCGAACCGCACACCCAACTCGCGGCTGAAGTCGTCGTTGACGATGACGATGCGCGCCTCGATCAGCACCTGGCGGACCGGAATGTCGAGCGTCTGCACCAGGCGGCGGATGTCCGCGAGGCGCTCCGCCGTATCCTGCAGCAGCAGCGTGTTGGTGCGCTCGTCGATCGCGACGCTGCCCCGGTCGGAGAGCAGCGAGGTCTTGCCCTGCGACCTGATCAGCGTAGCGAGGTCGGCCGCCTTGGCGTAATTGACCTGCAGGTACTCCGTGCGCACCGGCGAAAGTTCGGTGAGCGCCTTGTGCGACTCGAGTTGCTGCTTCTCGCGCGCGGCAAGTTCCTCGGCCGGCGCCACGTAGATGACGTTGCCTTCCTGTCGCTTGTCGAGGCCCTTCGTGCGCAGCACGATGTCGAGCGCCTGGTCCCACGGCACGTTCTGCAGGCGCAACGTGACGTTGCCCGTCACCGAGTCGCTGACCACGATGTTCTGGCCGCTCGTCTCGGCGAGCAACTGCAGCACGGCGCGGGTCTCGATGTCCTGGAAATTGAGCGTCAGGCGCTCGCCCTTGAATTCCTTCCTGGCGGCATCGGCGATCGCCTGCTTCGATTTCGGACGTACCTCGAGCACGTAGTCGCGGTCGCTCTGGTAGGCAAGCGTCTCGTATTCGCCGGTGGCGCCGACGACTACGCGCGCTCCGGTCGGCGTGCGCGCAACGTCGAAACTGTTGACCGGCGTCGCGAAATCGACGACGTCGTAGCGACGCGCCAGGTCGTCAGCGAGGGTCGTGCGCGGGAAGTCGACCACGACGCGGCCGCCCTCCTGCTTCAGGCTCGCCTGGACCTTCGGATCGCTGGTTCGCACCAGGATGCGGCCGGAGCCATCGGCGCCGCGCCGGAAATCGATCTTCTCGATCGCCCAGGTGCCGGCAGCCGCGCTCGCCGTTGCGGTCGTCGCGGCGCCAGGAGTCGCCGCCTGGCCCGCGCCAAGCGTCACGATGACCGTGTTGCCGGCGACGCGCGTCGAGTAGGGCTGCAGCTGGTCGAGGTTGAACACGACGCGGGTGCGCCCGGAGGCTTCCGCCATGACGATCGTGTCCACGCCACCGGCTTTCACGTCGACGCGCCGCGAATCGACCGCCAGGGACGTCCCAGGCAGGTCCACCGCGAGGCGGGCGGGATTGTCAATGGTGAAGGCGACAGGCGGGGGCGCAGGGCCGTCCAGGACGAGGCGGACCTCGAGCTGCTCGCCGGGCTGCGGCTGCAGTTCCACCTTGGTCAGGCGGGTCTGCGCCTGCGCCAGAGCGACCTGCGCGACGAAGGCGAGTACCCCGGCCAGCGCGACGAGCGCCGCGGGCCTGTACTTCCGGTCCGGCCGGAGCACCCCTGAGCGGCGGTTGTTCACGTGCGACGATGCAGCGGTCATTCTCGGATCTCCTTGCAGATCATTCGCTCAGTGCGAGTGCGGCGGGGCGCTCGATGAAGCCGCCCATGCCGTCTGGAACGATCTCGGTGAGCGAGATCTTGCCTTCCTCTACGGTCGTGATCCGGCCGTCGCTCTGCCCCAGGTGGTTGCCGGGCAGCACGCGGTGGACCAGGCCGTCCTTGGTCTGCACCAGGCCGAAGATCCGGCCCTGCAGCTTCAACGTGCCGACCATGCGCAGCGTGTCGAGCGAGTATTGCTCGAGGAACTCGCGCGGTCGGTTGGCGTCGGGCCGGATCCCGTTCGGCGAGGTCGCCGATGCAAGCATGCCAGCCTCGAACGGCGAGCGCTGGTCCGCTGCCGCATATTCGAACGTCTCGTAGGGCTTGACCTCGGGCAGGGGCTGGATGCCGCGGCTCGGACGAGCCTTGATCTCGTCGATCTTCGCGCGCATCTCGTCCATGTCGTTCGAGCAGCCGGCGAGCGCCGCAAGCAGGGTCGCCGCCAAGGCGATGCGCTTTGCTGATGTCATTTGAGCTGATGCCTCTGCCATGGTGCCGCCTCAGCCTCCCGCGGGCTTTTTCTGGCCCTTCCTGGCCTTGCCACCGTCCGCCGCGGGCGCGGCTTCCTCCTCGTCGAGGTAGCGGTAGGTCTTGGCGGTGACGTTGAGCGTCAGCACGCCCGAATCGGCGCCCTTTGCGTCGCGCCCGGCACCAACCGGCGGCACGATTTCAATGTCGTGCAACGTCACGATGCGTGGCAGTGCGGCGATGCCGCTCGCGAACCTGCCCATCTCGTGATACCCGCCGGTGAGGCGGATCGCGATCGGGAGTTCCGCGTAGAAGTCCTTGCGGACCTCGCCGAGGGGCTGGAACAGCTTCTCGTCGAGCGCGGCGGCGAGGCCGGTCTGCGAGATGTCCACCAGCAGGTTCGGCACCTCGGTCTTGTTCGGTAGCTGCCGCAGCATCGCGCCAAAGGACTTTTCCATCTCCGCGAGCTGCACCTTGTATGCGTTCAGGTTCGCGGCCTTGCGCCCCTTGGCGTCCAGCGTGTCCCAGAGTTCCGTTTCCTTGGCGCGGGCCTCGAGCAGCAGCGGGTGCTGCGGCTTCCACACGAACAGGTAATACAGGCCTATGCAGGCGATGGCGAACACGACGCCGATCGTGCCGACGCGGGCGCCGAGCGGCCAGCGACCCGGATCGTTCGGGTCGAGGTTGCGCAGCTGATCGAGCAGTTCCTGGAGCTTTTTCATTTCGCGGCCACCTTGTTGGCCGGCGCCTCGCCGCCCTCCTCTTCGGGCGTGCCGTGATTGCGCTGATTCGCGAACAGCGTGAAGTTCGCGCCGCCGGTCCCGTCACGATCCTTGGTCTCGACGATCTGCAGTGCCGGGTCGGAGAGCCACTCCGAGGCATCGATGTTGCGCATGAACGTGGACACGCGCGTGCTCGACTGGGCGATGCCGTGGATCTCGAACCGGTTACCCGACTGCTTGAGGGACGTGAGGTACACGCCCTCCGGCAACACCCGCACCAGCTCGTCGAAGATGTGCACGATCTCGGGACGGCTGCGCTGCAGGGTCTCGATGATCTCCATGCGCGCCAGCAGGCGGCGCTTCTGCGCGTCGAGCCCGTTGATCTCCTCGATCTGCTTGTCGAGCTTCGAGATCTCGTCCATCAGGACCTGGTTGCGCGCCTGCTGGTGCTCGATCGAGGCGCTGATCTCCCAGCGCCCGAGCAGCGCGAACAGCGCCGCCGTGGCGGCCGCGGCACCCAGCGAGAGATAGAATTCCTGCCGCTTGCGCTTGCGTTCCGCCTCGCGCCACGGCAGCAGATTTATTCTGGGCATGTCAGTCGAAGCTCCTCAGCGCCAGGCCGCACGCGGTGAGCAGCGCGGTCGCGTCCTTCTTCACTCCCTGCGCCAGGGCCCGCGTGGAGATCTTCATCTGCCCGAGCGGGTCGCCGCGCTCGGCTGGGATGCCGGCGCGGCTCGCGATCACGTCGGCGACGCCGGGGATGTTGGCGCAGCCGCCGCAGATCAGGAGCTGCTCCGGCTGCTCGCGGCCGCTGCCCGAGGCCAGGTAGAACTGCAGCGAGCGGCTCACCTGCTGGCACATGTCGTCGATGAACGGGTCGAGCACTTCCGCCTGGTAGTTGGCGGGGAGGCCGCCTTCCTTCTTGGCGCGCCCCGCCTCTTCCATCGTGAGGCCGTAGGTGCGCATGACTTCCTCGGTGAGCTGCTGCCCGCCGAAGGCGAAGTCGCGCGTATAGGTGACCTTGAGATTGCGGAGCACCGAGAACGTGGTACTGCTCGCACCGAAGTCGACCACGGCGATGCTGCGCTCGATGCCGCCGTCGGGCATCTGGTGCGTCAGCAGCAGGCAAGCGTTCTCGAGCGCGAAGGCCTCCACGTCCACGATACGGGCGGACAGGCCGGCCGACTGCACCGCCGACTGCCGCTGCTCGACGTTCTCGGAACGCGTCGCGACGAGCAACACGTCGAGCATGTCCGGGTCCTTCTCCGACGGGCCGATCACCTGGAAGTCGTAGCTGACTTCCTCCATCGGGAACGGGATGTACTGGTCGGCCTGCATTTCAACCTGGGACTCGAGCTCCGCCTCGCGCAGGTTGCGCGGCATCTGGATGACCTTGGTGATGGCCGCGTCGCCGCTGATGGCCACGGCGCATTCACGGCTGCGGGCGCCGGCGCGCTTGACTGCGCGCCGCACGGCTTCGCCGACAGCCTGCGCGTCGACGATGGCCTTTTCGTTGATCGAGTTGGGCGGCGTCGGCTCCGCCGCATAAGACTCGACCCGGTACGTGTCACCGCTGCGCGACAGCTCGATGAGCTTGATCGACGACGTGGTGATGTCGAGGCCGATGATCGGTCGAAACCTGCGCTGAAACAGCACGATTGAGTCCTTCTAGTTCAAGAGGTTGCGCAGCGATCGTGTGGCAGATTCCATGCCCCCGCCCCACTATATATCAGGGTTCCGTCGAATAGAATTGTGAGTGGCCTATCAAAACGACTCATCGGCTGCCCCCACCCCCCGGCTGTGCATGGGATTCTTGACTTGTGCACGAGGGCAACCGCGGCCGGCGGCCCCCAGTCCATCGCCCAGGACTGCAGCCCCGCCTCCTCAGGCCCGACCCTTTGGCCGGCGGCTCCGCACCTTCACCTTTCGGTGAGATTGCCCTGGTATCGCCGCTACTATGCACAAGCGCAGATAGTGCAGCAAGGAACGGATCGCAGAATCAGCAATGCCTCGCAACCCAGCAAGACTCTTCTTCGGTGCGTTCAAGGCCGTTTTCGCGGTCCTGGCGGGAGTCGTCCTCGGCTGCGCCGGGGCCTACCAGTTCCTGGCGCCTGAACTGCCGGACGCGGCCAGCCTGCGCGACGTGCGCACGCAGTTGCCCCTGCGCGTCTATTCGCGCGACGGCCGCATGATCGCGCAGATCGGCGAGCAGCGTCGAGTCCCGGTGACCTACGAGCAGTTCCCCAGGGTCGTGATCGATGCGTTCCTCGCGGCCGAGGACGACCGCTTTTTCGAGCATCCCGGCGTGGACTGGCAGGGCCTCGTGCGCGCGGTGGTCAGCAACGTCTCGGCCGGCGGCGTGCGGGAAGGCGGCGGCACGATCACGATGCAGCTCGCGCGCAACACGGTACTGACCTCGGAACGGACTTTGCGGCGCAAGCTGAAGGAGATCTTCACGGCGCTGCGCCTCGAGCGCGAGTTCTCCAAGCAGGAGATCCTGACGCTCTACCTCAACCGGATCTTCCTCGGGCAACGCGCGTACGGCGTGGGCGCGGCCGCCGAGGTCTATTTCGACAAGAAGGTGGGGCAGCTGACGCTTGCCGAGGCCGCGCTGATCGCCGGCCTGCCGCGCTCACCGTCGCGCGACAATCCGGTGGCGAGCGTCGAACGCGCAACCCAGCGGCGCGCGTACGTCCTGCGACGCATGGTGGAGACCGGCAAGATCGACGTCGCTGCGCATGATGCGGCAGCGGCGACACCGATTCCGCGGCGTATCCACGGACCGAGTGTCGAGACCGAGGCCCCTTACGTCGCGGAGATGGTGCGCGCCGAGATGGTCCGCGAGCACGGGCCGGCCGCATTGACGGACGGATTCCAGGTCACGACGACTGTCGACAGCCGGCTGCAGACCGCCGCGAACAGCGCCGCCTGGCGCGCGATCCTGGAATACGACCGTCGGCACGGTTACCGCGGACCCCTCGAATATCTGGACGGATCGGCTCTGGCCGACCCTGCAGCGTTGAATGCCGCCTTCAAGCGCCACCCTGGTCGGGGCAACCTCGAGCCGGCGGTCGTGCTGGCAGTGGCTGAACGCAGTGCCGTCGTGCGGGGACGCGACGGTATGGAGCAGCTGCTGGGGTGGGAGGACATGTCCTGGACCCGGCCCGCGCTCGCCGGCGACGCCCTCGGACCGTCCCCGCGCACGGCGAGCGACGTGCTGCACACAGGCGACTTGGTCTATCTCGAGCCGGTCGCCGGAGGCCGGCATCGGCTGGCCCAGCTGCCGATCGTGTCCGGGGCCCTGGTGGCGCTCGACCCGACGGACGGGGCCGTCGTTTCCCTCGTCGGGGGCTTCGACTTCGGCTCGAGCAGCTACAACCGCGTCATTCAGGCGCAGCGACAGCCGGGTTCGTCGTTCAAGCCGTTCCTGTACTCCGCTGCGCTGGAACAGGGCTTCACGCCCGCGACCCTGGTCAATGACGCGCCCATTGTCCTGCCCGGCGGTGGAGGTACCGAGGGCGACGAGGAATGGCGACCGCAGAACATCACCAAGCGTTTCTATGGCCCGACACCGATGCGCGAAGGACTGGTGCGATCGCGCAACCTGGTGTCGATCCGGCTGCTGCGGGGGACCGGGATCGGCAATGCGACCCGGCATATCGCCGGTTTCGGCTTCGGGCCCGAGGCGCTTCCGGCCAACCTGACGCTGGCGCTCGGCACCGGGCAGGTCACGCCGCTCGACATGGCGCGCGGGTTCGCCGCGTTCGCCAACGGCGGGTTCCGGGTGACGCCGTATTTCATCGCCGAAGTGAAGGATGCGGCCGGGCAGGTGATCTACACCGCCGCGCCCCTGCTCGCCTGCCCCGAATGCGCGGCGGCCGCCCCGGGCGAAGCTTCCACGGACGCGGCCGACGCGGCAGCGGGTCCCGTCCCGGTCGATCGGCGAGCGCCGCAGGCGATCAGCCCAGCCAACGCGTTCGTCATGACGGACATGATGACGGACGTGATCCAGCGCGGCACCGCGCAGCGTGCGCGGTCGCTCGGCCGGACCGACCTCGCCGGCAAGACCGGCACCACCAGCGACCGCCGCGACACGTGGTTCGTCGGATTCAATGCGGACATCGCCGCAGCTGTGTGGATCGGATTCGACCAGGAGCGATCGCTCGGCGAGAACGAGGAAGGCGGCCGGACCGCGCTGCCGATGTGGATCTACTTCATGGAAGAGGCCCTGCGCGACAGGCCGCCGCATCGCCAGCCGGAACCTCCCGGGGTCGTGCGCATGTGGGTATCGCGCGAGACCGGGCAGCCGGCGCGGGCCGGTGCGCCGGGCGCCTTGTTCGAGGCCTTCCTCGAGGAGCACCCGCCGCAGCCGGGCTCGAGCGACTACAGTGACGAGGTCGGCGCAGAGACTGTTCAACCGTCGAGCGGCGACGAGTCCTTGTTCTGAAGGGGCAGGAGATGAGTCGACGACCGAACCCGCGTGCCGAATTGATGCGGCAGGCCGTGGCAGACGAAGCCGCGCGGATCATGGGCGAGCAGGGTGTGGACGATTTCCTGCTGGCGAAGCGCAAGGCCGCGGAGCGGCTCGGCGTCACCGATGCATCGATCCTGCCGCGCAATACCGAGATCGAGGCGGCGCTGCTCGCCAGGCAGCGGCTGTTCTCGGCGGAACGTCACGAGCGGGAATTGGCGGACTTGCGGCGCTCGGCGCTCGAGGCCATGCGCCTGATGGCGGAATTCGAGCCGCGCCTCGTCGGTCCCGTGCTGACCGGCAGCGCGTCGGCACATTCCGATATCCACCTGCACCTGTTCTCGGATTCGGCGGAGGTGGTGTCGCTGCGTCTCGAAGAGCGCGGCGTTCCGCACGAGGTACTGGAACGGCGCATGCGCTTCGAGCGCGACCGCATGGTGGCCTACCCGGCCCTGCGTTTCGTGGCGGGCCGCCAGGCGGTGGACGCCGTGGTGTTTCCGCTCGACGGCATCCGCCAGTCGCCGTGCAGCCCGGTGGACGGCAGGCCGATGCGGCGTGCCAGCGTCGCCGAGGTCGCTGCGCTGCTTTAGCGTTGCGGAGGAGCTAACGCTTTCTTGGGCGGGCTACGCCCGCTTCCTGGCCTTTCCGCGGGAACGCCGTAAATTCGTCCCTGTAGGCTTCGGCCGCGCCGTCCATGGCG
>Ga0315287_10001141_pt1 | contig 24200 bp, 15 predicted proteins | sample YL17G11_0_MG_FD_205037 | JGI IMG/M metagenome (GOLD analysis project Ga0315287, IMG submission 205037) | Sediment microbial communities from Yellowstone Lake, YNP, Wyoming, USA - YL17G11_0 | ecosystem: Environmental > Aquatic > Freshwater > Lake > Sediment | place: USA: Wyoming | collected... | reverse complement strand
CCGAGCTTCTTCATCACCCCGTTTCCACGGACGTTCTCGACCGACACGCGTGCTTCGAGCCGGTGGATGTGGAGTTCGCGGCACGTGAAGTCCACGATCGCGTGCGCCGACTCCAGGAAGAGTCCGGTCCCCCAGTAATCTTCGCCGAGGGCAAACCCCCACTCCGCTCCGCCGAAGCCGGCCTCGAGCTGCCGGATCTGAATGAGGCCGACCGGCTCGGCCTCTCCGGCGGGCACGATCGCCAGACAGGCGTGGCGGCCCAGGGTGCGCTCGTGCTGGACCCAGGCGATGAACCGTTCGTAACCCGCCGGCGACGAGGGCGGCGTCGAAATGAAGCGGGCGACCGCCGGCGTCGACAGCCGCGCGAAGAGGGCCGCCGCGTCGGCGAGCCTGGGTTCCTGCAACGTCGCCGATCGGCCGTGTAGGACGGGCAACCCTTGACGCCAGTCGTAGGACAAATTCACCCCTGACCCGAACGGGAGGACAGCGGTTAGAGCCTGTGAGAAGAGAAGGTTGGCAACGTGTGTTCTCTTACAGGCTCTGATGGCGGGCCCACAGGCTCGCCATGTAGCGTGTATCCACGAACATCCGCCTAGTCTAGCAGAGGAAGGGGGAGGCCTTGTTCATCTCGTGTTCGCCAGCGCGGTGGAGCGCCCGCCGGGTCTTTCGCACGAGCCCGCGGTGCGGGAGAACTTCTCCTCGTACATCCGGCGGTCCGCGACCGCGATCAGTTCGTCCGTGGTTCGCCCGTCCTCGGGGAAGGTCGCGGTTCCCCCGCTGATCCGCAGCGACGTTCGCAGGCCGGGCGTCGGTTGGAAGTCGAGGCTCGCCACCCCCTCCTGTATGTCCCTGCGGCGCCGTTCCGCCACCGAGCTGTCGCAGTCGCCGAGGACCACGACGAACTCGTCGCCGGCATAGCGGGCACACACGTCGTAGCTGCGGAGGCGCGATCCCAGGATCCGGCCGATGGCCTGCAGCGCCCGATCGCCGGCCTGGTGGCCGAAGGTGTCGTTGATGTGCTTCAACCCGTTCACGTCGAACATGAGCACGGACGCGTGGCTGGCGTGACGCGTGGCCCGGGTCAACTTCGCGGCGAGTTGGAGCTCCATGCCGCGCCGGTTCGTGAGCCCGGTCAACAGGTCTGTTTCAGACTGTCCCTGGGCGTCCTCGAACACGAGGGTCTTCGAGACCACCGCCGCGGTTTCGTCGGCGACCCGCGCGACCAGCCGGCGGTGTTCGAGCGTGTACGCGTCACTCTCGACGTGATAGAAAGCCAGCGCCCCGATCGCACGCTCGCCGATCATCAGTGGGGCGGCCAGCACTGAGCGGAGACGGCGCGGGCCGTTCGCCACCGGCTGGCTCGGGACATCGGGCAGCATCGCCCCGACTCCCTCGACCGTCGACGCGGCCAGCGCGCGGATCCCCTCGGCATGGGGTCCATTCACGTGCCGGCACAGGAACAGTTTCGACGTGTCATCGAGCAGGAAGAGGGCCGACGAGGTGAACGGCACGAGGTTGACCACGTGCGTCGACAGCAGCGTGATCACGTCAGCCACCCGCAGCGACGCGCCCAGGGCCTGGCTCAACTCGTTCAGGATCTGTTCCTCCCGGTACGTCATCGCGATCCTGTCGAGCGCGAGTCTTGCCGCCGCGGACTCATCGGGTGTGCCCGCTGCCGCAGCCATGCTGGAATCGGTCTGCATCTGGGACTCGAGCTGGGGCAGGATTCCGACGAAGGCGTCGACCACGCCCGGGTCGAGTGCGGAGCCGGCGGTCTGGCAGATCGTGGCGACGGCCTCGGCATAGGCGCGAGCCGGACGGTACGGCCGATCTTCGAGCATGGCCGAGAAGCAGTCGACGACAGACAGGATCCGGGCCCCCATCGGGATGTCCGCGCCGCTGAGACCCTGAGGATAGCCCCGTCCGTCCCAGCGTTCGTGATGCGCGAGAATCAGTTCCGATACAGAGTACGAGAACGGCACGGACTTGAGGATCTCGGCGCCGACCCGCGAGTGGGTCTTCACGCATTCGAACTCCTCGACCGTCAGCGAGCCTGGCTTGGCCAGGACGTGCTCGGGAACGGCGAGGTTCCCGACGTCGTGCAGCAACGCCGCTGTACGCACCCCGCGGATCTCGCGCTCATTCAGCCCGAGCGATCGTGCCAGCCCTTCGGCGTAGGTCTGCATGCGAAGCAGCTGCTGGTGCGACGCCCCGTCCTTCGCTTCGATGGCGAGCGCCAGCGTTTCGATGACCTTCATCTGCAGATCCGCCCCGTCCCGAACCTGCTGCAACTCCCCCGCGACGCGGTCCGAGAACCGCTTGTACGTGCGATGGCAGAGGTAGAGGGGCACGGCGAAGGCGGGAATCCAGAGCGGGCTCCACCGGGTGACGGCAATCACGCCGACCGCGCCGAGCAGGGCCCCGAGATAGTAGGTCGGGCTGCTCCACAGGAAGTCCCGCTTCCAGACCACGTCAATCCGTTCCCGCGTCGACAGGGCGACGGCCCCCGCGATCAGCAGCGTATTCAGGAGGAAGTACACCGTCGCCGCCACGACGGCCGACGCCAGTTCGGGCGTGGCGGTTCGCGCTGCCGTCGGAAGGGCCAGCGCGTAGGACCATCCAGACCCCGTGGCCGCCACACCCACGGCGGCCATGCTGAACAGCGTCTGGTACGCCGGGTTTCGGTGACGGACCATGACGGTGCATTGGGTCCAGGCGCTTGCCACGGCGATCAGCGTGACCGCCCACGGCTCCAGGCACAGGATGGCGGTGAAGCTCAGGACATACGAGAGCGACAGTGTCGAACCGGCCACGGAGAGCGGGAGCGGCACTTTGACGGCAGAGGTGAGACTCGCGGCAATGAGGAGGGTCAGGAATAGTGGCATCTGACCCGGATCGCGATGCTCGAACGCGAACCCCACCAATCCGGCCCCGACCGCAACAATGATGGCCAGATACGCCTGCATCGGGACCGGCAGGGTTCGGAAGCGGCGCGCAGCCTTTGGCGGGCGGGCGTCGGCGCGAATCTTCACCGGGGGCGTCGCGTCGTGTGCCCCGAGCCGCGTCCCCTCGACAGGCCGGCCGCGCTCGTGTGGTCCAACGCCGCCCCGACCGGGCGGGTGTCCGATGATGGCGTGCTTGAGCAGTTGAATTGGCGCCATCAGATTCTCCGTTCGCCGCGCGATCTCGCCCAATTCGCGGCCGGCACGTCCACCGCCATCACATCAAGACGCGTGCCATCGCCCTGACGTAGGACGGGCCGTGCAGTCGCGTGACGTGCCGCATGACGCCATGCAGGGGGAGGCCCGTGCATTTGCCTGGGAACGCTGAGCTTCGCCTGCGCCGTCCCGCATCAGCGAGGGGTGGTGTGCGGCCATGACACCCGCATGCCTGCTGTGCGTTGACGGAACCGAGTGTGCGGATCTGGATCACGACCGCTGCGGCGATGACGCCGGCGGCGCACATCTGTCCGTGCTCGGCGCGCCGGTCGCCGAGTGGCGGACGGTGGAGTATTCTCTTCGACATGACGACGCTCTTCCCCGATCCGCAGTCGCCGATCCCCGATGCCAGGCCGGTCGAGGTCCCGCGCGCCGACTATCTGCTCTGGGCGAAGCGCCGGCCGCACCCGGCCAACGACCTCGGCCGCAGTGACGTCATCGGCTGCACGATGGACGATGTGCCCGGCATGCGAGAGGCGCTGGCACTCACGGGGCGCAACGACGAGGGGTGGCCACCGCTGATCGATCGCGTCGCCGCCCACTACGGCGTCGAGGCGGCCGGGGTGGCGACCGCGACCGGGACCTCCGGCGCCAACTTCCTCGTCTGCGCCGCACTCCTGCAGCCCGGCGACGATGTCGTGGTCGAGCAACCGGCGTACGACCCGCTGCTGGCGGTCCCGCGGCTGCTTGGCGCGAACCTGGTGCGGTTCGAGCGCCGGTTCGAGGACGGGTTCCGACTCGATCTGGAACGCGTCGCCGCAGCGATCACCCCGCGCACGCGCCTCATCATCGTCACCAATCCGCACAACCCGACGGGCGTCCTGTCGGGCATCGACCAGATGCGGGCGCTGGGCGACCTGGCGCAGCGCCGCGGCTGCTACGTGCTGGCGGACGAGATTTACCTCGACGCGGTTCCGGGGCCTCGACGGGCCGTTGCGGCCACGATATCCCCGTGCATCATGACGACAAGCAGCCTGACGAAGGCGTACGGCCTGGCCGGCCTGCGCTGCGGCTGGGCATTGGCGGCGCCGCGCATCGCGGAGGAGATTCGCCGCGTACGGGATCTCGTGGACGGGTCGGGCTCGATCCTCACGGAGCGCGCCGCGGCGGCGGCGTTCGACCATCTCCCGGCGCTGGCGGCCCGCGCGCGCGCCATCCTCGATCCGAACGTCGCGGCCTTCGAGCAGGTCATGGCCAGGCAGCCGACACTGGAGTGGGTGAAGCCCGCCGGCGGGACGGTCGCGTTTCCGCGCCTGACCGGCGTGGTGTCGGCCGATGCGTTCGCGGAACGGCTGCTCAAGGAGTTCGCGACCGCCGTCGTGCCGGGTCGGTTTTTCGAGGCCCCGGCGCATTTTCGCATCGCGCTTGGGATCGACGGCGCCGTGCTCGCGCGCGGCCTCGAGGCGCTCGGCCGCGCGCTGGACCGACCGGGGTCAGATCCCAGTTCCGCGTGACTCACCGGAACTGGGCTCTGACCCCGGTCGACGTGTCGACCTACGCGCGTGAGCGGGCGCCGAGCAGCCGTGCGGGAAGCGTGAGGAGCGCCCGCAGGAACTCGAACACGCCCCCGACCGCGATGCCGACCAGCCGGAACGGCAGGAGCAGCAGCCAGACGATGGGGTAGAGGACCAGCGCCAGCAGCGCTACTGGCCAGCACAGCGCGAACAGAATCAGCCAGAGCAGGAACTTCAGCACGGCGCCCTCCCGATCCGATCTACGGTCGCGCCGCCGCCAGGGTTCTGTGGCGCCGGTGGGGTCAGAGTCGACATACAGGCGGGGTCAGAGTCGACATCCGTGTTCGACCCACGCCAATTCCGGGCCTGCCATGATGTCGACTCTGACCCCAACCCAATGTCGACTCTGACCCCACTGGCGCTCAGCGCAGCCGGTCGCCGAGGTGGACCGTGATGACTTTCGTGGCCCAGTCGGAGCGCCTCGGGATCGGGCCGGTCGCCTTCGGGTCGGCCGGCGGCATCTCGACGACGATCATCCGCGTGAGCCCTGGCAGGCCCTGAGGCTCGTAGGTGAGCGCGCCCTCCACGGTCAACTTGAACGGGGCGAACATGCGGAGCTGGTAGCTCCGGCCGCGCCGCCCTTCCACCTTGAGCGTGTACGTCTTGCCGTCCACCCGCGCGTCGATGATGCGCAGCCGCGACGACACGTCGCCCAGTTGCAGCGGCGGCTGCACCGGCGTGACCTCGATGCCCGGCAGCGCCTCGAGCGAGAACTTCTCAGGCTTGAAGATCTCGTCGAAGCGCCAGACGCGCGGCCCCCGAGGGGCGTCCTGCGGGCCGAGCGGCTTCCAGCCCTTCGTGGTGCGGGCCTTCACGGGCACCGCACCGGGTGACATCGTCGCCCGAAGTTCGAGCGGCACCGTCCCCCAGCGCGGGACCGCGGACACCGAGATCCCGAACTCGTCGCGCGTGACGTCCAGGTCCACCGTCACGCCGTGCCAGCGCACGTTGCGCACGCGCAGATAGCCCCAGCCCGCGGGCAACTGCGGCGCGAGGACGAGCCGGTCGGGCAGCGCCTGGCCGTCGCGCGTTTCCGCGCGTGCGGCGCTCAACCCGACCAGACCTCGCATCACGGTGGACATGAACCCGGTCGTCGCGAAGAGCTGATGCGGGACGGCGGCGTCGATGGAGCGCAACCGGTCGCCCGAGAAGAGCTCCGAAATGTAGCCGCGCGATTCGAGGAAGGTGAGGTCGGCCGTGCCGTCCAGGTACGTCCATGCGGCATCGGGGCGGCCGTTGGCGTAGAGGGCGAGGGCGGCGAAGCCCGTCAGGAATGGCCATGAGGCGCCGTTGTTGTAGCTGAGCGGCTCGTAGAGCGCGCTGTCGATCGAGAGCATGCGCGCGCCCCAGTCGGCGCCCACGCCCGCGCCGGCGAGATCGTCGAGCGCGCCGGCCACGGCCGGCCGCGACGTGTCGAACACGCCGCGCCAGAGGCCGAAGCCCGGCCACACCGTCGGTTCGGCCTGGCCCTTGCCGTCCTTCATCCACGCGAAGTAGATCCGCTTGCCCGCATCGTCGAGGAATCGGGTGTTGAGTGACGCGCGCGCTGTGGCCGCCGCGGCGCGCGCGGGCGCGGCCAGCGGATCGCCGACCATCTCGGCCAGTTCCGCGGCGGCTTCGGCGGCCTCGGTCCACGCCGCGCCCAGGAAGACGTCGGTCAGGACGTCGACGCGCCGCAACGCGCCGGTCTCCACTGCCGCCGCTCCGGCTTTCGTGTTGTCCATCAGGCCGTCGCCGTCCTGGTCGGTCGACAGGCAGTACTCGTAGGCCTTCTTCATCGACGGCCAGAAGTCCTTCGCCATCGCCACGTCGCCGCTCGCCCGCACGAAGTCGCGCACGGCGATGATGTAGAGGGGCGTGGTATCGGCGTGGTAGTAGCCGTAGTTGTAGTCCTCGAACCAGCGGATGAAGCCCGCGCCCTGCGACAGTTCGTGCATCATCTTGCCGTCGGCGCGCTGGCGCTTCCGCAGGAAGTCGAGCGACTGTTTCACCGTGCCGAAGTCCCCGTAGGCCGTCATCGCCCACGAGTTGATGAACGCGTCGCTGCCGAAGTACCAGCCGAAGCCCGGCCGCTCGCTCGTGCCCGACGGCCCGAGGCCCGCGATGAGCCCGCAGCCCAGATGCGGGTTGCAGACGACGCCCTTATCGAGTGCTACTTTCCCCCACTCGAAGGCAAGATCGAGGCGGTCGTCTGGCGTGTCGATGCTGGTCATCTCCTCGCGCAACATGCGGTAGTGGCCGAACCCGTCCCGGTAGTGGAACGCCGTGTTCGCGAGCAGCTTCTGGTAGGTGGCCTTGGTCGCGTCGAGGTGCTCGACGCTCGAGGCAATCACGATCGGCACCAGGCCGCGGGCCGCCATCTCGGGCGTGATGGTGATCGCGAACTGCGACGGCGCGTCGGGCAGGTTGTGCGCGGGCTGCTCGGGCGGGTCCACGGCGAACGGCGAGCCCACCAGGGCCGACGCCTTCCGGCTGCCTTCGCCCGCCACGTAGGCCTTGAGGGCGCTGTCCCAGTAGCTGTACTGACCGCCGAGTCCCGCCGGCCACATCGGCTTGAGGTCGATCCGGAACTTCACGATCACCGTCAGCGGCTCGGATGTCGTCACGTCGAGCAGCACGAGACCGCCCTGCTCGCTGAGCGGCACGAGCCACGTCGCATCCACCGTGAACGACGCGTGCGAATAGCGGACGGTGCTGGCCTCCGGCCGCACGTCCACGTCGGTGGCGAGGCTTCGGCCGGGAATCGGGTCCGCGTAGGCCGCGACGCCGAACGACAGGTTGAAGTCGTGCAGCACCTTCATCGGGTACACCCACGCTTCGAAGCTGCCGTCCTCGCGCCCGAGGAACGCCGCCTTCTGGCCCGACGCCTCCATGTAGCGCTCGGGACGGGCCGGGCCCCGGAGCGCGATAGGGTTCACTGCGCGTGGAAAGCGGGGGATCGGGACCGGCCCCTGGAGAGCGGGCGGCGCGGCGGGCGAGGGCGGCGGTGCGGGCGCCTGCGGGCGCGCCTCGAGGGCGAGGGCGGCGGGCAGGAGCGCGAGGGCCAGGGCGGCGAGCAGGATCCGGGCGCGGCGTTGGTAGATCATACCGGGCATTGTAGCAAGATCGGAGAATGTTCAATATATATTCAAAAGCTTGACAATACAACGGGCGCGCCGCTATGCTCTCCGTCTGTATGGAACGGACGGTGCTGGTCACGGGCGGGACGGGATACGTCGGCGGGCGCCTCATCGAGGCCCTCGAGGCCCGAGGCGCCAGCCTGCGTTGCCTGGCGCGCGCCCCGGACGCCCTGCGCGCCCGCGTGCAGCCCGGCACCCAGGTCGTCGCCGGCGACGTGCTCGACCGTGACGCCCTGGACCGGGCCCTGGCCAGCGTCGACACCGCCTTCTATCTCGTGCACTCGATGGGCGCCACCCGCGACTTCGCCGATCTCGACCGCCAGGCGGCGACCAGCTTCGGGGAAGCCGCCCGGCGAGCCGGCGTGCGCCGCATCATCTACCTGGGCGGCCTCGGCGACTCGGCCGACGACCTGTCCCCGCACCTGCGCAGCCGGCACGAAACGGGTGAGTTGCTGCGGCAGGGCGGGGTCCCGGTCATCGAGCTGCGCGCGTCGATTGTCATCGGATCCGGCAGCCTGTCGTTCGAGATGGTCCGCGCGTTGACCGAGCGTCTGCCCGTCATGATTTGCCCGCGATGGGTCGCCATCAAGGCGCAGCCCATCGCGATCGACGATGCGATCGCGTACCTGATCGAGGCGATCGACGTGCCGGCGGACGGCTCCCGCGTCTTCGAGATCGGCGGCCCCGATGTCGTCTCCTACGGCGACATCATGCAGGAGTACGCACGGCAGCGCGGCCTGCGCCGGCTGATGGTGCCGGTGCCGCTGCTCACGCCGCACCTCTCGAGCCTCTGGCTCGGCCTGGTGACGCCGCTCTACGCCCGCGTGGGCCGCAAGCTCATCGGCAGCATCCGCAACGCCACCGTCGTCAGGAATGCCGACGCGCTCACCGCGTTCCACGTGAAGCCAATAGGCCTGCGCGAGGCGATTGCGCGGGCGATCCAGCCGACGCCCGACGCGCTGACCGCGAACCGGTGGTCCGACGCGCGGTCCGCCGGCGGTGTGCCCCCCGTGCATCCGCGCCCGGCCACGGTGACGCTGCGCGACGAGCGCACGCTGGACGTCGACGCGAGCGCGGCGGCGGCCTTCGCCCCCATCCGCCGCATCGGCGGCGAGCGCGGATGGTATGCGGCCGACGTGCTGTGGCGCGTGCGCGGGGCGATGGATCTGCTGGCCGGGGGCGTCGGAATGCGCCGCGGACGCCGCGACCCCGAATGGGTCCGGCCGGGCGATGCGCTGGACTTCTGGCGCGTCGAGTCGTGCGAGACCGATCGGCAGCTGCGCCTGGAAGCCGAGATGAAGGTGCCGGGGCGTGCGTGGCTGCAGTTCGACGTCGAGCCCCTCGACGCGCACCGGAGCCGGATTCGCCAGACGGCCACGTTCGACACCTCCGGCCTGTGGGGGAGGCTCTACTGGTACGCGCTCCTGCCGCTGCATGCCGTGGTGTTCTCGGGCATGCTCCGCGGCATCGCGAGCCGCGCGATCGCTGAGGAATCGCGGGCGGGATCGTCCCGGGCGGATCCGGCGTCGTAGAGGTAGACAGGTTATGAACAGGTAGTCAATTGGTATTGCCCGCGCGCCAGAGCACCCCGCGCGGGGCCGCTCACCTGAGCGGTGGGTGGGTGGGTGTATGAAACCGGCCGGCTGATCGCCGTGCCCTGACATTGATCGCATCGATCAAGGAGACCGTGACCATGCGCAGACTCTTCGCCTCCGTTCTCGTCGTCGCCCTCATGGCCAGCACCGCGGTGTCCCTGCGTGCCGAGCAGCCGAAGGACATCGTCGACACCGCGGTGGCCGCGGGCAGCTTCAAGACCCTCGCCGCGGCCCTGACGGCCGCCGGCCTCATCGACACGCTGAAGGGCAAGGGCCCGTTCACCGTCTTCGCCCCGACCGACGAGGCGTTCGCCAAGCTGCCGGCCGGCACCCTCGAGGCGCTGCTGAAGGACAAGGCCAAGCTGACGGCCATCCTCACCTACCACGTCGTGCCGGGCAAGGTGATGGCGGCGGATGTGGTCAAGCTCAAGGACGCCAAGACCGTTCAGGGCCAGATGATCAAGATCGACACGTCGATGGGCGTGAAGGTCGACGGCGCGAACGTGGTGAAGACCGACATCGTCTGCTCGAACGGCGTGATTCACGTGATCGACAGCGTCATGCTCCCCAGGTAGGCCGTTCGTCGCCTCACGACAGGAGCGGCGCGGCGCGGCCCCCGATGGGCCGGCCGCGCCGATCCTGTCCACCCGTGGCATTATTGAGCGCGACATGCGCACACCACCTCACGCCTCCGAGGCCAGCCGCGACGCCCGGCTCTCGATAGGCGCCCTGTCGCGCGCGACGGGCGTGCCGGTGGAGACCCTGCGGACGTGGGAGCAGCGGTACGGGTATCCGGGCGCGGAGCGCAAGCTGTCGGGGCACCGGGTCTACCCGCTGGCGGTGGTGGCGCGCCTCCGCCGGATCTCCGTAGCGATCGCCGCCGGCCATCGCGCCGGCGACGTGGTGCCGGCATCCGATGCCGCGCTCGATCGACTGCTGGCGGCGACCGGAGCCTCGGCGCGCGTGGCCACCCCCTGGGCCATGCCGGTCATGCTGTCGACTGACGAGGCGCTGGCCCTGGTCCAGGCGTTTGACGCCGAGCGGCTCACCGCGGCGCTGCTCAGCGAATGGGGGCGCCTCGGACCGCTCGAGTTCCTCAAGACGCTCGTCGCCCCGCTGGTCGAGCGCGTCGGACGCGAGTGGGCGGCCGGCCGCCTCGAGATTCGCCACGAGCACTTCCTGTCGGAGCGACTCGGCGACCTGCTGCGGTCGCTGCGCCTGCCGCTCGATCACCAGGCGTCGGGCCCCCTCGTGGTCTGCGCGACGCTGCCTGGCGAAGCGCACGTCCTCGGGCTGCAGATGGCCGCGATCGTGCTCGCCGCCGCCGGCCTCCGCCTCGTCTACCTGGGCACCGACATGCCACCGGCGGAGCTGGCCGCGCTGGCCGCCGATCTACCCGCCGCGCATGTGGCGCTCAGCATCTCGTCCGCGGCTGACGGGCCGGCCACGCTGCGCCACCTCCGACGGCTTCGGCAACTGCTGCCAGAGGGCATCGGCATCGTGGTCGGAGGGCGCGGGGCGCCCGCCGCGAAACCCGGCGTCGCGGTGGTGGCGGATTTTGACGCGCTGAACGCCTGGGCCCGCGAGGCGGCCGCGCGGCGCTCGCCGGCCGCGGCGTCACGTCACGATGAGTGACATCTCCCGCTTCACCGCCCATCCCGGCGTGACCGTTCGCCGCGCCGGCGTCGCCGATCCCGACGGCCGCGCTATCGTGTACTGGATGCAGCGCGCGCAGCGTGGGACCGACAACCCGGCGCTGGATCTCGCCATCGAGGCCGGCAACGCGCTCGGGCTGCCGGTGGTGGCCTTGTTCGGGCTCACCGCCGCGTTCCCGCGCGCCAACCTCAGGCACTACCGCTTCATGGCCGAAGGGTTTGCCGACATTGCGGCGCAACTGCGCACGCGAGGCGTTGGCTTCGTCATCCGTCGCGATCCCGATCACGACGTGGTGCGGTTCTGCGAACAGGCCCGCGCGGCGCTGGTGGTTGGCGACGAGAACCCGCTGCGCGAGCCCGAGCGCTGGCGCACGAGCGCCGCCGCCCGGCTTCGTGTGCCGTTCTGGACCGTGGACGCCGACGTCATCGTGCCCAGCGGGTTGCTGCTGAAGGAGCAGTTCGCGGCGCGGACGATGCGCCCGCGCATGCGGCCGCTCATCCCGGCGTATCTCGCCCAGACGCGCGAGCCGAAGGCGCGGGCCGCCTGGACGCCGACCAGCGCGGTCGGGGGCGTGACGCCGAACGTCGCCGCGCTCGACGGGCTCGCGCTGGATGGCGCCGTGGGGCCGGTGAGGGGGATGACGGGCGGGCCGCGCGCGGCGGCGCGCGTGCTGGCGCGCTTCCTGCGCGAGCGGCTGCGCGGGTACGCCACGAACCGCAATCACCCCGAGCTCGAGGGCACGAGCCAGATCTCGCCCTACCTGCATTTCGGGCACATCGGCCCGCGGGCGGTGGCGCGCGCGGTGCGCGACGCCGATGCCCCGCGCGAGGACCGCGACGCGTTTCTCGAGGAGTGCATCGTCCGCCGGGAGCTTGCCGTGAACTACGTGCGGTACAATCCGCGCTACGACAGCCTCGAGGGCTGCGAACCGTGGGCGCTGCGCACGCTGGACGCGCACCGGCAGGACGAGCGCGAGCCCGGCTACACGGCGGAGCAGCTCGAGCACGCGGATACCCACGACCCGCTCTGGAACGCCGCGCAGATCCAGATGGTGGGCACGGGCTGGATGCACGGCTACGTGCGCATGTACTGGGCGAAGAAGATCCTCGAGTGGACGCGCACGCCGGAGGAGGCGTTCGAGGTGGCCGTGCGGCTCAACGATCGCTACCAGCTGGACGGGCGCGATCCGAACGGCTATACCGGAATCGCGTGGGCCATCGGCGGGAAGCACGATCGCGCCTGGGGGCCGGTGCGCCACGTCTATGGGACCGTCCGCTACATGTCGTTCGCCAGCACGTCGCGCAAGTTCGACTCGAAGCGCTACATCCGTCGCATCGAAGAGGAGACTGGCCGTCATGTCCGAACAGCCTGAACCCCTGCGCCTCGGGATTTCCTCGTGCCTGCTCGGCGAGCACGTGCGCTTCGACGGCGGGCACAAACGCGACCCGTTCCTGGTCGAGACGTTCGGCCGCTTCGTCGAGTGGGTGCCGGTGTGCCCCGAGGTCGAACTCGGCCTGGGCACGCCGCGCGAGGCGCTGCGCCTGGTGCGCACCGCCGACGGCATCCGGATGGTGAATACGCGCAGCAAGCACGATATTTCCGACGCCATGCGCGCGTGGGCCGCGCGCCGCGCAGAGAGTCTCGCGAAGGAACGCCTGGCCGGCTACGTCCTGAAGAAGGACTCGCCCAGCTGCGGGATGGAGCGCGTGAAGATCTATGCCGAGGGCGGCATGGCCGAAAAGCAGGGGCGCGGGATGTTCGCGGAGGCCCTGATGGCCAGGTTCCCGCAGCTGCCGGTGGAGGAGGAGGGGCGCCTGTGCGACCCGCGCCTGCGCGACAACTTCGTCGAGCGGGTGTTCGCGTTCGTCCGGGTGCGCGCGCTGTTCGAGGGGCGGTGGACCGTCGGCGACGTGGTCCGCTTCCACACGGCGCACAAGATGACCTTGCTCGCGCACGAGCCGGTGATCTACGACGAACTGGGCCGGATGGTGGCGACGGCGAAGGGCGCGGACCGCGCCGGGTTCGCGGCGCAGTATCGCGAGCGGTTCATGGACGCCCTGGCCCGCCTGGCGACCACGCGCAAGCACACCAACGTGCTGATGCACATGGCCGGGCACTTCAAGACGCTGCTGGACGACGACGAGAAGCAGGAGCTGCTCACCACCATCCACGACTACCGCGAGGGCCTGCTGCCGCTCATCGTGCCGATCACCCTCATCCGGCATCACGTCCGGCGCCACAAGGTGGAGTACCTGGCCGGGCAGATCTACCTGGACCCGCACCCCAAGGAACTGATGCTGCGCAATCACGTGTAGGGCTGGCGGCACGGCGGGCGCTCCAGTGCGCCTGTGCGGCGCACCGGGGCGCGACCGCCGCCGCGCTACCGCGCGGCCTTCCAGCTGAGCGACAGCACCACCTGGCCGTTGTTCTTCTTCAGGGCCTCGCTGCCGGTCGCTTGGTCATCGGACCTCGCGGTGTCGGAGCCGGCGAGCGTGAACCCTTCGGCCTTCGTGAACGTGCCGCCCTGCAGGATGATCGTCAGGTCATTGGCGTCGGACATGCCGCTGAACGCCGCGCCGCAGCCTTCACCGTCGACGAGCTTCTGGCCGTCGACGCCGACGTCCGCCCACAGGCGCCAGGTCGTGACGTCGCCCTCAACCGTTTGTGAAATGTCGTAGGCCACGCCGCAGCCGGCGAGCTGGCTGTCGAAGACCGCCGTGAGGCTGTCGAAGCGAGCCTCGACCATGACCGCATACGGCCGGGTGTCGCGCAGCAGGCGTGTGCGGACATCCTGGCCCCCGAGCGCGCGGAATCCCTCCGTGACCGCGTGGCTGTCGCGGGCGATGGCGTCCAGGTAGCCGAACTCCTCGGCCTCGCGCTTCGCCGCGTCGGACTCGTCCGAGCGCACGTCCCGCTCGAAGACGACCCAGTCGAACGAGCCGTCCGTGCGCAGGTACATCGTGCTGGTGGTTTCCTTCTGCAGGCAGCCCGTCGTCGCCAGGGCTGCCGTCAGGGCGATGGTCATCAGTGTGCGTCTCATGGCCGTATCCTCCGAATCCCGAATCCCGAATCCCGTCTGTCCTGTCTGTAATGACGGCATGCGCCTTCCAGACCGAACGTCTGGCCCCTGGGCGGGTGCGCTTCCCCCCGGCCGGGGCTGAATGGTAAGGTTCTCCCGCATGACCCGGCAGGAGAGCGCCGCCTTGCTTCGGGCCGCCCGGGACGGCTCGCCCGAGGCCCTGGGCCAGCTGTACGAGCGGTGCGCCGGGCGCCTGCTCGCGATCATCCGCCTGCGCATGGGGCGCGACCTGCGCGCGCGCCTCGAGTCGCGCGACATCCTCCAGAACACCCTCCTGAAGTCGTTCCAGCATCTCGACCAGTTCGAGGGCGGGGATGGGGCGTCCCTGGTCGCCTGGCTCGCGCGGATTGCCGAGAACGAGATCCGCGATCAGGCCGACTTCCAGCACCGCCAGCGCCGTGACGTGGCGGCCGCCGTGTCGATCGACGACTCCCAGGCGCCGCAGCTTGTCGCCCGCGTCCGATCGGCGCTCAGCCAGGCCATCCTCAGCGAGGACGGCGAGCGCCTCGAGCAGGCGCTCGAGGCGCTCGAGGCCGATCATCGCGAGGTCATCGTGCTTCGCAAGTTCGAAGAGCTGAGCTTTCGGGAGATTGGCGCGCGCATGGAGCGCAGCGAAGACGCCTGCCGGATGCTGCTCGCCCGCGCGCTGACGGCCCTCACGTTGACGATGCGAGGGGCGGCATGAGCGGGGCGACCGGCACGGAACTCGAGGCCCGCCTCGCGCGTTGGATCGAGCACCACGTCCTGCACGGCGTCGAACTGGATCCGGCGGCCGTCTGCGACAAACGTCCGGACCTGGTCGAGCCGCTGCGGGCGCTGATCGGCGAGTACCGGCGCGTGTCGGACTCCCTCGATCGCACGCACCAGATCACGGGTCTCGCCGCGGCGCCCCCGCCCTCGGCCCTGCCGGCATTCGACGGCTTCCGCACGATTGAGCGGCTGGGTGCGGGCGGGATGGGCGAGGTCTACAAGCTGCGCGACCTGAAGCTCGATCGGCTCGTGGCGGCGAAGGTGCTGCGGGGCGATCGGCGCGTGGCGACCGGTTTCGCGGGGTTCCTCACCGAGGCCCGCGCCCTCGCGCTCTTCTCGGATTCGCGCATCGTCCAGATCCACGAGTTCCGCGAGCGGGCGACCCCGCCCGTGCTCATCATGGAGTTCGTCGACGGGTTCGAACTGGGCCGGATGGGGCCGTCGCTGGAGTACCCGCAGCGCGCGCGCATCGTCAAAGACGTGTGCGAGGCCCTCGAGCACGCGCACCGCCTGGGTGTGCAGCACCGCGACCTGAAGCCGTCGAACATCATGCTCGACGCCCAACTGCGCGCGAAGATCCTCGACTTCGGACTGAGTTCCAACGATCCGACCCGCGGGCACTTCCTCGGCACGCCGCAGTACCTGGCGCCCGAGCAGCTCGACGCGTCGATGCCCATCGACGCGCGCACGGATATTTACGGCCTCGGCGGGGTGCTCTACGAACTGCTGTGCGGCGCGCCGCCCATCGACGGCGAGAGCGTCGACGCGTGCCTCGATCAGATCCGCGCCGGCCGGATCCGGCTGCCGGTCGAAATCGACCCGCGCGTGCCGGAGCCGCTCCAGGCGATCGCGCTCAAGGCGCTCGAGCATCAGCCGGCGGATCGGTATCCGTCGGCGCGCGAGATGGCGCTGGATCTGCAGCGTTACCTCGACGGCCGCCCGGTGCTCGCCCATCCCAGCCAGTACGCCACGGTGCTCTCGACGCGCGTGAAGCCGCACCTCGATCAGATCGAAGACTGGCAGCGGCTGAGGCTCGTCTATCCGCACGAAGCCGCGCGCCTGCACAGCGCCTACCGCGATCTCGAGCGCCGAGACGATGACTGGATCGGTGAGAGCCGGGTGCTGTCGTACTCGCAGATCGCGCTGTACCTCGGCGCGTTCCTCCTGATGTGCGGCAGCCTGTTCTACTTCGGCGCCGATCAGATCAAGGATCAGGTCAAGGGCGTCCTGGAGCCGATGCTCGTCCTCGGCCTGCCGTTCATCCTCCTCAATCTGGCCGCGCACCGGCTCGGCGCACGCGGGCACCGGGCGGTGTCGGTGGCGTTCTACCTCGGCGGCGTCAGCCTGCTGCCGCTCTTCCTCCTGATCCTGTTCAACGAGAGGGACTTCCTCACCGCGCCTCCCAAGGCGCCCGGCCAGCTGTTCGAAGGCGGCTGGGCGTCGAACCTGCAGATTCAGGTGACCGTGGCGGCTGCCTGGATGTGGTCGGCATGGCTGGCGCTCCGGACGAAGACCATTGCGCTCAGCACGGTCTTCACGTTCCTCGCGCTGATCTTCGCGCTTGCCGTGCTGTCCGACTTCGGGTTGCGCGCATGGGTTGAAGAAAGCGCATTCGATCGCCTGGCCCTCCACCTGGCGCCGCTCGTGCTGGTGTACGTCGGTCTCGGGATCGGGTTGGAACTGACGGCGAGGCCGTGGTTCGCTCGCCCCCTCTACACCGGCGCCGCTGTGATGCTGATCGTCGTGCTGGAACTGCTCGCGCAGGACGGCAAGCTGTCCTACTACCTCGGCGGACTGTCGATGCAGCGGTTCCAGGGGCCCGGCGTCGGAGACAAGACGCTGCTCGACACGGTGACGGCGATGTCGCTCAACGGCATCGCCTTCTACGGCGTGGCGTCGGCCGCCGATCGGTGGGGCACCGGCCTGATGCGGCGTGCCGGGTGGATCCTGTTCACCGTCGCGCCCTTCGCGACGCTGGAGCCGCTGGCCTACCTGAGTGAGACGGATCAATACGCGCACGCCTTCGACTGGTTCTATCTCGGCCTGGCGCTCACGATGGCGCTCCTCAGCCACCGCCGGCAGCGGAAGAGCTTCTACTACGCGGGCCTCCTCAACACCGGCGTCGCCTTCTGGTTCATCGCCGACCACAACGACTGGTTCGACAAGCCCTGGTGGGCGATCGTGCTCGTCGTCGCGGGCCTGGCCGGGCTGCTCATCGGCCTCGGCCTCGATGCCCGCGAGCGGCGCCGCGAGCGTCCGGGCTGCTAGGCTGCCAGGCCGCGCGTGGCGCGCCGCGCCCGTCGTAGTACCATGACCGGACGAGTCGTGACCGCGTGAGACACCGATACCTGCTGCTCGCCCTGCTCGTGCTGGCCGTCGTGCCCTATTTCGTCAACCTGGGCGCGACGTCGATCATCGACGCCAACGAAGCGTTCTACACCGAGACCCCGCGCGAGATGATCGAGCAGGGCGACTGGATCAGCACGACGTTCAACGACGAGCCGCGTCTCAACAAGCCGCCGTTGTCGTACTGGGTGGTCGGGGCGTTCTACAAGGTGGCGGGCGTGTCACTGGGCGCGGCCAGGCTGCCGATCGCCCTCGGGATGCTCGTCATCCTGCTGACGGTGTTCCTGGTCGGGCGCGCGGCGTACTCGATCGACGCCGGCCTGGTCGCGGCGCTCACGCTCGCGGCCACGCCACGGATGCTGCTGTTCTCCCGGCGCATCATCATCGACATCTACACCGCCATGTTCCTCGGCCTCACGCTGCTGTGCTTCGTGATGGCCGAGCTCGAGCCGGCCCGCCGGCGCCGCTGGCTGACCGCCATGTACGTCGCCGTCGGCCTCGGGATGATGACCAAGGGCCCCGTCGCGGCGCTGCTGCCGGCGCTGGTGTTCGCGGCCTACCTCGTCGCCTCGGGCCGCGTGCACACCCTGCGGCAGATGATGTTGCCGGCCGGCGCGCTCATCGTGTCCGTGATCGTCCTCCCGTACTACGTGGCGCTCTACACCCGGCACGGCTGGGCGTACATCTCGACGTTCCTCCTCACCGAGAACCTCGCGCGGTTTGCCGAGGGGGTCGGTGCGCCCGATCGCGGGCCGCTGTTCTACCTGCCCGTGGTATTCGCCGACCTGTACTTCCCGTGGTCGCTGCTGCTGCCGCTCGCGCTCGTCCTGGTGCCCTGGCGTGCCGGACTGGCCGGACGCGGGTGGCGCCGGCTGGTCAGTGGCGGAGACGTCACCGAACCGGTGGGGCAGGACCGCATCCGGCTGCTGCTCGGGCTCTGGATCGTCGTCATCGTCGGGTTTTTTTCGCTGTCGAAGGCGCAGCAGGATCTGTATGTGCTGCCGTTCATCGCCGCCGGGGCGCCGATGATCGGCGGCCTGCTCGTCGCGCTGATGGACGGGACGCTCGCGGCGGGTGCCTCCCGCGTCGCACGCGGGTTCCTGATCGCGGCCGGCGTCGTGCTCGGGCTCGTCGGCGTGCTGATCGCCTGGTACGTCGGCGGCAGCGGGCAGCCGATCCACCTCGCGGGCGCGGCTCCTGCCGGCATCATCGTCGCCTCCGGCGCCGTGGCGTGCGTCGTCTGGGCGTGGCGTCGGCGGGCGCTGGAGGCGGTCGCCGCCCTGGCCGCCCCGCTCGTCGTCGCGCACTGGATCCTGGTGGTGTGGGCCCTGCCGGACTTCGAACGCTACAAGCCCGTGCCGCACCTGGCGCGCGCCCTGCTGGAGCGGGCAGGCCCGGCCGCGGCGGTGGGGATGTACAAGGTGGCCACGCCGAGTCTGGTCTTCTATCTGCGTCGCCATGTGACGCAGATGTTCGACGAAGCGGAACTGCGAGCCTTCCTCAGCCACCACGCCGAGGCCTACTGCGTCATGACCGACGACGACTACCAGGCCGTGTCCCGCTCCGTCTCCGTCCCCCTCCGCGTCATCGCCCGCGCCCCCCGCTTCGAGGCCCAACTCGACGACTTCCTCACCCGCTCCGCCCTCCCCGCGCTGCTCCTCGTCTCCAATAAATAGGGACAGGTACATTTTCTCATTTCGATCTCAGTATCGACGCGTGATTTCGCCCGAAACTCCATCCGATCCGCCATTCCATGTTTCCCTCGCCTGACGTCCCCTCTACTCCGAATCGAGATAACTCGTGCGCTGTCCGCACGTTGTACCGGCATTGTGCACCAAGTCCGAAAATGAGACTGAGATGAGAAAATGTACCTGTCCCTGATTATCGGAACAAAGTCCGTGCCGGCTCCGTCACCTTCTGTGACTCCGCCGCTCACCGCCGGCGCGCAGGCCCGCCGGCGACGGTCCGGCAACACGCGAGGACTCATATGACGGCATCCGTCGCATCACGGCGCACCACCCGTTACCTCATCGGCGGCGTCGGCCTCGTCGCCGTGGTCGGCGGCGTGATGGGCGGGTTCATGCTGGTCGGCAGCGCCAGCTCGAAGGGGGCCGCTCCCGCCACGACGGCGGCGTCGGCGAAACCCGAGGTCGCCGTGCCGGTCCAGGTCGACGTCCCGCGCCGCGGGACCGTGTCGGCCGCGCTCACGGCATCCTCGACGCTCGAGACCGAGCAGCAGGCCGACGTGCTGGCGAAGACCGACGGCCTCGTGACGCGGCTGCTCGTCGACGAGGGCAGCAACGTCGCCAGGGGCCAAGTCCTTGCCGAGCTCGAGGACGCCGACAAGCGCATCGCGCTCCAGCAGGTCCGGCTGCGTGCGGACGCGGCGAAGCGGGAGTTCGATCGCGCGCAGCGCGCCCACGACGATCAGCTGATCAGCCAGCAGGACTTCGATCGACTGCGCAACACCCACGATCTGGCGCAGGCTGACGTCGAGAGCGCCTCCCTGAACCTCAGCTACACGAAGATCACGGCACCGTTTGCCGGCCGCATCGTCGATCGCGTGGTGGTCCAGGGCCGCCACATCAAGCCGGGCGAGAAGCTCTTCACGCTGGCCAATCTCACGTCCCTGGTGGCGCGCGTCTATCTGCCCGAGAGAGACGTCGCCGGCCTGCGCATCGGCCAGACGGCCGAAATCGTCCTGGACGCCGCCGGCGGGCAGCAGTTGCCCGGTCGCGTGACGAAGATCAGCCCGGTCGTCGACACCGCGAGCGGCACGATCAAGGTCACGGTGGAGGCCGCCGCGGTCACCCCTGCCGCCAGGCCGGGGTCGTACGCCACGGTTCGCATTGTCACCGACACCCACCGCGACGCGCTGCTGGTGCCCAAGTCCGCGATCGTGCGCGAAGACTCGGTTGACTACCTGTTTGTCGCCGACAGCAACCGCGCCAGGCGCTGCAAGGTCACGCTCGGCTATCCCAGCGACGGCCGCGTCGAAGTCGCGGCTGGCCTCACCGGCAAGGAATCCGTGGTCATTGCCGGCCAGGGCAGCCTGAAGGACGGCGCCAGGATCGACATCCGGAAGGCCGGGTCGTAACTCCTCACCAACCTGCGCTGGTCCGCTCGAGGTCTGCCATGAGCCTCGTCTCGCTCTCCGTCCGCCGCCCGGTGACCATCGGCATGCTGGTAGTGGCCGTGGTCATCTTCGGCAGCGTGTCGTTCACCCGGCTGCCGGTCAACCTGCTGCCCGAGATTTCCTACCCGACGCTGACCCTCGAGACGAAGTACGCGGGGGCGGCTCCGGCCGAGGTGGAAAGCCTCATCACGCGGCCCGTCGAAGAGTCGGTCGGCATCATTTCGGGCGTGCAGCGCCTGACGAGCCGGTCGCGCTCGGGCCTGTCGCAGGTCACGCTCGAGTTCGCGTGGAAGACGAACATGGACCTGGCGACGCTCGAGGCGCGCGAGAAGCTCGACCTGGTCACGCTGCCGCGCGACGCCGAGAAGCCGGCCATCCTGCGGTTCGATCCGTCCGCGGATCCGATCCTGCGGCTGGGCCTGTCCGGGACCGGCGATCTCTCGCGCCTGCGCGTCGTGGCCGAAGACGAGGTCAAGAAGGGTCTTGAGTCGATCGACGGTCTGGCGTCGGTGAAAGTCGAGGGCGGCCTCGAGCGGCAGATCGAGGTGCGGGTGGACGAGTCGCGGCTGGCCTCCTACGGCCTGACCGTCCAGGACGTGATCACGGCGCTGGCGCGCAACAACGTCAACCTCGCCGGCGGCAGCATCTACGAGCACGAGGCGCGCTACCTGGTCCGCACGCTCAACGAGTTCCAGACCACCGACGATGTGGCGCGCACGATCATCCGCGACGCGAACGGCCGGCAGGTGCAGCTCGACGACGTCGCCCAGGTCGGGTGGGGACACCGCGACCGCGAGGTGATTGCGCGCATCAACGGCCAGGAGAGCGTCAGCCTGAACGTCTACAAGGAAGGCGACGCGAACACGGTCGCCGTGGCGCGCGCGGTCAAGGCGCGCCTCGATCGGGTCCAGAAGGCGCTCCCGGCGGGCATGACGCTGGCGACGATCTTCGACCAGTCCACGTTCATCGAGGGCGCCATCAGCGAAGTGCTCAGCAACGGGTGGCAGGGCGGCCTGCTCGCGATTCTCGTCATCTTCTTCTTTCTGAAGGAGGTGCGAAGCACGGCCGTCATCGCGCTGTCGATCCCCATCTCGGTCGTCGCGACGTTCGTGATCATGTATCAGATGGGGCTCTCGCTGAACATCATGTCGCTTGGTGGGCTGGCCCTGGGCATCGGCATGCTCGTGGACGACTCCATTGTCGTGCTCGAGGTCATCGCGCGCCACCGCGAGACGGGCAAGGGGATCCTCCAGGCCGCCGTCGACGGCACAAAGGAGGTGCAGGGCGCGGTCGTGGCCTCCACGCTGACGACGGTGGCCGTGTTCCTCCCGATTGTCTTCGTCGAAGGCGTCGGCGGCCAGCTCTTCAAGGATCAGGCGCTGACGGTGTCGATCTCGATCCTGGCGTCGCTCGCCATTTCGCTCACGCTGATCCCGATGCTGTCGGCCAGGCTCGGTCAGGCGCCGGGCCTCGAGCCGGTCGCCGAGGCGACCGGCCGCGTGGCCAGGGCGCGGCGGTTCGCCCTCTATGCCGCGCCGATCGCGATCCTTCGCGGGCTGCGCGCGGTCGGCCGCCTGGTGGCGCTGCCGATCGGCTGGATCCTGCGGCCCATCCTCGGCGTGTTCGAACGCCTGGAGTCGGTGGTCTACCGCGCGTATCCGCGGGCCATCGCCGGCGCGCTCCGCCACCCGTGGATCGTTCTCGGCACCGCGGCGGGCCTCTTCGCGCTGTCGGTCGCGGCCGCCGGCCGCCTGGGCGTCGAACTGGTGCCGCCGATGGTGCAGGGCGAGTTCGCGTTCGAAGTGAAGATGCCCGAGGGCACGCCCATCGAAGCGGTGGACCGGCTGCTCGCCGATCTCTCGCACCGGGCCACGCGGGTGCCGGGCGTCGCCACGGTCTTCTCGACCGCAGGCGGCGGCCGCGCCGGCGCCGATCAGGGCTCGCGGGCCGAGAACGTCGGCGAGCTGCTCGTGCTGATGCGCGACCGCAGCGACAAGACCGCCGAGGCCGACGGCATTGCGAACCTGCGCGGCGTGCTGCAGCAGTACCCCGCCCTGGCGACGACGTTCAGCCGGCCGTCGTTCTTCACGTTCAAGACGCCCATCGAGCTCGAGCTCTACGGCGACGACTACGACGGCCTGCGGCGCGTGGCGGCGCAGACCTCGACGCGCCTGCAGGCCATCCCGGGGCTCGCCGACCTGGCATCCTCTGCCGAGGCGGGCAGCCCCGAGGTGCGCATCCGGTTCGACGCGCAGCAACTGGCGCGGCTCGACCTCACGCCGGAGTCGGTGTCACAGACGCTGCGGACGAAGGTCAAGGGCGAGGTGGCCACGCGCATCAGCGAGGGCGATCGCGAAATCGACGTCGTCGTGCGCGCGTCGGACGCGTCCCGCAACGAAGTCAGCGACGTGACCGGCCTGATCGTCCAGCGCCGGGACGGCGTCGCCATCCCGCTGCGCGCCGTCGCCACGACCCAGATCGAGACCGGCCCCAGCGAGATTCGGCGCGTCGGCCAGCGGCGCGCGGTGGTCATCTCGGGCAACCTGCAGGGGCGGGATCTCGGCGCGGTGACGGCCGACATCGAGCGCGCCGTGGCCGAGGCCGGCCTGCCCGCGGGCGTGTCCGCGAAGATGGGGGGCCAGAACCTGGAGATCCAGACGTCGTTCCGCAGCCTCTACCTCGCGATCGGCCTCGCCGTGTTCCTGGTCTATTTCGTGATGGCCGCGCAGTTCGAGTCGCTGCTGCATCCGCTCATCATCATGTTCTCGATCCCGATGGGCGGCGTGGGCGTGGTCGCGGCCCTGCTCGCGACAGGCCACCGCGTGAGCGTCATCGTCCTGATCGGCGTCGTCATGCTCGCGGGCATCGTCGTCAAGAACGCCATTGTGCTCGTCGATCACGTCAACCAGCGCCGGCGCGAGGGCCTCTCCAAGCACGACGCCCTGGTCGAGGCGGGGCGCGTGCGGCTGCGGCCGATCCTGATGACGTCGCTGACGACGATTCTGGGCCTGATCCCGATGGCGCTGGGCCTGGGCGAGGGCGCGGAGATTCGCGCGCCCATGGCCGTCACCGTCATCGGCGGCCTCACGATCTCCACGCTGCTGACCCTCATCGTGATTCCGACGATGTACTTCGTACTCGACCGGAAGACGTACGCGCCCGTCGCGGCGGCGGGGGAGTAGGCCATGCGGCTCGCCGAGCTGTCCGTCCACCGTCCGGTGACCGTCTTCATGGGGCTGGTCAGCCTCGTGGTACTCGGCGCGGTGGCCCTGACGCGCCTGCCGCTCGCGTTCCTGCCGACGGTGGATGCGCCGATCATCGCGATTTCGGTGCCGTACCCGAACTCCAGCCCGCTGCAGGTCGAGCGGGAGATCGTCAAGCCGCTCGAGGAGGCGCTCTCGACGCTGTCCGGCGTCAAGAAGCTCACCTCCACGGCCAACGCCGACTCGGCGCAGCTGACCCTCGAGTTCAGCTGGGGCCAGTCGATCAGCATGATCCGGCTCAAGGTCGGCGAGAAGATCGACCAGATCCGGAAGGACCTGCCCGTCGACGTCGAGCGCATCAACATTCAGACGTTCAACACGGCACAGATTCCCGTGGTGGAGGCGCGCGTCTCGGCGCCCGGCATCGACCTGTCGCGCAACTACGACCTGCTCGAGGAGCGCGTCGTCAACCCGATCCGGCGCATCCCGGGCGTGGCCCGCGTCGAGCTGAACGGCATCGCGCCGCGCGAGGTGAAGATCGACCTGATCCTCGATCGCATCACGTCGCACCGCCTCGACATCGG
>Ga0315287_10001140_pt1 | contig 24211 bp, 17 predicted proteins | sample YL17G11_0_MG_FD_205037 | JGI IMG/M metagenome (GOLD analysis project Ga0315287, IMG submission 205037) | Sediment microbial communities from Yellowstone Lake, YNP, Wyoming, USA - YL17G11_0 | ecosystem: Environmental > Aquatic > Freshwater > Lake > Sediment | place: USA: Wyoming | collected... | reverse complement strand
GTCTGGAACGAGACATGGGCCTATAGCCTGGCCACCAACATCTGGACCCGGCTCGCCGTGAAGAACGCGCCATCCCCCCGTTACTCATACTCGATGGCCTACGATGCCTCCGCCGGGCTCACCGTGCTCTGGGGCGGCGTCAACTCCACCTTCTCCGGGACTCTAAACGAGACCTGGACCTTCGATTCAAGGACCAACGAGTGGACCGAAAGGAAGACAGCCCTGTCGCCCGGCACCAGGAACGGCTGCCCCATGGTGTACGATTCCCTGAGCCGCCTCTGCGTCGCCTTCAGTTTGGCAGATAACCAGGTGTGGCGCTTTACCACCGGAAACCACAGCTGGACCCCGGTGGAGAACACCGCGGGGGCAGTTCTGCCAGCGGGAACCGCCCAGGCGTTCGACCCTCGATACGGCATCACTGTGATGTTCGGCAGCGGCAATCCTACCGACGAATTATGGACCTACAGCACATCGCTGGACAGGTGGGCCGTCATCCCGGCCACCAGGGCCCCGACGCCGCGGACGGACCATTCGATGGTCTATGACAGCGTCCATCAATTGACTGTGATGTTCGGGGGCAACAGCACACGCATGAGGACGCTGAGCGACACCTGGACATACGATTCCCTTGCTGACGTATGGAAGAACGTAACGCCGGGGGCATGTCCCCCCGCGAGGGCCAACCATGCGATGGCCTTCGACCCAAGGGGCGGGAATGTCATCCTCTTCGGCGGCTCCGGCGCATCCAACGAACCGCTCAACGACACGTGGGCCTACAACGCCTCCGTGAACTCCTGGCTCAATCGGGAGCCGGCCGGCCCGCCACCGGCGAGGCGCGGCCATAGCATGTCCTACGACGGCTCCACGGGGCTCATAGTGCTCCATGGCGGCGCGGCGGGCGGCCTTCTCAACGACACCTGGGTCTACAACAGCTCTGCGAACACATGGACCCAGATCACGCCGGCGCTCTCCCCTCCCCCGCGGAACGAGTTCGCAATGGACTACGACCCCGGCGCCCGCCTGACGATTCTTTTCGGCGGGTACCTTGGGGGAAAGCCCTCCTCCTCCAACGACACCTGGGCCTTCGATTCCCGCAACAATACTTGGACGAACCTCACTCCTCCGGCGACGTGGCCGTTCCCGATCTCCTCGCATGCGATGGTCTACAGCGCCGCCCTCGGAGGCCTCCTGTTCTTCAGCGGCTTTGAGTCCTACGTCTCCGGGGTCCACAACAACACCTGGCTCTACACCTATGCAAACAATACATGGACTAGGCTCTATCCGCCAGCCTGGCCTCCCTGGCGGTACGGTCATGCAATGGCATACGACAGCGTGACCGGCGCAGTAATTGTGAACGGTGGCAGAACTGCGCTGACCACGGAGAGCGACACCTGGTGCTTCGGCCTTAGGGGCCGGGTCCTTGCCGGAACCTACACTTCACGCCCCTATGACACGGGCGGCGGCGCCTACTTCGGCTCGCTGGCCTGGGATGCGGATTTGTCGCCCAACACGTCCATCAGGTTCCAGCTGAGGAGCTCGGAGAGCCTGGCGGGCCTCAACACGAGCAAATTCACAGGCCCGGACGGCTCCTCCCAGAGCTATTTCACATCCACCGGCACCAGAATCCCGTCATTGCACAACGGCACGCGCTGGCTCCAGTACCGCGCATATCTGAGCACGACCAGTACCAGGGAGACGCCTGTTCTCCGGAGCGTGAGCATCCGCTACAATCTCATACAATCCCTGATAGTGACGTCGCCCGGCCCGGGCGATGAATGGAACGGGTCCGGTTTCCACGAGATAAAATGGAATGCCACGGACCGTGACGGCGACGCGCTTGTGTACGATGTCTATGCGACCAACGGCGGGACCGTGAACATCACCCTGGCCCAGAGCCGCCCCTCCGACAAGTTGGCATGGATGACGAACGCTACTCCGAACGGCCGCTACAGGATTCTCGTCGTGGCCCGCGATACGAATCCCGAGATCCCGCTGACGGTCTACGGCTACTCGGGCGAGTTCGGAGTCGCCAACGAGCTGCCCGTGCCGCCCTCCTGCAGGATATTCTCCCCCTCGGAAGGGCAAGAGCTCCGGGGCCTCGGAGACATCAATGGCAACGCCACAAAGGGCTCAAAGGATCTCGAACATGTCGAGCTCAGAATGGACGGCGGAATGTGGTATAACGCAACGGGAACGGACAACTGGACCTCGCAGCTCGACACCACCCTTCTTGCGAAGGGCAGGCACACCATCGAGGCAAGGGCGTTCGACGGCAATCTGTATTCCGCGAACGCCATCGTGAATGTCACGGTCAACAACTCCAAGCCTCCCAGGGTGCCTGAACTGGTCACGGCCGGAGAATTCCCCATATGCCTCATCATAACCTTGCTTGCCATCATCACCGAAGGCTTCGTGGCCGCAAAAGACCAGCAGAACAAGAGAAGGGAGGCTCGCGAAAAAGTGGCCAGACAGGCCGGACCAACGCCGGCGGCCGGCATCGTGCCGACCGGGCGGGTCACGCGTCGTCGATGACGTATTCCTTCCACTTCTCCCCGACGGCCTTCTTCTTCTCCTGGAAGTCCCTGAGGAACGCCTCTACGAGGGCAGCGGCCTCCTTCTTGCATGTGCCGCACATCCGTTGCCCACCTCTGCAGGCCTCGGATATCTCCGCCAGTTTTGCGTCGTCGTCTATCAGATGATAGAGCAGCATCTCGAACACGCTGCAGAGCTCGGGCTTCCCGCCGTTCTTCTTCTGCTCCTCGATGGACATGGCACCGCCGGTCTTGGCGCGCATGACCTTCTTGGCCCCATCCGCAGGCGGGTCTGAAAGGAACACAGCCGTTTCAGGCTTGGAAGAGGACATCTTGTCCCCCGTGAGGCCGGTGATGAACCTGTGGTAGGTCGACGACGGCATGAAGAACGTGAACGGGTTACGCTTCCTCTCCAGCGCTATCATCGCGGCATCCAGAACCGGGACATCCTTCGCCTCGGCGTCCTCGACATACAGCGCCTTGTACGCCACTATCTTCTTCAGTTTCTTGAAACCGGCCTCGGACGCGACGGACTCCGCCACCTTGAGCAGGCCCTCGACATCCTCGTCACTCTTGACGAATATCCCGACCTTGCCGTCCTTGGCGACCGTGACGTTGCACAGCCTGTTCGCGAACGCTATGTCCCTCGTGAGGCGCATGTGAGGGTCCTGGTCCACGCCCACGGGCACGAGCGTCGGCCTCGGGCCTCCGTATTTCTCCAGTTGGACATGGAGTATGTCCCCGACCTGCACGAGCGGCGCGAACATGTGGCTCATGTTGGTGCCGTCGTCCATTCCGTAGATGGCCTTCATCGTTGAGAAGTTCACCTTTCGGCCCATGAGGTAGGCCAGGTCCTTTACGGCCTTTCTTGTGGACTGGAAATAGATCTGGACGCGCTTTTTTTGCAGTCCGAGCGCTATGTACGACTTGATGTACTCCTCGACGGCGATGGTGCGCCCCTTCTCGAGGGGCGTGTTGCGCGTCGCGTAGGCCTCTATGTCCGCCACGCAGATGAACAGGTCCGCGCCCAGCGAATGGAAGTAATTCGCCTGGTCCAGGACCATCTTGTGGCCCAGGTGCATGTTGCCGGAGGGCATCAGGCCGGTCAGCACCGCAAAGGGCTTCTTGCCGTCGATGGCCCCCTGTATCAGGTCGAAGCCCCGCTGGCCGAAGACGACGCCCCTCCGGAACATCCTCTGGGGGTTGGGGAGCTTCGAGCCGTCGAACTTCTCTATCCCGAATTCCTCAAGAAGCTTGTTGTAGTCGGCGAACTGGGTGCCCACCCAGGGGTCGATTCTCATGGGTTCCGGATGGCCACTCCATCCTTTTTAGCTTGTCGGGCTCCACCATCCCGAATGCCCTGATTCGCGGGAATGGTGCCGTTGGCACGATGCCCAACGATATATGATTGTTTAAATACCGCCCCGCAAATGGAGATGGTGGTGCCAAGGATGAAGGCCGTTCAGGTGCTCGTGCTGTTCGTGGTCATCGCAGGCGCATTCTCGTTGATGCCGTATGCCCCTGCGGCGGAGCCGCGCTTCATCAATATCCCCGGACAACCCGTGGAGCCCGGCTCCACGGTCACCCTGACCTCGGACTATGTCTTCGATACCGGCGTCGTCACCGCCAGGATAACCCAGAACGGGGTGGCGCACTTCTCCACCTTCAGCATGGACAGCAACCATGTCGCCAACTGCATGGCCGCGGCCTGCAGGGACCCGTGCAACGAGTCCTACGTGTACGCAGAATACAGGGACGCGGACGAGGTGGCCCAGCTGTCCATGACTGTAATCTACAACGTCACCGTCGCTGGCAGCCTTGCCACCGAGGGCACAAGCCTAAAGCTCCTCGTCTATGAGATCTACGGCAACGATGTCTCCGTCCTCCTAACAGGGATGAAGGGCGGGGCGGATGCAAGCCTCAATTGCAGCTTCCCGGTCAGCAAGCTGGCGGCATCCAAGGTCGGCATAGGAGCGCTCATGCAGCCGCAGAACAGCAGCTACTGCCAGAACGACAGCATCCCCATCTATGCGCTCGGCTACAATTCCACGGTCGAGATTGTAATCAAGAACGCAGCGGGCAAGACCGTGACCCAGCTCACGGCGGAGAGCAAGGGGATGCTGGCCTATGCGGAATGGATGGTACCCAAGGACCAGTCTCCCGGCAACTACACGATATCCGTCAAGCCGGCGGGAGCGAACCTGGACGGCCTCGGGGCTTCCGGTGCGTTCTCGCTCAACATGGAGCTCGAGAAGGCCGCGGCAGGCATGGGCGGGCCCAAACCACCTTCAAACAGCAAAGCCGTCGTCAGCATGCCGGGCTGGGCCCCGATTGCCACGGTGGCAGCGGTCCTCATTGTCGGAGTTCCGATAGGGGTCCTGCTCATCCGCAAGAAGAAGGACTGAGCGGTCCCCCTGCTCCCCTGTTCCGACACGGGCACCCCCGCATTGTTCATTTTTCCGGCGCGGGCTTGCCCCGTTGGCCGTTTCCCCAACGATTTCTTATTGCTTATATACCGCCGTGCGAATAGAGAGTACCATGCGCAAAATGAGGTTCGTGCCGGTCCTGGTACTGTTCGTCGTCATTGCAGGGGCATTCTCGATGATGCCCGGCAACATGGCCGCAGAAGGGAAGTTCAGCAATGTCCCGGCGACGCCATACGCTCCCGGACGGACCATTGCACTTACGGCGGATTCCAATTTCGACCTCGGCACCGTCACCGCAAAGCTCACCCAGAACGGCATAGAGCATGTTTCAACCCTTAAAATGGACAAGGCCCACGAGTCGGATTCCATGGGCTCGAGCTCTAAGGGCGGCGGCCAGACGAACACGCTCTGGGCCGGCTACCGGGACTCGGACGAGGTGGCCCAGCTCCGCATGACCGTCCTGTACGACAAGAGCATTGCATCCAGTGAATATTACGACGGGCTACAGCTCACATTCCTTGTCACCGAGCTTTCCGGCAACAATGTAACCGTCCTGCTGACCGGAATGAAGGGCGGCGTCGAGACGACCCTGAGCGCAACGGTCCAGACGCAGGCCATCAACTCCTCGTCCGCCGCAACCGGCAAGTTCATGCAGCGCTCCACCCGGGATTACTATTACCAGAAGGAGACTGTGCACATCTACGCCCTCGGCTACAATTCATCAGCGGACATCCTCATAAAGGACGCCCAGGGCAACAAGGTCGCCGAGCTCATCGCACCCTGTCAGGGAAAGCTGGCCTATGTCGCGTGGGAGGTCCCCAAGGACCAGGCGCCAGGGAACTACACCATCTCCATAAAGCCGTCCGGAGGCCTCACGGACGCCTTCGGCCAGTCCGGCGTCTACTCGATGGTCGTCGAGGTCCAGAAGGCCCTTCCGGCGAAGATCAACGCGCCGTCTGCGGCCCCGGTGGCAATGCCCGGCTGGGCCCCGTTCGCAATGGTCGCAGCCGTGCTGATAGTGGGCGTGCCGATAGGCGTCCTGCTCATCCGCAAGAAGAAGGACTGAAACTCTCCCACCTCTCCGAAACGCACAGGAACCGCTAACAGGGTCCATATTACATTTTGTATCGGCTTACCGAAATGCTTAATATCATACAGTTCCTAGAATGAATTTGATAGCATGTTCAAACCTTCGAAGAAGCAGCTGGCCGTCGGAGTGGTGGGAATCCTTCTTCTGGCGGGCATCATTGCCATTTCCAGCTACAAGCCCTCCTCCGCCACCGGCACAGCGACATTCAACGACCTCCTGAATTCAAATTCGCAAAGGAAGGCGGAGCCTGAGGCCGTGGCCGTTTCCGGCGATTCCCCATACTACGCGCTGCTGGCAACGCCCGTGGCGTGCCACTACGATTCTGCGGGGAAGCAGAGCGTTGCGCCCATGCTCGTTGAGGCCAAGCAGAATCCGTACAACAGCAACCCCATGGAGCGCTTCCTCAACGTCTACGAGAAGGAGGTCACCGCCATCGGGCGATTGGACCTCAAGCGTGAGTACAATACATCGTTTGCGGGAAATGTCAAGGAGCTCTCCATCCAGCTGGCCAAGTTCTACTGGAAGAAATCGGACGGCGCGCTCATCATAAAGCAGGACCAGAAGGGCTACAACATGGGCCTCGTGGCGATGCCCTTCGCCTCGTACCTCGATATCCCGGTGCTCGTGACCAGCGACATGGAGAGCATAAACCCGACGCTGTCCTCGCTCGGCGTCAAGTACACCATCGTTTGCGGCGACCTTCCGGGCTTTGGCAAGGTAATGAAGTGGGGCAAGGTCGAGAGCTGCCAGGACACGATGATGAAGTTCATCCGGGACCCGAAAGGGCTGAACTCGAATGTCACCTACATCACGGCCGCGAACCCGATCGACATTGCTTATCCGAAGACGGTCAACCACACGGCGAAGAGTTTCTCCGGCGAGCTGTTCCATGTCTACCAGCCCGGACCGGGAGCCTATCCGGGCCTCGAGGAATCCATCAAGGGCGTCGATTTCCCGTGGACCATACCCGCGGACTACAAGTACGCGCTCATGAGGCTCAAGGTCTGGTACACTCCCCATCAGCAGGACGAGGTCGACGGCGAGAGGATATACTGCTTCGTGTTCTTCAAGAACCCGGCGACGGGCAAGGAGGAGCAGAAGTGCTACTTCGGGACGTGTGCCGGCTACAAGACGCCGACCGAGGAGGTCGTCAACTTCGATTTGCCCCTCATCAACACGCCCGGAGAATACCGCCTGCATGTCGAGGGCCGCAACACCTACAACCTTGGCGCAGGGAATCTGGTGGCGAAGAAGCCCGTGCCTTTCAACATGGAGGTCAGGGTCGAGAGTTACGACAGCCCGGTGTTCCCGTACATGCGAGGACTGTCCTCTCTTGCCCCGTACATCACCGCCTACCACAAGGGCCTCATCATGGCCAAGCCCGATTACGCCCTCCAGTGGCCCGGATACATGGGCTGCGTGGATTGCGGCGAGCCAACGACCAATCCCGACTCTCACGCCGCCGCCAACAACCAGAGCATCTACATTCACAAGGAAATGTGCAGGCTCCTCGCCCGGCTCGACGGCAAGGATGACAAGTACGCCGTTAGCAACGAGGGCCGGAACGCCATGGCCGAGAAGTACTACACGAACCCCGTGAGCCTCGCAATAGTCGCTGACGCCAACATGATACCCCATTACTATTTCCCCGGTGGCGCGGACTACGAGGGCTACGGCGAGCCCTCCGACGCATTCTACACCGACATCAACGTCGATTACAACGATACCACAAAGGACCTGGCCCCCGGCAAGATAGAGGCCAATTCCGTGGACGCCGAGCTGCCCTCGGGCCGCATAGTGGGATGGGACGTGATGGACACGAGCGCCCTGATGGCGCGCACCATCTTCTACTACGATATACTAGACAAGTTCATGGTGCACCAGCGCGACGGCGACACCGCCTGGAAGAACAACGCCTACGCCTTCCTGGGCTCCAAGCTACCGGTCGAGACCATGTACGGCACGCTAGTGGAGAACATGGTCGGCTACTACCAGCAGGGAGGCTTCCAGGACATCGAGCATTCCAGCGAGGAGCTCTCCGACTTCAAGATATCCAACCAGTACCAGTGGGGCAGCAACTACATAATGGGAGGCGTGCACGGCAACTATTACTGGTACGTCCCGGGAGCGAGGTGGAACAACATCGCCGGCGGCACCGCATACGACATCACCAACACGTTGACCATGAACATGGGCCCGTCCGTGATGTTCCTGGTATCATGCATCACGGGCAGGATAGACGGCCTCAACGCCACGAACGCCATCTGCATGGCCTACATCCATGTCGGCATCAACGCCTACATCGGCGCCACGAGGACGACCTACGGCACCGTCGATACCACGGTCGACTTTGACATGCATCTCGAGGCGGAAGGTGCGGTATTGCTCTCCGAATATTTCACGGACTACATGATGCAGAACGCCACCACAGGCATGGGCCTGCGCGACGCCAAGAACGCCTATTTGCCTGCAGACAGCCCGACCGGCGGCATCCAGGCGGACATGGCGCACACCATCTGGGCGCACTACATCCTTTACGGGGACCCTGACTTCAATCCCTACGAGCCTGCGAACGCGTGACCTGATATTATCGGGTCAAGACGGTATCAAGCGCGTTTTCTCTTCTCAGCACTCGGACCGATTATCCTGCTTGCATGGTTGTACCTCGTGCCCCGCCCTCTTCACGAATTTCGCCGGGACGCCCAGGGCTTCGGGAATTTCGCCGGACAATCGGAATTGGCGAAATTCGCGAGCGGGGGACCGAAGGCCCCCCGAATCAGCCCTGGGATGAATGGAATGCGGCGAAATTCGTGTGACGCCACCCGCTTTAGCTGGTGGAGGATTCACAGTCGCAATTAACGCATCAAAATAGGATAGAGGCAGCGCAAATTAGCGCTGCCCTTTACGTCTTTATTCAAACGCCTACGCGAGCTCGATGCCCATTGCGACGCCGTTTCCGCCGCCCAGGCATACGGTGCCCAGTCCCTTCTTCCCGCCCGTGCGCTTGAGGGCGTGGATGAGGGTGACCATTATCCTCGCGCCGGAGCAGCCGATGGGGTGTCCGAGCGCCACCGCCCCGCCGTGGATGTTGAACCTGTCGTGGGGTATCTTGAACTCCATTGCGACTGCGACCGACGCCGAGGCGAAAGCCTCGTTGTGCTCTATCAGGTCGAAGTCGGATATCTTGGCCCCGCTCTGCTTCATGTACTTGTATATCGTCGGAACGGGTGCGTACATGACCAGCTCGGGCTTCGTGCCGGCGAAGCAGTAGTGGCTGACCTTCGCCACCACGGGCGCACCGAGCTCCTTGGCCTTGTGCGCGGACATCATCACGAGCGCCGCGGCGCCGTCGGATATCTGGGACGCATTCCCGGCGGTGACCACGCCGTCCTTCCGGAACGCCGGCCCGAGCTTGGAGAGCTTCTCGATGGAGCTGTCGGCCCTGACGCCCTCGTCGATTTCGAACTTGACGGTCTGGCCCTTTCCGGCGGGGACATCGAACGGGACTATCTCCTCCTTGAACCAGCCGTTCTTTATGGCCGCCGCCGCCCGCAGGTTGCTCTGGAGCGCGAACTCGTCTATCTCCTTCCTCGGTATGGAGTATTTCTCGGCGATTATCTCGCCGGTGTTGCCCATGTGGAAGTTGTTGTAGACATCCCACAATCCGTCGTTGACCATCAGGTCTATTATCGGCTGGTTGTTCATCCTGTAGCCGAAGCGCGCCTTGTCGAGGGCAAATGGCGCCATGTTCATGGATTCCATGCCGCCCGCTATGACGACATCGGCGTCGCCTGCGCGTATCTCGGATGCTGCCAGCATCATCGCCTTCATGCCAGAGCCGCAAACCTTGTTCACGGTGAGCGCACCGGCCTCGACCGGCACTCCCGCATAGATGGATGCCTGCCTTGCCGGGTTCTGGCCCAGACCGCCCGAGAGCACATTGCCCATTATCACCTCGTCGATGAGCTTGGGGTCTATCTTTGCCCTCGCCACGGCCTCCTTGATGGCCGCCGCGCCCAGCCTCACCGCAGGCGTGTCCTTGAGCGTTCCCTGGAACTTGCCTATTGCCGTCCTAACCGCCGAGCAGATCACCACTTCCGTCATCGATTTCCCCCCAGTGATGCTGCGAATGCCGTTTTTCGTTATAAAGCTATTCGTTCCGCCAGCATTATAACTCTCCTGGACCAATAGCAGGATGGAATGCCTATGGGACTGGGGTCAGGTGCGCTCGGCAATGATGCGGTGCCGCAGCCTTCGTTCAGCACATACGGGGGCATGGAGGTCCGCCAGCCTTTTGCCACTGAGACGGTTGTTCCTTCGCCGGTTCGTGGACAAGGCAGATGGAAGAAGATCGCCGCCGTGTCCGCGGCGCTCGTACTCATGGTGGCCATGCTCGGGCTGTATTACTACAACCCCTTGGCTGCAAAGAAGGCCGCCCAGCCGAAGCACTATGCGACCGGCCTCCTGACGGACAACATCGTCGAGATTCAGACCTCCATGGGCTCGGTCGTCGTTCGGCTTGCCCGTCACGGGGCGGACCTCACCATCAAGAATTTCATGTCATTGGCCAGCTCCGACTTCTACAACGGCACCGTCTTCCACCGGGTAATAAAAGACTTCATTATACAAGGGGGCGGCTTCCTTCCTGACCTGACAATGAAGGACCAGAACCTTCCCCAGATAAAGCTCGAGACGGATTCCACGCTGAAGAATGTCAGGGGAACCATCGCAATGGCGCGGACATCCGACCCCAATAGCGCCACCTCGCAGTTCTTTATAAATCTCGTCGACAACCCAACACTAGACCCGAGTCCAACGAGCATGGGATACGCCGTCTTCGGGACCGTTATCGACGGGATGGATGTCGTGGATGCCATAGCGAACGTCACCACGTCGGAACAGAATGGGATGGACGACGTGCCCGTGACCCCGGTGATAATAAAGCACACTGCCCTCTACGAGCGCGGCTGAGGTTAGTATTATTATCCATCATTCCGATATTGGGGGCCGATGGCGAGAAGGAAGAGGACCACCAAGTGCCCGGTGTGCAAGATAGACCTGAAGGCCGACAGGCTTCAGGCCCATATCAAGAATGTGCACGGTGGCGACGGGACGAGGCAGGGAATGCCGCGGAAGTCCAAGGGCATGGGTGCCGGGGCCCTCGCCGCCATAGCCGTGGTCCTGACCATCGTCGTGGCCGGTGCGCTGTATTACTGGGTATCAAGGCCCGGACCGGGTGAGGACAACACCGAGGAGAATCTCCCGCCCGCCGGAGGGCCTTTCGCCACGAAATGGGTGCGCATCGAGACCAATAAGGGCCCGATAACTCTTGAGCTCTACGGCAACGAGACGCCCATCACGGTAAACAACTTCGTGGGTCTGGCCCAGAGAAACTTCTACGGCGGCACGATATTCCACAGGGTGATAAAGACCTTCATGATACAGGGAGGAGGCTTCCTTCCTGACCTTACTATGAAGGACCAGGGCCTGTCCCAGATAAAGCTCGAAACGCATCCCAAGCTGAAGAACGTCAGGGGAACCATAGCGATGGCGAGAACAACAGACCCCAACAGCGCCACCTCCCAGTTCTTTATTAACACGGTCGACAACAGGGCGAGCCTGGACCACTCGGACACCAGCGACGGATATGCTGTGTTCGGGAAGGTCACATCGGGAATGGAGGTCGTGGACGCCATTGCGAACGTCCAGACGTCCACGCGCAACAGTATGGGCGACGTCCCCAACGATCCGCCGATAATGATAAACCGGGTGCAGACCCTCGGTGGACCAACCGGGTAACCGTCCACGGAATGGGAACGATTCTGGCCTGGAACGATTCCATCAAGGGGATGCCGGTTATCTCTTCCAGCCCAATGTGTCCGTGATGCGCTCGTCGCGGGTCTTGCGTTTGTACTCCTTGTAATGCTCCTTGCAGAGGTGGGTCCGGCGGCCGTCATCGCTCTTTAGGCCACTCGTCACATTGCCGGTGACCTTCTTGGTCGCAACGGAGCGCAGGGCAGGTTTGTTGCATCCCTTGATTCCGCAAATCTCGGTGTCTTCCTGGACCTTGTGGTGGAGCTCTGCCATGCTTACAGAATTCGGCCCTGAATATTTATACCCGCCGGGGAACAAATTTAATATCCGGCGCCCTGCATTGCGATTCTCGTCAGGTACGATGGCAAAAAAGATATACGACAAGAAATGCAAGGACTGCGAGTGCTGGTACGGGAACGAGGACGACGAGTACGGTCCCTGCAATGTCAAGCACGGCCGCGGTGACAAGCGTTTTATCACCCACGGCGACCATCCGTGCGACGAGGAGGTGGACGAGAATGCGCGTGCTCCCTGCCGCCCGTAGACGGTCCGTCAAGGCCCCGCGGAATGCGGGGGCCGGACCGGTCCCTTTCAGCATCCGGCCCATGAGGCGCTCCGACATTCACTTTGCCGTCAGATTGACGGACGAAATGGGATGGGGCTTTCTTCCCGGGGATTTCAGGCGGATACTCTCACTTTCTCCGGGCGGTAGCTTCATCGCCACGCTCGAAAAGGAGCGCATCGGCGTCACGACCACGTTGGGCCACCGACGCTCCTCATGGATAGGCAGCGTGATTGTCGTCCCCAAATACAGGAAGATGGGCGTTGGCCTGGCTCTCGTCAAAAAGGCCCTTGACTTTTCCGCCTCCGCCGGCAAGAAGACCGTGGGCCTGATATCCATGCCAGGAACCGTGGATTTCTACAGGCCGCTTGGATTCCGCCCCAGAGGCCGCCTGACGGGCGTACGGGGCCGCATCTCGCTCAAGCCTTTCCCGTCCGAGAACGCCATTTCACCTTGCCTCTCGGAGAATGTGACGCCCGTGACACCCGCCCTCCTGCGCAAGGTTCTCGCCATCGACAGGGCCGCATTCGGCGACGACAGGAGCAGTCTCCTGAGGCGCCTGGCGCGGGACCGTACCATAGGATTCATGGCCTTTGCAGAGCGCGGGAACGTAATCGGTTACATTGTGTGCAAGCGCGGCGTGAAGGCCTGCGAGGTGGGACCATGGGTCTGCGAGGCGGGTCGCAACGATGCCGCGAGCGCCCTTCTGTTCTCGCTGGCATCCCAGTGCCGAGGCTTGATGGAGTTCTATATCCCGGAATCGGAGCCATGGGCGCGCGAGCTGGTGAAGCGGGCCGGCTTGAGGCCATTCCAGCAATACGTCGAGATGGAGCGGGGCAAGGGCCGAAAAGCGTCGAAGAAGTTCGTCGTGCTCGCACCGGCAGGTCTCGAGAAGGGATGAGCTTCGATACTCCTTATTTCAGCTTCTTGCCCATGTAAGGGCCAATCCGCTCGTAGCCCACTTTTTTGTAATACGGTCTTGCGCCCGCGCCGCTGTTGATGAGCAGCCTCTCCATCCTCCATTCGTCGCGGGAAACGCGCTCCGCTTCCTTGAGGAGCATCATGCCCAGCCCGCGGTGTTGCCATCTCGTTTCCGGGCCCTTGTCGAGGGGCACGAGCTCCCCGAGCACCCTGAGCTCGCGCACCATTGAAGATGTTCCATCCTTGAGCTCGGGCCTGTGTGCATTCTTCGAAGGCTTTCTGAGCCTGAGGTAACCGGCCAGGCCTCCGCCTGGCGCCTCAAGGTACAAGAACTCCTCTGTGCCGCCGGCGGCACTGTAATCCTCCCTCAGCGAGCGCACCTCGCCCTTCTCCGTCTGAATTCCCAGATGTCCCACTTCGTTGCATCTGATGCATGGGCATCCGAGGCCCAGCTCTGCCATCCTCTTCTTCACCAGCTGGCGCAGGTTGCTCTTCTTCACGCCTTCGCCTATGAGCTGCGCCGGGATATCCCGCTGGATCCTCTGGACCCGCACCCATCTGGGGAAATGCGATTTTGCATCTGCGAGGAATTCGACAGCCTCGTCGGTGCTCATGGGCGAATACTCGCCACGCTTCCACATTTCGTGCAGCACGGTGCCTTCCATCACGAGCGTCGGATAGAGCTTGAGCATGTCAGGTTTGAAGCCATCGTCCTCGAAAAGCTGACCGTAATGGGCCTTCTCCTCCTTCCTTCCGACGAACGGAAAGCCGGGCATCATGTGATAGCCGACCTTCAATCCGGCATCGCGCGCGAGCTGGGTGGCCCTCCTCACTTCGGCGGTCCCGTGGCCGCGTTTCATCTTTTCAAGGGCGGTGTCAGAAAGGCTCTGGACGCCCATCTCCACCCTCGTGGTCGCATATGATAGCATGCGGTCTATGTGCGTCTCGAAGCACCAGTCCGGCCGCGTTTCCACGGTCAGGCCGATACATCTGGAGGGCGCCTCCTCGTTCCCATCGATGGCCTCCTTCAGGCTGGCGGATATTTTACCGTTCATCGCGTCGTAGCAGCCCTTGACGAATGAATCCTGGTATTCCAGAGCCCTCGCAGGAAAGGTCCCTCCCATTATTATCAGGTCGACCTTGTCCGTGTGGTGGCCGCAAACCCTCAGCTGGTCCAGCCTTCCCCCGACCTCCCTCAATGAATCGTACTCGTAGTTGGTGCCGCGGAGCGCAGCCGGCTCCTTGCCCGTGTAGCTCTGGGGAGAGTTCCTGTCCACGCCGCCGGGGCAGTAGAGGCATTTGCCGTGTGGGCACTGCGCAGGCGACGTCATCGCCGCCACCGTCACAACACCCGAAGCCTCCCGGATGGGCTTCGTCCTCAGTATGGGCATAAGCTCCTCGCGATACTCCGGAGGTGCCTGCCCCAGAACGTCGGCGTCGCTGGGTATCCTGCCCAATCTCAATTTTCCGGCAAGCTTCACCTTGGCGCGGTGGATGGCGTCCTTGCCCGCGAGCTCCCCTGCGATGAGCTGTTTGAGGAGCACCTCCATGAATTCTTTCTCCGCCTCCTCGCGGCGTACCGCCTCCTTTTCGCGCACTTTCCTCCCCAATGCCTTCTCCCCCACCATTGCCTCCCTGCCGCCGTCCTTTAGCCCCCACTGCTCCTTTCCCATCTCCCGCAATAACCCCCTTGCCCGATTTATGGGTTTTGGGTATCAGGCCGCCACGACGAGCAGCACAACTCCGGCCAAGCCCGCCAGGCACAGCGCTGCGTTCAGCCTTCCGCTGCTGTCCTCCGGGGGCGCTTTCACGAATGACGCTCTTCTCCAGCACTTCCACGAGAGCGTTCCATCCTGCAGTTCGATAAATCCCTTCTCGTCCAGCCTGACGTATTCGGAGCCGACGAGCCCAAGGGACTTCGCAGGCAGCATCTCGAGCCATTCCGAGAGCCGCCAGCTCCGCGGGATCAGGAATATTCCGCCCTTCGTGCAGGCGTCCAGCGCCAGGTGAGAGCCGAATGCGACAGCGACCGCAAGGGCCATCTCGGCAGCACCAGACGGTGACACAATTGCGGTCGCGGCGGTCACGATGTATCCCTCAAACAATGCCGAGAGCAATGAATGCCCCAGCGGCGTGCGGTTCGGCGGAAGCCCGCAGTCGTCGAGGTCGATGAGCACAGCTATCATCCCGGCGGCGAACATGCCCCACGAGAGGGCCGGCCATCCGCATGCCAGGCCGAGGACCCCTTCGATGGCCATTGCCACGAGGCAGTGCGCCAGAAGTCCGGGCATTCAGTCCTCCCCCCATGCGATCATATACACATGGCCTGAATGGATTCCGATCCCCTTTCCATCAGCCTCTTGCCGTGAAGGGGGCGGCCGCTCCACGCTATGCAGACGAATGTGCATACCTCGCAATTGTCGCATTTCGTGGCCGGCGTGCTCCGGCACCCAGGTATCCCTGACCCCGAGTGGCCGCTCCCCTTTGCAGCCCGTACCTGTTCTCAGATCCCGAGTAACGATATCACCCCCGTGCTGGTGTCCGTGAGCAGGAGCAGCGTCGGCACCAGTATCGCGCCCATCAGATGCACCCTCCTCACGCCGGCCAGGGGCGGGATGAGGCCCAGACAAAGGGAAGCGGCGGCCACACCGACGCCCGCCGCTCCCGAGAAGAATAGGAGCAGGAAGAACAGCAGCAATACCACGGCCCCCAGCAGCTTTCGATATGGAACACGGTCGTAGAGCGAGGCGAGCTTTTTTCCGAGGGCCAGCGTGAACGGCAGCGCCAGGAGCGCCGCCAGGGCCGCTGAAAATATCAGAAGGGCGAACGCCGCCGGTACCGCCTCGGCGGGGCGCCAGGGCTCCAGACCGTCGCCAAGGATTTCGCGCGCCATGTGGAGAGCGCCATTGCGCGCCTTCAGGATGACGAACAGCGCCACCAGGTTGAAGAATGCATTAGCCATCGTCACCGCCGACGATGATATCAGGAACTCGCGAGAGCCGTCATCCTCGGTTCCTTTTTGCGATATCGCATCTTTGCCTTTCCCCGCCTCATTTCCTTCTCCATTCCTCTCAGCTGCCCCATTTCCATCTTCACTCCATTCTCCAGCATCCTTTCCGCCATCTTTCCTCTCCGGCGACTCCAAACCATCTCCTTCGTGCTCACATTCCGGGTCCTTGTTCCCAACGACCAGCTTTGCGAGCACGGAGCCATGGGCGGACGTCATCCCGGGATACCAGCCTATGACGCCTCCCGCCAGTGTTCCCGACAGTATTCCCCGCACCATCTCCTTCGTTGAAACAGGGGTCACGGTCTCCGTCTGGGGCGCCCTTGCCGTGTGCTCGAACAGGCCCAAGAGTAGCGTCGGAAGTCCGAACAGGCCGCAAAATAGCGGGAACATCATCACTGCGCTCGGCACGGGCGGGGCGCCGAGGGGGTACCAGTTCTGTGCCGTCAGGCGGCCCGAGGACAGGGCCAGTATCCCCAAAAAACCGGAAGCCAGGAACAGCACGGAGGCCAAGAGCTTGCGCCGGATGCCCCATGAACGCTCAAGCCGCGGCGCGATGTGCCCCTCTGCAATCACTATCTGCCCGACCCGGATGTTGCGAGCATCGTCCCCGCTTCCGGGCGGTGCCAGGACCGTGAGCGCCCCGGCTTCCTGGATCACGAATGATGCGTTTCCAAGGTACTCTCTCTTTTCGGAAACGATACCGGAAACGGAGACCCGCCTTCCCATGAACATCGGCGCCTGATACGGCCTAATGGGTGCCGCCAGGTCGGGAGGAGGCTCCACGAGCACGAGTTCCGCCGCCCGGACGCGCTCGAGTACCAGGACGCATCTGTCGCCCTTTTTTTTCGTCCCGCTGTCGCCGGTGCCATCCCCGCGGTCGGCGGGCTCGCTCATCACCAGGAGGAGGATGACTATCCCAACGATGAACGCCATGAACGGCCGCAGCTTGTCGTAGGCCGATACCGGGTCGCCCATCAGGACGCGGAACAATGGCAATATCGCAAGGCAGGTCGCAAGCCCTCCCACGCATCCGACGAGGAGGCACAGGACCGCCTCGCGCCCACGGCCCCTCAGCAAAAGCCTGTGCGCCGGCAGGACCGAGAGAGCCCTTCCTGGGTCCGGCGCCCCCAAAAATACCGATGGAAGAATGCTCGTGAACGTGTGCGCCACGAGGCACGCGACGATGAGAGCGGCCACGAGCAGGAGCGCTTCCGCATCACCGGCCCCGAGCCATCCGAAGAGCGCCAGCGCCAGACCGATGAACGTTCCGGCGGATGCGCTTATCAGATACGCCACATTGTTGATGTGGAGACCCGGCACCAGCCCCGCTAGAGCTCCAATGAGCGTCCCCAGCAGGGAGAACATCGCCACGGCTGCCAGCAGCGTCAGCGGGTCCACGGACTAGCTTTTGCGTCTCCCCCCTATTTAAGGGAGCGTTGGTACCTACCATTTTCCTTGTTTTACTCCCGCAGCCTGGTGGAATTTCAAACCGCAGGTGATTCCACCTGTTTCAACCGGTGGGGCAGCGAGCCGGTCTTTGACATTTCATTTGGTGCCCTCGACGCTCGGGGCTGCACGCCCTCCCATCTTTCCGTGAAGAGGCGGCGCTCAGGGTGCAGCCACGCAAACCATCCACGCCATGCTCCTTCCTGTGAAGAATAGCGGCCCCCGAGCATCCTTTTTCAGTTTTGCCGCCCATCAATCGAACCTGTAGAGCCGTATGTACCCGATGTTGTCAAGGTCGTTCCAGTCCGTAAACAGGATGTCGAAGCCTCCGCCCTGCCTGCCGACAAGCAGGAAGCATTTGGCATTGAACTCGTGAAGTCCCGTTGCGTTGATGAGCTCCTTGTGCGTCTTTCCGGAGAATATGTGAAGCGTCCCGTTGGACCTGCCGGTCCCCGACAGGAGGCTGACCGCGCCGATGACTATCTCCACGGTTCCGTCGGCATTGATGTCGGAGGTTGCGATTACACCCGCCCGCCCGATGTTCCCCGTCCTCCACTGCTCCGCCATTGCGGAGCTGAAGACGATGACCTTGCCCGTGAACTTGCTCTGCGCCTGCGAATCCACGATGCCCACGAGGACCTCGTTGCCGACGACGCCGTCCGTTTCCCCGACCGCTATGGCCGAGACGCCGCCGATGTTCCCGGATATCCACGGCGCCGCGAGCGTCGTCTCGAAGATGTAGAGTTTGCCCGAGAACGTCCCGCCGCTCGAGCCCGAGGTCCCGGCCAGTATCTCCTTGCCCCCGTCCCCGTCCGCATCCGCGACTAGGAATATGTTGGGCATGAAGCCGCCGGGCTCGGTGTATGTCGCCGTCTGGGAGGGCGCTCCCCCCACCCACTCGTACACAGACATGTTAGTGGTTCCGCCCCCTCCCATCAGGCTAGCGTTGGAGAGCGTGTAGGCCAGTATCTCTATCTGGGCGTCGGCGTCGAGGTTCTCGGCGGCCATGAGCATCGTCATTCCCCAGCCTGTGCTGTTCCAGAGCATGAGCAGGGTGTTGTCGTAGACTGCCAGACCACCCTTCATCTGCAGGGAGAATGTGGTCATGTTGAAGCTGGCATTGTAGTTGTAGCTGGCGAGGATCTCCAACTGTGCGTTGCCGCCGATGTCCGCGACGAGCAGGGAGACTATCAGCCCGGGCGCCTCGATATCCTTGTCCATGGCATGGGTCGCGCCGTCGAATATCATGAGCCTCCCCCGCATGGTGGTGCCGTTCAGCATGTCGCCGCTGCTGTTCGTCCCTATGCCGGCCACTATCTCAAGCGCCGCATCACCGTCAAGGTTGGCCAGCGCAATGCTGATGACCGCCCCGTAATCGAGGCTGCGCCACTCCAGCGCCCTCGTGTTGTAGTCGAATATCGCGATGTGGCCGTGGGTGACATTGTTGCTGTCCGTGCCGTTATTGGTCGCCAGCACTATCTCCAGCACGGAATCGGCGTCCACGTCGCCGACGAGCATCACCTGGGGCGGCTCGCCGAACGGCCCTATGTTCCAGACCTCGCTGAAGTTAGACTGGGGCGGCAGTGGGCTGACGTCGATGTCCACGGATGTGATCGACTTGCCCCCGAAGGGATCCGTCACGGAGAGGTAGACCTTGTAATCGCCGGTGGCCATGAATGCATGGACCGCCACTATCTGCGAGGAAAGGTTCCCGTCCCCGAAGGTCCATTCGAAGACAAGCGTCTCGTTGTCGGGGTCCCAGGAACCGCTTGCGTTGAACGTGATGTTCTCGCCGACGGTGACATTCAGTGGGTCCGCTATCAAGACAGCAGTCGGCATCCTGTTCATGTTTAGAACTGTCACATTCCATCTCTGGGAATCCGATGCTGCACCGTCGCTCACCGTCACGATGAGAGTGTAGCAACCGGCGGAGCTGTAGTCCGTCAGCATCGTGTAGGCGGCCGTGACGCTCACGGTCGTTCCGTCAAGGGTCCAGTTGTAGGTGAGGAAGTCGCCGTCCGCGTCCGAGGCGTTGATGGAGAAGTCCTTGCTGTACGTCTCTATTATCTCCGTATCGGTGGAGGGCGTGAAGCCCGTTATTACGGGGGCACGGTTCACGTTGGTGACATTGATGCCCCAGCTCCTCGTGGCCGTCGCCTTTCCATCGGTATACGACACTGAAACCGAATGGAGGCCGCTTGCATTATCATCCGCGCTGTATGTGAAGCCGGCGGTAGTTCCGGTGCCGTTCGCGGCCTGCACGCCGTCCAGCTTCCAGACATATGTGAGCACATCGGCATCAGGGTCGTAAGCTGTTGCGCTGAGAACGGCGCTCGCACCCTCCAGTATTGTGACGTTGTCAAGCGGGTCGAACGCGGTGATGGCGGGCGGCCGGTTCACATCCGTAACGGTGAGCTGCCATTCCCTGATGGCGCTGAGCTTCCCGTCCGATGCTGTGACACGGACGGTGTATGTTCCGGCGCTGGAATAATTGGAAACGAACGAATAGGCCTGCCCTGTGCCGGCGCTGGCATTGTTCAGGGCCCATGAAAAGCTCAGCGGGTCCCCGTTCCCGTCCGTGGCGTTGGCGGTGAAGTTCAGGCCATCGCCCTCAAGGATGGTGGCGCTGGCGGCCGCCGGTATCGCGTCCGTGATGACCGGAGCGGCATTGTAGACCTCGAGCGTCTTCGAGGTGGAATTGGACAGCTTCCCGTCGGAAACGGTGAGATTGACTATGATGTTGCCGTCCATTGCATAGGCGTGCACCACAACCTTTCCGGTGGCGGTCCCGCCGTCCCCAAGCGACCAGCTGCAGGTTATGTTGTTTCCATCGGGGTCCGAGGAGGCGGAGGCGTCGAAGGTGACATTCAGGTTGTGCGGTATCCGGGTTGCGCTCATCGTGAACGCCGGCATGGGCGCCTGGTTCTTCTTCGGCGGCTTGGTGGTTCCGGGCTCCGTCTTCTTGCCACCCATTATGAGCGCCGCGCCTATGAGTGCGACGACAACAATCACGACCGCTATCACTGCCAGAATCTTCTTGTTCATGGTCATACCTCTGGATAATCAATCGACCTATCACGATTTAAATGTAACATCACCATTTATTTGGTCTGCCATCGGAAGCTTCACTCCCGATTTCCGTCCCCGACTCCAGCCTTGAGACCGATACCCGCATTCCTCTGCCCTGTGAAGAACGGGGTGCATTCCGCCCGTCGAGTGAAGAGGGCGCCCCTCCCGATATCGAAATCGCCTGTCCCTGCGCTGGCGTTTCAGCCAGGCCCCTGTCACCCAATCGATTCAAAGGCCGAACGTCCACCGCCGGGCGGCGATGCCGAGGAACATCTCCGCCTTTATTCGCTCCCACCATGTCTCTCCGTCGAAGAACTCCAGCTCCCCCGCCGTGCCGTAAATGACCATCGCGAATAACCTGAACTTCTTGGAGCCCTTCGGTGCCGCCGCCTTCACGGCCTTTTTGAACTCGGCCAGCTTCTCTTCCTTCTTCGTCTTTACCTCGCTCTCGCGGGCCAGCGCCAGCAGGTATGCCTTCTTGCATGACTTGAGCTTGACCACCTCGTTCTTCAATGCTTTGGCGATTGGGGCTTTGCCACCGAGGCGGTCCGCCACTATTTCCATCCCGACCACCGGATTCACGAATTTGCCTGCGGCCCTGTAATACGGGTCCGATATCTTCGATATGTCCACCGGATTCAGGATGGCGACGGTCATGAGGGCATTCTTCATGTGGTTCACGCCGAAGTTCTTCCTCAGCGGGGTCAGGCAAACGACGTCCGCCGAATCCGTCCTTTTCAGGGCGGTCGGGTACTTCTTCGAAAGCTCCGGCCGCTCGTGCAGCTTCAGGTACAGGTCGTCGCGTATGTGCTTCTCCCTGAACGCCAGCAGCGGGTTGTTGGCGAGCATGAGGACCTCGTTCCTGAGCTCGCGCTTGGCAAGCAGGTCCGAATCCTCGTCCAGTAGAACATCTCTCCTCGCCGACGGTCCGCTGATGAATACATCCATGGTGCCCACGCAAATCCATCTACATCGCGATTAATTAATCTTGCCCCGAGACTATCCCAAAATCGTTTTTTCTCTTCAGGTTTCCGAGGGTGAACCATTACATACCCCTACCCCTATAGGACATAATGTCAACAAAATGACAAAATGCAGGTAATAGATATGAAGTTCGAAACATACAAATTCCACCCGTGGATCGCCGCGGGCATCCGGGAAATGGGATACACAGAGACGACCCCGATACAGGAACAGGCGCTGCCATTCGTACTAGAGGGCAAGGACCTCCTTGGACAGGCTCAGACAGGCACCGGAAAGACGGCGGCCTTCGTGCTGCCCATCCTCCAGAGGCTGCTGGACAGGCCCCACGGGCCTGTACGTGCATTGATTATTGCGCCAACCAGGGAGCTCGCAGAGCAGATACATGTGGCCATATGCGACTTGGGTCGCCATGTAAAGGTCCGCAGCGTGACGGTCTATGGCGGCGTGGGCATGGAGCCGCAGATAAAGAACCTGCGCAACGGTGCCGACATCGTCGTGGCCTGCCCGGGGCGACTGCTTGACCACATCGAGCGCCGGAACGTTAACCTGTCGCAGGTCGAGGTCCTGGTCCTGGACGAGGCGGACAGGATGCTGGACATGGGCTTTTTACCGGATATCCGCCGCATACTGAATTGCGTTCCGAAGAGACGCCAGACGCTGCTGTTCTCAGCCACATTGCCGAACGATATCAGGCGGCTGGCCAGCGACTTCATGCGCGACCCCGTAACGGTACAGATAGGGACTGGGGCGCCTGTGGATACAGTTTCCCACTACCTGTATCCTGTCCCGCAGCACCTGAAGGCGGCCCTGCTCATCGCCTTGCTGCACCGCACTGACGCCAGGTCAGTTCTGGTGTTCACGCGTACCAAGCATCGCGCCAAGCGCATCGCCAAGCAGCTGGAGGACGCCGGTTTCAAATCCACATCATTGCAGGGCAACCTCTCCCAGAGCAAGCGCCAGGCCGCCATGGACGGTTTCCGCAGGGGTGCATACCAGATACTCGTGGCCACGGACATCGCCGCAAGGGGAATCGATGTGTCGACCATTTCCCATGTCATCAATTTCGACATTCCCGACTCGGCTGACGCCTACACGCATCGCATCGGGCGCACGGGCCGCGTCGACAAGACGGGGGACGCATTCACCCTCATGACTGTGGAGGACGAGGGCATGGTCCGCTCCATCGAGGCCCTTCTGGGCGCCAAGATAGAAAGGCGTATACTCGAGGATTTCGATTATCACAGGGCGGCGCCGGAATGGTTTGGCGATTCTTCGGGCCAGAGGCGGCAGTCGGGGAACCGCAACCGGCGCGGGATGCCCGGAGGCGCCCGCCACTCCTTTCAGGGACGGAGACCGGGACGCCGGTGAGCGGGGCGACCGTAACCCATTTGTGCCCCCTGTGCGATTGCGCTTCCAGGTAACATGCCTGTCCGAGATGCGCTGACAGTCGACCTTGACGAGGCCAAGACGGAGCCCGTGAAGAAGAAGGGCACAATCAAGTACGTCAAGCCCCGGCAGTCCCCGGGAAAGCAGGTCGGGACGGCCGCGTTCCTGGCCATCATCGTGTGCTTTTTCATAATCGCGATGGTCCTGAACCCCAGGAAGGTCGAGGAGGGCATGGCTCTGGAGCTCCATCCCGAGAAGCCGTCCTACGAGAAGAACCAGACCATCAACATCTCGGTCGTTCTCGTCAACAAGGGCACGTCGACGCGCGTGTTCACTCTGCCGACCCCACAGGACTACAAGCTCACCATCCACAGCGACAGCGGCCAGATAGTGTCCGAGTATGCCCCCACGATGTCCGCCGTGCAATCGACGATCACTGTGAAGGCCGGAGAGCGCGTCACGCTCGACTCCTTTTCATGGAATCAAACGGTCAGGACCTTCAACGGCACGGACGAGGTCTACACCCAGGTCCCCTCGGGAACCTACACCGTCAAAGCATCATTCATAGGGGACCTGACCGTCACCGCTGAAAAGAAGATCTCGATATTCTGATTTGAATTATTTTTCTTTGTCGAAATCCCCGCGGACGGCCTTCTCAACTATCTCCGCAACAATTACCATCGCGCCGGTGACATAGTCGGGGCATTTCTTGTCGAACAACTTTTCCTTCTTGGCCTGGATGCGGCCCTTGTCCGTTCCGATATTGCATTTGAGGAGCTCGCTGCACATGACGGAGCCGAAGCGCACCGTGAACTCGGACAGGAACAGGCGCGTTATCGCATACATCTTGTCGAGCTGGTGGTGGTCTCCGCCCTCTTCGCGGCCGAAGAGCAGGCCCAGGCCCATCAGCGTGCCGCTCACGGCGCCGCACATGCCTCCGCTCCGGGCGATGCCGCCGCCGAAGGGCGTCGC
>Ga0315287_10001139_pt1 | contig 24211 bp, 24 predicted proteins | sample YL17G11_0_MG_FD_205037 | JGI IMG/M metagenome (GOLD analysis project Ga0315287, IMG submission 205037) | Sediment microbial communities from Yellowstone Lake, YNP, Wyoming, USA - YL17G11_0 | ecosystem: Environmental > Aquatic > Freshwater > Lake > Sediment | place: USA: Wyoming | collected... | reverse complement strand
TCCCACCAATTTGCCGGGAATTTGATGGTGGGACTGCGCTTCGCTGGTCCCACCCTACGATTTTTCCTTGGCCAGCTTGAAAAACTGATCGGCCCTGGCCCCCCGCGGTATTTCGTTGACACTGCCTGTGAGTCTTGGTAGAATCGACATAGGTCTTTGTCCCGAAAAACGTACCAACTTTACCTCTACTGTGAACCAATCATGGCGCGCGAGAATCAGGGTCTGCAAATCGCTTTGATCATTTTCGTCATGCTCACCATTATTTTGGGGGTAACGACGTACCTGTTCTTTCGGCAGTCCGAAGAGGCCTTCAACAAGGCCAAGCAGAATCAGGACGAGGCCACCAAGAAGACCCAGTTGTGCGACAAGGCCAACGAAGACGCCGATGAACTGAAACGGCTGATCGGCGCGGCGAAAACGGACAAGATCGACGCGGTTGCCGCGCAGTTCAACGAGGACATGAAGACATATGGCGGAACGTACCCGGACGCTGTCCGTTTCTACCGCCCGCTGCTGGCGAAGTTGAGCGACATCGTCAAGCAGAAGAGTGCCGACCTGGTCAAGGCCAGGGCGGAGATTCAGGAGTGGACAGCCAAGTACGAGGTCCGCGAGGCGAGCAAGGACCCGCAGATCAAGGACTTCCAGGCGTCCGCCGACAAGCAGGCCAAGGATCTGGCCGGCGAGCGATCGAAGTTCAAGGGCGAGCGCGACCGCATCGCCGCCGACGAGGCGAAGCTTCAGGCCGACTTGCAGAACGCCCGCAAGGAGTCGGCCACTTCCGTGGCCCAAATCCAGACGAAGTACGACTCGGCCATCGTGCAGGTGCAGAAGCTGACTCACCTGGTCAAGCAGAAGTCGGAGATAATCGATTCGGTGACCGCCTCGACCATCGACGTGCCGAACGGCGAAATCCGCTGGGTGAACCAGCGGAACAACAGCGTGTGGATCAACCTGGGGCGCGCCGACGCGCTTTCCCGCCAGATCACCTTCAGCGTCTATCCGGCCGATATTACCGACCTGACCGCCGGCGGCAAGAAGGCGAGCATCGAGGTGACGCAGATTCTCGGCGATCATCTGGCGGAGGCCCGGGTGATCGACGACAAGATCAGCGACCCGATCATGCCCGGCGACAAGATCCATACACCCGTTTGGAGCCCCGGCGAGCAGAAACATTTTGCCCTTGCCGGCGTCATTGACGTCGACGGCGACGGCAAGAGCGACTTGCAGACGGTTAAGAACCTGATCACCATGAACGGCGGCGTGGTCGATTGCTACATGGATGACAAGGGGAAGCGTTTCGGCGACCTGACCGTCAATACCCGCTACCTGGTGCTGGGCGAGCCGCCGAACCCCAAGGGCCAGCCCGCTCTGATGGCGACTTACAGCAAGATCATCGGCGACGCCGACCGGTTGGGGATCAAGAAGATGCCGCTGCAAGACGTGTTGCAGCAGATGGGTTGGAAGAACCAGACCCACGTGGTCCGTTTTGGCCGCGGCGCCAACCCGCAGGATTTCCGGGCCAAGCCGGAGGAAGGCGCGCCGAAGAAATCGACCGGCAGCGTCAGCGACGTATTCAAGCCGCGCCAGCCGGGCCAGAAGGCGCCGCCGCCGCCCGCGAAGGTTCCATCCGACGCCTACTAAGCACACACGGCCATGCCATGCCAACTTCACTCCCCGCCGCCACTGTGTTGGATCGCGAGTTTCTCGCCGTTCGCGCCCGGCTGATCGACCTGGCCGCAGCATTGGACCGGATCGACCGCGCGGAAGGCGACCTGGACGGCGACCCGCGGCCGGCCAACATCCGCCGCAGTCTGGAAGTCCTTGCCGGCGACGCGACGGACCGCGCGCAACGGGTGCAGATTATTTTCTCCTTGCCCTATAACGAGAACTGGCAGTAAGGAAAATAGGGATTCCTTGTTCCCCCATCCCCCGCCATGTACTTCTTCGACCCCCACATCCATATCGCCTCCCGCACCACCGACGACCTCGCGGCGATGGCCCGGGCGGGCTGCGTGGCCGTGGGCGAGCCGGCCTTCTGGATGGGCTACGACCGCAGCGGCGCCAATAGCTTCTACGACTACTTCCGCCAGCTTACCGAGTGGGAGCCAAAACGCACGGCCAACTACGGCATCCGCCACTACGCCTGGGTGGGCATCAACGCCAAGGAGGCCGAAAACGTCGCCTTCGCCCGCGAAGTGATCGCCCTGCTCCCCGAGTTTCTCGGCAAGCCCGAGGTGCTGGGCCTCGGCGAGATCGGCCTGCACAAATGCACCAAGAACGAAGTGGCCACGCTGCTGGAGCTTATCGAGTTGGGCATGAAGCGCGACGAGCAAATGCTCTTCCACACGCCGCACCTGGAAGACAAATACAAGGGCACGCGGATGATCCTCGACATCCTCCGAGCCGACCGGCGCGTGGACCGCAGCCGCGTGTGCATCGACCACTGCGAGGAGCATACGATCCGCCAGGTGCTCGACGAGGGTTACTGGGCCGGCATCACGCTCTATCCCACCACCAAGGCCACGCCGGAACGCGCCGCCGACCTGGTGGAAATCCATGGCGCGGAACGAATCCTGGTCAACTCCTCGGCCGATTGGGGCCCGTCCGATCCCCTGGCCGTGCCGGCGTTCGTTGCCGCCATGCGCCGCCGCGGCCACGGCGAGTCGCTGATCCGCCGGATTGTCTACGAGAATCCGCTGACGTTCATGAACCAAAGCCGCAGCTTCACTTTCCACCCGCCCGAGCACGCCGAATCGCGTGCTTGAATAAGATAACGGGATGAGTGACCCGGTTCCCAAGCTCTAGCTTGGCAGCGAGGTCTGGGTAGACCCATTCCCGCGTGCTGCTCAAGGCTGTTTGGGTTCCGCCGCGGGTTACCGCTTTTTGAGGATTTTGTCGCGCAGCGGGTGCGAGCGTTCGTGCTCTGGTTTGTTGTCGCCCTCGGAAAGCCGCGCGTTTCTCCGCTCGCGCAGGATATCGACAAGGGCTTTGAAGTCCAGCAGGCCAGTCTGTTCCAGCGAGACGTTTGTCTCTTGCGGGTTGGTGAGGATTTTCAACCACGTTGAGCCGGAGACCTGGCCCGGAGTCGTCGTCACGACGTTTTGGGCCAGGAAAGGTGCGGCCGACTCGGCCGGCTTGCCCATCTTCACCAGCACCTGCACGGCCGCGGCGCGAACGGCTGGGTCGGGCGAGAACAGCTTCTTCACTTCCACGCGCACATTCGGCGGCAGGTCGGCGGGCACGCCGGCGACGCCCGTTTGCTCCGCCTGCCGCATGAGGTTTCGGGCCACGCGGACGTCCACTTCGGTCGCCACGTTGCCGTAGCGGCTGAGCAACTCCTTTTCCGAAATGCCCTCTCGATCCATCCACAAGGCGAACTGGAAAGCCCAAAGCGAAGCGGCCGGGTCCTTGGGCGTCTGGATGATCCGGGCCGCCCGCTGATCCTGGATCGCCAGGCTGAAGCGTTCGCCGCGTTGCGGAGGCCCCTTGTGAAAGTCCATGCAGAACGATTCCACCAGATACCCGTGCCACGCGTCGTCGCTCAGGACGATGACGTTGACGTTGGCGGGCCGATAGGTGTTCGGTCCGATGAACTCCCCCTTGACGGTCCCGCCGGCCATGTTCTGCACCTTGCCCGACTGACAAAGGAACACGGTTCCCGGGGTGATTTCCACCTGGACTGCCTGCGGAACCTTGCGGCGCACATCGACCCGGATGGTATTGCCCGTCGCTCCGCCCAGGCTGGACACTTGGACCTCGACCTTCCCTTCCTGAACGGCCCGCTGAATGGACACCGCCGTTTGCTGGCTCAATGCCGGCGGAGCGGAAACGATGAGTGAAAAGCCAACGACGACGGCGAGGACTGCGGTTCTGGGAACTGTCATGGCTCAGACCCTCCAAACGGTGATTGTCGGACTCGCATGGTTCGCCGATTGTACCCCATACGGCAACGATTTGTCCAGAAGACGCTGCACCCCCCTTTGGAGTGCGGCAGTTGCCATCGTGTCGGTTGTGTGGCAACCCCCAAAACTTGCATTGACGTCATCCGTAAGATCCTCTATCCTCCGCCCCCTAACCATGAGGGAACCCGAGGGCTCATGGGGCGGTGAACTGTTGTTCGGCCGGAAGGGCCTCAGGACGCGTCATGGAGGACCGTCGTGGCAACCGATAGCAGCAGCCCCGCGCAGATCGTGCGCATTGAGTCGGCAGCCGGCGCCCGCACCCCCAACGCCGGCAGATGGCGCCGCCACCTGTACGTCGTCGGGGCATTGACCTTGCTGCCGGTGTTCGCCGGCATCTATTGGCTCAGCTATTGGCTGCGGTTTGAGGGGCGGCTCGAAGGCTACGCCTGGAACTGCTTCACCGCCACCGTGGCCTGGGTGGTCGTGGCCAAACTGCCCTGGTTTGCGGTCCTGCGAGTGTGCCGCGGCTGGTCTCGGTCGGTTACCTTCTACGACCTGATCGTGTTGACCCAAGCGTCCACCGGCGGGCTGGTGACGCTGGTGTTTATTGTCCACCTGCTGTTCCAGCCGTCGACCATTCCCCGCAGCGTACTACTCCTGGACTGGGGCGCCACGATCGTCATCCTGGGCGGGGCCCGCTCGTTGTTGCGCGGCTTTCGCGAGTCGAACTGGTCCCCCTTCGCCTCGGCCGATCAGGTCCGGGTGTTGATCGTGGGCGTCAGCGAGATGGGGGCGTCGGTGCTGCGAACCATCCGCAGGCTGCGTCAGCCGGACTACCGCGTGGTCGGCTTTATCGACGCCGATCCCCACGAACTGGGCGCCCGCATCGAAGGCGTGCCGGTGGTGGGCGGCATCGAACAGACCTGCCAACTCGCCCAGCGGCATAGAGTACAGCAGATTCTCGTAGTTCAGGGAAAACTCACCGGCCCGCAGTTGCGCACTCTCATGGACGACGCCCGCTGCGGCTCCTTCGAGGTCCGCGTGCTGCCCAGTTTATTGCAGTTGATCGAAGGCAGCGTAACCATCCAGCCGCGAGCCGTGTTGATCGAGGACCTCCTGCAACGCGAGCCCGTCCAACTGGACATCGGCGAGATTCGCCAATGGATCGATGGCCGCGTAATCATGGTGACCGGCAGCGCCGGCAGCATCGGCTCGGAGATGTGCCGGCAACTCCTGCAGTTTTCCCCGCAACGGCTCGTGCTTGTCGATCAGTCGGAGAACGGCCAGTTCTTCCTCGAGCGGGAACTCCGCCAACTGGACGCGAAGGTGAAGCTCGACGTCTGTGTGGCCAACGTGCTCAACGAGCCCCGGCTGCGGCGGATTTTCCGCCAATATCGGCCGCACGTCGTGTTCCACGCCGCAGCCTACAAGCACGTGCCGCTGATGGAAAGCCATCCCGACGAGGCGGCGCGGAATATCGTGGTCGCCTCCCGCCGGCTGGCCGACCTGGCCATGGAATACGGCACCGACTCCTTCGTCATGATCTCGACGGACAAGGCGGTTAACCCGACCAGCGTGATGGGGGCCTGCAAGCGGGTGGCGGAACTGTACGTGCAGTCGCTGGCCGACCGCTCCGCCTGCCGTTTCGTCACCGTGCGTTTCGGCAACGTCCTGGACTCGGCCGGCAGCGTCGTGCAGTTGTTCCGCCAGCAGATCGCCGCCGGCGGGCCGGTGACGGTGACCCACCCCGACATGCGCCGCTTTTTCATGACCATCCCCGAGGCGGCCCAATTGGTGATTCAGGCGGGGGCCATCGGCGAAGGTGGCCAAGTCCTCGTGCTCGACATGGGCGAGCCGGTCCGCATCGCCGACCTGGCCGCCGACATGATTCGCCTCTCGGGGCTCCGCGTGGGCAACGACATTGCCATTGAACTCGTCGGACTGCGGCCTGGGGAAAAGCTGTACGAGGAACTCCACGTCCCCGGCGAGCAGCTCCTGCCCACCTGCCACCCGAAGATCATCCTGGCCAGCCACAAGCCTATGAACTGGGGAGAGATTCGCCTGTCGGTCGACGAATTGGAGCGGTTGGCTCGCGAGGCGCCCGAGGAAATCCTGGCCCAACTGCAGGCCGTGGTGCCCGAGTATCGCCAAGGGGAAATGTTGCAGCCGCAACGGCTGCGCATCGCCGCCTAGTTTGCCGCGGCTGCCCGAAACACCATGAGGTTCTTCACATGCGAGTGCTCCGCGGACTCATCTGCTTCGGATACTGGACACTGTTGACGGTTCTGCTCCTGGCGCCCAACCCCGCCGCCATCGTGGGGCTGCGAAGGGCTCCCGTCCTTCCGTGGGGCGACATAGGCATCCACTTCACGGCCTTCACCATTCTCACCTTGTTGGTTCACGGGGTTCGCTGGCCGAAGGGGCTCGGCTGGCTGACGGTCCTTCTCCTGCTGGGGTACGGTGCGGCCGCCGAGTCACTCCAGGCATTCGTGCCGCCTCGCACGGTGGAAGTGAAGGACTACATTGAGAACTTCCTTGGCGTCGCCGCGGGCTCCGGCATCTACTGGCTTGTCTGGAGGCCCGCGAAATGACGGCGCGAGCCGCGCCCCGGGTTTGCACGAGTGGCGTCTGAGGCTACAATAGTGGCCCGACCCGAGAACCCCACACAACATTGCCAGCGCCGCTCCGACGTGCCTATTTTGCCGGAAGAACTGAACCTTTACCCCGACTCGTTGCTGGACGAGCCGCCGGCCGGGCCGTCGCCGCGATGCTGGATGGTCTTGTATACCAAGGCTCGGCAAGAGAAATCCCTTGCTCGAGAACTGCTGGCGCATCATATCCCTTTCTATCTGCCGCTGGTGAAAAAGGCCAGCGTCTCCCGCGGCCGGAAGCGGACCTCCTTCGCCCCGCTCTTCGGAGGATATGTCTTTCTCTACGGGTCGGAACAGGAGCGGGTGCGGGGCCTGACGACCAATCGCATTGCGCGGATTCTGCCCGTCGACGACGCCGACCAACTCGTCCATGACCTGCGGCAAATTCGCCAATTGATCGTCGCCAACGTCCCGCTGACCGTGGAAAGCCGTCTGGGGCCCGGCCAGCGGGTGCGGGTACGCCAAGGGGCCTTCGCCGGAGTGGAAGGAATCGTCGTGAAACGCCGCGGCGAGATGCGGTTGCTGGTAAGCATCACTTTCCTCCAACAGGGCGCGTCGGTGGAAATCGACGATTTCCTGCTCGAACCGCTCGACTGACGATTCGGCAAGATGCCACGGGCGGGTGGTTGCCTCCGCTTCCGCCGCGTCGCGGCCACTTGACCCCCGGGCCGCCGTCGGACACAATCGTTCCCTGGGTCTCGCAGCCGTTCGCAGCCCATCGGGGACTGGTCCATTTTTCGGCGGGAAGATGATCGATCTGAACGACAAGCGCGTCTTGTTCCTGGGCTACGGAGCGGTGGCGCGGTGCGCGCTGCCGATCTTCCTGCGGCACTTTCGCGTGCGCCACGACCACATTACGGTCTTGGACTTTGAGGACCGCTCGGACGCCCTAGAGCCTTGGACCGCTCAGGGCGTGCGCTTCGTCTGTCAACGGATCACGCCGGAGAACCTCGGCGCGGAGTTGGCCAGGCACGTTGCGGCGGGCGACCTGCTGATCGACCTGGCCTGGAACATCGACTGCTGCGAAATCCTTCAGTGGTGCCACGAGCATGGCGTGCTGTACCTCAACACGTCGGTCGAGATGTGGGACCCTTACACCGACGCGGCGCAGAAACATCCCACCGAGCGGACGCTCTACTGGCGGCACATGAACCTCCGCCGCATGGCGGCCGGCTGGCGCGAGCCCGGCCCCACCGCCGTGCTCGAGCATGGCGCCAACCCCGGCCTGATCTCGCACTGGACCAAGCAGGGCCTTATCGACATCGCCGAAAGAGCGCTAGACGACAAGAAGGCGAGGGACGGCGACGCCGACGAAATCCGCCAACTGCTCAAGGACCAAACCTTCAACCGGCTGGCGATGAAGCTCGGCGTGAAGGTGATCCATTGCAGCGAGCGCGATACGCAGATCGCCGACCGGCCCAAGGAGGTCGACGAGTTCGTCAACACTTGGAGCATCGAGGGCTTTCGCGAAGAAGGCATCACGACCGCCGAAATGGGCTGGGGCACGCACGAAAAGGAACTGCCCCCGTTGAGCTTCCAGCACCCCGACGGGCCGGGCAACCAAATCTGCCTGGCGCGGATGGGCATCAACACCTGGGTCGTCTCCTGGGTGCCCCACCATACGATCCGCGGCATGATCGTCCGCCACGGCGAGGCATTCACGATTTCCGACCGTTTGACCGTGTGGGACGATGGCAAGCCACGGTACCGGCCCACCGTACACTATGCCTACTGCCCGTGCGATTGCGCCATCGTCTCGTTGGAGGAACTGCGCGGCCGCGACTACGAACTGCAGCCGAAACTGCGGATTATGAACGACGAGATCACCGGCGGGGGCGATATCCTCGGCGCCCTGTTGATGGGCCATGCCTACGACTCGTGGTGGACCGGCAGCATTCTGAGCATCGAGGAGTCGCGGCGGCTGGTGCCCCACCAAAACGCCACCACCATGCAGGTGGCGATCTCGGTGGTGGCGGCGGCGACGTGGATGGTCGAGCATCCCGACCGCGGCGTGTGCGTGCCCGACGACCTGCCGCACGAGTACATCCTCGGGATCGCCAATCCGTATCTGGGCCAATCAATCTCGATCCCCTCCGACTGGACGCCGTTGAAATACTATTTCAACAACTTCCCGGGCTACAACCAGCCGACCATCGACTTTGACGATCCGTGGCAGTTCAAGAACTTCTTGGTGACGGACGGGGATTGATCGGGCGGCGGAAGGGATAGTATAATAGGTTGGCCCTGAAAAAGGCAAAGGAAGGAGGCAGTGCGCATGGCCGAACCAACATCCGCTTCTAACCATGTGAGTGTTCCGGAACACCCCAGCCCCCCGGTCGGTAAGCTGCCGACACGGGCGGAACGCGTCCACGCGGCGCGAGGCAAGTTCGCGTGGATCCCGTTTTCCAGCGACGACCACATACGCGAGAAGGAGAGAGAGAGGCCATGCGACTCAAGGTAATCGTTCACGAAGCGGAGGAGGGAGGTTACTGGGCGGAAGTGCCCGCCATTGCCGGGTGCGCCACCCAAGGCGAGACTTTCGAGGAGCTTCTCCGCAATCTTTATGAAGCCGTGGAGGGATGCCTATCTGTCGATATCGCTCCCGCGCAGGCACTACCTGACGCTCACGTGATCGAAATCGCAGTATGAAATCGGTCGCCGGCAAGGATCTGGCTCGGGTTCTCGAACACAATGGATGGACACTGCTGCGCGTTCGCGGCAGCCATCACATCTATGGCAAGCAAGGAAGTGACGTCCGGCTTTCCGTACCCATGCATGGCCACGCAAGCTTGAAGCTCGGCCTGCTCAAACACCTCATCAAGATGGCCGGTTTGACAGAAGACGATCTCTAAGGAGAACCACAGTGCGACGAAGCGAACTCAAAAAACTGGCCAAGGAACACGGCACGCCGCTGTTCGTGGTGGATCACGACGAGATCCGCCGCAACTACTCCGAATTCAAGAAGCGGCTGCCGCGCGTGCAGGCCTACTACGCCGTCAAGGCCAATCCCGATCCGGCCATCGTGCGGACGCTGTACGACGAAGGCGCCAGCTTCGACGTGGCCTCGATGCCCGAGTTTCAGATCGTCCACGAGTACATCAAGGACCTGCCGGCCAAGCAGCGCCAGGACTACATCTGGGACAAGATCATCTACGCCAATCCGATCAAGGCCAACGAGACGCTCGAGGAACTCGACCAGTACAAGCCGCTGGTGACGTACGACAACTTCGACGAGATTCGCAAGATTCGCAAGCACGCCCCCCATGCCGGGCTGGCCCTGCGGTTGCGCGTGCCCAACACGGGGGCGATGGTCGAGTTGTCGTCCAAGTTCGGCGCCTCCTCCGGCGAGGCGGTCGAGTTGATCGAGGCCGCCCACGACGCCGGGCTGGTCGTCGAGGGCTTAAGCTTCCACGTCGGCAGCCAGACGACCAACTTCGAGAACTACGTGCAGGCGCTGAACCTCGCGGCGGGCGTGTTTCGCGAGGCCAAGGACCGCGGCTTCAAAATGAAGCTGATCGACATCGGCGGCGGCTTTCCCGCCCCTTACGACTCCCAGGTCCAGCCCTTCAAGGCCCTCGCAAAGCGGATCAACGCCGAGTTGGACCGGCTGTTCCCCAAGAACATCGAGGTCCTCGCCGAGCCGGGGCGGTTCCTCGTGGCCACCGCCGCCACGGCCGTGGCCAAGGTCATCGGCAAGGCCCACCGCGACGGCAAACATTGCTACTACGTCAACGACGGCGTGTATCACACCTTCTCCGGCATCATCTTCGACCACTGCCAGTATCACCTCAAGGCGTTCCGCAAGGGGCCGGCGGAAATCTGCTCGGTCTTCGGACCCACTTGCGACGCGCTGGATACGATCTCGCTGGCGGAAGAGTTGCCCGATCTGCGTCTGGGCGACTACGTCTACAGCGAGAACATCGGCGCCTACAGCCACGCCTCGTCCACCCGCTTCAACGGCTTCCCGCCGGCGAAGGTGGTGCATGTGAATCAGTGAGGGCGAGGGGACTGTCTCGATTTTCGCGGCGCCCGCGACGTTGCTACGCGAAAGTGCTTGACCGCCGCGAAAATGGGACTGTCCCCCTGAGCCGTCCGTGTGGCACTCCCAGATGACGAGCAGTTGCCAGCCGGCTCGGCGGATCGCCTGACAGGTTTGCCGATCCCTCATGGCGTTTCGCCGCAATTTGGCGATCCAGTAACGGCGGCGCGACGACGGAATCCGGCACTGCGAGCATTCGTGCAGGTGCCAAAAGCAGCCGTTGACGTTGATCACCTTCCGCAACCGCGGAAACACCAGATCGGGCGTGCCCGGCAGGCAACGGACGTGCAGGCGATAGCGGTATCCCATCGCATGGACTAGCCGACGGACGACCAACTCCGGGCCGGTGTCCTTCGACTTCACCGCCGCCATGATGCGAGATCGCTCGATTGGGGAAACCGTGTCGGTCATGGTGGAAAGTCACTCGGGCGGAATATCGACGAGAATTGCCTCATCACATGATGCAGCGATGGCGCGGCGGTTATATCGACGGAATAGTTCAAGCACTACGTGATTGTGCGTCCAGCCAAGGTCGGCTGCCGTGAAGGTTGTACGGAACGAGATGTGGCTGTCGAGAGGGGTAATCAGAGGCATGTGGCGTTCTTTCAGGATTCGCCGGCCTCTCCCTCGTTTGCGTGGGGTCGTTGCCTCTGCAAGGTTCAATAGCTTCTGTTCACACGCGTTACTAAGTATCTCACTGTAGCCCGTCGGCACGATGATGATAACTTGGGACGAAACGGAACTGTATTCAACGGTCTTCTCCAGTGCGGCGTCGTCTACATCCGGATAATACACGTAGATGGTCTCTTACTGCACTTTCTGAAAAAACGGCCGTTAGGCCGTGTGTGATTCAAGATCTGCTGCTGCGGACCTTGCCGCTGCCGGATCGGCTGCTGGCGGTCATCGACGACACGCCCACCAAACGCTACGGTCCGAAGGTCGAAGGGGCCGACATCCACCACAACCCCACGCCGGGCCCAGCCGACCACAAGTTTGTCTACGGGCATATCTGGGTGACCCTCGTGCTGGCCGCCCGCCTGGTCGAGTGGATTGCTCCAATCGTCAAGCAAGCCGGGAAAACGCTGTGGGTGGTCGTCGATGGCGGCTACACAAAGGCCCCTTTCCTGAGGCGCGCTTTGCGTGCGGGGGTGACGGTCGTCGGACGGCTGCGCAAAGACGCCGCGCTGCGCGACCTGCCGCGAAAGTTGCGGCGCGGCAAGCGGCGCGGTCGCGGTCGTCCGCCCAAGTATGGCAAGAACAAGATCCGCCTGGCCAAGCGGGCCGCCCATCGCGAAGGCTGGGAGGTGGCCCAATGCACCGTCTACGGCCAAACGGTTACCAAGCTCTACAAGACCTTCCTGGCAACCTACCGGCCGGTCGGCGGGGTGATTCGCGTGGTGATCGTCCTGGAGGATCACGATTGGTATCCCTTCTTCTCGACCGATCCGAACGCCACGGCCGTGGAGATTATCGAAGCCTTCGCCGACCGGGCCACGATCGAGCAGGACTTCCACGATGTGAAGGAAGTTTGGGGAGCGGGCCAACAGCAGGTGCGGAACATCTGGTGCAACTTGGCCGTCTATCATCTGAATCTCTGGATTCATACGCTGGTGGAACTCTGGTCCTGGAACCGCCCGCACGGCGAGCTTTGCGACCGCAGCCGCTCGCCGTGGGACGACGCCGATCGCCGCCCGTCTCACGCCGATCGCCGCAAAGCCTTGCGGCGACAGATCATGGAGCACGAATTATCGACGCTTGCCGCCGTCCGCCGGCTGCCACGGAAAATCCTCCATCTGGCGCATCGCCTAATGGATTTGTCCAGCTAACATCAATCAGTTCTCAGAAAGTGCAGATAGATTCCTTGCGGTTGTAAGTGGTTTCCAGTCAGAAGCTTATATCATGGAGGACCGGTCATGGACGATCTATCGCGGTTCTGTTGTCAGAATTCCGAGTGCCCCGACTACGGGAAACGCGGGGGCGAAAACCTGTCGGTGTGCGGCTGCTATGGGCCAAACAAGCAGCGGCGGATGCTCCGCTGCCGAACCTGCAAGGCAAGGTTTTCCGAGCGCAAGGGGACGCCGCTGTTCGGCGCGACCCTGCCCGAGGAGAAGATTTGCTCCATGCTGGAGCGCATCGACGAAGGCTGCGGCATCCGCAAGACCGGCCGCTTGGTGGGCGTACACCGGGACACGGTAATGCGTTACAGTCGGTTAAGGAAAAGCACTGCGACCCGATAAATCCCGACGACGTGAAGCAGGGAGATAACTGGGACCACGTGGCCTTGGACCCCGAACATTGCCTGGTGGTGAGCGTGGAGCCCGGCAAGCGGACGGCGGAGAACGTGGAGACGGCCAGCAAGCACATCAACACGGCGTTCGTGGAACGGCAGAACGGGACCGACCGCAACCGCAACGGCCGGAAGGTTCGCAAGACCTAAGGATACCGACGGGCGATGGCTGCCGCAAACTCCCGCCATGGCTGCTGGCCTGACTGACCACGTGTGGCCCCTATGGGAATGGCTCACCTTTCCGGCAGTGCAACGCGAATAGGACACAAGGTAAAAACGAAATCGCCCGGAATCCTTGCCGATGGGCGAGCAGCGGCGAAAAAAGTCGCGTTGCAAGTCGTTCGATGGCATTGTCTTGCGGCGGGCGTTTCTTTGCGGCGGGCGTTGTGGCTTCGGGCGGGAATCAGTATACTGTGCCACTGGTAAACACGGATCGGAAACCACGGCCGACGACCCCATCCTTCGGAGGGGTGTTCGCGTTAGTCAAAATAGCTTCTGTTGCGGTAGGTAGGATTTCTGTCACCCTGAGCGAAGCGAAGGGTCTCGAAAGGGCCAGATTCTTCGCTTCGCTCAGAATGACATGGGGCCAACGGCTTATTCCGCAACAGAAACGAAATAGGATTTCCAGAAAGGGCCCGCGTTGTCGACCGACTCGAATCTGCCGCCGGAACCGCCTGCTCCTGACGACCTTCCGCCCGCCGAAACGCCCGCCCCGGAAGGCGCGGGAACTCCCGTCGGGCGGCTGATCGAGATGCCCATCGAGGAGGAACTCAAGGGCAGCTACCTGACCTACGCCATGAGCGTGATCGTCAGCCGCGCGCTGCCCGACGCGCGCGACGGCCTGAAGCCCTCGCAGCGGCGGATTCTGGTCGCCATGAACGACCTGAACCTCACGCCGGGGGCGGGCCGCGTCAAGTGCGCCAAGATCTCCGGCGACACCAGCGGCAACTACCATCCGCACGGCGAGAGCGTTATCTACCCCACCCTGGTCCGCATGGCCCAGGAGTGGAACATGCGCTACGTGCTGGTCGACAAGCAGGGGAACTTCGGTTCGATCGCCGGCCTGCCTCCGGCGGCCATGCGGTACACCGAAGCCCGCATGTCGGCCATCGCCGCGCTGATGATGGATGACATCAAGCTCGACACGGTCGACTTCGTGCCCACCTACGACGAGCGGCGGCTGGAGCCGACGGTTCTGCCCTCGAAGTTTCCAAACTTGTTGGTGAACGGGGCCAACGGCATTGCGGTGGGCATGGCCACCTCGATCCCGCCGCACAACCTGGGCGAGGTCTGCGACGCGCTGGTGCGCGTGATCGACGACCCGGACGTGTCGATCGACGAGTTGCTGGAAATCATGCCCGGCCCCGATTTCCCAACGGGCGGCGTGGTGTGCGGCCGCTCTGGCATCCGCCGCGGATACCACACGGGACGCGGCACGATCGTCGTCCGCGCCCGAGCGCACATCGAGGAGCACGGCAACCGCAACCGGATCGTCGTCACCGAAATCCCCTTTCAGCAGGCCCGCGACCGCATCGAAGAGCGCATCGCCGCGTTGGTGAACGAGGGCCGAATCGCCGGCATCTCCGGCATCCGCAACGAGAGCGATCTGAACGAGCCCGTTCGATTGGTGTGCGAGTTGAAACGAGACGCCGATCCCGAGATCGTGCTAAACCAGCTTTACCAGTTCTCCCCGCTGCAAGACACTTTCTCGCTGATCTTTCTGGCGCTGGTGGACGGCAAGCCGCGCGTGCTCTCGCTGAAGGAGCTTTTGCAGGAGTTTATCCGCCACCGCGAGATGGTGATCCGCCGGCGGACGCAGTTCCTGTTGAGCCGGGCCCGGCAACGCAAGCACACGGTCGAGGGGCTGCTGCTGGCCCACGCCAACATCGACGAAGTGATCCGCGTGATCCGCAGTTCTTCGACCCAGGCCGAGGCCAAGGGGCGGCTGATGCAAATTCAGACGCCGGCCGCGCTGCTGCAACGGGCGCTGGGCGAGCAGGGGTTTGCCGTGTTCGCCGAAGAACGCGGCCGCAGCGAGTTCTACACCCTGACGCCCGTCCAGGCCGACGCCATCCTCAAGATGACTCTCGGCCAGTTGGTCAACCTGGAACAGGAAAAGCTGGCCGACGAGCATCGCAAGCTGCTCGAGGAGATCACCGAGCACCGCCGCATCCTCTCCGACCGGCAAAACATTCTGAACATCGTCCGCGAGGATTGCCGCGAATTGAAGCGCAAGCACGGCGACGCCCGCCGCACCGAAATCAGCGGCGACGAGGTCGGCGAGATCGACATGGAGGATCTGATCGCCGAGGAGACGATGGTCGTCTCGATCAGCAGCAATGGCTACATCAAGCGGACGCCGGCGTCGATGTATCGGGCGCAGCACCGCGGCGGCAAGGGCCTGATCGGCGCCAAGTCGGAAGAGGAAGATCCGATCCAGCACCTGTTCGTCGCCAGCACCCACGCGTATCTGCTGTTCTTCACCAGCAAGGGGAAGGTGTATTGGCGCAAGGTGTACGACCTGCCGCAGTTGGCCCGCGACAGCCGCGGCCGGGCCGTGGTCAACCTGCTGAACCTCTCCGAGGGCGAGCAGATCACCGATTGCCGTGCCGTGCGCGACTTCGACCAACCCGACCACTTCCTCGTAATGGCCACGTCGCGCGGACTGGTAAAGAAGACGCCCCTGAAAGCCTATAGCCGGCCGTTGAAGAGCGGCATCATCGCCATCAAGCTTCGCGAGGGCGACGCGCTGGTCGACGTGGTCGTGGCCAAGCCGGGCGACGAACTGGTGCTGGCCACGGCTCGGGGCAAGGCCATCCGCTTCAAACAGTCCGACGCCCGGCCCATGGGCCGCAACTCAAGTGGCGTGAAGGGCATCCGGCTGATGGCCGACGACTCGGTGGTGGGCATGGTCGTGGCCGATCCCAACGCCACGCTGCTGACCGTCTGCGCCAATGGATACGGCAAGCGGACGCCCTTCGGCCCGAACCTGGAGACGGAGTTCGACGAAGAATTGCCCGAGCATGATGACGAGTCCGAGACTGAATCGTCCGATCCCACAAAGCCGCGACCGGCGGTCGCGCCCGGCGAAGCGGAAGAAGGCGACGAAGGCGAGGAGGGCGAGGATCTGTCTTCGCAGCGCAGCTACCGTACCCAGCGCCGCGGCGGCAAGGGCCTGCACGACATCAAGACCACCGCGCGCAACGGCCCGGTGATCGGCGTCGTCCGCGTTTCCGACGAGGACGAGTTGTTGATGATGACCGCCCGGGGCAAGATCCAGCGCATCCACGCCAGCGACATCAGCATTATCGGCCGCAACACGCAAGGCGTCAGGATCATGAGCCTCGACGAGGACGACACGCTGGTGGCCGTGAAACGCGTGCCACAGGAGGAGGAGAATGGGAAGGGGGAGGAGGCGTAAGGGCCGAAACGTTCGCAAGAGTTGTAGTCGAGCGTAAGTGGTGTCAAGAACCGTTTCGGAATCCGAACACGCTGCAATAGCGACTCGGACGATATCAAACCTCGGGCCGGATCACGAGTATGAGTAAGAAATCCTCAACCGAACTGCTCATCCCCCCCGACAAGATCCAGCAGATGGTTCACGTCGTGCGAGGGCAACGGGTGATGCTCGATTTCGACCTCGCCCGACTTTATGGCGTGCCTACAATGCGGCTGAATGAACAGGTTAGCCGCAACAGCGACCGGTTCCCGGAAGATTTTGCCTATCAGCTTACGCAGCAAGAGTTTACGAACTTGATATCGCAAAATGCGATATCAAGTTCACAGCATGGCGGCCGACGCAAACTCCCTTGGGCGTTCACCGAACACGGCGTTGCCATGCTGTCCAGCGTGCTCAGGTCGCCCATGGCCGTCCGGGTCAACATCGAGATTATGCGCATCTTCGTCCGGCTCCGCCGCCTGATGGCCACGCCCGGCGAGTTGGTCGAGCAACTGACGCGACTGGCTGAAACCGTTCAACTCCATGATGGCCAAATCAAAGCCATCGCACAAGTCCTCAACAAACTGATGGAGCAGCCCGCGGACCCGAAGCACACAATCGGATTTCATGTTCGGGAGAAGGAGTAGGGGTCTGTTATGAAAATCGTCGTCGTGGGATCTGGCTACGTGGGCTTGGTGACGGGCACATGCCTGGCTGAGACGGGCAACGACGTCACCTGCGTCGATTGCGACCGCAAGAAGATCGACGTGCTCAATCGGGGCCACGTCCCTATCTACGAGCCGGGCCTGGCCGAGTTGGTCGCCCGCAACGTGGCCGCGGCCCGCCTGCGGTTCACCACCGACATGACTTCGGCAGTGAAGAAGGCCCAACTGGTGTTCCTCGCCGTGGGCACGCCGCCGGCCGACGACGGCACGGCCGACCTCTCGGCCCTGTGGGCGTCGGTCGAGCAACTGGCCACACACTTGGATGACGGCTGCGTCGTGGTCTGCAAGAGCACGGTGCCGGTGGGCACCAACGCCAAGGTGGCCGCGCGGCTGAAGGAACTGACCGGCCACGACATCGACGTGGCCAGCAACCCCGAGTTCCTTAAGGAAGGGATGGCGATCGACGATTTCATGAAGCCCGATCGGGTTGTGGTCGGCGCCCGGCGCAAGGAGGTGTTCGACGTCCTTCAGGACCTCTACCAGCCGTATCTGCGAACCGAGAAGCCGTTTTTGGGCATGTCGCCGGAAAGCGCGGAGATGACCAAGTACGTGGCCAACTCGCTGCTCTCGACGAAAATCAGCTTCATCAACGAAATGGCCAACCTCTGCGAATGCGCGGGCGCCGACATCAACGAGGTCCGCCGCGGCATCGGGCACGACAGCCGCATCGGCTTCGCCTTCCTCTTCCCCGGCGTGGGCTACGGCGGAAGTTGCTTTCCCAAGGACGTCCGCGCGCTGGCGGCCCTGGCCCGCAGCTACGGCGTCGAGCCCCGCATCCTCGACGCCGTTCACGAAGTCAACGAACACCAGAAAACCGTGCTCACCAAGAAGATCGAGCAGCACTTCGAGGGCAATCTGGCCGGCAAGGCCATCGCCATCTGGGGACTGGCCTTCAAGCCCGGCACCGACGACATCCGCGAGGCCCCATCGCTGGTGCTGATCGAGCGGCTTTTGGAGTTGCGGGCGACGGTCCGCGTCCACGACCCGGAGGCGATGACAAACGTCCGCGCGATCTATGGCGACCGGCTGGTCTATTGCCAGAAACGCGACGACGCGCTGCTGGGGGCCGACGCCCTGGCGATTTGCACCGAGTGGAAGCAGTTCGTACACCCGGATTTCGACGAGATGCGCCGGCTGATGCGGCGGGCGGTGGTCTTCGACGGCCGCAACATCTACAGCCCGCAACGCATGAGAGACGCCGGCTTTACCTACTACAGCATCGGCCGTCCGGCCGTGCGGGGGCAGCCATGCCCGACGACCTGATTTCGCCCGAACGTTCCTGGGTTCATAAGTTCCGCGACGCCTTTCGCGGAGTGAAGGCGGGCGTGCGCGGCCAGAGCAGCTTCTTCGTCCACTTTTTCATCGCCGCCCTGGTGGTCGCCGCGGGCGCGGTGTTGCAGGTGAGCCTCATCGAGTGGTGCCTGCTGTTGCTGTGCATCGCCGGCGTGCTGACCGCCGAGATGTTCAACAGCGCCCTGGAGTCGATGGCCAAAGCGATCACCGGCGAGAGCGATCCGCACCTGGGCAATTCGCTGGATATTGGCAGCGCCGCCGTGCTGTCGGCCTCGGTCGGCGCCTCGATCATCGGCACGATCATCTTCGCCAACCGCTTGGGGATGCTGCTGGGGTGGTGGGGATCGTAGAGCGGATTTCAATCCGCTCGAACGGAATGAATTCCGTTCTACGAGGCGCCGCCCTCTCACCCGCCGGCGAATGTATCCCGCAAGAACTCCGCTGCGGCTTCCCATTGCGCGGCAGCGGCATCGAAGTCCACTTGCATCGCCTTGACCGTGCGCGGCGATTGCACGCGCGACGGAACTTGCACCTTCGGGTTCAAGGGAATCTGCGCGCTCGGCCCGGCCGCCAGCCGAGTTTCCACTTCCGGCGAGAGCAAGTATTGCACCAACGTGTGCGCCGCGCCCGGGTTTGGGCCGCCGCGGATAATGGCCAGCGTGTTGGGAATGAACAGCGTGCCCAACTCGTCGTCGCCTTGGTCTGGGTAGACAATCGCCACGGGCATTCCCTTCTCCAATTCGATGACCGCGTCGTCAGTGTCGGTCAGGCCGAAGGCCAGCTTGCCGCCGGCCACCGAGAGGGCCACCTGCTTGTTGCCGGAGAGAATCTGCGTGTTGTTGGCTTTGAGTTGCCGGAAAAAATCCTTGGCCTTCTCCGGGCCCCAGGCGGCAAACAGGCAGGCAGCGTGCGAAGCGGTGGTGCCGAACAACGGCTTGGCCATGCCGGAGCGGCCACGCCACTTGGCGTCGGCCAGGTCGCGGATCGATCGCGGCCGATCGGCCTCGGGCACGGCGTCGGTGTTGACGATCAGCACGCGCGCCCGGGCGGCAAAGCCGTGCCAGAATCCTTGCGGATCGCGATACGCCGCGAGGTAGCTCTTGGCGCTGGGCGGCACGAAGGCCCCCACCAGGCCGCGCTGTTTCAGCCGCAGCGTGTGCAAAATCTCATTGTTCCAGAACACGTCGCACCGCGGCCGGCCGCTTTCCGCCACGATCGCCTCGGCCAGCCCGACCGTCTTGGTCGACTCGGTGTCGAACTTCGGCAGCACGGCGATGCCACTCTTGGCCGTGAAATCGTCGAAGATCGGCTTGGAGAACTCCTCGTCGAGGGCCGTATACACGACGACTTCCGGCCCCGACGCGGACCAGCAGCCGGAAAGGAGCAAACTCAACAGCGTCGCGCTAAGGCACGGGAGTAGTTTCATGTGTCGGTTCCCCGGAGTATACTGGAAGTAGAATATCCTACTGTGCGTCAGGCCGCAACTGTCAGGAAAACCATGCAACCCGTTTGAAAGCATCATGACGAAGGCAAAGGTTGCACTAGTCCTGGCCTTGATTCTGCTGGCGCCAATCGCGGCCGCCGCGGCCGACGACGCGCGGACCGCCGCGGCCGGCATCCGCAAAGTGCTGGGCAAACGGCTCACGCTCTACACCGACCTCTCGGGCCGCGACGTCGATGAACTGCCCGCCGTCTTCGAACAGGCGCTGCCGCAATGGTGCGCATACTTCGGAGTGAAGCAGAGCGATCATGCCGACTGGCACATGACGGGCTTTCTGATGAAGGACAAGGCCCGGTTCGCGCAAGCCGGTCTGCTGCCCGGCGATCTGCCGCCGTTCCTGCATGGCTACTCGCGGGGTCAACTCCTTTGGCTCTACGAGCAGCCCAGCGAATACTACCGCCGCCACCTGCTGCTGCACGAGGGAACGCACGGGTTCATGCTCACGATTCTGGGCAGCGCCGGGCCTCCGTGGTACATGGAGGGGCTGGCCGAGTTGATGGGCACGCACCGCTGGCGCGACGGCCGGCTGACACTCGGCACGATGCCCCGCGACCGCGACGAAGTGCCCGAATGGGGCCGGATTCGCATCATCCAGAACGCCGTGGCCGAGCGGCGGGCGCTGCGGCTGAAAACGGTCATCGAGTTTCCGCCCTCCGCCCACCGTGAAACCGAGCCCTATGCCTGGTGCTGGGCGGCGGCCACGCTGTTGGACCGGCACCCGCGCTACCAGCAGCGGTTCCGCCAACTCTGCCGGTACGTGCGCGACCACGACTTCAACCAGCGGTTTTATAAGCTATTCGAGAGCGACTGGCAGCCGTTGTGCGAAGAGTGGCAACTGATGGTGGCCAACATGGAGTACGGCTACGACGTGGTCCGCAGCGCCGTAGACTTCACGCCCGGCAAGCCGCTCGAAAGGGCGGCCGCGGCGACCATCGCCGCCGACCGCGGCTGGCAGAACAGCGGCCTGCGGTTGGAGGGCGGGCGGAAGTATCGACTGACCGCCTCGGGCCGCTACCAAGTGGCAAGAGAGCCACAAGACAGTTTGTTGGGGCGGGAGTTGTACTCCCGCCCCTCCCGCCAACTCGGGGGCGGCAGTACAACTGCCGCCCCAACGGCGGATACCAAAGAAGCGAAGATCTGGTGGTGCGAGCCGGGCGGGGTGACGATCCGCTACTATCAAGGCCGCCCGCTGGGTATCCTGCTGGCCGCCGTCCGGCCCGACCAGCCGGTGGCGGGAAGCACCTCGGCCCTACTGAAACCGACCGCGATCGGCCTGGGCGCAACCTTCTCGCCGCCCGAGAGCGGCACGCTGTTCCTCAAAATCAACGACTCGGCCGGCGAACTGGACGACAACGCCGGGGAATTAAAGGTCGAGGTCCGCCCGTCAACTTGAGTTTGGCCCCTGAAAACGGTAAAAGGGAGTATTGTATTATCCCCGAAGGCATAAAGGCAGAGAACGCGGAGGGGCAATCCTACGGTCAAGAAGAACGCGAAAAAAACCGCCGCCGCCAATCCCAACGAGCGGCCGATCGCCCAAAACCGCAAGGCATATCATAACTACCTGGTGCTAGACACCCTGGAGTGTGGGATCATGCTGGTCGGCAGCGAGGTGAAGAGCCTGCGCGTGGGCCGGGTGTCGCTCGAGGAAGCCTACGCCCGGATCAAGGAGGACGAAGTCTGGCTGGTCGGGTGCGACATCGCCGAGTACGTCGAGGCCAACCGGTTCAACCATACCCCCCGCCGGCCGCGCAAGCTCCTGCTGCACCGCCGCGAGGTGAAGCGGTTCGCCCATCGGGCATACGAAAAGGGGCTGACCCTGGTGCCCCTGAAGATGTATTTCAAACGGGGGCTGGCCAAGGTGCTGATTGGCCTGTGTCGCGGCAAGCAGGTACACGACAAGCGCCAGGCCATGAAGAAGGCCGAGGCCCAACGCAACCTACAGCGCCAGATGATGCGGAGGAGGTAAGAAATCGTACTCCTCACGCTCCGCGTGAGGTTGGCGAGATCCTCACGCGGAGCGTGAGGAGTACACTGGAAAATGAGACATTGTGCGAACCATTCACCCGGCGGCAACGTAGAACAAACATTACGCACGATGTGAAATGCTCCACCTTCGAGACATTAAGAAGACGTTTCGGCAGCCGGACGGCGCCGAGTTGCCGGTCTTGAATATCGCCGATTTCCAGGTGGCCGCCGGCGAGCAGGTCGTGCTGGTCGGCCGCAGCGGCTGCGGCAAGACAACCCTGCTGCACGTCATCGCGGGGATCAGCCGGCCCGACTCGGGCAAGGTGCGGATCGACGACTGGGACATCACGCTGATGTCCGAGGCCGAGGTTGATCGGTTTCGCGCGGAGCGGATCGGCTACGTGTTTCAGACGTTCAATCTGCTGTCCGGCTTCACGGCGTTGGAGAACGTGCTGTTGTCGATGCGATTCGCCCGGGGCCGGCCCGACAAGAACCGGGCCCGCCAGTTGTTGAACCGCGTGGGACTCGGCCACCGCATGACCCACCGGCCGACAATGCTCTCGGTGGGCGAGCAGCAGCGGGTGGCGGTCGCCCGAGCGCTGGCCAACAAACCCAAGCTCCTGCTAGCCGATGAGCCGACGGCCAACGTCGACGCCGGGCACCAACAGCAGATCCTCGACTTGATCCGCGAGACCTGCAAAGAAGAGAACGTCGCCCTGATCATAGTCACCCATTCCGGCGATGTTGCCGGGCAGTTTTCGCGGGTCGATCACCTGGAGGAATTTAACCGTGCAGTGTGTGGGGTGCGGGTGTAGGAGGGTTCAGGGTTCAGGGTTCAGAACCCGAGAATAACGTTCTATCAAGTCCTGAACCCTGAACCCTCTCCAATCCCCAATCCCTGACCCCTGACCCCTGACCCCTTTCGCATGAGCCTTTGGAAAATCGCCTGGCGAAGCATTCAACAGCGGGCCCTGGTCTCGTTGCTGACGGCCATCTCGATGGGCCTCGGCGTGGCCCTGGTCGTGTCTGTGCTGGTCGTGTACGGCGTGGTGTACCAATCGTTCCATCGCGGCGGCGAAGGCTACGACTTGATCGTCGGCGCCAAGGGCGGCAAGGAACAACTCGTGCTGAACTCCGTCTTCTACCTCAGCCAGCCCATCGGCAACATCCCCTACAGCTTCTACGAGGAACTGACCGAGGGCAAGTTCGCCGGCCACGTGGAGACGGCCATTCCGGTGTGCATGGGCCACAGCTACCAAGGTTTCCGCGTGGTCGGCACCATCCCCGAAATGTTCACCGAACTGAAGTACCGCGGCGACCAATCGTACGAATTCGCTTTAACGGTCGATGGGCGTCCCGGTCGGGGCAAGGGAGAAAACTTCAAGGCCGAGAACGCTTTTGACGGCGTCTTGGGGGCTACGGTCGCCGCACGGACCGGCTTGCAGGTGGGCGAGCAACTCCGGGGCATCGCAGGAGGCGGCCACGTCGACAAAGAGCCGTTCACGGTGGTCGGCATTCTGGCCCCCACCGGAACGCCGGTCGATCACGCCGTATTCATCAACATGCGAGGCTTTCAACACATGCACAACGCCGGCAGCGCGCATGCCGAGGAAGAACACGCGGACAAACCGGGCCACGATGGCCACGCGGACGAGATCAAGGAGATCAACGCCGTCCTGGTGTGCCTGCGTTCCGCCCCGGGAAAACCCGGTGAGGCCGTCCCAGGACTCACTGAGAAGGTGGCTGACTCCATCAACAAGGGCCGTGTGGCCCAAGCCGTTATCCCGGGCAAGGTTATCGACTACATCTTTGAGGGCGTCGTGGGCAAGCTCCAGTGGATCCTGTTGGGCATGGCCGTGCTGACGGTCGTGGTGGCCGGCATCAGCATCATGGTCAGCATCTACAACTCGATGAGCGACCGCCGGCACGAGATCGCCGTCATGCGGGCGCTGGGCGCCCGGCGAGTCACCGTGATGTTGATCATCCTCATGGAATCGATATTGCTGTCGCTGCTCGGCGGCGCGTGCGGGCTGCTGCTGGGACACGGCATGATCTGGGCCTGCTCGCCGTGGATCGTCGAGTGGACCGGCGTGGTGGTCGGACTGCTGCAATTCCAGTGGATGGAGTTGGTGCTGATTCCCGGGCTGATCGTGCTGGCCTCGGCGGTCGGCTATCTGCCCGCCCTGACCGCCTACCGCACCGACGTGGCCAGGTCGCTGAGCAATACGCCATGAGGAGAGTCGAGAGTCGAGAGGGGAGAGGGGAGAGGGAAAAGGAGATTTCAGCCGCGGAGCGGCGACAGTCAATAGCCAGGGGCGTAAGCCCTCGTTGTTACACACAAGTCAGGGGTTCCGATCGGGCGTCTGGGCCGAACAGTTGCCAGCAGGTAGCAAAGTCATGCATTCGCTG
>Ga0315287_10001138_pt1 | contig 24217 bp, 18 predicted proteins | sample YL17G11_0_MG_FD_205037 | JGI IMG/M metagenome (GOLD analysis project Ga0315287, IMG submission 205037) | Sediment microbial communities from Yellowstone Lake, YNP, Wyoming, USA - YL17G11_0 | ecosystem: Environmental > Aquatic > Freshwater > Lake > Sediment | place: USA: Wyoming | collected... | reverse complement strand
GATGGAGATGGCGCTGATGCGCGTCGCTAGAGCTGCCGACGATAAATGTGTTAATAGTTTCATCGGTCAAGAATCGCTTAACGCGGATGCCAAATTTTCTGACATGATAAAGGGTATAGTCCTGAGCCGGCAATTTGGCCTACAGACAGGAGAGTCGCCATGACGAATTATTTTATTCATAGAAGGCGATTTATTAGTGCCGCCGGAGGCGTCTTCACTCTGCCGCTCTTAGAGAGCCTCTTTCCGTTCATTTCTACAGCCGCAGCTGCGGCCAATGATCCGCGTCGTTACATTTCTTTTTACTTCCCCAATGGCACTTACAACCGCAGCGACCAGGTCACCTGGTATCCGCCGAGCGGAACCCTCAATGCCGCGACTCTGCCACCAGCCTTAGCGCCTTTCGCAGCTATAGCTGGCGATTTTTCGGTGTACAAGGACATAGGCACTTCGGCGGCAGATCGCTTGTCCAATGCGAACGGCCAACATGCAGGGGAGCCCGTCGCATTCATGACTTGTTCGCCTAATATGACCCCACAGATTTCCTTTGAGCATATGATTGCGAATAAATATGGAAAAGCTGCAATCGTTATTCAGGGCAACACTGCTGATCAAGGCGACAATGCGGCTGACAATGCCATCTCGTTTTTGGCGGGAAAGGCCGTCCGTGGCCTATCCAATCCGGGCGACCTCTATCGTCAGCTACTTGGGCAGGTGTCACCAACGTCTTTAGCGCTAGCGTCAACACCGGCGACATCAACTCGTTCCAGCATCATCGACAGTGCTTTGACTGATCTAAATCAACTACGAGCAAAGTTGGGTAGTAGTGATCAGGAGCGCCTCGATGATTACCTTGCCGGTGTGCGCGCGTTGGAACTAAAGTTTGCTGCCACCTCGCCAACAGCATCATCTGCACCACCTCTGTCTCCGACGCCAGCGCCCCTCCCCGTAAGCGGAGGCACTGCGAAATCTTGCACAAAGCCGGTCAATAATTCTGCGGTCGACTCCAGCTCGGCGGCAGCAAACGGCAGTTTGTACCTGGACCGACTCCGCACGTTCAATGATTTGATCGCCATCGCCTTTGCTTGTGACGTCACCCGTTCCGTCAGTGTCATGATGGATGTTGAGACTGGCGGCCGCTCCTTTCCATCAGCGCCACCTGAGCTTATTTACAAGGGGGCGGATATAGCCGGATGGAATAATCACAATATCTCCCATTTTGGCCATGTTACCAATTCTAACGCCGATTATGCTTATTCATCGCCGGATGGTATTCCACGCTGCATTACCCGCGACCGTTTTTATTTCTCGGTCGTTGCCGACCTTATCGCGAAACTAAAGGCTGCCAAAGATGCGAGTGGTAGCAGCATTCTAGATAACACGATTATTCACTCTGGATTCGGTGTAAAGGATGGCATGCATAACGCCACTATGACCAAGAGCCCACCGTTGGTCGTAGCCGGCGGCCGTAATTTCCTGACGCCTGGGCAAAGCTTTGCCTTTGGTGCTTATGATGTCGCTGATATGTTCTACACGTTTAATACCCTGCTTGATCTTGGAATGACCAACTTTCAGGGCGCTAGCAAATTGATGAAACTCTAGGTGGTGGTCCGTAGAGTCGATTATGGTCGGCCAAGGTGCCGCCCCCGGAACCAGGCGTTGACCTGTCGGTAGGCGATGGCGGCAGCTACCGCGGCGTACACGGCGCAACCAACCGCCAGCTTAGTGTATAGCGTCTGCGGTCCCAGCAAGGCTAGCGATAAGGCCATGCATGCCGCCGCGCCGAGCCAAGGTAGGGCTAAACCGATGATGCGTCCATATTGAATAAAATCCTTGGCTCCGATGACGAGAATCACTGCAATTAATGTCTTAACCAATAGGACCCCAAAGGCAGCGCCGTTTAGGCCCCAGCGGGTAATCAAAAAGGATTCCGCAGCCAGCCCGGCAGCGGCGGCAAGCGTCAGGGTTAAGTTGACGTACCAAATACGGCCGCGGGTGATCAACGCCTGACTCCCGACGATGATTGCGATCCCTTGGGGTACCAACGCCAAGCACAGTAGGGCGAAAGGTCCGCCGACCTGCTGGTATGACGCGTCGTAGATCAGCTGCAATAAATCACCTGCCGTAAAGCAAGCGCCGACCGCCAAGGGAATGGTGGCAAAAAAGACGACGCGGAGTGCTGATTCTATGTGTTTGGTAAAGACTTTCAGATCGCGGATGCTAAGCATTTCGGCGGCGAAAGCGAGGGTTAAGGCTGGAATTAGCGCTTGGATAGAAGAGAAGATGCGGCTGGCCCCGCCATAGAGCCCGAGGGCCTCCAGCGGCATTTTGGCCTCGACAAAGTAGTAGTCGAAGCGTTCGATCAAATTGCTCAGGAGGATCAGAACTCCAAAAGGCAGTAGAGCTTTATAAAGTGCCAACAGCTGCACCAGCGTCGGCAGGCTTGGGCGCCATTTGGCGACCCCAATATAGAGCGTGGCAAACGATACCGCCGAATTTGCGGCGGCAACTAGGACGGCGAACGTGGTGGCGTCAGCAGGGTCTCGCACCAGGGCGAAGAGTAGGGCCAGTATCAAGCATTTGCTGAGCACGCTAAGTAGGCCAAGGTGCCATAGGGATTTAGTCCCAATTTGGATATAGGACATGTCGCCAATCGAAGACAGCACCATGAAACTCAGCGCCAGCACGGTCTGTTGGTAGTCGGCGTAGTATGCGCGGACTGCAAAAAAAAGAATGATGGAAACGACCCCGCCATTGAGCATTCGTACGGCGAGCAGTCCACCGATTAAGGAGCGCATGCGCGGAACGTCTTCGCTGCCCTTTCCTACTTGGATCTGGCCGAACGTCGTGCTGCCGATCTCCACGCCTGCTCCGGCCCAGTCGACCAGGGAGATTGCGAACAAGGCATGGCCGAAGGCAATGGTGCCCATTTTGCGCTGTGCATAGGCATAGGCAATGACCGGAAACAGCTTGCTAAGAAGCTGGGCACCGAGATTGCTGGTCAGATTAATGGCGATGCGCCGCTGGCTCAATCGGGACCTCGTGGGCACTTAGGGCCTGCGCTTAGACCGTCGTAGTGAGTTCATAGAATCAAGCATATCATGGACTTGTCAGGGTTCGCGAGCGGCGACCTAGTCTGGAGGCGCTGGTCGTAGTAAGGGAATGGTAGTCAGGCCATTGTGCTCTTTACCGCCGCTACTTCCGTTCGAATAGGCCAGGACCATAACTAATGATCTACGTCGACGCTAATGCCACTTACCCAGTCGCCCCGCAACACTACCTGGATGTCGCCGTCATGCTGCAGCAAGTCGACGGCAATCCTTCGTCGATCCATGCCCCTGGGCGCAATGCCAAGGTGGCCATGGAGCGTGCGCGGAGTGATGTCGCGGTGATGCTCGGCGCGAGGGCTGCCGAGGTGGTGTTTACTTCGGGCGCTACCGAGGCCAATAACCTCGCGTTGCACGGTTTGGTTGGTAAAGCTGCTTTAGCTGCCGGCACTACCCTCCCCCACCTAATCGTTACGGCTGGCGAACACTCATCAGTGATCGGACCAGCCCTCGCTCTGCGCGACCTGGGTTTGTGTCGCCTTGATGTAGCGCCGGTGCTCGCTAGCGGCGTCGTCGATAGCGAGGCCTTGCTTGCGTTAATGAATCCCCAGACCGTCGGCATAGCCATGATGCATGCCAACAACGAGACTGGGGCGGTCAGTCCGGTGCGGGCTTTAACTCATAGCATCAAGGCCAAAAACCCAACCGTCCACGTGCATGTTGATGGTGTGCAAATGCTCGGCAAGGCAGACATTACTTGGTACGGGTTGAGCGGCATCGACAGCGCGGCTTTTTCGGCCCACAAAGTTGGTGCCTTTAAGGGCGTTGGCGCGCTATTCCTGAAAGCCGGAGCCAAGTTATTGCCGCTAGCTAGTGGTGGTGGACAAGAACGTGGTCGGCGGCCCGGCACCGAAAATATACCCGGTATTGTTTCCTTTGGTCTGCGCTGCCAGGAAATAAAAGGCCAGGAGGCGGCGGTTGCAGAGCACATGCGCTGCCTGCGGGCTGCCTGGTTACTGGCTGTAGATGCAGTTCCCGGTGCGGTAGTCCATGGTCCTAAGGCACTTGATGCGGTCGACAGTTTACCCAATACCGTAAATTTTCATATCGACGGTGTTAGCGGTGATGATCTCTTGCTGAACTTTGACCTTGCTGGCATCCATGCTTCTAGCGGCAGCGCCTGCTCTTCAAGTGTGGCGCGACCTAGCCATGTCCTGCTGGCTATGGGCTATGACGACTGGACGGCGCTTAATTCAGTGCGCGTCAGTTTTGGCCCGGGCGGGAGCTTGGTGGATGTGACAAGAATGGCGGAAATTCTGCGGGAAATCGTGGCCAGGGTCCGGCGTGGCTAAGCGGGCTTTTAAATTTGCAGGACATTTTATGATAAATAATAATATTTATTATAGATATGCATTCACCTTTAAAACAATTAAGCCTCAGCCAAATCCAGTAAGTGCCTTGAATTATAGAGATAAATCCCACGCTCTCAGCTCATCCTAAAGTTCTTTGGCACCGCGCCGAAGAGTTCTTTGTTGGAGGTGAATAAGTCGTTAGGTGAATCGTCAACTCAGGTTGGCGGTCGTCAAATGGCTACGAGCTCTCAACATCGAAAGACCCGCCCCATGCAAGTTTGTTTGTAGCTAAGGAGATCGTGCGAGTGAAGTCACCAATAGAGAATTTTTGGCTTTACGCGTGTTGATGGCCTGGCAACCGACACACTCATGTCCGGTTTGACCCGCCCCGTTTCTGCAGTCACAGGTCACCTCTGGGTGACCCACGCCCCTGGCGCCGATTTAATGAAGCCGACTCCCTTCGAGGACCTAAGTCGTCAGCATTTAATCGGCGCCCCCCATGGCGGCACAAAAACTAGCGCGACTAAAGGCGCCCAACCACACAAATTAGAGCCTAGTGATCTGTGAAGTAGTCGGTGCGGTCGGCCGCAGGCTGCATAATGATCGTAATGGGCACCGACAGCGTGCTGGAAACATCAGACGGCGTTCCTGTTACGGATAATTTCCCGACGATGATTTTGCCGTAGTGGCGCACCGTAGCTCCTGAGACTGTTGTCGTCACGAGGATATCAAAAACCTGATAGCCGTACACTGGGTAGAGGGTTCCAGCGCCATCATAGACGGTCGTCGTAGCGATGGCGCGGTCGCCCTCGATTCCAGGAGTGGCCACCGTCGCGTTGGAGGTGGTCGCGTCGGGGGTGAGCCGCGGACCCCGCGGCAGAATCTGCAGCTTGCCGTCTTTAGGGACGGAGAGAAAGGCGCGACCCGGATATTTATCGTCGAGGGACCGACCAATGTAGATCCCATCATCGGAGCTTGAGGTCAAAGCGGTATTCAATTTGGTGGCTTGGCAGAGCTCCGTGCAGGTCGATGCACTGGTAGTGATGGAGCTATCATAGCTGGTATAGCCATCCGTCGTTAGGTTGGCCGATTTAAACAAATAAATATTGCCGCGCGTCAGTTTCAGGCTGGCGCTAAAAAGCGACTTTGCCGGGGTATCTTCGATAAAGTTGGAGGTCCAGCTTAGCTTGTTCTTTTTGTCTTCGGCGACGGTCGCGACAAAGATGCTATAGGTGGTGCCGTTGACCAGCGCCTTGCCATCACTGGTTTTGGTAATGGTGCAGGTCACGCGGCCCAGGATCGGCTTAGACAGCTTCAGTGAAACCGTCTTATCGGTGGTGTTCTCATCGCAGACGGCAAACTGCGTCGGCGCAGCATCTTCGACTTTAGTTGCGGCTGTAGTCTCAGCGAGGCGTAGGCTGCTGCTTTTCGACGCATCACTATCGCCACCGGTACTGCCACCTTCACAGGTCGCAGTAGAGGCGGCGAAGCCAAAGGCTTCAAAGACCGCGGTATTCTCTTTGCACCTTGGTATCGAGGCGACACCTCCAGCAGCTGGGTCGATGCCAGCGTTGCTCGGATACAATGTTTTGCCGTCGACGATCGTTTTTACAGTTTTTGCGACCAAGAATACGTCGTAACCCTGAAACTCCTTCTCAGTGTTAGCGCCGTCAAAGCGTAGAGTCAGTTTGCCGTCGCCGGTCCAGCTGGCTAAGCTGGTTGGTGGGTTGAGAGCCGAGCGCTCAGTGGTCGCCGGGTCAGAGGAGGTCGCGCTGCTGCAGGCGCTGATGGTCAAGGCGCAGCTGATAGCGATACTAGCGCTAAGGGTCCATTTCATATGGGTGTCTCCGAGAGTGTAAAACATGGGCTAACTCCTGCCGCATCCAGATGGATCACAGGGCCGCGGCGGGCAGGCGGCTGATGATTGAAATCGTGCCACCGGCGATGACGGCGGCGGCATCGCTGTTGATGTAGAGCCAATTATAGTTGAATTTCGTTGGAACCGTGGTTGCGCTGCCATCGGCAGTAGCCACGATGTACATGTGGCGCGCCAGAAGTGGTACAGATTGGCCGGCCAACGAGTAACCTCCGCCGTTGATGATGGCAGCGCTGTCGAGCGTGAAGGTCGGTGCCACAGGGCTCAGGTTAGGATCCGAGAAGCCATCAGCGTAATAGCCCAGGTCAAGGATGCCGTTGTTTTTTCCGGCAACGATGGTCGGTCCGCTAGTGGGGGATTCAAAATAGAGGGAGCCGGTGTCGCTGGTTCCGTGATAGCCATTGCTTTTGCTGCCGGTGTCATCCTTGAAATAAAGGGAGGCGGTCACGGTAGGATCGGAGCAGGTGCCGCCGCTACAAGTTTTTAGCCAACCCAGCAAGTCGAAGGCCTGGCTGTTAATGATGGCGGCAGGCAGTTGATACTTAAAAGCGGTAGCATTTTTAGGTGTAATACAGCTGACGCTACTGGTTACCGCCGATACCTTGGCCCCGCCTTTCATGGCACTCAGTACAAAGAAACAATAGGTCGATCCGATGGTTAGCTTGCCTTTGCCATCTGCGAGGGTGGATAGATCAAAGGTGATGGCGCCGTTGGCTGGGGTGGCGGTGGCGGCATTGGCCAGGGTGGTTAGGGTGCAGGTGGTTCCTGACGCTTGGCAGCTCGGGTAGATCGGCTTGCCGTCTGCGCCTATGGTGCTGATCGGGCGGGCATTGATTAAGGGCGCTTCGGTGGTGGTTTTAGCCGTGGCATCGGTCGTCGTGGTGGCCGCCTTGGCTGGTGGCGTACCCGCTGCCTCAAACGGTGTTTTGGCGGTGGGGTCAAAGTCGAATTTATTGATCAGTGCCACCGCGGCGGCGCTCGGCTCATCGCCGTCGCCGAGGACTTCAATGGCTTTGCCCTCGGTGACTCCGAGGTCAGCGTGAGTCGCAGACGAGGTGTCCGTGGTCCTCATGCCGTAAAGGTTGAACCCAATGAAATCCTTTTCATTATTGGCAGCGGTCCAGGTCAAAACCACGTTGCCAGAGCCCTGGTCTTGAAGGGCCAGGCTGCCTGGATACTTAAGATCGTCGATAGTGACCGGGGTTGAAGTGCTGTCTTTGCCGCAGCCAGCGTTGAACAACGTGGCTGTCATTAAGGCAAGTAGGCAGCTAGGGCCAAGATGTACGGCCTCATTACGCGTCCATTTCATTGAATCCTCCGTGTTTGCAGTCAATCCATATCCATATGGAAAACGAACACCAAAAATTATCTGAGCTTGATTGATACGACTATGGTTGAAAAGAAAAGCGAAAGCAACCTAATATGGGCGCCTAAGCGAGACATATCGTAACCAAATTTGTGGTCGTTGGTCTTTTTCAACATGCTTACATACGTCAGAAGTGGTGTCGATGACTCTAGTGCGAGCCCCATCTAAAGCCTATATAGCGTGGATCGCCTGGCGTAATCTGATCGCGCGTGGACGTCGTGGCGGCCTATCGTTTATGACGATCGTTTCGATTTTTGGTGTGGCCATCGGCGTCGCCGCATTGATTATCGTGCTCTCAGTCATGGGCGGTTTCGAGCAGGATCTACGCGATAAGATGCTGCGTGGCCAGCCAAACCTCGAGGTCATGGCATCAAACGCTCAGGCTGGCTTCGGACTGAAGCAGCATCCACTGGCGGCTTTAAAGCGCGCCTTTCCCGAGGCAAGCGATATCGAGCCATACACTCAGGCCGATGTGGTGCTCAAGCAACGGCAGCATTTGACCTCAGGCATTCTGTTTGGAGTTGATTCCAGCCGCGACAAGCACCTTTGGGGGTTTGGTGGCGCAGCGGTGATTGAAGGGGAAATGCGCTGCATCGCCAAGAGCCATCCTTTATCGGCCAACTGGGACGGCAACACCCGCCGTGCTGGAATCGTGCTAGGTGAACAGTTGGCCGAGCAGCTTGGCGCCGATGTAGGCGACGAAGTGATCGTGCTCTCTCCTCAGGTCAACGTCGATACGGCACTGGGCGGTGGCACGGTGTCGCGTTCTTACGTAGTCTGCGCCAAGTTTCGTACCGGTCTATTTAACTTCGATGCTAAGTGGGCGGTAGTCAGCCTAGAGGAGGGCCGCAAATTCCTGCCCGACTACGACATCTCTCTAGATACTGACGAGTATGTTTCGGGAGTGGCGATCAACGTGCCAGATCCGCTGACGATTCAACGTTCTGTCGACCGTGTTTTCGGCACTGCGGTGCAGGGTGCCTATCCCAAGGCCCAGGCAGGGCTGGATGGACTGACACCTCTGACTTGGGAGACCGCGAATAAATCCCTGCTGTTCGCACTGAAGCTGGAAAAGTTCGCTATGACTTTAATCCTGATGCTGATCGTCATCGTCGCCGCTTTTTCCATCAGTGGCACGATGATGATGACGGTTTTCCATAAACGCGGCCAGGTCAGCTTGCTGCGGTCCTTGGGTATGAATCGCATCGATATCACCAAACTCTATTTGGCACACGGCTTCACAATCGGCACCGTCGGGATTTTAATGGGCTTGGTCTTCGGCTTGGCGATTTGCGCCCTGATCAAGAGCTTTCAGTTCATTTCTCTGCCCGCCGGGGTGTACCATCTGAAATCTCTGCCTTGTAAATGGCTGTGGTTCGACTACGGCATCATCTGTATGAGCGCTTGGGTCTTCAGCCTTTTGGCTTCGACCTATCCGGCGCTGACGGCTTCGAAGCAAGATCCAGGACAGGGCCTGCGCTATTTATGAATGTAAACCGAGGTGTCCATTGGCCGAGATAGAGAGCGAAGGATCATCCACTAAAACACTGCGCAGCGAATACAGCATAGTCATGAGCGACGTGCGTAAATCGTACCGCGTTGGTCCAAGCGAGGTCCACGCCTTGCGCGGCGTCAACCTGCGGGTGCCGGCGGGTAGCATCGTTGCCCTGACAGGCAAAAGTGGATCTGGAAAGAGTACCTTGCTACATATACTCGGCACGCTCGATCAAGCGACCAGTGGGCGAGTGATACTCCATGGCACAGACGTTTCGGCCATGAGCGACCAAATCGCATCACATTTTCGCAATAGTTCGGTTGGCTTTGTCTTCCAGATGAATAACCTGCTAGGTGAGTTCTCGGCTGGGGAGAACGTCATGCTGCCAGGCCTGATCGCCGGCGCGCCATATGCTGCTGTGCAGGAGCGCGCCCGCAAGCTGCTTATCGCCGTCGGTCTTGGCGCCCGGGTCGAGCATCGTCCCGGTGAGCTATCCGGAGGCGAACAGCAACGAGTCGCCATTGCCCGGGCTCTGATCATGGCGCCACCTATTTTGTTAGCCGACGAACCGACCGGAAACCTCGATCAAAAGACTAGCCATGAAATCCAAGAGCTGCTTATGAATATCTGCCGCGAGAACCATGTGACGATGATACTGGTCACCCACGACCTGGACTTGGCCAAACGCTTGCCGGCGCAGGTTATTATGGAAGACGGTCGCGTCGTCCAAGGGGATTTTACACATTGAGCTGCCACCTAAAATTCAAGCTGCCTGGTGGGCGGATCCTGCCTATATTGATGTTAGGCTTGTTGCTGCCCGGGATGCTAAGTGGCGCGCGGGTATTGGCACAGGCCCTCCCTAGCGGCGAGGCCCCACCCATAGTCCCGAGTGGGCCGGTCATCTCGGAGATCGTCGTGCGCGGCAACGCCAAGGTTGAGAGCGATGCCATTATCGCTTTGTTGAAGAGCCGCAAAGGCGAGCCCTTAAAGAAGGAGTCCACCACCGGCGATATCCGCGCTCTATACGAGCTAGGCTATTTCTCCGATGTTCGACTGTATTCCAAGCCAATGGGCAGCGGTGTGCAGTTGATCGTCGAGGTCAAGGAGAAGCCAGCGATCACCGCGATCGCCATCTTGGGTAATAGCGAAATCACCGAAGACACGCTTAAGGAGAAGTTGGAAACTAAGATCTATACGATCGTCAATGAGGCCACCATTACCGCCGATGTGCGGATGATCGAGAAACAATATGCTGAAAAGGGCTACTACCTTGCCAAGGTCACTTACACGATCGACAAGAAGGGGCCCAATGACGTTGCCTTAAACTTTCACATCGATGAGGGTGGCAAGGTCATGGTCGGCTCGGTGGAGATCCTCGGCAACCGCTTCTTCAGTACGGCTGAGATCATCAACGGTGCGCCGGGCCTAGCGTCAAAGCCCTTGACGCGTAGCAGCGCGTTTAGCTCCGCCTCGTTATATCAGGAAGACTTCGTTAAGCGTGACCTCGAATACATCGCCTATATCTATCGGGACCAGGGCTTTGCCGAGGTGAAAGTCGCTAAACCTTTCCAATTTCTTGACATCGACCGCGACTATGTTCGTCTGACATTTCAGGTCGAAGAGGGTTTACAGTACAGCGTTGGATCGCTCGATGTCAGCGGTGATCTGCTATTTACTAAGCCAGAGATGCTAGATCCAATGAAGCTGAAGGTTGGCGAGTTGTTCCGCTACTCGCGCTTCACCAAAGATATCGAGATGCTCACCGATAAGTATGGTGACCTGGGCTATGCCTATGCTGATGTTAATCCTAAGACCGCTTTCGACCGCGACAAGCGGTTGGTGGCGATCAATTATGAGATCACCAAGGGCGAGAAGATCTATTTTGGCAAAATGGTCATCATCGGCAATACCAAGACCCGAGACAATGTCATCCGTCGTGAGTTTGAAGTCGCTGATAGTGAACTTTACAGTGGTACGCGCCTAACTAGCACCAAAGCCAACGTCACCCGCCTCGGCTTCTTCGAGGAGGTGCAGATCATCAAAGAACGCGACGAACAGCAGCAAAATCTGCTTAATCTTAATATTAAGGTCAAAGAAAAGCCCACGGGCCAGCTCCAGGCGGCAGTCGGCTTTACGCCAAACTCGGCCACCGGTTCAGTTGGCTCGCAGATATTTGGTCAGGGCCGTTACGATGAGCGTAACCAATCAGGTCGCGGCTGGGCTGTCAACTTCACCGGCAAGTGGAACGGTGATCGCAATTACTCCCTCGATACCGGCTTCTCTGATCCCCGCCTCAATGACAGTTTGTGGCTGGCAGGTATCAACAGCTTTTATAGCAATCAAGAAACGAAATACCTCGACGAGAGCCTAGTCACCGAGCGCCGTATCGGTGCTTCGATCTTCATCGGCCGGCGTGTTTATGAGCTGCTAACGCTTCGGGCGACTTATCGCCTGCAAAATATTTCACGTGATAGCGGCAATACCTATATCCTGCCGCGTTTTGTTGAGCAAGGTGTTGCCTCCAGTGTCATCGTTAGCCTGCTGCGTAACAGCGTCGACAATAACATCGATCCGACCTCTGGTACTGATTTCACCCTCAGTCAAAACGTCACTGGGGGGCCGATTTTGCGCGGCTTTGAACGCTATATGGAGTCGACTGCAGATGCGACGGCTTATCTGCCGGTGGACTTCACCGACAGCTACCGGACCTACTTCAAGATCCATGGCGTGATCAGCTATATCTACCCCAATGGGAGTGCTGCCGTTCCCTTTTCCGAACGCTACCGGCTCGGCGGCTTCAACGACCTGCGCGGCTGGAACTATTATGACCTCGGTCCGCGCTTCAATCTGCTGCAGGCGCCGGGTGGCTTCGCTACCAGTATCAACAAGGGCGGTGATAAAAAGCTGTTCGTTCAGTTCGAATACTTTTTACCGTTGATTCCTGAAGCCGGAATCAAGTCCCTGATCTTTACCGATTTTGGCCGAGTCTATGACGACTATGAGGGTATCTCGTTCAGTAAGCTCAATCGCGATGTGGGTTTTGGCTTTCGTTGGATTACGCCCATCGCGCCGTTCCGCTTTGAGTGGGCTTATCCGATCGAAAACGGCAGACTTGGTGATATGAAGATCATCTTCTATATTGGCTATTAATCATCCTAAAGGAGGCAAGAGATGAATTTTACGACGACTTTTCAGCGTGGGTCGATGCTTATAGCAACCGCTCTCGTCCTAGGTGGAGCACCAGCCCGAGCACAGGCCGGCAAATTTGGCGTCGTCGACATGCAGCAGGTGATCCTGAGCGTCGAAGAGGGTAAGGTTGCACGGGCTGCCTTGGAGAAGGAAATTAAAGGGAAGGAAGCCGAGCTAGGCAAGCAGAAGGAAGAGCTCGATAAGATGAACGGGGAGTGGAAGAACCAAGCTGCCTTGCTCAGTGAAGACGCGCGGATGAAGAAGCAGGCTGAGTTCCAAGAGAAATTCATGGCGCTGCGTAACTCCGAAATGGAGTTTCAAGCCAGTATTAAGCGCAAGGAACAAAAAGCGACGCAAGCGATAGCCATGAAGGTGGCTCAGGTCGTCGATCAAATTGCCAAAAAGAAGGCCTTGGTCGGGGTGTTCGAAACCAATAGTGCCGGACTGCTCTACCTTGAGTCGCCGGTAGAACTGACGCAGGATGTGATTACCGAGTATGCCAAGCGGCCGGCTGAGAAGCAGGTTGACGGCAAAGCCGAAGACAAAAAGAAAAACTGATACTCTGTGAGGCAGGTTATGAACATGGAATCAATGCCGACGATGCCGACGATGCCGACGATGCCGACGATGCCGATGGATATACAGGCGATACAAAAGTGTATACCCCATCGTTATCCTTTCTTGCTGATTGATCGCGTCCTAGAAGCCCAGGCCAATGTCAATATCGTTGCCATCAAGCATGTCTCGATTAGCGATGGCCTGCTGGCCGGCCATTTCCCGGGCAATCCAGTGATGCCGGGGGTACTTATTGTTGAGGGTATTGCCCAGGCGGCTGCGGTGCTCGGTCACCTGAGTCACTCGAATGGGTTGAGTCAGTGCTACCTGACCGAGGTGTCCGAAGCGCGTTTTCGGCGGCCGGTGGTGCCGGGAGATACCATGGTTTTTACGGCCAGGGTTGTTAAACGCAGGCCGCCCTTTTTCTGGTTTGCAGCTGAGTGCACGGTCAATGGGGAAGTGGCGGCAGAAGTGAAGCTGTCTGCCTATATCAAGTGAGATTCGCACTGTAGTCGGTGCATTTTTAGGAATTGATTTTGGACGCTGAATTAAACCTATGGGATATTCCTGACGTTAGTGGTAACGCGCCCACCGAGGTGCATCCCACCGCGATAGTTGCGCCCGGGGCGCAATTAGGGCAAGGGGTCGTCATCGGTCCCTATTGTGTGATTGGGCCGAAAGTTGTGATCGGCGATAGGTCGCGCCTCATCTCCCATGTGAGCGTCGAAAATCGGACCTGGGTTGGGGCGCGCACGGTAGTGCATCCATTTGCGACCCTTGGCGGTATGCCTCAGGATTTGAAGTTCGCTGGTGAAGATAGCGAGCTAATCATCGGCGAGGAAAATTCTATCCGCTCATACGTCAACATCTCGATCGGGACAGCTAGCGGTGGTGGTCGAACGATCATTGGTCGGCGCAATCTTCTAATGGTTTATGTACACGTCGCTCATGACTGCCTCATTGGCAACAATGTGGTCTTGGTCAATGGCGTGTCGGTCGCAGGCCATGTCACTATCCAAGACCGCGCCTTCCTCGGCGGCATGTCTGGCGTGCACCAGTTTTGTCGTATCGGTACTCGCGCTATGGTCGGAGGCGGCAGTATGGTGGTCCAGGACGTGCCGCCATACTGTTTGGTTCAAGGCGATCGCGCCGCGCCAGTTGGGCTCAACATGGTCGCCTTGCGGCGTGCTGGCTTTAGTGCGGATGCGCTGCGTGACTTGAAGGCCATGTATCGCTTGGTTTTTAGCGAAAACCTAACGGTCGAGGATGCTATCCTCCAGATCGAAGCGGTCATCGCACCTTCGCCTGAGCGGCAGGTTTTTGTTGAGTTTTTACGTTTAAGTGAGCGGGGGGTTTGCCGCTGAGCACAGCCAAAAGCACCTATTTTATTGCTGCAGGTGAGCATTCAGGCGACCTCCTCGGTGCTGACCTGGTGCTGGCCTTGCGCGAGCGCATGCCAGCGGTCATACCTTTTGGCGTTGTCGGTGCGGCGATGGCCCGAGCAAGGGTTGAGGCCGTGGCGGAGACCGCCGCGCTTAGCGTCATGGGAATCACTGAAGTCTTAAAGAAGTTGGCTAGCTTGCGCATGCTCGAGGCACGGTTGCTGGCTTGGATCGACCAACTGCAGCCAAGCTTTGCGGTGCTAATCGACAATCCTGGCTTCAATATGCGCCTGGGCGAACAACTTCGGCTACGGGGTGTGCCGGTCTATCAATACGTCGCGCCCAAGGTCTGGGCCTGGGGCGAAAGTCGAGTTGAGCAGCTCCGCACCAATTTCGCCATGGTGCTTGGCATCCTGCCGTTTGAAGAGGAGTTTTTCAAATCGCGCGGGGTCAACTACACCTATGTCGGCTCGCCGCTTAAAGACCGCATCGACAAGGTCATCATCAAGCGCGAAGCAATCGGCCTGCCGAGCCATCGTACCGTAGTCGCTTGTTTGCCGGGTAGCCGGGACAATGAGATTGCCATGAATCTACCGACTCTGATCGGCGTTCGGGCGCTGGTTGCTCAGACACTCCCCGATGCTCTGTTTATTGTCCCGGTATCGCCTAATATTGAAATGGAGACGATTGCCAAGACGCTACGTGCAACGTCCGGCCATATCTTGAGTCCGCGCCCCCTAAGTGCAGGGAGCGACATGAGAATGGAGTCCTGGGTCGGGGGCGGTTTGCATTTCGTTCGCGGCATGAGCCTGGAAATCATGGCCACGGCAGATGTGGCCTTGGTAGCATCCGGCACCGCAACGCTGGAATGTGCACTTATCGGCACGCCTCTGGTGGTGGTCTATACCACCAGCGAATTGACCTATCAGATTGCTAAGCGGGTGGTTAAGGTTCCATATGCTAGCTTGGTTAACTTGATGGCAGGTGCGCCCTTGGTCAGGGAGTTTCTTCAGGAATTCACCTATGCCGAGGTCGCTGCTGAAATTCTCTCGCTTCTTCAGGACCGTGGTCGAAATTTAGCCATGCGCCAACGATTTGAGGAAATGCGCGAGCAGCTCAAGGGCATGGCGGCGGCGACTGCCGCTGGCATCATCGCCAGCGCTCACCCGAAGCTCGCCAATGCATCTTTGGCTCCGGTCTCTGGGGTCGGGGGTTTATAAAACCATGCCAACGCCCGGCGCTCATCAGATCAGTAGACAGCTGATACGCGAAGTTTTTATCTCGCCCCTACTGAGTCAGCGCGCGCGCCTCTACGGCATCGCTAGTGCCTTGCTGGTATTGGCGCTTTCTGAAGGTTTATTTCTGCTCATGGTGAAAGGCTTTATCAAGGCCCTCTTTGCCAGTTCAGCGCAAAATAGCGTGCTGCTTTCGGACCTGATACCGGCAGCAGCCATGGCTTGGGCGCCTATGTTAAATGGTATGGCTGTAGATAGCGCGGTTTTGGCTGTGCTGGTGCCGCTTATCATTCTGGTCGCCGGTTGGTGTAAATCCTTGGCTACCTATCTTTATCAACTGAACCAACAGGCCCTTGCGCTATACCTTGCGCGCAGCTACCGCGAGCGGCTCTTTCGTTCCCTGATCAGTCTGCCCTACACCGAGATCAGCAAGCGTCAGGTTGGAGCGTGGATGTCTTTGATCATGAATGACGTGATGCTGCTGCAGGCGAGGTTCACCGACATCATGACCGGATTGATTAAGGACAGTGTTGCAACTCTAGCCTGCTACGTAGTCCTGGCGATCATTCATTGGCCGTCTGCCCTGATCCTGCTGATTCTGTCGCCATTCGTTGCCTTCGGCATGGGCAGTACAGGTAAGCGCATCGCTCGTTATGCCGAGATATACCAGCGTGAACTTGGATCGATGGCGGCTGCTATTTTGGATATGCGAGGCCGTTTTGATTTCATCAGGGCACAGCGCGGCGAGGCCCGGGAAAAGGCGCATTTTGCCGCCATGAATCTCGCTTATTTTCGCATGATTCGGCGTTCTATCTTGGTGCGTTCGGCCTTTGCACCGGTGCTGGAATTCGGCGGCTTTGTAGTTTTCGCACTCGGAATTTATGCTATCGGCTCGGGCTACTGGGGGAATTTCACGCCGGAGCTGATGATGCAGTTCTTCGTCGCACTTGGACTATTGCTAAGGCCGCTGCGCGAGATGGGAGAGCAGTTGGCGCGCTTTCACGAGACTCGCGGTACTTTGATGGACAGCCTCGAAGTGTTGGCGAAACTGTCTGCTAGTCAGCGACCGCTGTTGGCGAGCGCGGGAGCTGGTGTGCAGAGTGTGGGGGTAGCCAATTTGCAGCCAGATGGCCTGAAGATTCAGGTGATAAAGGCTGGCATGGCGGGTGAAGTGCGTTTTGAGGGGAAAAATATGCGGCTAAGTCCGGGTCGCTCAGTGGCGGTTATTGGGCCAAGCGGTGCCGGAAAATCGACTTTTTTAAAAACACTTTCTGGTTTAGTTGAGCCCTTAGCTTGGGAGGCTAATCTCGACTGGCCTAGTGCGGTCATGCTGGTATCGATGGTGAGTCAAGAGCCATTTCTTTTTGACGACACAATTGCCGCTAATCTACGCTACGGCCTAGGCAATGCGCTGGCTCCAGACGACGATGCGGTGTGGCAGGCACTGCGTAGCGTCAATATCGAGGTCGAAATACGTGCGCTGCCCCACCAGCTGAATACCCGCCTTCGGGCCATCGGCAGCAACGTCTCCGGCGGCCAATTGCAGCGATTGGTTATCGCGCGCGCCTTGCTCCGGCAACGGCCGATTTGGCTCCTAGACGAAGCTACGTCGGCCGTCGACGCGCGTAGCGAAAGAGACATCACGCAGCGATTGATAGCTACCTGTCGCAGTACTGGGCAAGCACTGTTGGTCGTGACACACCGGCTTACCTGGCTGGAGGCATTCGATGAGGTATGGTTTGTCGAGAGCGGAACTATAGCACTCGCTGGTCCGCATAGCGTCCTCCTTGCTGACAGGCGCTACCAGGCGTTTTGTCGCACGAATGGCGGGCAGTCAGGCTGATTCGGCGTCGCAACCTTCCACCCGATGACGTGCGAGACGCTTTTCGCCACCCTTTAAACCAGAGGAATATCATGCTCAGCTCGAAGGAACTGCCGCAACACTTGACCATGAGTGAGCGCTGGCGGGCTTATGCTCAAATGGAAGGCACCGCTGTAGGTTCGGGCGGACCGTGGTGGTGGCGAATTTCTGCAACGTTTTTCAGCGAGCTGTACGGCCTGGCTATATACCTGAGGTCTCAGTTGTATTCATTCGGCTTGTTGCGCTCCCGGACATTGCCAGGGCGGACCATCTCGATTGGTAACCTCGCTGCCGGTGGCACTGGAAAATCGCCGCTCACGATCCGTCTCGCCGAGTTACTTGTCCAGGCTGGCGGACGGCCAGCTATACTGACGCGGGGCTATGGCTCAGATCTCAAGTCTTCCGATAGCATGGCCCTCCTGGCTGGCAAAGTGTGCATGAACCCGGTGCGACAGGCAAGGGCGCCTGACGAAGGCATGATGCAGTCAGTGGCGCTGCCGACGGTGCCGGTGATTATAGGGCGTGAGCGTTACGCTGCAGCGCAGCGTTTCCTGCGCGAACAGCCGCACAACGCACCGACCCACTGGCTGCTCGATGATGGGATGCAGCATTGGCAGTTGGCGCGCGACTTTGAGCTGGTCTTGCTCGATGCTAGGGCGCCTCTACCTAGGCTGCTCCCGCGCGGTGTGGCGCGCGAGCGGGTCAGTGCCCTTAAACGAGCCGACTCGATCATCTTAACGCGCTGCAGCGCTGGTCTGCCGACGGTAGACCAGCTTAAAATCCTGGGTAATCTGACGTCTGCGTCCATCGCCCAGACTGCAATGCTGACGCGTCTGCCTGAGCATAGTGTAGAGGGCGGACATAGTTTTGATTCGTCCATACATGCGCCGATATGTCTGGTCAGCGCTGTAGCACAACCAGAGGCCTTGCTAGCGGCAGTGACGATCCAGTTGGGGTTGGCAGTGGCCGCGGAGATCCGACTAGCTGATCACGGTTTGATCGATAGGCGCAGACTGCTCAGCGCCGCCGCCGCTAGCGGGTCCATCCTCACCACTGCTAAAGATTACTGGCGCGATCCCCGGGTATTTGCCGGTTTGCCGCAGCCAGTGTTTATCTTGCAATTGATCGTCATGAATGCCGATGCGGCGTTGCAACCGCTGATTCGGCAGTTGATCTGAGGTTTAGGCCCGGCCAAAAATACTTGGGTCCGACTCTACTCAGGTCCTCCCGCAGCGACTACTTAAGAGTTCACTGTGATCCGTAAAATTCCAAGATTTCACGAGAGAATTGCTCGGGATTCGTTTGTATATAGGTGCCATGGTTTGCCCCCATTAGGACCGCTCGCCGTTTTGGCGGCAAGGCTGCATCAAATAGCTGGTCACTCAGGTAGCTAGGGACCGTGCGGTCGCTGCTTCCTGAAATAAAAAGCAGCGGCCGAGGCGCGATGGAGGCAATTAGATCAATCGGCTGACCTTGCCAAATATCTACGCCATGGCCGATATAGGCACCGAGCCATGCGCCCACAAAAAGAAAGCCATGGAGGCCAGCTTGCGCGGTGAATAACTCGACGAAGGTTCCGAAGGAGCCGGCCAACACCACCGAGGTGATGCGTTGATCTATTGCCGCATACTGCACCGCAACCATGGACCCAAAGGAGGAACCATAGAGGCTTATCTTAGCGGTTGCGCACTCAGGTTGGGCAATGAGCCATGCCACCCACTCGCTCAGGGCTGGACGCTCTGTCGATCCCCACTGGACCTGTCCATCGCTTTGGCCATGCCCCGGCAAATCAGGAACGAGCACGCCGAAACCGGACTCGGCAAAAAAACGTGCTTCTGGCAATAGCAAGCCGCGGTTTGCAGCGCTCCCGTGCAGCAGGATTACGACCTTGCCATTTTTGGGCTGGCGGTAAAATGCGGCCATTCGTCCTGGTCCCGGACGCATTGGGATATGTACTGTGCTAAATCCGAGGGCTCCGTCTTTAACATCAAGCGCAACCACAGTTCGATTAGGGCGAAAATCTTCAACAGTAGTGGCCCAAAATTCTCGCCCCATCATAAACACCATCAGTCCAATTAAGGTAGCGCTTAGTAGCGCAATCGATCGGATAAATATGTTCAAGTTTATTGACTCCATGGTAGACAGGCGGATTTTGCTACGGCATCACCGGCAAACTTCGGGGGGGGGGCTTAGTAGGGAACTCTTCCATAGCGTGTGCTATTATGATAGCCCAGGATCCTGAGCACCGCCATAGCCTCGAATTCTGCCTGGTATCAAAGCTGACCGGTCATATTGCTCGGCGCTTAGCGGCTAATCCCAGCATAGTGCAAAGCACTTAAACTATCCTTTCCGCACGGTGTAAAGGCGTGTTAGGTTTAAGGCCACCCCCCCCGACCATGGTTGTAATGGGAGCGGATATGCGCGGCCGATTGCCTACGCACTGTGAGATCGGTGCTTTTCAAGCGCTGCCACCTTTATTGTTGGCCCCTCAGGAGCAAACTTTAGATTGGCTAGCATCAGCCCACGCGACTGCTGCTGGCTTGTTGGGTGATCCTGACGCCTTTGACGAAGTGGCGGCGCGTATGGGCCGTAGGTTGCGCCGCTTCGGTTGCAAAGCTGATCAAATCGGGACGCGCGGCTACGATACCTTTGACGTGCGTACCCATGATTTTGCTGCCGCAGGGCTTTATGCTCTCGGGGCTAACAGAGCTACTGGCGCGAGTGTCGGACCAAACTCATCGACCTTAGGTGAGCGTAGCGCAATTTTTGCAGCCCGGGTCAGGCAGGTTTTCGCCGATTTTTACCCGGAGGTTCCGCCGGGGGACTTGGGTCCACTGGTGCCGGATCATTTGATCCATGTGACCTGCACCGGCTACATCGCTCCCAGCGCGCCTCAGCAACTGGTCAGCGAACGCGGATGGCATGAACAAACTGCGATCACTCATGCCTATCACATGGGCTGCTACGCGGCCTTCCCTGCCATCCGCATGGCCGAGGGGCTGACTAGGTCGGCGATGGCTCATGGGCGGCTTCCGTACCGAGCAGATCTCGTCCATACTGAATTGTGTACTCTGCACCTCAATCCAGCTGACTCTACTCCAGAGCAGATGGTAGTCCACAGCCTATTCGCCGATGGGCATATCAAGTATTCACTTCAACCACCGGGAAGCTTGCGGCGGGGCTTCCGCCTGCTGCACCTATTGGAAGAACTCGTTCCGGATTCGCTCGGCGACATGTCTTGGACGCCAGATCACTGGGGTTTTCGTATGGGTCTGTCGCGCGAGGTGCCTCGCAAAATCGCCGGTGCAATTCGTGGTTTTGTCCAGCGCCTGGCTGAACAGAGCGGCTGCGATTTAGGTGATCTTCTCCGTGAGGCACGCTTTGCCATCCATCCCGGCGGCCCAAAAATCATTGGGTCGCTGCAGGAGTTGCTGGAGCTTCGCGACGATCAGACGGCCCAATCAAAGGAGGTGCTGTTTGCGCGCGGCAACATGTCGTCAGCGACCTTGCCTCATGTTTGGTTGGCCTTAGACCAGGCCGGATTGCCGATCGGAACGAAGGTTGTCAGCTTGGCTTTTGGTCCAGGGTTGACGATTTTTGGTGCTGTCTTCGAAGTCTTTGGCTAATGGCTCGTCAGGAACTAACCCAGGGGTTTCGCATTTAAATAGTTAGCCATAACAAATACTTAGGAAATCATTGGGCTTTTCAGTATCTAGTCTCCAGCACCCACGCTGGAGACATTCTTATGGCCAAGCCTCACCAAATCGTTGCAGAAGTATCTATGCTGTCGAAGCTCCGCATGAAACGATCAGTCTAATGGCCAAGGGCGAGGCGACGATCAAGATCCTAACGCCGGATCGGGAGCGGAGTGCGGTAATTCCGCATGCTCCGTGCTAAGGAGGGGCTCACCGGGGCAACCCGGTTAGGTGCCATAGCCTGCGCTAGCTCCGATTGATCACGGCGAAGGCGAGGACAGCGGTTGAGTTTTAGATTTCCACGACGCTGTCACCGTCTTCATTCCCGCTGCACCCTCGGCTGCGACCTACTGCGCAGCTAGACCTTGCAGCTACGGCCATTCTCCCAGCCCCAGCCGTCACCGTCGGGATCGCTTGCACTGCTGGAGCAGCGTGGGAGCTGTTTGACGCGGCAGGAGCGACCGTTCTCCCAGCCCCAGCCATCTCCATCAGGGTCGGTAGCGCTGCCGGCTGAGCAATGAACGAAGACGCCGTCAATGTTTTCTGGGCGCGACGGCGGCGTGAAATTGCTACGGCTGTTCATATAGGCGGCCTGGCGCGCAACGACGTCGCCGACTGGGTGGTTGAAATCGTAGTCGTAAGCGCCGATTTTGAAGCCGACCGGCATGGCTTGCCAGATGAGCGTGCCAGCATAGTCGGCGCTGTTAGCAAAGTCGTACATGCGGGAGAGGTACCAAGCTGGGCTTTGGTAGTAACCGAGTTGGGGGTGCCAGTTACCGTCGTTGCTAAAGCCGGCTTCCTCCATGACGATCGGCTTACCGGCGCGGTGCGCTAGGGCGGCGCGACGTTGGACGAAGTGGGGATTGATCCACTCAAATTGGCTCGATGGGATGTTCCAATTATCTGGATAGACATGAACCGTAGCGAAATCAAGGTGCCTAATCGTGAGGTTTTTTTCAAAATTGACTCCCTTGGAGCCGTTGTTGATCCAGTTGTGATCAAAGGTGTCGAGTGTGGCGTCGGTGGTAGTTTTGTAGCCCTCCTCGCCGCTACAAATCAGGTGGTTGGGGTCGAGGCTACGGATGTACGCTGCGATGCTCGATAGGAATTGGAACACGATCTCCCCTGGAGGCAGACCACGGTTTAGCTCATAGTAGTCTTGAGTGTGCGGCTCATTCATGACCTCGATAGCCATGATGGTGGGATCGTCGCGGTAGCTAAGGCGGCGGCCGAGTGTCGACTCATAGCGGGTATTGATGCGGCTGAGCAGCGTCTGTACGTAGCTTCGGAATGCGCTTTGCACACGTCCGTCCGTATAGAATTGCTGCCTGTCGCTGCTGCCGATGACCTGCTTAGTCCACCAGTCGATGCCGCAGTATTCAGGTTCGAAGTTGACGAGTGGTAAGATGATCTTAAGGCCAGCGGCGCGTGCGGCATCGAGGGTGGCATCGAGGCGGCGAAAGCCGCTTTCATTATAGCCAATGCCGCTGGTGCTGGCCCACTCGATGATGGGCTCGCCCCAATGGGCACCTTTGCAGGAGAAGCCCCAGAGGCGAACGACGCGGATGCCTTTGCTGGCGTAAACGCGCATCGCTTGGTAAATATCCGCTTCGCTTTCGGCGGAATTGGTGCCAAAGCGGGCGGCGTTGGTGCCTTGGAAGTAGAACGGTGCGCCGTCCAGTGCGAAGGCCGTGCCGCGTGTCGTGACAAATCCAGCAGGTGCATAGAGCGGCGAAGCAGCGGCGCGGGTGGTAAGAGGCATATTAGATGCGATGACAAGCAGGGCTGTTCCTAGCCCCCATTTATTTGCCCAGCGCAAGAATGGAGTCGACATGGTCATTTCCCTGTGGATTTGGTTACTAATACTAGTTAGTTGTTAGGTTGTCGGAGGTAACAGGTCGGTGCCGTCCGCAATCACGATGTCCCAATTGCGACCTGAGTGAGTTACCAGAGGTAGCTTATCCCTGTCACCCCATTTCAAGCCGTTGGCGACAGGTAACTAGGGCCGATTTGGTTGATTTGGTGATGTTTCAGGCTAATTTCCTTGGAATTTGTGAAATGTTCTAGGCGTCAACGTCAGCCTCTCCTAGGCCAAAGTTGGCTCAGGCTTGATTCACAAGGCCCACTAACTTTATAATAAAAACAGGACCTACCAGCATCTGCCTCGCCCAATCCATCGCTGCTTCTTAAAGTACTCCCTAGGTGCGCCGATCAATCAATATCGAAGACCACCTCACGGACGCACTGGGAGTGGTCGCTTAGATCACCTCAAGCCTGGAGATAGAGACATGAATGAAGCGCCTAGTAACAGCACGGGATTGAACGATACGTTCTCTTCCCAGCCGTCACCGCAGACAAATCCGTTTACGGCGGATCTGAAGGGTGAATTTACCAGTAATTTTGGCACCAATACCAATGCTGTCTCGGAGATCTTCAAGGAAGGAGGCTTCGTCAGCAACAACAGAACTAAGTATATGATCATCGGTGGCGTCGCCATTGCAGTCTTAGCGATCGGTGCCTATTTTTTAACGAGCAGCGATGAGAGCTCGAGCGAAGAAATGGCTGATGGCGACCAGGCCGGCGAGGAAGCTACTGCTGAGGATGACGATGCGATACCGAAAGAGGAGAGCCAGGTCGTTGCTGATGCTAAGACCAAGGAAGCCGCAGCTACCGCGGCTACCGCAGCTACCGCAGCTGCTCCTGCGGTGCCTGCAGCTAACGCCTCAGCACGCACTGGTGGTGGCGCTAGTGGTGGCGCTGTAACGTTGAGTGAGCCCGCTGATGCTTCAACCATCAGCTACGATGAGACCCAAGGCCCAGCCACCTTCTCTTGGACTGGCGGCGGCGGTACCTTGATCTTCTCGCGCAACTCCTCGATGCACCCCGTGTCACGCAAGATACAGGTATCAGGAAACTCATACTCATTTAGTCATCCATGGCCAGGCACTTGGTACTGGAAGGTGCAAAATAGCTCGGGCGCTACCGAAGTGCGCTCGTTCGTCGTTAACCCGGCTCCTCGCCGCAATGTTGCGCTTCAGGATCCGGCCGCTGGTGCAGCTGTATCAGGAAACGGCGGCACTGTTAGCTGGCAGGGCGACAGTAAAGTAGCCTACTATCGCGTCGAATTGTCGACCGGGACTTGGGCTAACCCCCAGTTTCGTTTTTCG
>Ga0315287_10001137_pt1 | contig 24220 bp, 37 predicted proteins | sample YL17G11_0_MG_FD_205037 | JGI IMG/M metagenome (GOLD analysis project Ga0315287, IMG submission 205037) | Sediment microbial communities from Yellowstone Lake, YNP, Wyoming, USA - YL17G11_0 | ecosystem: Environmental > Aquatic > Freshwater > Lake > Sediment | place: USA: Wyoming | collected... | reverse complement strand
GTCGAGTCGTAGCGGTCATGCGCGGCTTTGATCTTGGCGAGGATGTCGGGGGCTTGCCATCGACCCGCCTGGAGGTCGCAGACGATCTTCCTCCCCGAGTCGTCGACCGCAATCGTGAGGATAACCGTGAGGTCCGACTTCGCGTTACGTCCGACGGCGAGGTCGACCCCCGTGAACGTCGGGAGCCTCCGACCTGCCCCGGTCCTGAGTGGGGCCAGAGGCCAGGAGACGTAAACCCTCCCGAGAGTGGCTGCGAGGTCGAGCCATTCGAGCCTGAACCGGGCGAGGTCGTTCGTCGTGACGAGGCAAAAGTATTTGCGGACGAAATTACTCGGAGTCATGTCGTCATGGATCGACTTCAGCCGCTCCCGTGAGAACTGCTCAGGCCAAATCGGACGCCAGAGGTCGGAGGGGTCGTGCGGGTTGTAGACCGCCGAATACCTCCGGCACGCGAACCCCGGACGTTTCTCCAGTTCGTGCAGCAGGTCGAGGTTCGACCATGGGGTTCCGATTACATGGAGAAACGCCCCCTCGGTCAATCGGGTGAGCAGAGTCGTCTCGCACCACTCGGTCAACTTCTGCATCTGCTCGATGGTTCGGGTGTTCTCGAAATCGAGGACGTCGTCGAGCACGGCACCATCGAGTCGAGACCCGACGAGGGGACCCCCGACGCCGAGAGCCTGAATCGACGGATCTTTCGCGATGGTCGACCGGGCGACAGTGATCGCCGACCCGTGCCAGGGGTCCGCGGCCCGGTCGGAGGGGACGAGGTCCGGGAACACCTCCCGCACACGGGGGTTCGCCTCGATGTTCAGCTTGATCGAGCTGAGAATCTTTTCAGCCTGGCGAGAGGTATTCGAGATCAACGCGAGCCGGAGGTTCGGATTATTCCCGAGAGCCCAGAGGACACGACCGACCGCGACGTGTGTCGTTTTCGCGTGCTCGACCGGCGCGAACAGAACCGCCCTCGGATGCCGGTCGAGGAACTCGTGCCACTCGTTATGGTGCGCCGCGTTCGAGAGAGGTTCTCCGGTCCGTTCGTTCGCGATCGCGTACTCGACGAACGCCGCCGCGTTTCGTCTCGCCTCGGCGACTTGCAACTCCCTCAGGACGAACGCCAGGACCTCGACCTGCTCGTCGGAGAGACCGGACAGGTCAGTGCCCGGAACGAACCTCGGGAGACTCGTCTGCGGGGTCAGCATCGAACAGAGAGCAGACAAGGCAGACGGCCCCAGGACTTTAGAGACGAACCCGACCGGGGGAGAGTAGGTCATGCCCGAGGGGACGACCCCATCAGCCAAGCCTCTAGCCCTGCCCGAGTCGAGGCCGACACCGTCGTCGTCGCGACCCCGACCGTCCCGGTCAGCTCGATCCCCTGCTTCGGGGGGTCCGCCATGACCGCGTCGATCTCGATCAATAACTTCGCCGCCCGAGTCGCCGCCCGAACGTCCGGGTCGGGCTTAGTCACTGAGGTCGCCAACGCCCGCACGTAGAGATCCTCGATGGACTTCCTCAAGTGGTCCCGGCGAGCCGACCGACCCATGTCGTTCGCCTCCTGAGCCCAACGCTCCCGGACCGCCGTCAGGTATCGGTAGCCCTGGCGCTCCCCCATCCCGTAACGGTCCGCGAGCAGCTTGAATATCTGGCGCTCGGACAGCCGACGGACCATCAACGATTCGACAAAGTCCATCTGCTCGACGAACTCCTGACGAGACGCCTTCGACTTCTTTACCTTCGGAGGGCTTCTTTTGACTTGTTTCGCCATGTCTGCCTGCTTTCGTGTCGTCTCACTCTAGCGCCCGGACAGGTAATCAGCGCATATCCGTTCGAGGGCACTCCCGTCCGACAGAGCATCCCCAGAGGCTCGGACGTCCGCAATCGCCCGAGATATCACTGCGACCTGCTCCGAGGTCGCCCGGACCTTGAACGTCACCCCCGCAACAAAACTCACGATCTCATCAGCCGTCGGAGCAGGAGGGTCCCTCAGGAGAGCATCAATCTCCCCGCTCGAATACGGGAGGACCGACAGAACCTCCGCACGCACAGACTCGTCCTCGACCGACAGGAGGTCCCGGACGAGGTCCGCCAAGCCATCCCGGTCGAACTTGCCCCGAGTCTCGTTCAGGACGATCGTCAGCCGCTTCGCGACATGGTCGTCGATCTCCCCGAGGCTCAGGACGAGCACCCGGTCGAGCCCCACGGACTGAGCCGCTCGCCATCGCTGCTCCCCGTCGATTATTTCATGCCCTCTCGTTCCGGGGACGTCCCGGACGAGGACAGGGTCGACGAACCCGAACTGCCGAATCGACTCGCACGCCCGCTCGACCATGAACGGGGTCATCACGTTCGGGTTCCATGGGTTCGCTCTCAGAGACCCGACCGGAGCCCAGGACGTTTTGCCTCGCTTCGGGGTCATGGGGACACCGCCGCGGGGTCGTCGACCCTCGCCTCGGCAAACCCTCGCGCCCGAATCTGACACGCCGGACACTCCCCGCAGCCAGGTCGCAGCCCGTGGTAGCAGGTCACAGTCAGCGCCAGAGCTGACATGCACACGGGGCCGAGACGCTGAGCAAGGCAGACGGTCTCCCACTTGGTTAGCCACATGAGGGGAGTCTCGATGTCGAACGAGTCGAGCCCGTTCCCGAGCTTGATCACCCGTTCGAGGGCGTCGATCGTCTCCTTTCGACAGTCGGGATAGCCCGAAAAGTCAGTCTGACAGACTCCGAGATACAGGGTCGAGCACCCCCGGCTGATTGCGTAACTCGATGCCAAGGTCGCAAATACAAGGTTCCGCGAGGGGGTGAACGTCGTCGGGAGGTCATGGAGACCCCCCGTCGGGGCGACCTCGATGGCGTTCGACGTCTGAGCAGATATGGCGAGGTCCCCGAGGGCTTTCAACTCGACGACGACATGCTCGACCCCCGCGAGACCGGCAATCTCCCTCGACGCCGCAACCTCACTCCGGTGCCGCTGACCGTAGTCGAACGTCAAGGCCACGACGTTGTCACGACCATGCCGCTCGATCGCGTCGAACAGAACCGTCGTCGAGTCCTGACCCCCCGAGAATATGACAACCGCTGCGATGCTTCTCATGTTTCCCACCTTTCTAGCTTCGGAACAGCGCGAGTACCTCGGCCCGAGCCCGAGCGTCATCCTTGAACGCCCCACGCATGACACTCGTCACCATCTCCGCCCGAGTCTCCACACCCCGGAGTTCGGCACACTCGTGAACTCCCCGGACGAGCACCGCCACTCCGCGAGGCTTCAACGGCTCCAGAGCGTCTGCGATCTGCATCGTCAACCTCTCCTGAACCTGGAGCCGTCGAGACAGCGCCCGGATTATCCGAGGGACTTTCGAGAGTCCGACGATTCGGTCCGTCGGGAGGTACGCGACCGACACCACTCCCCGGAACGGGAGAATGTGATGCTCGCAAAGACTAGAAAACGGGACGTCACGAATCACGATCGCCTCGTCTGCCCCGTCCGCCGGGAACGTCGTCAGCAGCCGACTCACGTCGACCCCATAGCCCGACGTCAGCTCGCGCAACGCCTTCGCCATCCTCTCAGGGGTCGACGCCATCCCCTCCCGACCTAGAACCGAGTCCGCGACCTCGTCCCCTAGAATCGACCGCAGAAGCCCCTCGGCGAGCAATCCCTCGTGAGTCATGGCAGTCCGATCGTTTTGTGCGTCTGTAGCGACAGTCGCCACAGAGGATGCGCGAGGCAGTAATCAACAGCCGCCGCGACTGAGGCCGGGATAATCGCCCCGCCGCCCGGAGTGTCCAGGTCGGGAGCCGCCTCCGGCTGGACGAACCAATGCTCGGCGGGGAGGCCCTCGAACGCCGCCGGGCTCATCGCAGGCACGACGACTTTCAACTCGTCAATCCGACCGATTACAACCCGCTCCGCCGGAGTCTTAGGGGAGCAGCAGATCCAATCGATCTCGCTCAGGAGTTCAGCCGACGCCTCGACCGTCCCGTTCGTCTCGACCGCAAACGTCACCCGAGGCCCGACCGACTGCCTGAGCGCCCTCAGGAGACCGAGATCAAGCTGCAGCATCGGCTCCCCGCCCGTGAACACGACGAGACCGACCATGCCCCCCGCCCGCTTCCTGAGGTACTGAATCCGAGCCACAATCCCCTCGACATCGCAGCGGAATCCGGTCGCGAAATCAGTGTCGCAGAACAGAGCGCACGCACCCCCGGTCCGAGTGAAGTCCCGCTGCCGGTCCTCGACCCTGCCAGTCCAGAGGTTGCACCCCGAGAACCGCACGAATATCGCCGGGGTCCCGGCATGGAAGCCCTCACCCTGGAGAGTCACGAACACGTCGACGATTCTATATGCCATCGCTCCGCCTCCATTCGAGATCAAGCATCGGAGTTCCCCCCGAGCCGAACGGTCGGGTGAACCGATATGCCGCCCCGCGCGTGGAAGTGGCCTCGAACCTCGACGAACCGAGGCGAGAGGACTCGAAACAGAGACGCTGCGATCTCGTCGATTATCACCTCGTTGAAAGCGTGAGCGGTCCGATAGCTCCAGAGGTAGAGCTTGAGAGACTTGGTCTCGACGAGGACCGACCGAGGACCGTACTCGATCGACAGGGAGGCGAAGTCGGGCTGCCCCGTGACTGGACAGTGTGACGTGAACTCGGCGCACTCGAACCGGACGACCGCGGTCGGGGACCCTGCCCAGGGGACGACGTCGAGAGCGGTCGAGGGGATCGGCTTTGAGATGGACTGCCCGAGGTACAGGGGAGACGTCACGGGGTCACCCCCTGAGATTCTAGGAGCGCCATCTCCCGTCGCCATCTCGCCCGGAGTTTCGTCTGCACGTTCCATGTTGACTCCAGATAGATCCGACTGGCGGACGTTAGGGCGGCTTTCGTCGGGCGTCCGTGCCCAGGGAGGTCGCGGGTCCGCAGGGACTTGTTCGAGATCGGCATCTGAGCCCAGGCAAAGATACCCGCGACCCATGAGGTCGAGTCTGCCGAATGGAACGGGAACCGCATCAACATCGTTTCGCCCGACCATCCGAACGAATGGAACTTGTGCGGCCACTGACGAGCAAAGCACGACGCATAGAACGCGAGCGACTGAGGCATCGACTCCCCGAACCGACAGGACAGCCCGACCTTCGGCCAGTGTTCGCAGTAGTAGTCGAGCAGTTCGAGGGGTTCCCCGATATGAAACACGGGCATCGCTTTCAACGCCCCGTGCTCGCGCATATAGGTCAGGTTCCGACGACTCCCCTCGGAGTCCCCGATAACATCGAGACCGACGGCCTCAGTCCATCTCGGCTCCCGGACCTCGGCGATTAGGGCGTCGATGTCGATCGATTCCCCTTTCTGGAAAGCCGAGAACGCCCCCGAGTCGAGCATCAGTTTCTCGGGTCGGATGAACTTGAGAACGCCCTGCTCGGCGCTCTGCAGGTAGTAATACGAGACGAGGACGCACAGAGGCATCGAATCCCAATCCCAGGACGCGAGGATGCCGTTCCGGTCGGCGCTCACGGCGATGTAAACGTCAGTCACGGGAGAGACGCTCCACAGCATCGACGATCGCCGAGCCGAGCCCGGACTTCTTTAGCACCGCGGGGTCGAGTTTCGGTTCGAGGATCTTCCACTGCTCGACGTTGAATATAGCCGTCCGTCGAGACTGAGCGCCGAACTCCGACCCGACGCCGATGTCGTGCGAGGCGGCGACCGCAGCCGGGTCGAACATCCCCTCTAGGAATGGTGCCAGCTCGTCCGGGCTCCATCCGAGACCGAGGACACCGTCGGCGGACGCGTCGAGCCCCTGGAGGACGGAGGCGAGCCCGTCGAAGTCCCAATCAGAAAGCTCCGCGGTCCGATTGTCCTGCAACGCGAACCGGATTGCCGACCTCTCGTCCCCGTCGACGAACACGACCGCGATGCTCGTCCAGCCCAGGGACTTCGCCGCCGCGAGCTGACCGTTGCCCGCTCGAACGACTCGGTCGGACCGGGTCGCGACGATCGGCTTTAGCTGCCCGTGTTCCCGATACGACGCGACGATCCCCTCGATGGACCGCTTGCCGTGTGCCCTCGCGTTCCGAGGGTCAGCGACGAGGGTCTCGATCGGGACCGACAGAGGCTCAAGGGCAGGGTGAACTCGGACAGTCATGGGCGGGCCTCCGCGTAGCAGTTCGGGGTCTCATACACACGAACGCGGACGACCGAGATCCCAAACTCGGCGAGGAGCGCGTTCGACGTTCCGAGCAGATGGATCGCGATGTTCTCCGCGGTCGGCTCACACTTGAACGGGAACGGGCTCCGCTTCCCATACACGAGAGACTCGCCGCTCACGAACTCCCAGAGACGGCGATCCTCCCAATTCACGAGAGTCGTGTGATCCCAATTCGCATCAATCCAGCCGCCGACGATCTGCTTCACGACTCCGAAGTCGATCACACGCCCGACGACGTCCAACTCGGGAGCCTCGCACGTCAACTCCGCAGCGTATCGGTGCCCGTGAAGCGTCGAGCACTTGGACTCATGCCGGAGCACTCGATGCGCCGAGTCCCACTCAAGCCGCCGAGTCGCAGTCACTCTCGGACAGGTCATCGCCGTCCCCCCTTCTTATCCTCGACAGGGACGACCGACGCCGTGTGCCCGAGAGTCCTCAGGATCTTCGCGTGCCCCTCGGCGACATCGAGGTCGAGAGGCTGCGACGAACCGAGCGAACCCGTTCTCGCATCAACCCATTCGACGACGAACTTCCTCACTCGGCACCGTCGATCACAGCATCGAGCCGTTCAATCATCGACAGGATGGACTGCCGAACCGAGGGAGTCAGAGAGTCCGCGACTGACAGGGTCTCGAACAAGTCGACAGCCGCCGCCAAGTTCTCCAGCAGAGCCCCGTTACTCCCCCCGCCCGCCCGGTCCCTGGACTCCCGAACCGCCCGAGACGCAAGGCGCAAAGCCTTCAGCTCGACCTCGTCCCTCCAGTGCGCCGACCGATGCGGACGAGTCCCCGGCTCCGGGAACACGAGACTCGCAAGGTGAGCGCATCGACGCTCAAGCGCATCGAGAGCACCATTCCAGTCCTGAGGGGATTCAGTCGACATGCCGCACCGCGCTTTCGAGTCTCACATGCTCACCCCGAGACCATAGCACGACCCTCAGGGCTCACGTCGAACAAACTGAACGAGCAAGTCGACCTGCTTCTGCAGAATGTAGAGCCTTGTCGAGAGCTTGTCCTGACCGGGGAGAGACCCGCCCCGATGAAACGTGTCATGGCAAGCACGACAGAGAGGCACCGTCCGGGTGTCGTCCGTTTTCTGACCGAGACCACGGGGGCCGAAGTGATGCGGGTCGGACGGGCTCGGGTGCCCGCACGAACAGCACGGCAGCCCTCGGACGTAGTCGAGATATCGCCGAGACCTCGACGGGGGCAACGGCTTCGGCTGGGGCCTGAACGCCCGACGAGAGGGCACGTCCTCGTCTAGCTCGACGACCGACTCGACGACCTCAGGGACCGCCCGAGGGACCGCCCGAACAGAGACCCGCTTGCCCTTGCCCGCGGCACCCCCACGCCCCCGAATCAGGTCGGCGTCGATTACCATTCGCTCCCCGTCGATCGTCTGAATCGTAGCGTCGGAACCGTCGAGACGAACCAACAGCCCGCGACGCATCCCCCCGCCACTGACCGCAAAGCTGACGAGTTCCCCCGTCGCCAGATTCTTCGGCATCACCCCTCCCCCGGAGAGGGGCGGCGAACCTTCGCCGCCTTCGCCTTCGCCGCTTTGATCTCAGCACGACGACGTTTCACGGCGAGAGCTTTCACACGACGCTTGTCGTGTCGATTCAGCGCCAGATACCGCAGAGCGATCACCCTCTGCTCGTCTGTCAAGTTCTCCAGTGCAATCCGAGGCTTCTCCATGCTCACTCTCCCGCTTTTAGAGTCGGGTCATTCCCGACAGTGGTCCAGCCGTCCCGACGACGTCGGGCGAACAGTTCGAGACGCGGCCCAACCGACCTAGCCTCCGCCAAACGATAGAACGCCTCGGGCTTGCCCGAGTGAATCCGCGACCCGTCCGAGTTCCTCCGATGGTCCGAGACCACGACGGAGGGGAGACTCCGAGTCGGAGTCCGAACAGCGAACCCGCTCCCCCGGACCCCGAACAGACAGAGTTCATGCTGACCCCTGAAATACTGGCCGAGACCGATTCGAGGCTTCAGCCAAGCGACATTCGTGACGTATCGGAACCCGACCGACTGCATGACCTGGAGACCGCTCGGCAGGAATGAGTTCGTTACCCATAGGTACAAGTGGCAATCGTCGGCGACGACACCGTCGAGAGCCGACAGCATCACAGCCTCGATCTCGCAAACACTCAGGAGAGGATAGTGCCGGTCCGCGCCCCGCTTGATCCTCCCTCCCCCGGACTCCGCCCACGGGGGGTCAGCCACGATGCATCGAAACTCCGACCCGCGTTCTGTCACCATACAAAACCGCCTTGCCTGACTGCCCGATCTAACAGCGAACCCGTGACAGCAAACCGAGTGACGCTGCTCCCGTCGGCGCTCGTCGCCCCCGCCTCACTGCACAGGCGAATCCGCCTCCGAGTGTTCACCCGACCGACATGGAACCACGACCCGAACTCCCGACACGCCTCGCCCCACTCACGCAGGCAACCTTCCTTGTACTGAGTCGACCCGCCGACGAACACCCCCACGCGAGGACCGAGGTATGCCCTCAGGTCCGCCGGGACCATCCCATCCTGAGCAGCGAGCAGAACGACAGGGAGAGCAGACAGGACAGGCAACCACGTCTCGATCGACCTCAGGGTCGCGACCGCGTCCCCGACGACGTCGGGACAGACAACGAAATCAGCGTCCGCCCCGAGACGGTCGACCGCTCGCTCGAACGCCCTAGCATCGAACGGTTCCGACCTCGTGTGCGAGGTCCATGCCCCATTATCAAGAGCGTACCGAATCCCGCACGGGCGCAGGTTCCCCCGAGCTGAGACCATCAGCCGAAAACCATAAGAACGAATCACGGCGAGGTTCCGTTTCGTTCCGGTCGCGCTGACGTAGTAAATCACCCCTCCAACCTCTCAGGTCCCGGAGTGTCGCAGAGCCCCGGTATCTGCGAACACTCTCCGGTGCTCGACCCGAGTTCGGTCAAGTGGAGAGACAGTGCCGTGGAGTCCTTGCCCCCTGAGACGTTGGCGACGACGAGTCTTTTGCGTATTGCCTCCAGGTCCATCACTCGCCTCCTTTGGCGTCCAGGTACGCAGTCACTGCCGTCTCTAAATCGGCAAACGCGAGCACCGATCGCACGTCGTCGACCGGATCTGATATCAGCCACGCATGGACGGCACGAACGATGTTGTCGGCCGCGTCCCGCTCAGCAGTGAGCCGCTCGACTCCGGCGCGGAGGGTGTCGCACTCAATCAGGGCGTCGACCAACGCGGAGGCGAGCCCCAGAGCGACCTCGGAGGCTCCGCAGTTGTGGGCTGCTATCTCGTCGAGCCGGTCAGGACTCAGCAGGGCTCGGAGTTCGTCGAGGGTCATACGCTGCTCCCTTCGCCGAGCAGCGGCAGGGAGTCGACCCACTTCTTGAACGCTTCGGCGTCCTTGCCCATGAAAGCCTCGACCTTGCCGTCGCGCCAGAGGACATCGCACACCAGCGCCTTCTCTGGCGGGATGCGAGCCGTGTGAGAGTTGGAAAGCAGGTCGAACCGAATGGACGCTCGGAACGCATCCTCGTTGGTGATCGTCTCGCGAAACGAGATACGATCGATTAGGTCAATCCGCAGCGCATCCCCGCTCGGGAGTCGGCTGATCATTCTTCACCCGGAGCGTGAACAGAGGTCGGGTCGAGTCGTTTCATCGCTTGCCTTCTTTCTTTTGCTCGGACTGAGAGAATCCGAATTGAATCGCCTCGTCAACCATCTCCCGATCGAGACCGGGGGCACGATGGACTGCGTCCCGCATCCGGGACATTCCCTCGGCCCGAGCTTGATCGATGGCGACTCCCAATGCTCGAACGTCCCGGTCGAGATCCCGATGATAGGGTTCGAGCATCGCGTGAGCCTCCCGGTCGGAGATCGTCGACCATTCCCGACCCTGCTGACGAGCGAGCACGCGCACATACGCCTGGACGAGCACCCGCCAGCAGTAGGACTCGACGCCCGCCCGAAACCCCTCAGGGGGAGACAGGTCGTCGGGGACCGACGGGGTCTCGGCTGGAGGCGGAGGTCGCCGAAACCGAGCGAAGAAACTCACGACACACCCCCCGAGGCTAGAGTTCTCAGCTCGCGGAGCAAAAGCGCCCGACTCGGACCCTTGGCACTCGCGACCCGAGAACAGAGAGCGACGAGGGCGTCCCCCTCGACGCAGACCCGGTCGACCTCAAGCCATGGGCGATGGACGAACGCACGAACTGAGACCTCGACGCGGGGATTCAGGTCCCGGCAGGGAGGGGGAAAGAAACAGCCGACCCGATTGTCGTTCGAGTACAGAGCGCCGATCATCCCGTCAACGACCGACTTCGCGACGTTGTCGGCGTCGGGGTTGCGACGTCCCGTGAATATCGCCATCGAGACGAAATAGCTCGCAGCGTCCATCGGCCAGAGGTCGGCGACTTCGGATGCCCGCCGGACTCGGGCCTGCTCCGCGACCTTCCGAACCCCTTCCTCGTATCGTGTCGTCTCGCTCGGAGTGTAGATCAATATCCGAGACCCTCGGGCACTGGCCCTCGGCCTGGCCTTGGCGATCGGTTCTCCCAGGACGACGAACCTCAGGTCGACCGACGAGGTCATGCGTCCCCCGCTGAACGACCGCCCGCGGCCTCTCGGAGTGCTCGTGCGATCTCGTCCGCCTCCCGGTCCGAGAGATCGTCAGTCGACGGTCGGGAGACCATGACAGAGCGATCGGGATAGACCTCGTGCGTCGAGTGGTTCGCCCCTCGGTTCGAGGGGTGTGCCTGCGTCGCCCAACGTCGACCGACCTCGACGAACGCCTCGAACAGTTTTCGGCGTTGACCCGTTTCGCCCGCGACGACTCCACTTTCGTATGCCTCGAACACCGCGCCCATGGCGAACGCCATGGCGAGGTCGACGAGGATCGACCCCTCCAGGGGAGTGCCCTCGACTCGGTCGAGTGGAGTCAGGAATCCGCGAACAGCAAGCAGACTGGCACGCACCCCCTCGTTCAGAATCGCGATCTCTGGAGACTTCGGGGCCGTCCCCGTAACCTCCCCAAACGCGAGACTCGCCTGCGACCCGAAGGCGCTCACCTCATACTTCAACTGCACCCCGGTCCGAGTCTCGCGAGACCCCTTCACTTCGAAGTGATCGCCCTCCCCGAGCCGGAGGGTGTTCGCCAGTTCTCCGAGTAGGATGTCGAAACGCTGCTTGCCTTCTTTGCTCATAGCTTGCCTTCTTTCTCTCGTTCAAATTCGCTTGCCCATCCGACCCGAGACGGGTCCCCGCCACGACTGACTGCCCGGACCGTCGAGACATCCCGCAGGGACCGCAGGGAGTTCGGCAACTCGTCAAGGTCGAGGGAGACCCGATACGCCATCGCCCGACCCTCGCGGAGAGAGGGGACGGACGGGAGGTCGAGACCCCACTCGACCGAACAGAACTCGCGGAGACGTCGGAGGACTGTCGCCTGCTCTGCGTACTCGGAGGCGAACGGGATCAACTTCCCAATCGCCCAGATAAGAACCTCGACCCGACCGGAGTTCACAGACTCCGCCGAGAGGATCTGATACCGCCACTCAGCGAAGTCCCGGACGAACTCGACGTCGTCCTTGCTCGCCCGCGACGAGTCCGCGATGAATCGAACCTTATCAACGATCGCCTGCGTCGTGAGGTCCTCGAACTCCAGAGGACGAGGGGGCGACGGCTTCCGGGTATAATCCTCCAGGTTCGCGAGGACGTCGGCGGCGAGACTCAGCTCGATGCCGTGCCGTTGCGCCTCGGGGGTGTATGGGGACATGAGAGCCCCGACAGTCGCCCACGCTCGGGACGTTTCGTCAGCGGTCATCGGAACGTGAGCGCAGGGATTGAATGGCTTTTGCATATTCCTCGGTCCTCCCCTCTCTGAGTAACAGTTTCGCCTCGGCCTTGAGCCGTCGGGTCTCGTCGTCGAACTGAATCTGCTCGGGGGTTCGTCGGACCGGACCGGGGGACACGTAGTCGGACGAACTCGCCGACATCTCGGCGAACCTCTCGACGGTCGAACCCGACCGGCAAATCAAGCTAATGTCGTCGTATCGCGTATTGCGATCGTTTGTCCCTGAATGGAACTCCGAGGCGGCGCATCCGTCGATCGCCTTCCTCAGAGTCTCGGGAGAATAACCCTCTCGGAGTCTCCCTCGGATTCGGGAGATCCGGTCGGTCGTCAACTTCGCCAGGGGCCTCGACGTCGCCACCTTCCAATGCTCGAACACTGAGACCACGTCTCGGGCGACCTGAGGAGTCTCCCTCGGAGGCTCGGAGACCGTCGGGACGGCGGACAGGGACTCGCCTGAGGTCGACGGCGGGAGGCGTTTCACGTCTCCGGGAGTTCGACCGGGGACGATCCCGGACGACCTCAGTCGGTCGCCTAGCGCCCGGAGGACGTCCGAGGGGTCGTCTCCCCTGAGGGCGGCGGTCGTCGCGACCGCCAGAGCAGCGGCGAGTTCCGCCGACACTGAGGTCGACGGGGCCTGAATCACACGAGAGCGAACGAGTCGGGTCATGGCTTCCTTGCTTCCTTGCTTCCTTGGCGGTCGGAGCGGGACTCGAACCCGCGACACCTTGCCGACCATGGTACTCGACCGGAACAGATCCGGTCGAGCTTTCAACTATCAGAACGGGATCGCGTCGGCGTCGTCGTCGTCTCCCTCGTCGTCGGAGAACCCGTCGCTCGCCTTGCCCTCCTGCCGGTCGACCCAATCAGTCCAGAACGCATCGCAGGCCGCTTCCTCCCGAGCCGAGAGTTCGGGGAGGAATCGAGCGATGTCATTGTTCGTGTAGTCCCCGTTCTGCGTCGTTTTCACTGACGCCTTGAACGGCTTGCCGAGGAACACGTCGCCGAACTGGCGATCGTCCTCGGGGTCCCAGGGTTCCGACTGGCCCACGCACTTGCAGTACAAGGCGAGGCGGGACCTGATGCCCGGAGAGGTCAGATCGACCCCGACCGCGGCGAAGAACGTCCGCCCCTTGCAGGGACCTGAGAACGCCTTGAACTTCGCTCGGATATACGGTCGACGACTCTCCCGCCCGAACTTTCGCTCGAACGAAATCATCGCGAGCAGATACTCGCCGGAGGGTAGGGCGGCTTCGCCCGGTTCTGCTTTGGAGGGGTCAAACATTATCGTCGCTCACTTTCTTATCGTCGCTTGTTTTGAGTGGAGTCGCTACGGCAGACCGGGGTCGCGACCGGGGTCGCACCTTCGGCACGGGGGGAGTCTTATCCGGGGAGACAGAGGGGGACGCCTCGTCGGAGAGGAACTCGGGGACAGGGATTGCCTCCGGGTTCGTGATTCTCCGAATCCACTCAGAGAAGTTCGGCACCTCAGTATCTCGGAGAGGTCGGAACGGCTTGAGCAGATACCACTGAGGACCGACGGTGCGAACGATGTAGTCGATCTTCGCCTCGCCCTCCCCTCGCTGAATCCGACGAGACATCACCCCGACGACGTTGACTGCCGCTGCGATGGTGTCGGGGAGCGAACGCATCGGGAGAGCGGGACCGACCTTTCGCTCGGCCTCCTCTCCCTCTCCGATCGTTCGGTCGTCCTCCAGGCACAGATATAAAACATGGAAGTCGATATCTCGGAACCCGCGGATCAACTTCTCACAGCGGTCGCGGAGGACGCTCCAATATCGCTCAGAGTTCACGGGCAAATTGTCCTTGCCCAACTTCGGAGGACTCTCGGCCATAATCTGAGCATCGACGAGTCGGCACGCATCAGTGACAGAGTCGAGAACGATCGTCTCGGGCCATTCGTCGGACTCGAACAGAGTCTCGCCCTCGGAGCCCTTGACGATGAACGGACCGGAACGCATCGCCGGGTTGCGGGTCGCGAGGATCAGCGTGCGGAGCACGGCCCGATAGTCGGCGAGGTCCGACATGAACAGAACCCCGATCGGACGGTGTCCGAACTCGCGGGCGGCCTGGAGGATGTGAGTCATCCCCTGGCGCTCACTGAGGAGGATCAACGGCTTCGGGGCGCTGACTCCCATCGTCGTCTTGCCCGTTCCGGGCTTCCCATAGATCAACGCTTTGACATAGGTCGTCTCGTCTGAATCGAATCGGAGTGCTTTCATAACTTGCCTGCTTTCTTTCGTTTCGGGGGGTCTAAATATCTAAGTCGTCGACGGCGTCAAGCCCTCGATTGAATTCGAGATCGAGCTGACTCTGAGCCTCCATGGACTCAGCGAACGCGGCCTCGGTTGCCCCGACCCCGTCCCTCGCTCCCGCGATCGCATCCTTCGCCTTCGCCTGGGCTTCCTCTAAGTCCTGATAACACACCTCGACCGCATGGAGTTTACGCAGGGCGGCGTCCTCGTCTCCGATGGCGACCCCGGTCGAGATCGCATCGGTAAAGAACGACTCCGCCCGCTCGATCTCGATCTTCATGTCGGCCCGGATCTTCTTTAGGTATGCCCGTGCCTCCTGCCAGGATGCCCACTGGAGGACCATCCGACGTTCGCGGTCGGTCGGGGACTGACTGCGAAACGCCTGAACGACCTCTGCCCGTGCCGCCTTCGCGTCGACCTTGGTTTTCTTCTTTGCCATCACTCGCCTGCGCTTTCTGCCGACTCTCGGGAGACGGCTGCCTGAACCTCTGAGTGCCTCTCGGACTTAGTGAACCCGGCCCGGAGTTCGGGGGCGTCGTCGAGACAGATCGACCGATAGGAACACGGGAGCGACCACGGGTTCGAACAGTGTCCGGGGTTCCGGTATCGAAGCGCGGCGTCGCGTTCCGCGGCCCGAATGAGTCGAGTCTGCTCGAACGTCTCGGAGCGCCATTCCTCGACCTCTTTCCCGGTCCGAAAGAACTCCCGACGACCGATGAACGTATCGCCCCGCTGAGTGAGTCGAGCAAGGAACTCGGTCTGCTCCGGCTTGACCGGCTTGCCTCTCTCGACTTCCTGGGCCTCCAGAGCGGCGCGGTAGTGACCTGGCAGAGTGTCACACGCGGCGACACTGACGGTCCCGTCCTTGTTCACCTTCGGGACGCTCGGCATCTTTTTACGCACGACGTTATACGAGACGCGACCGACCGGGGCCGAACCACTCAGGAGAGCCCGAGCCGCCTCGTCGGACGAGGGACAGAACTCGCGGAGTCGTGCCGCCTTGACGAGATGCGAGACGTCCCCTCGGAGCGTCTCGACGAGGGCGTTCAGGTAACCCGCCATCTGCGGGTCAATCTCGACTCTCCGGTCGATCGCCCCGATCTCCGAACTCGTCGACTTATGGTCATAAACGACGATATCGCCATATGCGGGATCGTAGGCGACGAGGTCGATCACCCCCGCGTGAGTGATGCCCGGAAGGGTTCGGCCTCTGGAGTTTCGGAGGGACACCGCGAACGGGAGTTCGACCCCCAGGGGCACGAGACGAGTGATGTCAGCTCGGAACGTCTCGACGTAATGCCTGAGCATCCACGACGAGGTCGCCACCGCTTCCTCGGCGTCGGCATACAGCGATTCAATGCTCGACGTCGGGTCCGCCTCGACTCTCTCGATCCACTGAGAGAACGCGACTCGAATCGACTGGAGACCCGCCGCGAGCGCGACCTCCGCGACCTCGTCAGCCGGGAGAGTCCCGATCGTCCGATACAACGCCTCGACCCCGGAGTGAAACGCCGAGCCGAAGGTCAGGGCCTTCGGGGTCGACCGCGGGCGGAGCCCCTCGTGATAGGAAAACCCCCACTTGCGAGGACAGTCCCGAAACGTCTGGAGTTCGGAATTGGTGACGATTAGTGCACGGCGGAGTTTCTCGACTTGCATGGCTTCCTCTGCTTTCTGACTTGCGGATGAACATTCTCACACTTGAGACGATTCGACGAGGCGAATCCTCAGATTGAAAGAACAGAGTCGATCGTTCCCTCTTTGCCGAGGTCCGACGACGAGAGAGAGACATACGACGCACACGCACCCCGCAGGATAGGCATGAACTCTGACCCGATGGCGACCCCGTGAATGGACGCCCCGAGACCCGCCAGGGCCGCGAGAGCCTCCGGGGATTCTCCTGAGTGGTCCGCCCCGTCGGAGACGAGGACGATATCGGCGTTCGCCATCGGTCCCGACTGGCGAGCGATGATGTCTGTCGCCGAGCGGAGGGCCTCGGAGATCCGGGTGCCCCCGCCTGAAAAGTGATCGACACACTTGAGGAGATCCCCGAACGCGATCCCCGCCGCCGGGTTGAACTCGTCGACCCTCTGAACAGTGGTATCGAAGTGGACGACGACAAACGCCCGCCGATCCTTCGCGGCGGTCTCTGCGAGGGTCAGGACGACCGCCGCCGCCCATTCGTTCCGGTCGCCCGCCATGGAGAGGGACTCATCGACGCAGATCACAATCGGGCCGCGGGTTTTCGTTTCGTTTCCGCTCAGTTCGTACTCTAGGGCGGACCCCTCGGACAGTTTCCGCAGCAGGACGAGTTCGAGGTCGTCGTCGCAGAGGTACGTCAGTTCGGACGGGACGAGGCGAGCGATGTCGCTCCCGGTCCGAATGGACGAGACCTCAGATCGGGCATACGTGGTTCGGTTCGCCCGCTTCCTGGCGGCCTCGGCCCGGAGTCGTCCGGCGAGGACTCCGATCCTCGACAGCCGAGCATTACCTCGGAGGAACTTCACGATCTCGTCACGGGGACCACTCACCCGGAGAGACGTTCCCGCCGAGGACCCCGCCCCGAACCCTCGGAGGGCCGCCCGGACTTGGTCGATCTCCTGAGTCGCTTCACTCGCCGCCAGAGCCGCCAGGGATCTCAGTTGATTCTGCGACGTCCTCTCCCCGAACTTCGCGACAGCGGCGTCGGCCTCGGCCTGAGCGAGATCGAGCTGAGACTGAGCGACCTCGACCTGCCTCGAAAGGTCCTCAACTCGTGCCGCCTGCGGAGCGGTCGGAGGGTCCGAGAGTTCCCCCCGGAGATCCTCCAGGAGATCCGAGAGAGTTCGGAGACGGTCGCTCGCCTCTCGGAGATCCGAGGTCGGGGCGATGTCCTGAACCGCACTCGACACCCGAGTCGCGATCGCCGCCGTCGCCAGTCCCGCGGCCCACTCGTCGCCAACGGTCCGAGCGGACAGGTCGACCCACTCGGGGACCCGAGAGATCGTCTCGACGACCGAACGGACCCACGACGACCCGGAGGACCCGCCTCCGACGTTCTCCGAGTCGTCGGGGCCACCATACAGTGCCGAGAACGACTCCCGGAGAACGCTCGGCCACTGAGGGGCGGCGACGATGGTGCTCGCTTCGGCCAGTTCCCCGCCTCGGTCGACCTCAGTGGAGACGAGATAACGATTCCAGTCCCCGACGGTTCGGGTCGCGTCGAGACCGAACTCGATCTCGCGTCGCGCCGCTCGTGTCGCATCGGATAGTTTCGCGGGTTTATTCATGGCTTCCTGGCTTCCTGGCTTGCGTCCCTGACGTCTCGCGACGTTTCGGCCCCCCGCCGGGGGCCATCATCGGAGGGTTAGATCGCGGAGACTCGTCGGCCTGCGATGGCACGACGAACACGCGCCCGAGTGAGACTCGCCATCTCCTGACGCTCGGCCTCGTCCTCGTCGACCGCCGGGAGAACGGACTGCTCGACTGCCCAAATCTCGGCAGACTTGAGAGCGGACTCGATCGCCTGCGGGAGTGTGTCGCCGACTCCCGTCCCGACCTCCAGAGAGGGAGCGAGGACGCTGCAACGATACTGCCCCGTGCCCGTGGCGCAGACTGTGACTCGCATCCCGTAGGACCTGAGGAACGAATCGAGGTCGCCGAGGGTTGTGGCGGGAGTGATCTCCGAACGGGGGGACGTATTCATGGCTTCCTGGCTTTCTTTGCTTGCTAGCGCCATCTCTGACGCCGATCGAGACAATACAGAACGAGACTCGGGGGGTCAAGCCTCCGACTCGTCAGAAGTCGAGGCCGACCGCAGTTTTGATCCTCGCAGTGAGGGCCTGACCCTCGGCCCGAATCTCCCCCTCGACCTGAGCGACCCGCGCCTGAGCGCCGGGGTCAGTGAGTCGCGACCGGATCTCCCCGACCCGTGCGAGTGCCTTTTTTAGTTCCTCGCGGACAGAGGACGCCCGGTCGAGGAACTCGCGGGACTTCCCATCGGGGAGGGTCGCGACGAGAGCGATCGCAGCGGACCCCGCTTTCTCGGCGACGAGGACCTCCGCCGCCGCGAGTTTCATCACTTCGGCCCGGACCGTCTGAATCTGCTCCGCCGTATTCCAGAGACACCCGCACAGAACCTCCATGTGGTACGGGGACACCGCGGTCGCTCCAGAGAGCCAGGCGTTCGCCCGGAGCAGTTTCAATGCTTTGACCCATCGGCGGTCAGAGACGACGACGCCCTCGCGGTCGAGGGACGATCGGAGACTGAACAGAGCGGAGAGGACGTCGGGGGGGACAGGGATTGCCTCGACCTCGGCTCGGGCGCTCGCCCACTCAGAGAGGGACATGACGCCGACCGCGGGGGCGGGACCGGAACCCGTGAGCATTGCGGCGAACGACGACTCGGCTTTCGTGTACTCGACCGAATACCGGAGGACGAATCGATCCCAGAGCGCCGCCAGTTCGGGACCGTCGGGCATCTCGTTCGAGGCCGCGACGCAGGTCAGGAGAGGGATCGACCGGGCGGCCCCGTCGTCGTGAAAGATCCTCTCATTCACGGCGGCGAGGAGGGAGTTCAGGACCGCGGAATTGGCTTTGAAAATTTCGTCGAGGAACGCGATATGACACTCGGGGAGTTTCCCGGTCGTGACACGTCGGAAGCGGTCGGACTTGAGTCCCGCGAGGGAGATCGGCCCGTACACTTCCTCGGGCGTGCTGAAACGGGTCAAAAGCCACTCGAAATAGTTCGCGCCCCCGAGACAGTCCGCGAACGCCCGCGCGAGAGCTGACTTGCCCGTGCCGGGAGGTCCGAGCAGCAGACAGTGTTCGCCCGCGAGTGCGGCGACGAGCAGTCCCCGGATCTCCTGCTCCCGTTCGAGGAACCGAGCGGACAGGTTCGCCCGGATGGTGGCGACCTGAGTGAGTGGGGTCGGGGTCGGGGTCGGAACCGAGCGGAGTGCTGCGACTGGAGTATTCATGGCTTCCTTGCTTTCTTCTTCTGCGTCCCTGACGTCTCACGACGTTTCGGCCCCCCGCCGGGGGCCATCTTCGGAGGGTTCAGAGGCCGCGAAGAACTTGGCCGTCGAATGAGACGCTGATCCCCCCGTGCATCGACTTCATCTTCGGAGTCACGCCGAGACCGCTCAGGAGGGCGCGACGTGCCCCCGCGAGACTTCGCATCGTCGGCTCCGTGTCGCCCGACCGAACCGAGGCCACGAACATCTCGGCACAGGCGGTGACGATCGCAGCGGGAGTGTTCGCGATGTCCCGGCCCATGGTCTTGGCGGTCTCCCGGATTCGCTCGGCGACGTCCGCCCTGGGCGTCTCCGGGGCGAACGAGAACCCGTCGTCGAGGGGGTCGTCGATCATCGACTCGATCTGCGAAGCGGAGACGGCGGTGGCAGTGGTGATGGTCTTTATGGCTTCTGAGTTCGTCATGGCTTCCTGGCTTTCTTCGCTTGCGGCGGGTCAACGGGACCCGGTTCGAGAACTGTACGGGCGGGGCAGACCGGAGTCCACCATAAAACGACACGACACGAAACGACGGGTCAGTCGTCGAGGTCGAGGTCGAACTCGGTCCCGAGGGTCGCGCCGACTCGGTCCTCGACAACCTTCCGAAGTTCTCCGAGTTCCGATTCGAGTTCCGACCTCAGGTCTCCGAGTAGGTCTCCGAACGCGGTGGCCCGAGCCGAGACCGAGGCGAACGCCTTCGCCCTGGCGAGAACCCGCCGACCGTCGGGGTCGAGAGATTCGGTCGCCGTGAGCGACCCGAGCAGTTCCGCGACGTCCGCCCGGACCGCCCGAACTCGTTCCCCGAAGTCCGAAGTCACTGCGGAGACAGTCTGCGCCACCGCCCGGTCGCCGTAAGGGATCGGCCAGACAGTGATCGCCCCCTTACCTCCGATCGTGTCGACGAGGTCCGCGAGTGAGTTCAGTCGGTCGACGTTGGACGCGGGGACGAAATAAACGCCCCCCGAGTCCCCTCGGAGGTTGACTCCGCACAACCCGAGAGACGTCCCCCGGCCTCGGATCACATTGATTAGAACGAGACCGATCTCGCTCGTCGTCGGATAGTTCAGCAGGACCCGATACTGCGCCTCGACTGCCAGCAGGACAGGGTCCGTCGAGTCCTCCAGCGTCAAGGCGTTCGTGCGCTTGTCGAGACGAACCCGAGTTCGGTGCTGATACGTCGCGACCTCGGCGACGTCGTCCGAGGTCCGGCTCGACATCGCATACACGATCTCGGCGGCGGTGTCCGACACCCGATCGAACACGATGGACGTCGGAGAGTCCCGTTTGACGATCTCGATCGCCATTCGGAGGACCTTACTCGCCTTCGGGTCCTTCGGGACCGCGAACCCGAACCCGAGGGCGACGAGCGCGTCCCGGAGATCGTCACGACGGACGACGATTCCAGAGATCGCCCAGAACGTCACGGCACCGATAATGTCTCCCCGAGGGGCGGACAGAGCGGCGGCGACGACAGCACCCGCGGTCGTTCCTCCAGAGTGAATGGGAGAGGGAGAGGGGAGAGAGGGAGTCAGGTTTTGCATGGCTTCATTCTTTCGTTCGTGGGCCGGTCGTCCGATCCTGACCCTCGTCGACCCTCAGGTCGGCGAGAGTGGGCATCGGACGAACTCAGAACCCCTGCGAGACAGGAGCATGGAACGCCCTCGTGTATGCCACCTCGAACCGGGCGAGGAGTTCCGACCGACCCTCCGACTCCCGAGGCCAATCGCTCTTACGGTCGACGAGCCGTAGGGCGATCTCGTCGAGAGCCGACTCGACGTTCCATCCGTTCTCGCCGAAAGGGTCGCACACGAAATCAAACGTGCCGTCGCAAAGCGACTTGTCATATTGGAACGCCGACCGACCCGCCCGGTCCGCCGCATCCCGCTCGACCTGAGTCAGCTCGGAGCAAAAATGGCCGAACGTCCACACCTTCGCGATCGTGTCGGAGACAGACTGCCGAACCTCGTCCTCGTCCTCGTCGCCGAGGTTCGTGACAGTGATCCGAGGACCGACCCCGCCAGTGACGATCACCCTCGCGTGCGGATACACGCCCTGAACCCCCTCGGCGACCTCGACTAGATACCGATCGAACTCGGCGGGGGCGCAGTAGTCGGAGCGATTCTCGACAATGGCGATCTTCATGGCTTCCTGGCTTTCGTGCTTACGCCGGGTCAACGGGACCCGGTTCGAGAACTGTATCGCCTGCCAGGGACAGGCTCAACCCTAAAACGACACGGCACGAAACGACCGAGAAAGGTCCTCAGATATAGGATTCGAATTCGACCCTCGATGCTGACTCCGACTCCCCGGACTGACTCCGACGGGCGAATTCCCCCCTCCCCCGCGAACAATCGACCCGGAGGTCGACCGTGTCCTGACCCCCTGAGGGGTCGCCATCTCCGGCGGTAGAGGTCGTCGCGACTGCGTTCGATTGTCCTCAGGGCCTCAGGCCGCCGGGGGTTCTCACCATTGAACCGGCTCGGAACTCTCGCAGAGTCGGCGCGGACACCCGAAGGCACTCCCCGCGTCCGATACCTGATTACGACCGAGGCGCGAGCCCCGTTCGGTATTCGGTAGCATCCCCGCTAGGGGAGCCCGCCGAGGCTTGTACGCCTCGACATCGCCCACGATACGGGCGGCGGCGGCGGAATTCAACATCGGAACGAAAAGCCTCGGCCCGAGTCCTCACGCTTGCAGCGGTACAACGCCGCGCGTCAGGACTCAGGTCGAGGGGTCTCAGGAACTCTCGCAGATCGGCGGCGACGACGCAATGGTCGGAGTGCTACCGTCGGAGGATGCAAACTCTGCTCGACTCGTTTCAAGTGGCCGCGCTCGTGAGTGATGTCGCCCGTCGCATCGGGACTGACTACCCTCGGGGAGTCGTCCTCGCGCCCATCCTCCGGGGCGGGATGGTGTTCGGGTCCGACCTTGCGAGGTCACTTCCTGGAGACGTCCGAATCGCTCCAGTGCTCGCCCGTCGGGTTCTCGACGACCCGAGAGACGCCCCATCGGGGATCGAAGTTTTCCTGCCGTACCCTGACGCGTTCGACGGTCGCGACGTGGTACTCGTCGACGCGGTCATCGACTCGGGCCTGACCGCGGCGCAGGTCCGCCGAGCGGTAGCGGAGGCCGGTGCCCGGTCGACGTCGATTGCTTGTCTCCTATGGAAGCGCGAGCGGACGACTGAACCGACGGCGCTCCCGCAGTATTGCGGTCGAGTGATCGGCGACCTTTACGTCGTCGGCTACGGGATGGACGACGAGCAGGGAGGCAGTCGGGGGCTCTCGTACGTCGCCACCCCCGACACCCTTGCCGTCGACTGGCGGGCGCTATAGGCTGGCCGGGCGTTGACAATGCTCGGTCGCCGTCCCCTCCCGTTTCGCCCGAGCTGAGTGTCGACGTAGGACGTCGCCTGCTACCTGGGCGGCGTCCGCTTGTCAGCTTGACCGGCGGCGATGAACCTCGGCCTCGATCAACCCGTCGGGAGAACGAACCTCCGGTCGAGATTGTCGAGCGAGGGTCTCGTCGAGGAACGACCGGGCGGTCGCGAGCTTTTGTCGAGAGGTCATCGCGACCGACTGAGCGGCGAGCGCCTTCCTCGCTTGTTCCTCGGCGAACGAGACGGCCTGCGAGACGGCGTCGGAGATCGCCCGCTCCTGAGACTCAGTCACGTCGAGATGGAGCCGACGTTCGAGGTATGAGATCGCAGCCCGAACGAGGACAGGGATCGCCGCCGTCAGGACGGCAACGAGGGCCGTCGCGATCGCTCCTAGAATCTGATATCGCCAATCCATTCGATCACCTTCCGATGATGCGGTTCGCAGTGTGTCCGCACGAGATCACACGATAACCGCGTCGGACCCATTCCGCGACCCCGTCGTCGTCCATCGTGCCGCCCCAGGTAACAGGGAGCCCATTCGTGCAGCCGTGACCCTCTCGACCTCGGAGGACACGCCGAACGAACTCCAGGACCTCGACCCATGCCGGGCGGCCTCGGGTCTCCCACGGAATACGCGCCTCAGGCCATCCCTCGGGCATCGTGAGCGAGCCATTCATTCCCGCGAGCCAGGGGCGAGGACCCGCGCCGCGAGTGTGCCGATGGTACGTCGAGGCGATGAACGAGGCGACCGAGACGCCTTCGCGTGCTGCGGCATGGACGCTGATCCAAGTAATCACCCGGCAGTCATCCGTCCGAACTCCGCTCGCCTCTGAGAGACAGTGCCGTGCGGCAGCGACCTCGTCGTCAGTGTAGAGCGCGGCAGGAGGGGACTCGTCAGGCTCGGGCTGAGCAATCGCCCCCGCCGAGATCGAGAGCAGGAAAAGCGTGCTCGCAAGCACTCGAAACGAACTGCGTTTGGCTTTCATCCCGCAAGCCTGACACGACTCCCCGCCCGCCTGCCAGTCCTAGCGGGGGGGACGTCGTTGCGTTTCGTCTAGTCTCGATTCGAGCCGATCAAGCCTCGACTGAATCTGACGATCTCTCGCGATGGCCTCCCGCTGAACCGACTCGACGGTCGCGAGAATCCTCTCCTGCGTCTCTCGGACAGGGGAGACGAGGTCGACGAGGTCCGGGTGAGCGTGAATCGGCGAGGCCGTTCGATGCGCGTTCAAGTCGGACTCTGCCCGGTTCAAGTGATCGAAAGCGACGTATGCCGTGACGATGAACCCGACCGCCGCGGCGACCATCATCGGGAGCATCGCGCCAGTCATGCGCTTGATCGTCGTCAGCTCGACGCCCTGCTTCTGCAGTTCGCCGACGTCGTCGGACAGTCGATCGAGATGCGTGTCGACCGACACGCACCAAACCTGATGCCGCTCCTCTGGACTCAGATCCGACATGGCACCTCCAGAGTCCCGACGGGGACGAGTTCGGAAGGGGTGACTAGGTTCACGCATGGCGCTCGGAGCAT
>Ga0315287_10001136_pt1 | contig 24241 bp, 21 predicted proteins | sample YL17G11_0_MG_FD_205037 | JGI IMG/M metagenome (GOLD analysis project Ga0315287, IMG submission 205037) | Sediment microbial communities from Yellowstone Lake, YNP, Wyoming, USA - YL17G11_0 | ecosystem: Environmental > Aquatic > Freshwater > Lake > Sediment | place: USA: Wyoming | collected... | reverse complement strand
AACAGGTCGCCGATGTTTACTCGAGGGATCCCCCTGGGTTCAGCGACAAAGCCGTAATAATACCAGATTCCGCTGGATATCAACTGGAACAGGAATCCAAAGGCTACGAGGACGGCCGTCGTCTTGAAGGACCTGTCCTTGACTCTTGGGATAACTAGCAACAGGAGCAGGGTCGCGAAGAAGAGCATCTCGACGGTCGTGCTGCCGATGTAGTTGTCTACGGAGTACTCAGAGGGGAGGAGGAGCATGAGGGCATTTGCAGGGACGGCTATTACGATTGAAAGCAATATGAATGTCCTGAGATCCCAGGATAATTTTTTCCGCTGCTTTCTCCCGGACCTACCATCCAATTGCGCACTTCCCTTTTCCTTTCCTATCCCGTCCGATAACGCCTGAAAGTATAACAAAGGTTCTCATTATTGAATGAACCGCATCGCTAATTCCAACCTCTAACGAGGCAGGATGATGAGAACAGTTGTAGCTCTTTTATCCACAGAAAGGCATTATCTTGAGTTCGACGCATATCGCCAATGGAATATGTCGGAACAATCCCCAAGCGGCGTAGCGACAAGCACCCTCCAGCTCTCTAAACTAGTTAGGGACATCTGCCCTCCCACGCCGGCGGACAAGAACGAAAGAATAATGGCCGAGCTCGAAAAGATCCTTTCGCAATCACGGGTGAGATCGGATGCTCCAATACTATTCCTCGAGCAGGTCATGAACATCATGTACCGCCATCTCGATTTCTCTGAATTAGCCGTCGCCTTCAAGGATCCTAGGGATGGATTGTTCAGATACATTGCCTTCATGGGGATGAGAAGGGACGCTGAGAACGCCTACAGGAAGTTGGCATACAATACGGACGATGTTTTCAGCCAGTCCAAGTACCCGAGGATAAAATGCACCCCCTCCGTCGATTTCTTCCCGTCGGAGCTGAGACCTGAGAGGGACGGCGAGATTGAGACTTTCAACCGCCCAGGCCTCCTGGGGCAGCAGAGGACCTCCCTTGATATCCTTCAGGAGGGGGATTATTTCTGTGCGTACCTCCAAAGCCAAAGGGGCGAACTCATGGGATGGTTCGACCTCGCCAGAACAAAAGACGGAAAATTCCCCTCGGGGAGCTCTTTGAGATGGTTGAACTTCATCTGTACGGTCGTCGGTAAGGTTATCGCCTAGGAAATCGGAAGAAACCTGTGCCGCTATCACCGATTATCACCGGAAGAAATCGAGACTGAACATTCTTATCATCGACATGAAATCCGCCGGCCAGAGGAAATGGTGGATAAAATGGATTCTGAGTTGGAAAAGCGCGTTTTCGAAGTACTGCCACTAGTTGCAAGGTTTGTCAAGAACGACATGAAATTCACGGAGAATCAATTCAAACCTCTTGCAAATTTCCATCACGAGGCCTTTGAATGGGCGAGGGATTCAACAGTGGAAGAAATCAACGCGTTCCTTCTGGAACATTAAGACAACAGGATCTTCCATGACCACATTGAAGTCCTTCTCTCACCGAAAGGGAGAGTGTTCACTAACTATCTCTCTATGAATTGGCCAAGAAATGGGAACCTCAGACTCATTCTTCCAGACTTGACTGGCTCCTGCCATTCCAAGTCGACAATGATCCATTTTTTCCTCTTCCCGGTTGGCAGGCATGACTATTAGTAGTCGAACTGGTTGGTCAGTATTGCATAGGGCGCCATCGGTGCTCTAGCAAAAAGGAGAGAAAAAGTAATGAGTTACGGAAGTCGTAGATTCGACTCTGGGCCCAGAGAGATGCACAAGATAAAGTGCTCCGACTGTGGCGCTGAGGCCGAGGTACCCTTCAAGCCGACCGAGGGAAGACCAGTCTACTGCCGCGAGTGCTTCCAGAAGCACGCGCCCCCACGAAGAGACAGGTTCTGAGCATATAGTTCATTTTCATGAATTATTCGTTCGAACGTCAAACCCTTTAGTGTTATAATTTTCACAATCTGGTTTTGATGCGTTTCAAGGCGTTCTCCTATGAAATGACCGGCAATATCAAAACGATATGACACGGGTGATATCTTCAGAGATATGGCTACCGAACTGCGGTCCCACTTCAGATCTGAGTATTATTGACGCCATACCCGATGTGGCGATCGGTAATTGAATATCTCAGACCATTTAATCGACGTCTCAATAAGACTTATGACCAATGGGGACTCTATTATCTTCGATGGGAATCTGGTCGAAATGTCAGAACAGATAGTGGAACCAAAGGATGAAGAAGATAAGATCAAGCAATTGACAAAACTCCTTAGGGAGCGCTGCTCCCTCTTCTCGGAGGATGAGACAGAGAGGACGATGGCGCAGATCGAGAAATTCCTCGCAAGGGTGAGCGGCCCAGCGGAAACGACCCAATCCTTCCTCCAGGAGACTGCGAACACCATCTCACGGATGTTCGATTTCGCGGAATTTGTCGTGGCTCTCAAAGACAGGTCCGACGGGCTATTCAAGTATGTCGCCTTCGTCGGTATGAGGAAGGAGGCCGAACTGGCGTACAGGAAGCTTGGTTATACGGCCGACGAGGTTATCAGCCCCATTAAATTCCCGAGGATCAAGCTCACCAACCACATCGATTTCTTCCTTGGGGAGTACAGACCTTACAGGGAAGGGGAACTGGAGACTTTCAACCGCCCGAGCCAGCTAGGTAGGGAGAGAGATTCCGTGGAAAACCTTCAGGAAGGGGACTACATCTGCGTGTACTTCTTCGCCCCCCCGAGGGAGATACTAGGGTGGTTCGAGATAGCGCGCACGATGAACGGGCTGATACCGTCCCGTCACACCTTCAAGTGGCTTGAATTCCTGGCAGTGATTGCCGGACGGATAGTCTATGAGAAGGAATTCGGGGTCCCGCGTCGCTGATACGATTTTCTCAGTTAACGGCACTTCTGGTTCTTTGTCAGATAACGCGAAATAGTGCGATGATAGATAGCGCCATGATGTCTGTGAATCGCTTCAAGTTGGGAATTTGCACTGTTCTCCTTCTCGCCATCTGCCTTGGCACCGCCGGAAGCGTTCATGGATGGAGCAACGGCGGCTATTCCTCCGATCCAGACAGCCCGGACTATGGGACGCATGACTGGATTGCCGACGCGGCATTGCAGTTGCAGACAAAGGATGTCGCCTTTCTGAGGACGACATTTCACAATCAGTATCTGCTCGGCACCGAGGCTCCCGACAACACCCATTACATCGGCGATACCGGGGGCCATCACGTATACTATCATGCGAACGGAACCCTCCAGGACGACGCGGGTGCCGGAAGAGCCGCGGCGATATATGAATCGGCCTTGCAATACCTCAAAGCGAAGGACTTCGAGCATGCCTCGTTCGAAATGGGGACGATGGCGCACTACATTTCTGACGTTGGCGTGTTCGGGCATACGATGGGAAGCTCTACCGACTGGGGGAGCGAGACACATCATTCTGATTACGAAGACCACATGAACACGGTCGCGTCATCGATGGGTTTTCCTACGAGCTTACCGATGGGAATCAAGGACGCTTACAATGCGACCCTCGATCTTGCCCGTGACATCACTTTCGGGAACGGGACACTCCCGGGCATATGGTCCAATGTGAGGATGGACGACAATTACGATTGGAACAACAGATCCTTTAGCGCTAGCGCCTCCTCCTCGCTGAACGAGTCAGCGATGACGGTCGCATCCGCGATCAACCACCTCCTGATCGAGGCAGGATTGCCCGCTCAATCACTCCCGCCTCAAGCCGATAATTCCGGCATCGCAATCATATTGGGAGGAGCGATCGCCGGAGTATCCGCATTGGCTATCGCCATCCACTGGCGTAGAAAACGTTGACGGGGGCAAATCCGAGACATCAATTCACAGGGCAGTTAAATGTGGAAAGAGTCACGGGTCATAGATCTCGATTCTGCTGGATGAAACGTCAAAAGTGTCATATCCGAGGCTGGCCTTTTGGATATCGGCGATCTTACTTGAAATGCAACAGTTGCGGTCAGGAGAACCCGGATGGGTCGAAATTCTGCAACATGTGCGGACAACCTCTCATGATGGTTCAGCCGTCGGTGCCGAGCTACATCCAGCCTGCCCAGCAGTCTGTGGAAAGACATTGCGTCGCCTGTGGGCGACATATAGATTCGAACGTCAACGTCTGCCCATATTGCGGCCACGACTACCGATACCAGCGAAGGTAAGGAACTCCCTCTATCCCAGTTTCTCGGCGATCTTATCAGCCAACTTGAGGACATCTTCGATATCCTTCTCGGTCGGCTTGCCCACGGCGTCGACCGCGCCGATGATCTCGATCTTCGTTCCCGCAAGGATGTCCTGGAGAGCTTTTATCGCGCCGCCTGACCAGCCGTGGGAGGTAAGTACGGCCGCATATTTCGTTGGAGCCCTGAGAGCCTTGACCAGCATCGTCGCGTAAGCGGCCACCGGATGTACCCCGCCGAGCACCGTCGGGGCGCCCACGACGACGACAGGAGAATCGACCAGTTCCTTCGCCACATGGCCGATGTCGGAGTTCGGCAGGTCGAATATCCTGACATCGATGCCCTTCTTGATCAGGGATTCGGTCAGGACGTTCACCATCCTCTCCGTGCTCCCCCACATCGAGACATAGGCGACGAGGACCTTCCTCTTCATCTTCTCGCCGGCCCAGTCGGAATACGCGTCCATGATCATCTTCGGGTCTTTGTACATGACTCCATGGGACGGCGCGATCATCCTTATGTCGCGCTTCTTAAGCTTCTCGATGGCATCGAGGCATGGCTTCCTGAAAGGCATCATGATCTCCGCGAAGTACAGCTTCGCCATATCCAGGACGACATCGTTGCCGATCTCGTCGGCGAAGAACTCCCCCGAGGCGATATGCTGCCCGAAGAAGTCGCACGGGAACAGTATCTTGTCTTCTATGAGATATGTGAACATGGTCTCGGGCCAGTGCAGCCAGGGAGCATAGATGAACTCGAGCGTCTTGCCTCCCAGTTCGATCTTCGCGCCGTCATCGACCACGGTGATTCTCGATTCGTCGACGCCGAAGTAGATGAGGGAAGCCTCCTTCCCCTTCTTGCTGGTGATCAGCTTCGCCTTCGTCGCGACCTTGAGCACATGCTGCCCGGCGTTGGCGTGATCTGGCTCAGCGTGGTTCATTATGACATAGTCAATCTTGCTCGGGTCTACGTGCTGTGATATCTTCTCGAGCAATTCGCCCTCGAACCCAGGATTCACCGTGTCAATGAGCGCGATCTTCTCAGAACCGATGACCAGGTACGCGTTGTAGCTAGTGCCGTGCGGCAGCGGGATGAGCGCATCGAACAGGCGCCTGTTGTGGTGCTTGATCCCCACCCAGAACACATTGTTCGCGAGCGATACCGTGCCCTTTGGAAGAGTTTCCTTCATCTGATGACATCCTCCCTCAGATATTGAAGAGAAATGATGCCTCAAAGACATATCTATCTTGTGGAGCGCCTGAGGAAAACACCGTGCAATCAGGACAATTTATTTAGGCATAGGTCATTCGCTGGAGCAGCGCATCTCCTCAGAGATGCCTGGGAGGCAAAGTGAATGAGCGTTGATAAAATCATGAAGGATTTGCAGAAGGCCGTCTTGGCGTACGACCCTGACGCCGCGGTGAGCGCGACGAAAGCCGCAATTAAGGCAAAGATCCCTCCGATGGACGTGATCGAGAAGGCTCTCGTGCCGGCGATCGAGGAGGTAGGGGACAAGTTCGAGAAGATGGTCATCTTCCTGCCAGACCTCATGCTGGCAGCCGATGCGGTCAAGTCTTCGACAGCACTGCTCCTGCCGCTTCTCCCGAAGGATGGAAAGGGGGCCAAAGCCACTGTTGTGGTGGCGACCGTCCAGGGGGACGTCCATGAGATCGGAAAGAACATCGTCGCGAGCATGCTCATGGCGCGCGGCTTCAACGTGATCGACATGGGGGTCGACGTGAAGACCTCAGACCTTGTCGAGGAGGCAAAGAAGTCAAAGGCGAAGGTCATCTGCGCATCCGCCCTGATGTCGAGCACTCTAGGTTCGCAGAAGGACATCGTCGATTATCTGTCCGCGCTGGGGGAGCGGAAGAAGGTCGCTGTGCTCATCGGAGGGGGCCCGACTTCCAAGGAGTGGGCGGACGAGATCGGGGCTGACGGCTGGGGAGCCGACGCGAACGCCGCAGTCAAGCTCGTAGAGAAGCACTCTAAGGGGAAGTGATCTCTTGGCCCAGATTCTAGATGTCATGGAGAAGGCTCTGAATGGCAAGCCGATGAGCGAGAACGACTTCCAGCTAAAGCGGTTCGCACCGAAGGTCGTCGAGAAGGTCAAGGAGCACGGAATAAAATTCGACCCTAGCGAGCCGATCCCATCCGATAATTCCCTCGCGGACGACATCTTCGAGGCCGCGGTCGAGCTGCTCATCGATGTCGGAGCATACTGCACGAACACCAACAGGGTAATTTCCTACACTGAGGATGAGATCAAGAACGCGTTGAAGATCGCGCCGGATCACCTCCATTTCGGGGAGGGGCCGGACAGGAAATCCTTCAAGCCAAGGAAGATCGAGGACAAGACCCCTCCGTGGTGCCTGCTGGGCGCCGGAGGAGGGGCCTGCTCTAGCGACCGTTCGTTCCTTACGCTTGTCGAAGGGTACGCGGAGATCCCAGAGGTGAACGCGATAACGACCCCGGCGATAACCAGGGTCGGAGGGATGAGGATCAGACCGGCGTCACCGCTGGAACTGCTGGGTGCGATGAGGAACGCCGTCCTAGCTAGGGAGGCTTGCAACCGCGCCGGCAGGCAGGGAATCCCGATAATGAACTCGCTTGCGACAGCCGAGTCGGACATTGCGCTCTCGGCCGCCCTGCACCCGAAGTTCGGGATGAGGGCTTCCGACGGATACATGATCTGCTGCATGGACCCGATGAAGGTGGACTTCAACAGGCTGAACAAGGTGACCGTTGCACTGTCGGTGGGAGGACCCATCGGGATGTGCTTCGGGGCGATGCTTGGAGGATACTCAGGCGGACCGGAGAGCACGGCCGTGTCCTCCGCCGCACACCACTTGATGGGCATCCTGACATATCAGGCGAGCTGGCTGCTTTCGTTCCCGTTGCATCTGAGGTACGTATCGAGCAGTGCCAGGGAGATGCTATGGATCATCAGCGCGACCGGGCAGGCGATAAGCAAGAACACTCATCTGCTGAGCATAAACCTCAACTACACATCCGCAGGACCGACGACTCCGATGTGCCTCTACGAAACTTCCGCTTCCGTGACAGCCGCGGTGGTTTCAGGCCAGTCGATCGAGTCCGTCGGTGTTGCGTCCAACCGAGAGGAAGATCGCACGACGCCCGTAGAGCCTAGGATATCGGCAGAGGTTGGTCACGCTGTCGCCGGAATGAAGCGGAAGGATGCCAACGAGCTCGTCAAGAAGCTCCTCTCGAAGTACGAGTCGAAGCTTGCGGCCCCACCGCTCGGCAAGACCCTGTTCGAGGCATGGGATGCCGACAAACGCAGACCCAGCAAGGAGTACCAAACCGTCATCAAGACGTACAAGAAGACGATGTCTGACCTTGGTGTCGAGTTAAAACCTGAGATATATTAGATACCCTGGTCGGGGTTTCCCCGACCGCATTCCTTTATTGCTCGTCTTTCTCGAATATGTCAGTACCCTTTGTGAATCCTGTTAACACATCATCGATCAGTTCCTTGTCTAACGCACGGAAATAGCAATCTGGAGTTACATATGCCAGATTGTCAAGGCCGATGCGGTCGACAATATTCCTCAGCCTTCTAGCGACCGTCTGGGGTCGCTCAACATCCTTCGCCGCCCGAGCTGACACCGAGATGATACCAGCAGCCAATTTCTTATCGGAGTCCTCGAAGATCTCTCTGCGCAGTAGTGTCAAGTTATCCTTTTCCTTGTCACGATCGATGGAGAAGGCATGGCTGAGCGTGCCAACGTTTTCGAGTCTAGCGAGCTCCTGCAGGAGAGGCTGTCTACCGAGGAAGCCACAGACATGGACCGAACATAAAGAGCGGTCGCATCCTTCTAGAATTCCATCGATTAGGCGAATCCTCTCCCTCAGGTCCCTCATACCTTGGGAGAAAAAGGGCTCATCAATCTGGATGAAGGCTTTCATCTCCGCTAAGGGGGATACTATCTCCTTCAACGCAGCGGCAATGTCTGAAGCGAGCGAGAAATCGACGTAGTTCTTGTACCCCCTGACTATCTTCTTGCTACCGCAGACAAGAGCCATCGTCGTCGGACCGACCACGGAGATTTTGAACTTCATGTTCGGATGTTTCTTCTTCAGCATCAGGAAATCCTTCACTTTCTGGACTTCCATGACGTCTGAAGGCGGCCTGACCTTCCCGGAGACTATGGAGAAGCTGCCTTCCGTGCCAAGACCTGGTATGTCCTTTGAGTAGTACGAAATCATGTCCCCCCTCTGATCGCCATCCGAAAGTATGTCGATGCCATGCCTAAGCTGCAATTTAATGGACGCATCGATTGCCCTGTCGATTTCCGAGTCGAGCCGGGGAAAGCCGCCGACCAATGCCCTTGTGATTCTCATTCGGAGGATGCAATGAGAAGGGGCAATTAATCCTTTTTGATGATGCTGGTTACCCTTGACGAACCGACCAATCCCTCACGGGATTGACGCCTCAGAGGACGCTTTTCCACGAAAGTTGACGATTTACAAAGATATATCCACAAGTTCTGAACATCGGTCGCTCGCCGCGATGTTCGCGAAGCAAAGAGGATGGGAACAATGAACGTAAAACCGAGAAGCCAGCGATTCTCGTTGATAGGACAGATACGCGAAAACACCTTCGTCTCGACGACGGCCGAACCTGAGAACTACCTAGCAGAATGCGATTGGGAGAGGGACCCTTCCCTTTGTCATTGCAACACTCGGATGGCGACGGCGGAGATCTGAATTTTCTCAAGGGGTGCACAGGGTCATCTCAACGGTGCGCCCCATTTATCTTTATAGAAATTTTCACCGATCAGCTTTCTTGCTGGACGGGTCGCTTCGTCCACCTTCTGTTTGTCCGAAAGGACCGAGTCGTCGGTGCCTGGGTATCCGCATATGATGAACGTGATGACCGTGTATTCGTCCGGGATTCCCAATATCTCCCGCGCCTTCTTCGGGCTGAATCCCGCGATCGGGTGCGCGATAACGCCCATCTCGGTGGCCCTAAGGACGACCTCCCCCACGGCAAGCCCGCAGTCGAACAGGAAGTACTGGCGGTCGCCGATGATGCAGTCGTCAGGCGCCTTCGCGGCCATGACGATGATCAGTTGCGCCTTGAAAGCCCATTCGTTCCCCTTCGACAGCGCCGTCTTGATCTGAGGAAGGGCTTCTGGGCCGTAGACGAATATCGGCCGCCAAGGTTGGTTGTTGAAACATGAAGGGGCCAGGCGCATCGCCTCTACAAGAGAATCGATATCGGCTTCGCTCAGAGGTCTCTTGTCGTCGATCATCCTCCTCGCCCTCCTTGTCAAGACCGCGTCATGAACTTCCATCTATTCTCCCCCGGTCCAACTCATTGAGATTAAGGAATGAGAAACCATCGAGATAATCCTTTTCGCCGTGCTAGTGCGGATGCTCGATGTGATCGACTTTGGGTACCTGTCCAGTCGGATTCCTCTCGATGAGATAGACCCCGATGAAGGCGATCGCTCCCCCGATGAGCGCCAGAGCCAAGTTTTCCGGGAACCTCACATCGGCATTGGTGATGAACAGCAGCACGGAGAGCTGCGCTACGACCGTAAGGATCCCGTTCAGCGAGAAAAGGACGGATGTGATTGAAGCGCCGATCCCCTGCAGGCCTGCGAAATACGTCGTGATCGCCATTGCGGGGAAGATACCCAGAGCGAAAAGCAGAATCCAGCCGAAAGTGTCTGGCCAGACGATCGGAGATACGATCATGCCAATGACCAACAGCATGATCCCGCTGATCATGAGCTCTATACCTGAGATAGGGATGACATCGTACTCCCGCAGCATCTTCGTGACCATCACGGCAGAGGAGGCGAGGAAGAAGGAGCCGATGATCGCCTCTATCTCCCCCCGTCCGAGCTTCAGCGAGAGCACGTCCTTGTTGACGAGGACGAGGAACACTCCCATGAGGATGAGTAAACCTCCGAAGACCTCCCAGCGGTTCAGCCTCTCGCCGAGGAACAGTGCGGATAGGATCACGATGAACAGCACCTCCGAGGAACCTCCTCCGAGGATCGCTTCCTTGCTCGCGCCGATCAGGTTGACCGCGTCGTACCACATGAATACGCCCACGGATGCCACTAGAGAAAGGAGCATGATGTAGGACCATTGCCTGCGCCCCATCGACAGCATGAGCTTCTGCGTCGCCCTCGGTCTGAAGGCTATCAGTATCAATCCACCGGCGATCGACGGCAGGGCTGTGACAAGGAAAATGTCGAGGTGAGCTGTTCTCAGGGCCCCTTCGACAGCGACAGCCTCGTAGGCGACGACGATGGCCGAGAAAAGGACTATCGCGATGTACCTGTTCCTTCTATTCAACGGCCCCCTCGAATCCCCCAGTGCCATTCCGCATAGTTACAATTTTCTGGATTACACGCTTCTTTTTTCGGAGGATCCTGGATTATCCAGCTTAGAAAAACTCAAACTATATATACCAAAGTTCCCCCTAATTCTGGTGCTAGGCTTGGCCGGGACGCTCGGCGTGTCCTTATACATCGAAATCGTCGATAGCGAGGGCGACAGCCGGGGACGTCGTAACCAATCGTTCAGGAGTCCCGAGCAGCAACCGTGAGATCCTGTCCGACAGGGTCGGAGGCGGTGTGTTCGTCCAGCTGGAGAGCGGGATTGCATGTCCTGATCGCGGGAACCGGGTGAGGCCCTGACGGGAGCAACCTTACCGCGGACTTACGATGCTCGTCGGGAAGCGGGATCGAGGCGCGTTCGGCAAAACCCTTGAATGTGCGGTCGGCAACCCCGGTGGCCTAGCATCTTCTCAATTGAAAAGACCGGTGATGCTGTCCTTCGTGAAGTCGAAGACGACTCGCTCGGCGCTACCGAGCTTGACGCGGAGCTCTCTTTTCTTTGTGATCTTGCCGATGATTGAGACCGAAAGCCCCGTCCCCTCCAAAACAGAGGATATCTTCTTCAGCGCTTTTTCCTGAGCTGTTCCGATGAACCCAAAACCCTGATAGGCAGTAAGCCATTGGATTAAATCCGTTCCTGACGGAAGCGAGATGTCGTCGACGCTGACCTCCGCGCCGACCTTGCTTGCCTCTAGCAGCATCGCGAGGGTCCCGATCGTGCCGGGGTTGCTGATGTCCTTCGCGGCCGTGAAATTGGAGAGGGCCAAGATGACCTTGTCCATCGCTTCTGCGATCTCCCTCTTTGTCCGCTTCGATGTGCAGTCCCAACTGTACGGGATTCCTGGAGTGAACTCCCCCCTGCAGTCGCAGATGATGATTACGGAATCCCCTCTCCTGGCGGTCGTGGAGAGCACAGGCTTTCCGGATCTGATCATGCCCATCATGGCGACGGAAATCGAATTGTGGGAAGCCTTCGGATGCAGATGCCCCCCTACCATCTTCACGTCGAACTTCTCGCAGGCGCATTTCATCCCTCGGACGATCGACGATATCGTGCGCTCGTCCTTCGCGGATATGACGTTGACGGCCGCGACTGGCCTTCCGCCCATTGCGAGGACATCGTGGACGTTCACGAGAACCGAGCAGTATCCCGCCCACTCCGGGTTGCTGTCGGCCAGCTCTTCCATTATGCCGTCGGCGGCGAACACGATGTTGCACCCGTCGATGGACAGTACGGCGCCGTCCTCCCCCTTGGCTGCGATCACGCCGGCCCCGTTCTTGGCAATGATGTCCGAGAGGAGCCCGATGTCCGCCTTCCGCTGCAGTCCCCGATAATTCTTGACCGAAGCCACGATGTCATCGAGAAGAGCCGCCTCGCCTCCGCCCAGGAAACTATCCCTCCTCGAGAGTCTTCTGCTTCGTCTCTGCGACGAAAGCCCTCAGGCCGGCGAGGTCTATCAGCAGGTCAGAGATCACCTTGTTGCTTGCCTGAGGATAGTTCCCTGTAGATACAAAAGCAGCGTCCGACGCGCCGACCTTGATACCGGCCTTGACCATCACGGCGGCCGCATCCGCTCTCTCCTTGTCGGTTGCGCGCTTTGACGCCGGCGTTCCGCGCAGGCCGCACATCCGGAGCTCCTTATCGAAGATAGCGCGCTTGAACAGCTTCCCAAGTATGAACAGAGCGATGCTCGCCTGTTTGTCCTCGTCGTCCTCCTCCTTCTTTACCAGGTCGCCGAGGCACGTATAGACGTCCTTCTTCTTCAGCTGGGATGGACTGAAAACCTTCGAGGGTTTGATATCCCTCTCCCTGAGGACTCCCACGTCAGAGAGGGCTTTTAGATACCCGCTTAATTCAAGGCGATGAAGCTTGATCCCCTTTTCATTCAGCAATCTGGAAAGGGCGCTTATCGACATCCCGTCTTCGGGGAGGTTCTGAAGAATCAGGACTCGCAGTTCCTTGTCCAGCTCGAACATGCATTACCCTGATAACAGACCAGATAATAAAACATATCCGAGGGGTGGCAGGTCACAGTCTCGGATAAATTACCTGCCAGAGGATCAAGAAAAGGACGACCAGCGAGATTGAAAGGCTAATGTAGCCAATGAAGTGGTCCATCTGCGCCTCGGTCATGGGCTTTCTACCGCCGATATGCTCGTACTCCTGGCGTTTAGTATTCGCTCGTTCGAAGACTCCTTTAAGGAGGTCGCGGAAGACGAACCCTCCGTCGAGGGGGACGGCCGGAAGCGCATTGGTAAGGCCGAGCATAAGATTAATCCAGAATATCCAGTAGAATGAATTCAACAGCAGCCAATACACGCCTGACGGGAGAGATGCGAATGCTCCGGTCGGCTCGTATAGGTCTGCCATCGGGCCTTCGATTGGAGTGAACCCAAGGAAGGGCAACGCAATCAATCTCACGGAGGAAATAGCAAGATTACCGGAGAACGGCTTCGCATATTGATTGATTACGTAATCCGGATCCACACCAGTGACGCCGAACACAGAACTACCCACACCCATGTGGCTGACGTTCCTGTATTCCTCCCTGTTTTGGTCAGGATATTTCAGGGCATAATATATCCATTTAGAGGTAAGAGATATGCTCGTTATATTTGGTTCTCTAACGAACCAGTTCTTCCCCCGTAATGGATCATAACCGTATTTCAGAACCGTGATATTCACGGGGGCGCTATGGGTCGAGTTCTCAATCACGGATGTGAATTGAGCCAGAGTGAAGATCGGGGTATTGTTGAGACTTGAAACGATCATCCCGACCTCAATTCCAGCGGCACGAGCTGGGTACTCGGGCGTCACGCTGGTGACGACAACTCCCTTCGGAACTTCTATCGTTGTTTGGGACCCACGATAGAGTATCGAAATGTTCGCTGGTCCGCCCGGGTCAATGAAGAATAGATCGTTCAGATCGGACGCGTTGGAAATAGACTGGCTGTCGACTGAGAGTATCTCGCTCCAAACGGATATTCCGAATTTCTCGGCAGGAGAATTGGGAGTGACGCCAATGACCACTGCTCCATCCGAGACGGGCTGTGCGGAGGGTGCTAGCACTATGACAAACACTATCAGGCAGATGAATGCAACGAATATGTTCGTCGCAGGACCTGCGGCATACATTCGTGCCCTTTTCATCCTCGATGTCGCCCTGATATCATCCTCATTCGGCTCGACAAACGCGCCCATGGGAAAAATGAGAAGCAGAATTCCGAGGGATTCAAGCTTGATCTTGGCCACCCTGGAGAGGATGCCGTGGGCGAATTCGTGGACGAAGATCCCGACAACAATGCCGAGGATGCCGTACCAAAGTGGGATTATGGGGTTTATGCCCGGGAGACCAATCAACAACTCAGGAGCTGGAGCTGCAGAGGGGGGGAGGCTGAGCACGAGGAATGCCTCCCATACCAGCATGAGCATCAATGCCACCATGGATCCGATCGTGACGCCGATCGATATCCGGCCAAAGGCAGTCCAGAAGCGTTCCCTTTTGGAGAGCCTGTCGATGAGCTCGCGTCCACGCCGTGTCTTAATCATGAGGAACGGGCCGTAGACCTGGCAGTGGATCTTTTCCCAGAATTTCAGCCTGTGGCCGACGAGGAGGATGGCGAACCAGGCAATTACAGCAATGAGAGCGATGAGATATCCGTCCAAATCGCATCAATCCTTCTAACGGTACTCAACCGAGAGAACGCCCTCAGGCGCCCTCATCGTGGTGCTTCCAGACATCGTCAGAGATGGTCTTGTATATGTCTGCTTCGGGGAGCACTCCCGAATCTTTTACCCCTGACCCGTGCGCAAGGCGGAGGATCTGGTCCTTTTTCAGTACCCAGTAATATATCCGCCAGGTCTTGCCCTTCTGGACTTGGACATCGTCCTCTATGGTCGTCACGAGACCGTTCTCTTCCAGCATGTAGAAAATATCCCTATCTTCTGGTGTCAACCGGTTGTCGACGACTTGGTCCTCGAAGCCGAAGAGATCCATTATCTTCTCAGCGAGCCTGTTTATTTCCTCGGAGGAGAGATTCTTGGGGGCCAGAGCCTTTTCGAGCGCGATCTTTGCCTCGTTGATATTGACGACGACCATCTATTTCCCACCTCCATACGGGTGTATGTCATGAAAATAGTTGTGTTCCATTTGGAGGGAGCCTAGAGAAACGATTGCGGGCTGCGGGTTCTATTGGTTCCTATCCACCCAGCTGGATTTATACAGTGCGGTGAATATCATCCCGACTATGCCAGCAAGAACAACGACCAATGACAGGAGTACAGCCTTGCCCTCGGAGGGGTGACCGAAAGGTCCCGAGTAATTCGCGATTATGTACCCAATACATAAGAGCATGACGATGACGATTGCCACACAGATTAGCAATCTTATGGATATGCGAATTATAGTCTTTCTGAAACGCATAAATTTCTAGTCTGAAATTCTCATTCGAGTATTTCATTGTGCCCTCAGATAAGCTCCTGATAGAATCCTACCCATCGGAGCTTTTAGATTCATCTTTGGATTTATTTTCTTGTCTTCTGGTCGGTTTGTCCGAAGAGATTGCTGAGAATCCCCTCGGGCCAGAGTCGTTTGTATAGGAAGTAGGTGGAAATCAGGATTGCCGAAAAGACAATAATCAGAAGGGTGATCCCGATTGAATCGTGTATATTGAAGGACCTCCCCAATTCGAACACGAGGAAAAAGTCCAGTGCCAGTACCCCGACGACATACCAGTACCGGAAGAAATCGTTTCTTAGCCATTGGCTCCAGCTCATGTGAGCCCTCAGGGCTCGGAATGTGAGCTCGTCATCGGCCCCTGGGTCATGAACGAGGTCGTCGAGCGTGACATCCTCGAGCTTTACATCCTTACTTGATAATTTCCTTGCGCACATGACATGCAACGTAATGCTCATTTCCATAATCGTCGAGCGACGGTTCCTCGACGGAGCAAACCGGGATTGCCAGCGGACAGCGGGTATGGAACCTGCAGCCGGATGGCGGGTTGGCCGGGCTCGGAACATCCCCTGTCAGGATTATCCGGTCCCTCCTAATATCAGGGTCCGGGACCGGTATGACGGAGAGCAACGCTTCGGTGTAAGGATGCGTCGGATGCGCGAATAAACCCGCCTTCGGTGCCGTTTCCACGACCTTCCCGAGATACATGACTGCGACTCTGTCGCACATATACCTAATCGTGCTCAGATCGTGAGAGACGAACATGTACGTCAGGCCGATGTCCCTCTGCAGATCGTTCAGGTTGTTGAGGATCTGCGCCTGTACAGAGACATCGAGGGCGGAGGTCGGCTCATCGAGGACCACGAAATCCGGTCTGACGGAGAGAGCGCGCGCGATGCCGATCCTCTGGCGCTGTCCGCCACTGAACTCGTGAGGAAACCTGTACATGTGCTCGACATTGAGCCCGACCTTCTCCATGAGTCCGATGAGGTGAGCCCTAAGCGCATCTCCTTTCAGTTTGTCCCTCTTCGGCCAGAGCGATTTAGCGTTCGATTCCGCCCTCTTCAGCTCGATCTCACGCTTGTGCTCCATGTCCCCGGTCTTCCAATACTTCATCTGGACTTTTATTGGCTCGGAAATGATGTCCTTGATGAGCATCCTGGGGTCGAGCGACGAGAAAGGGTCCTGGAAGACGAACTGTATCCTGCCTCTTATCTTTCTGATGTCCTTCTTCTTCATGTAGTTGATGCAGTACTCGTTCGCGATCTCCTCCACGGTCTCATCGGCAATATCCATGACGCCGTGCGTCCTTACCGTGCTCGGCCATAGGGCCAAGGCGAGTACGGCTACGGCCTCGGCGAGTAAAATCCCGCAGAACGTCAGCCGTGTTGCCTCATCGATCGGGAGGCCAGGAGATAGGAATGATCCCCATGAAAGCGCCATCGTAGAAGCCGCGATAATGAGGGTCCCCATGAGCGCCAGTTTTCTCTTCGTCCATCCATCATGTGAAGCCATTTTAATGGAGTGCAACGCGATTTGCTTTGAGAGTGATTGTTTTACCCTTTGCGCCTCGTTGCAGAGCTGCTTTTTCTTGTCTTCCTTTATTCTGCATGAAGGACGGTTCAGAAGGCGGTCGATCAGCTCTACTACTCTCAGGAGGTCTTGTTCCGACAGCTCGGCCTCCTTGCCAAAGGTTCTCAGCGCCTCCAGTTCCTTGAAGTCGCTCACGATCTCCTTGGGAGTCTCGAAGAAGACATATCCCTCCGATGGGGTTGTGAGCATCATTATCGATCTCCCCACGGTGGTCTTTCCGCATCCTGATTCTCCCACCACCCCCAGGGTCTCTCCTCTCTTGATGTAGAATGACACATTGTCCACGGCGCGGACGTTGCCGACGACCTTCTTCAGGAGCCCGGCCCGGATTGGGAAGTATTTCCGCAGGTTGACGATGTCGATCAGGTTCATTTCCGGGTTCGATACGACATCAGACATAGCCTTTCGCCCCCGAAGCTTTGTGACACGCGACGAAATGCCCGTTCTCAATCTCGACGAGCTCGGGCTTGACCTTCGAGCAATATTCCTTCATGAAATCGCATCTGGGATGGAATCTGCACCCTGTCGGCGGAGACACGAGGTTTGGGACGGATCCTCTTATAGTGAAGAGCCTGGCCGTGTCCTGATGGACGGAAGGAACCGCCTTCATCAGGCTCATCGTGTATGGATGGAGAGGCGATTTGAAAATAGTCCTGACATCCCCGATCTCGGCAATCGTCCCAGCGTACATCACGCCGACACGGTCGCACATCTCAGCGACAACCCCGAGATTATGGGTGATTAATAGAATTGAGCTCCCGAATTTATCCTTCATCTCGCGCATCAGTTTAAGGATCTGTGCCTGAATGGTGACATCCAGTGCGGTGGTGGGTTCATCCGCAATCAGCAGTTTCGGATTACACGCAAGTGCGATCGCAATCATGACCCTCTGCTGCATCCCCCCGCTCAACTCATGGGGATAGCGATGAGCGATCTCCTTCGGGTCTGGGATCCTGACGACTTCAATCATCCTCACTGCATCTCGGAACGCCTCATGGTAAAGCTCCTTGGTGAAACGGTTCAGGACAGGGATCTTCCCCAACGTTCTGATGTAATTGGATTTTGGGTTCTTCTCAATCAACTGGAAGATCTTTTTATAGGATCTGAGGAAGACAGGTCGTATCTTCCAGGAGATAGGACCGAAGAACTGGTTCCCACACTGGTCGCACCACTCGTCCCGTTTTTTTACCTCATTGTCGCAGATAGAGCATCTATACTCGACCCCGCGAATTGATGCGCTTGATGATTGTCGTCTGATAAATAGGCCTTTCTTCAATTCCAGGAATTCGTTGCATCCGCAGCAGGGGCATTTTTCATCTTCCAAAGCGATGCTCGTCTCGCAGTTTACGCATATCTTGATCTTGACCGTATTCTTCTTCGGTCGCCTCTTGACTGCAAATATGCTGTTGCACTGAGGACACTTGATATCCTGTTCCTTGACCGCGGTACCGCATACGGAGCAGTTGAGAAGGGGTTTCGCGAGTTTTTCGATTTCGGTCGGGACCCGTATCTTCTCAGGAAGCTTTGTGAGGAACTTGACGTTGCATTTCTTGCACTGGACATCGGAATCTTTTACAGGACTCCCGCAATTAGAGCATATGAGAATATCGTCCTTGGCCTTTTTTGCATTCCCGATGAATTCCGATTCACACTTAACGCACTTGGTCGCCGCCAATTGATTCGCCTGGCCGCATTTACCACATATCTTCGCGGGGGCCATGATTTTTCTGGGCCAATCCTGGTGTCCCATTAGCGCGAGTTCGCCGTTCAGCCTCTTGATTATGCGCTTCGATAGCTCCTGCTTGCGGTGGAGCAGAATGACCTCTGCGATCTGATCCCCCGCGGTGAACACCGGGTTTAGAGCGCTTGCAGGCTCTTGGAATATCATCGAAATGAACTTGCCCCTGATCATCTGCATGTACTCGTCGTTCTTCGAAAGAAGGTTGTACGCCCTGCGTAGCGCTTCCTGAGTCGTCCTGTCGGTCTTTGGGATCTTCGCCGCCTTCTTCTCCATGTAAATCGATGCAAGTCTCGACGGAGCCCTTGAGGGGACGACCGTTACATCGATTTCTTCCTTCGTAGGTGGTCTGACCCTTTTCTTGAACCCGATTGCCCGGGGACCGAAGGTCGCCTGAGCCTTCTTCTTGTCGCTCTCTGAGAGCTTGTCGAATTGCGCCTGGTATTCCGCCTCGTAAGCTTTCCTCTTGGCTCTCACATCGGCAGGTTCCAGGAAATATACGTTGCCATCCTCTATCTTTCCAGGAGGGCTTAGAATCAACCTTGTGATGGCGCTGGCCGTTACACTCTTCCCGCAGCCCGTCTCGCCGACAAGCCCAAGAGTCTCGGCTTTATTGATTGTCAGGTTTATCCCGTCGAGAGCCTTGACTACCCCCTGGTAGGTGTAGAAGTTCACCCTCAGATTGTCAATCTCAAGCAGAGTATCCTTGTAATCCATGACTACTTCCTCAGTTTCGGATCCAGTATGTCTCTCAGACCATCGCCCATCAGGTTGAAGCCCAGCACGAACATCATTATCATAAGGCCAGGGAAGGTGACCATCCACCAGGCCCCCGCGATGAAGTACTGTTGCCCGTCGGAGACCATTCTCCCCCACTCAGCCGTACCGGGCTCAGCGCCGAACCCGATGTAGCTCAGACCGGCAGTCACGAGCACGATCGTTCCCATGTCCATCGTGGCGTTGACGATTATGGGGGCGAACGAGTTCGGCAGGATGTGGCGGAATATTATCCTCGGACTGCTGCTGCCTATGGCTCGCGCAGCCTCTATGTACACGTTCTCCCTAATGGACAGCACCTGGCCTCTTACCAATCTTGCATAACCTGGCCACCACACGATTATGAAGGCAAGCATGATATTGTCCAGCCCCGGGCCCAGGACCACGACCACTGCCATTGCGAGGATCAGGCCAGGTACTGAAAGGAAGACATCGGTGACCCTCATGACGATCTCGTCAATCACCCCTCCGTAGTACCCGCTAATGGCGCCTAGCAGGATTCCTATTAGGAATCCTATGCCGACCACGACAATCGCCATTCGCATGGAGACCTGCGCGCCGTAGACGAGACCGTAATAGATATCCGTGCCGAATTGACCGGTTCCGAGCGGGTGGCCCGGAGAGCCGGGCGGCAGCGGAGCTGTGACGTTGTAATCCCTTGGGATACGAAGCGGATTGGCATAGTATGGCGGGAGTTGATCGTGAGGAAGGAAGAGAGTCGCTATTAAGGGGGCGATCAACGCGATGAAGATCATTATCATGACTATCGCGAAGCCGATGATCGAGAGTCTACTCTTCCTCAAGAGGAACAGGCTGTACTGCATCCCCCTCAGTCGGGCTTTCAAGGATATCTTGAGCTCTCCGAGCCGATTCGACTTGCGAGCCGTGGAAAGATTGTCGGATTCTTTCCCTTTTTTATCTTGCATGTCTCTTTCTCCATCAGATGATTTCATCCGAGCCTTACTCTCGGATCAAGATATGAGTACAGTATATCCACTATGAGATTCGCGAGCACGTAGATCAGCGCGGTGAACAGAGTGAACCCTACTATCGCTGCCTGGTCGTTCGCAAGGAGGGCGGACGCGGCCCATCTCCCGAGGCCGGGCCAAGAGAAGATGGATTCAGTCAGCACCGCTCCTGTGAGCAGACCCCCGAAAGATAATCCTATCACGGTGGTTGTAGGAATTAGAGCGTTTCTCCGGGCGTGCTTCCTGATAACGGTTTTTTCCGAAGCTCCTTTCATTCGTGCCGTCCGCACATATTCGGATCCGAGCACCTCTAACATACTTGCCCGCATCATTCTGACGATAAGAGCGACGGTCGCAAAGGCCAGAGTGATAGACGGGAGGATGATGTGCTTGAACGCATCCCAGAAATAGTCCAGTCTGCCGTTCAGGAGAGTATCGATGAGATATATCCTTGTATATAGATGAATTTCCGAAATAGGAAAGAGGTTCTCGTCAAGTCTGCCAGACGGTACCGGAGCCCATCTCAATTGATAATAGAATACGAACAGGAGCAACAATCCAAGCCAGAAGACAGGTATTGACACTGCGGCGAGGGATACAATCCTCGTCACATGGTCGATTGTAGTGTCCTTCTTTATTGCGGAGAGGGTTCCGAGGGAGATCCCGAAAATGATTGAGAAGATCATACTCCACAGTGTAAGCTCGAATGTCGCGGGGAAATACTTCGAGATTGCTTCACTGACAGGGAGTTCCGCGACCTTGGAGTACCCTAGGTTGCCGTTGAGAAGCAGCTCCTTCAGCCAGGCAAAATACTGAACAAACACGGGTTGATCGAAGCCGAGTGTGTGGCGTAGTATCTCTCTATCCGTGGGCGACATGTGGGGGGTGATATACTGCCCGATGGGGTCGCCAGTGACTCGTGTCAATGCGAAAACGAAGATGGAGACGCCGATTAGGACGGGGATGAGAAGCAGAAGCCTGCGGATGATGTAGGTTCCTAACTGCATCGGGCTGACCCATGGGCGTCTATGTATATGGGTTTATTATTCTTTGGGCTGATGGAATGTTTTAGTAGGTTTGGCCATTGATGGAAAAATCATCATCGGAACTGAGGGGGATAGAAAAGTGAAGAATAAGAGGTTTTGGAAAGGGTTTGTCTGTTCCGTGCTCCCAGAACTTCCTACTTATCGAACGAGTAGTAGTAGAACCCAGAGTACATCGGGTTGTAGTAATAGCCCTGTACCCAGGATCTCTCAACGTGGAAGTTCTTGGCCTGGATGAGCCAGACGTACGGCACATCATAGTATGCCGCCCAGGTTATGTTCGTGTACAGTTCCGCCCTCTTTGTGAGGTTCGTCTCCGAGGCGGCTTCAGCTATGAGGGCGTCCACGGTCAGGTTCACATAGTTCTGCGGAGGCGCAAAACAATAGCCGCTATTCATGAACGGCAGCACGAAGTCGTCCGGATCCGCATAGTCTATCTGCCAGCCGACGCAGATCATCGGATACGGGCATGGCACCTCACTGGAGATATCCATGTACACCGCCCAGTCCACAGGCTTGATGTCGAGTGTTATCTTGCCCGGGCTCATGGATTCGATACTGTCCTTGAACATGTTCATCGCGGCCTCGCGGTACGAGTTGCCGGCGTTGTAGAACATGGGGATCTTGAACCCATTGGCGATCCAGTCGACAACACCCTTCGATAGGTTGTCCTTCGCTGCAGCCCAATCATAGGGCATCTTTGGTATGCTCGCATTGTATCCGAACATCCCATCGGGAATCGGACCGTTGATCTGCTGAGCGTTGCCCAAGAATGCACTGGCGATGTACTGGGTGTAGTTGATAGCCATCGCAAAGGCCTTCCTCACATGTATGTCTGCGAAGAAGTCGGAATATTCGCTTCCACTGACCGTTTGGATGGGTATGCCCGATACAACGCCGGATCCGTACAGCCCCTTCAACTCGCTCACGTTGATGAGCTGGTTGAAGCCGATGAAGTCGATCTGGAAGGTCGGAAGACCCTTCTTGATCCGGAACTGCGACGTGTCCGCGAACTGGTCCTGGAACTGAATCGGGATGTACGCTGAGTCAGCGTCTCCTGCCTTGAGCATCAGCTGCCTCGAGTTCACGTCCTCGATCTTCAGTATCACGACGTTCTTGATCTTCGCGGGTGTCCGCCAGTAGTCGTCATTCCTCACCAGCCTGATAGCCGAGTTCTTCTCCCAGCTTACAAGCTTGTACGGGCCGGTGCCGCAAGTGTGGGTCTTCATGTACGCATCGCCGTTCGCGACCACGTAGTCCTTGCTCACGATGTTGGCATCGGTGTAAGACAGGATCTGCAGGAACGCCGGGTATGGCATTGTTAGCCTGAAGGTGACATTGTAGGTGCTGTTGCTCGTCACTGCGTTCGCAACAACGGTCCTCACATCGGCAGCCGTCAGGACATGGGCACCGCTCGTCGGCAGGCCAACCTTCAGATAGGCCGGTACAGGTCCGAACCTGGCTTCCCATTTCGTTATGTTATAACCTCTGTACATAGCGTTTCCGACGTTGTAGTCAAGCACTTGCTCCATCATCCACGCCGGTGTTCGCGGCGTAAACAACGCGCAGAGTCTCTGGATGGAATATATCACATCATCCGCGGTCATATTCGTCCCGTCATGGAACTTGACCCCTTGCCTCAGTTGGAATGAATAATTCATGCCATCCGCGCTTATCAGGCCGTTCGCAATCGTCGGGACTGCCAGGGCGAGTATCGGGACCAGATCCACTGCGCTCGCTCCGTTGAACCAGATGAGGTTCTCGTACACATTCATCAGTATCTCTCCACCAGCAGATTCGTAATCGATCGCAGGATCGAGAGTCTGCGGCTCACCAATCGTCGCCATAATGAACGTGTCCGGGTTCTTCACTGCCCCGGCGGGCGGAGCTGCCTTTAACACGTGAACCGTCTTGATGTAGGTCGAATTGTTGGTTCCGCTCTTCCCAGTCAGCTTCATCGCATAGTTGCCCTGCGCGGTGAACTTGTGGGACGCGGTGGCATTCACTGGCCATACCGTGGTATCGATGCCCAGAACTGCACTTCCATCAGAGTAGTTCAGCTTGAACGACTTTATCGCGGAGATGTTCTGTTCCCAGGTTATTCCCTCGGAGTGATCAGATACATTCACCCAAGAGCCTATGAACGCCCAGGACGCCCCAGCATCGAAGGCAACAGTCGCGTTCATCTGTATGATTGTCTGGTTGGCCGCGAGCGCCAAGAACGGTGGCGCGGTCGCGTTCACATCGGTCGCACTCGGCTCATTAATTGCAGAACCGGAGACGATGATCATCATGCTGGTCAGAATAGGTTCATTGTCCCCCTTTCCACCGCTGTTGTCAGTGACAACGCAATATGCGATGTATTGTCCGGGGTATGAATACGCGTGCGTCGTATTCGCAACGGTGCTAGTCAAACCATCACCGAAATCCCAAAGCACACCAGCAATCGTTCCGTCAGAGTCAGTTGCAGTCGAATTGAACGTGACAACTTCACCGACGGCGGCTGCATGGGCGCTCATCGAGGTCGTCACGGTCGGGTTGACGTTCGCTGTCGTCGGCTTCCCGAAGACTCCCGCCATCCAAGCGATGCCGATCGCCGCGATAATCAGAATCGCGACAAGAACAACAGCCATCAGCATCTTGCTCTTCTTGGGAGCTGCCTCTTCAGTACTCGTCGGCAAGACTTCCGGAGTTTCCTCCGTCGTTTCGCCGGCTTCCTTTTCATCAGCTGCCATTACTTAAGTCCTCCTTTCAAGCATTTTCCAATATTGTATCTCGGCCCGCCAAAGTTCCCATCAACAGGCCGACATTAAGATATGCACCGGCTTTAGTGGTATAAAACCCTTCCGAAATGATGGCTCGAAATCATGATAGAATTAAACGAAAGTCATATATAAACCGCAGCACGCAAAGGCAACAAACTTACATAATCGCAGAAATCCGGAATGAAGAATTGAAGAGCTAGGGAAATCCTGGGATATCCTTTTGTGAAGAAGAAAGAAAAGAAATTATTGAGCCGCGGATTTCCGCGGCCCCGGGTTTCTATATCTCATTTAGGTTTTG
>Ga0315287_10001133_pt1 | contig 24273 bp, 27 predicted proteins | sample YL17G11_0_MG_FD_205037 | JGI IMG/M metagenome (GOLD analysis project Ga0315287, IMG submission 205037) | Sediment microbial communities from Yellowstone Lake, YNP, Wyoming, USA - YL17G11_0 | ecosystem: Environmental > Aquatic > Freshwater > Lake > Sediment | place: USA: Wyoming | collected... | reverse complement strand
TTATTCACAATCGGTTATAGGTGCCGGAATATCTAATGTTACAGATTGGGCTACATACAATAATAATTATCCCATTGCTCCTTCAGGTAATAGCAATGCTATAGGTAATGTATCAGGAAATAATGCAGGGTCTACAAGTTGTGCTACTGAAGCAAGTAAATATATGTCTTATCGTGGTATTGAAAATTGGTACGGACATATTTGGAAATGGTTAGATGGAATTAATATTAATAACAGTCGTAGTTATATATGCAATGTTATAGCAAATTTAGCAGATGACACCACGACTAATTATACGGATATTGGAACAAATAATATTAATTCAGATGGTTATCAAGCAACATTATTAAATATTGCGAGAGGATTTCTCCCTGCTTCTGTGGGTGCTGATGCAGTAACAAAAATTACAGACTATTATTATCCAAATAGTGATGGTTGGCGGGTTGCTGTTTCGGGGGGTGGGGGTCTTGATGGGGCTGATGCTGGTGGGTTCTGTTTGGATTTGGCTACTGATTCGGGTGATTCTACTTCCGATATCGGGGGGCGGTTGTGTTTTAGAAATTAATTTTATAATTTTAAGGTTACATAATACGGATATTATAAAATGGCAATTAATATAAGTCCTTTTCCAATAAATAATCCAGGTCTGTTTATGATACAAATTCAGACTACTGGTTCAGACGAAACTTTTACATTACCATTAGTTAGTGATGGTACTTTTAATTTTATAGTAAATTGGGGAGATAATTCTGCTGAAGAGACAATTACCACCTATAATGTAGGAAATGCACACATTTATGCAGTTGCAGGTATTTATATAATTTCTATGAAAGGAACTTGTACAAAATTTGATTTTAATCTACAACGTACTTCTTGTATTAAAGTTAAAAGATTATTAGATTTTGTAGATATGGGATTTACTGAATTAAGTTTTTGCGGTTGTACTAATTTAACTTTTATAGCAAGTAATATGAAAAGATTAACACACTTAACTACAGCATACTTGATGTTTGAAGAGTGTTCTTCTTTAACTACTATACCAGCAGGAATTTTTGAGGGTAGTACTGGAATTACAAGTTTTGCATTAACATTTCAGCTTTGTTCCTCTATTACATCCATACCTACTGGATTATTTGATAACAATACATCAGTAACAACTTTTGGGGGTGTATTTAATGGTTGTAGTTTATTATCTTCTATTCCAACTCATTTATTTGATAATAATACATTAGTAAAATATTTTGCATATGTGTTTGGTAGTTGTACTTTATTATCATCCATACCTACTGGATTATTTGATAATAATATCTTAGTAACAACTTTTGCTGGTGCATTTAATAATTGTAATTTATTAGACGGTGATGCTCCAGAATTGTGGCTTAGAGTTCCAGAACCTACTGGAAGTAGTTGTTTTACAAATTGTACAAATTTAGATAATTATGCAAGTATTCCAGATGATTGGAAAGGTTTATAAAAGATAATAAAAGGTAGAAAAAAGGAGGATTTAAAAAATGGTAAGAATGTCAGGTCCTTTACCGATACATTTTAAAGAAGTAGTTGACCAACAACAATTAACTTACAATACTACGGGTCCAATTGGAAATCAAGTTGGTGTAACTGTTTTTGGTGCTCAGAGTTTTCAGTTATCTGGAAATAAAATAGTTAATGCTCTCGAATGTAATATAGAAGGAATATATGGTACTTTTTCTGGTAACATAACGTGTACAATTGAAACAGATGATAGTGATAAACCATCAGGAATTTTAGCAGATGTTAATGCAACAAAGATTATGGTTCCAGCAGTAGGAATTTCAAGAATACAATTTGCCATTCCATTTGAGTTAAGCGGTGGAACTACATACTGGATTGTTAATCGTTGTAATGTACAAACAATAGGTAATTATCTTGCTAATAGGGCTAATACAACTGAACCATATGCTAATGGACATATATCGGCTTATTATATGGGAAGTTGGCACTCTGTTGCTTCAGATTCATATTTTAAAATATTTGTTAGAGCATAAGTAATAAATAAAAGATAACAAAAACATCGAAAATATTAATAGAATGTATAACGAAAAAGAATATAAAAAATATTATTATCAAAATCATAAAGAAGAAATTTTAAAGAAACGAAAAGAAAACTATTTAAAAAATAGAATAGATATTTTAGAATCACAAAAAGAATATCATAAGATACACTCAAAAGAATATAGCAAACGAGCGATGAAATACAATAAGAATCATCCTGAGTATATTAAAAACTATCAGAAGACATTAAAATTTAAAGAATATAAAAAAGAATACGAACGTAATAAAAGAAGAACAAATATAAATTTTAAAATAAGTAGAAACTTAAGAACAAGAATTTGGTCTGTATTAAAGGGAAAATTAAAATCAGAACATACTTTAGAATTGTTAGGTTGCAGTATAAAGCAATTAAAAGAACATCTACAAATCCAATTTCGGCTAGGTATGTCTTGGTCTAATTATGGTAAATGGGAAGTTGACCATATCAGACCTTGTAGCAATTTTAATTTAAGTAAAACAGAAGAACAGTATAAATGTTTTAATTATACAAATTTACAACCCTTATGGGAAAAGGATAATTTAGCAAAAAGCGATAAATATTAACCAAAAAGATATTAGGTTAATATCCTAGTATAAGGATAATTTAGTTAGTAACAAATAGTAAAAAAAAGGAGAGACAAAATGGCAATTAAAAGAATTGCGGTAATGGATGAATTTCCGTTTCAACACAATGTTAAAGATAGAATTACCCAAGCAGCCTTAGAAGCATTCGGTACATGGACAAAAGGTGATAGATACATTCTCACCGATGATACTAATGTTAATAAGATTGCTTATGCCAATACTACTGGTTCAGGAGCATATGTTGCAGGAGATTGGACATATCTTACACCATTAGAGGGTTGGATTTTATGGGTTAATGATGAAAATGAATATTACAAATTTGATGGTTCTGATTGGTCAATTTATTTAGGAAAAATTGGTACAACGGGTGCTGTAGGTACAACTGGTGCAGTTGGAACTACTGGTGCTGCTGGTACCACAGGCGAAGTCGGAACTACAGGTGCTGTGGGTACTACAGGTATTACAGGTACTACAGGTGCAGTAGGAACAACGGGTGCTGCTGGTACGACAGGCGAAGTCGGAACAACAGGTGCTGTTGGTACAACTGGTGCTGTTGGTACTACAGGTGCTGTTGGTACTACGGGTGCTGCTGGTACTACAGGTGAAGTTGGTACTACAGGTGCTATCGGAACTACAGGTGCTATAGGTACTACAGGTGCTATCGGAACAACTGGTGCTGTAGGTACTACTGGTGCTGTAGGAACAACGGGTGCTGTTGGAACAACAGGTGCTGAAGGAACTCAATATGTTTGGAAAGGTGAATGGGCTTCTCCAGGACCGTATGCAATCAATGATTGTGTACAATATTTAGGGAGTGGTTATATTTGTATTGATGCTGCTACTACTGAACTTCCTACTGATACAGAACATTGGGATTTATTAGTTGAAAAAGGTATTACAGGTACAACTGGTGCTGTGGGTACTACAGGTGCAGTAGGAACAACTGGTGCTGCTGGTACAACAGGTGAAGTTGGAACAACAGGTGCTGTTGGTACAACTGGTGCTGTTGGTACTACAGGTGCTGTTGGTACTACGGGTGCTGCTGGTACTACAGGCGAAGTTGGTACTACAGGTGCTATAGGTACTACAGGTGCTATAGGTACTACAGGTGCTATCGGAACTACAGGTGCAATCGGAACAACTGGTGCTGTAGGTACTACTGGTGCTGTAGGTACTACTGGTGCTCAAGGTACTACAGGTCCTGATGCTATATATATTGCAGAATACAAATGTTTAGAAATAGAATATGATACACCGTAATTGATAAAAGAGGGGAAAGAAATTTCCCCTCCCATAAAATTTATCAAAAATAAAACAGTTTAAAAGGAAAATTAAAAATGTCATTTAAAAAAGTACCAATACAAGATGAGTTCCCATTTCAACTTAATGTAAAAAGTAGAATAACTGCTGCTGCTTTGGCTGAATTATCTCCAGCAAAAGGAGATAGATACATTCTTACAGATGGTGCTAATATAAATAAAATTGGTACATACAATGGTTCAACATGGGATTATCTAGTTTCTTTAGAAGGATGGATTTGTTGGATAAATGATGAGAATTTATTTTATAAATTTGATGGAAATAATTGGACTGTAAATATTGGAGCAACTGGTACAACTGGTGCGGATGGACAAACTTCAGGACAGTTATATTGGTTTCATCATGCAACATCTGATATAAGTCCATATGAAGGATTTAAAAGAATTCCTAATATTAGTGCTGAAGATATTGAAACAATAACATGTACTTTAAAAGATACAGAATATTTAGTAGATGGATATATTACAAATGCAGGAGTTCCAGCATTATCAAATTTTCCTATAGGATTATGGCAATTTCATACATATGGATATACAAATGCCCATAATGCTAATTTTGTATTTAGAGTTTTTAAAAGATTATCTGATTCACCATATACAGAAACAGAAATATTTAACTGTACAAGTTCTACATTTACAAATGGAAGTGTTGCCGAAATAATTACAAATTATATGTATCCTGGTGGACCTAACGATGCAATGAATACCACTGATAGGATAATTGTAAAAATATATGTTAAGAATACTAATGCTGGAGATACTGTAAGTTTTGTTTATGAAGGTTCAACTCATGCATCTTATGCAATAACTTCATTTGGAGTTACTGCGGTCGTAGGTGCAACAGGTGCTGTAGGTACTACAGGTGCAGTAGGAACTACAGGTGCTGTAGGTACAACTGGTGCTGCTGGTACTACGGGTATTACAGGTACCACAGGTGCTACTGGTACTACAGGTGCAGTAGGTACTACTGGAGCAGTAGGAGAAGTTTATAATTTAATTTTTGATAACGATGATTTATCTTCAGGTATTTTAACAGTAACACATAATTTATCTCAACAATATCCTATAGTTATTATAAGTGATAATAATAATAAAGTTATTTTAGCAGATGAAATTACATGTTCATCTACGAGTGCATTAGCAATAGATTTAACATCATATGGTACGATTGCAGGAAATTGGCATGTTACATGTGCCAATGGTGGACCTCAAGGTACCACAGGAGCTATCGGTACTACTGGTGTTGGTCCGACAGGTACTACTGGTGCGATAGGTACTACAGGTGCTATCGGAACAACTGGTGCTATCGGAACAACTGGTGCTGCTCCTGCAATAACTTATTCACGTTCTTTTATAATTACAAATCCTACTAGTTCTTCAGATGGAGCAATTTGGAGAGTACCAGTAGGAATTACAATTACAGCAATTCATGGTGTACAAATAGGTGGAACAAATGTAATAGGAATGTTGACCGAATGTGATAGTGATGGTCTTAATCCAGTAGATGTTAATAGTTCTGATATTACTATTTTAGCAACAAATGTAAATATGACATCTTTATCCAATCCATCAATTGATGCAGGTGATTATGTTGGTTGGAAAACCACATCAGTAAGTGGAACGGTTACAAAATTAATTGTAACATTCGATTACACAATAAATTAAAGGAAATTATAAATGGCAGATTTACAATTAGATAATATGGAATACTCCTCCGACGCCAATGCACAGGCGGCGTATGTAAGTAATAGTGTTTCAAGGTCAAATGCCGATATAGATGATGAAGATATGGTTGATATAACTGATTGGACAGATAGCGATAGCGGAACAGGAAACAGTTATCAAGCAACCTTTGACGGTAAGTCTTGTATGGAATTAGCGAGTGGTGGAACGACAGGAGGCATCGCTTATAGATATAAAGATGTCGGAACTTTTGGAACAAGAACGGTGTTTTCATTTAGTTCTTATCTTGATGCCATTGGAACATTAATTCAAGAAGATTATTTAGAATTTTCAGCATACGATGGGACAACACACCTTAATATTTCATTAGCAACTGACGGTCTATTTATTTATGACGGAGTAACCAGTAATGAAGTCGGGACTAATTTGGTTGTTCAGGATGTTTGGCAGGAGTGGACTTTTGATGTTGACTGGACGGCTAAGACGGTAGATGTGTATCTGAACGGAGTATTAAAAGCGTCTAATGTAGATTGTTCATATACAGATGGAACTACAAATGGAGCAGTCCGTTTTATCCAATATGGTATAAATACCGTAAGTCGCATATCTTACATAGATTGGTTTAAGGCGGGAAGCGATAGCACGAGTTTTCTACAATCCTATTCCGAATCCACCATAAAAACACAGGGTTCGTATTCATTAAAATGTATAGCAGCAATAACTAATTCTTTAAATAATAAATTAACTAAAACATTATCACCTGTTTCTAATTTAACAGGAGTAAAAAATCTTAAATTTGATATGCGTGCAAGTAGGACAGGGGCGAATGTGAAGTTGGGGTTGCATAATAATTGTCTATATTCTAACGCTGATATAGATAATGAGGACATGGCAGATATTACCAGCTGGACTAATAATGATAGTGGGGGAGGGGAATCTTCTCAGGTAACTTTTGACGGTAAGTCTTGTATGAAATTGACTGGTGGAGTTTCGATAGGCGGGCAGGGAAGAAGAGAGAAAGATGTAGGAACTTTTGGAACCAGAACCGTATTTACATTAAATACATATGTAACTGCATCAGGAACAACTGGTGATGGTGATTATGCTGAATCTTTATTTTATAATGGAACAACCTTATGTGTAGTTGCTTTTTCATCAACTGGATTGTATAGTCATAACGGTGCTAACTGGGTGCAGGTAGGAACAAATTTAGTTGTACAAGGTACTTGGCAAGAATGGACTTTTGATGTGGATTGGACAGCACAAACATTAAATATATACTTAGATGGAGTATTAAAGGCAACAGCAGTTGATTGTTCTTTTGCAGTAGCTGGCACAAATGGAACAGTTATTTTTAAAGCAAATTATAATACGACAACATCTCCAACATTCTATATAGATAATTTTAAGGCAGGAAGTACCTTTAATACAGTAACCACTGAACTTACTCCCACCATAACTACAGCAGATACATTTCAAACAGTTAATTGGGATTTATCTTCGGTAATAGATACTAATAAAGTTGCAATAGACCAAATTATTATAACTATTGTAAATGCAGATGCAGCAAATACGTTTTATTTAGATTATGCAGAAATCGCACAGGCGATTGATGTGTTTGGAATTATAGGATAAAAATTAACTAACTGTAAAGGATAAAATAATATGAAAACAGGAATTTTAGCTCAACAATCAGGAAAAGAAAATCCTACAAATTTATTGCCTAATGGCGATTTTGAGAATTGGACAGCAGGAACAGCAGTAGCTCCTGATGGGTGGACTATCTTGAGCAGTGGAAGTTCAGCTGTAGCACGAGAAGCGTCTATAATAAAGATGGGGATTTATTCAGCTAAAATAGTATTGAGTGGAGGAACTTATATATTTCTAACTCAAGAAATTCATGCTACAAAAGGTATTGCTTATTGGAAAGGACGGACACTAACTTTAGGTTGTTGGGTATATGCCACAGTAGCAAACATAACAAGAATTCAAATTGGAGATGGAGTTGATAATAGTTATTCTTCTTATCATCCCGGAGATAGTCAATGGCATTTCTTAACAGTTAATCATACAGTAAATTCATCGGCAACTACAGTACAAATAGTGGGTAGATTAGGAGATAATGGTGACGGTACTGCCTACTTCGACGGTGCAATGTGCGTAGAAGGCTCAAGTGCGTTTGCGTTTGCTGATAAGCCAGCAGGTGAGGATGTGTGGACGGATTACTTTGCTACTTCAACTATTGTAGGGTGGCAGGCAGGAAAAACAGGAACTATTTATGTAAAGAAAATAGGAAAGACTGTCTTTGTCAGTTATGCTATTTTAGGAACGAGTGATAGTGCTACTACAACATTTACTTTGCCTTATACAGGAGCAACTGGAAATGTTTATGACCTTGGAATGGCTTGGGATAACGGAGGACCATACGTTGTTGGGAAAATTCTTCTTCCTGCAGGAGATGCTGTAGTAACTCTTAATAAAGATGTTACGGGTGCTGCTTTTACAAATAGTGGAACAAAGTATGTATTTGGTAATTTCTTTTATGAGAGTGCATAATTAATATAGAAAGGTAGTATTAAATAAATAAGAATCAAATTATAAAAAGGAAAGGATAAAAAAATGAGCGACGCTTTAGGTCCAGGAGTTTTTCAAGCATTTATAAATTATCTTTTTAGTTCAGGAGACATTTCTGTTCCAGATGATTATCATGATAGATGTTCAAAAATTCAGGAAATGTTAGACAATGACATCTCAGGAACTATAAATAGCGTTTTAGATTATGCAGTGAATTCTGCATCTGAAGCCAAATACAGAATAGAGTGTTCGGAAGAAACTCTTGAAAAGTTGTTAAATATTTGGTTAGAAGATATAAATATAGAAATTCAAGGAGTTCCCACAGGATTACAAGCTCTCTCAAAAGAATATTTTAAAGAGAGATGGGAAGGTTCTTCTTTTTGTATTTTAAGGGTAAAAGACTGGCAAAAAATTACAGCAGACAATGTTACTATAGAAGTACCTACTACAATGTGGTTTGTAAATGGTGGGTCAGTTTATGTGGCAAGACCAAAAGATAAAAATTATCAATTAGGTTCTGATAAATTTTATTTGGATGAAGCCCATAAAATTCTAATTCCTACAAATAAAGAAGAAGAAATAATTGTACAAAAACCTTACAATCGTTGGTTTGATGAATATTCTACACCTTACTTAATTAGAAAAGGTATTTATAAAAATTGGTTAGCAATGAAAACATTAATGGATAAATCTGATGAAGTTATTTCTAAGATTTTACCATATCTATTTTTAATTCAGAAGGGTACCGAAAATATGTTTTTACAAGGTGAAGTTAATTATACAGATGAAGAATTAAAAGAATTAACAGATAATTTTAAAGAACAAGTTCAGAAATATAGAAGTGAAAAAAGCAAAGTTCCAACTAACGCAATTCCATTTGATACAAAATATGAACATCTAATTCCTGATTTAAGTAAAATATTAAAAGAAGAGTTATATCGTCAGGGTTATCGTGCAATTTTAGCAGGGTTAGGATTTATTGATATGTTAGAAATTACCCCTTCAAGACAAGAATCTAGAATGAATCCTAAAGCATTTGTATCTGAAATTAACGAAGGAGTTGCTGGATTTAAACAAATTTTATTAGAAGCAATTTATCTTATAGAAGAAAAAAACAAATCTGCACATAAAAAATTATTTAGTGATAAGGGAAAAATTATTATTGTAAGTTCTCCTCTTAGAATTAATGTTGAACAAATACTTGCAGATTTAAGGTCAGGATTTGATAGAGGAGTTTCTTCTATAGAATCATACCAAGAAATTTTAGGACTCGACCCGACAACGGAAAAAGAAAGAAGACAAAAAGAATTAGCAAATGGTGATGAAGAATTATTCTATCCTCATTTAATTCAAAATCAAGAAGCAACACCTGATAGAATGGGGATTCCAGCAAAACCTAAAGATACTACTAAATTAGAAGACCAAAATAAAAAAAAGAATACACCAGAAACAAAAAATAAGACTGCAAGTTTGGAAGAAGAATTAGAAATTGCACCTTATACAATGGAGAATTATCCGGCATATTTAAAAAAATATCCTAAACATGCAGTAGAAATATGGGTAACAACTTTTAATGAAGTACTTAAAAATACAGGTGATGAATCCAAAGCCTTTCCTATCGCCTGGAACGCTTTAAAACGGTATATGAAAAAGTTAAAGGCTGAGGAGACAAATAATGGAAAATAAAAAACTTATAGCAGAAGCATTATTAGATTTAGCAAAATCATCTGAAACTACTTTTATTGAAGTAGCAGAAGATAAAGAACTTATCGATGCAGCCAAAAAAATAGGTATAGTATTACCATCTCCAGACTTAGCAGTATTAAAAACTGTTTATGCTGAGATAGATAAAGTTAATAGAAATGGTGTCGTACTGCTAAAAAGTGCAGTGGAAAAAGGATTACCTACATTAATAGGTAAGCAAATCAATTGGGAACATGATGGTGCAGGTAGAATTTGTGGATATACAATTGATGCTAAAATAAATAATGATAAAATAGAAATAATTGGTGTAGTATTTAAATCTTTATTTCCGGAAGAGATGGATTTAGTTAAAGAAAAGTTTGCAGATAAAAAATTAGCAGTTTCTTTTGAAATCTGGAATCGTAATCCCGAAGATGGAGAATCTGTAGTCCATGATTTAGAAAATGGATTTAGGTCTATTGACCCAATCATTTTTCATGGTACAGGACTTTTAATGACAAATACTCCAGCCTGTCCGAAGGCGATAGTTTATAAATTAGTAGCAAATGTAGAAATTGAAAATGCAGAAAAAATAGTTGATAAAATATTCGAAGATAATTTGATTTGTGCAAGTATGGCTATCGAAGAGCCTAAGTGTAAAAATTGCACTTCTTGTACATGTGAAAAGGAGGCAGAAATCGTGGAAGAAATAAAGATTGAAGAGGTAATAGTTGTAGAATCGAAAAAAACATGTCTTCAATGTGGTAATCCTCTACCCGATGATTATCCGCAGGATGAAGAGTTATGTGCTGTGTGTAAATTAAAGAAAGAAGAGTTAAATAAATCTTCCGAAGAAACCCAGACTGAAGTGAAACCAGACGAAACCAAGACTGAAGAGAAATCTGAAGTTGCTGAAACGAAACCTGAAGAAACTATAGTCGAAGAAACGAAGGAAGAAATTGTTGTAGAAGAGAAAAAAGAAGAAGCAACAGTTATTACAACTACTCAAGATTTAGTTACAGTAGATGAAATTAAACCAGAAGGTGAAATCATTACTACTGAAGTAAAAACTGAGACTATAGTTGTAAATGACGAAGGAAAGGAAGTGAAAAAAGTAGTAGAAGAAGAAAAAACGGTTGTAACTTTTACGACTGAGCAATTGGTAGAAAAAGTCCAAGAAGCTAAAGTAGAGTTACAGAAATTAGTTGAGGAAAAAGATAAAGAAATTACACAATTGAAGGAAGAACTTGGTAAAAAAGACCAAGAGATTGCGGACCTAAAAAATCCTAAAGTTGAAGAGAAAAAAGAAAAAACACTTACAGTAGGTGCTGTTGAGTGCGAAAAACAAAGCGAAACAAAAAGGCAAGCAGACAATATAAATAAAATAATTGCTGCTAAACATAACCAATAATTCCTTAGATAAAGGAATAAGTAAAAGCCATAAGGCTTAACTTAAAAGATAGTAGGAAAAGAAAAGATAAAGGAGAAATACACATGGAAAGAAAAGATGTTATTGAACGGGCTTATCAGTTAATAAATGAACCGATAGACCCAAATCTAAGATGTCCAGTAGAGTTAGTTGATATCGTTAATTATAAAGAATCTGAAGCTGGCGAGACAGTTGAATATTTTGCTTCTGCTGCTCAGGACAGAGCTGCTGATGATATTTATGCTGCCGATGCTGCTGGTACAATCACATATCATAAAATAGCGTTAAAAGCAGTACTTCCTCTGACGTTTGTTGGCTTACAGTCAAAGTTAGAAACAATTTTGATTGACGAGATTTTAAATTCTAAAGACCAATCAGCATTAGCTGCGAAAAAAGACGGTATTATTCGTGCTATGGATTCTGAAGAAGTTCGTAGAATTTTGAATCTGATTTTAGCTGTACCTTCTCAGAAAATTACGAAAGTAGCTGGAGAAGATTTACTTGATGTTATTATCAGAATGAAACAGTTAGTTTCTGATTATGCAACCGATTACGTTTTGTTAGTAGCTTCTGATGTTATGAATCAGATTGAATCTTACGATAAAGAAAACGTAACGAATTTTCATTACAAAATGAACATCATGGACGAGATTGCAAAATTAGGGATTAAAAAAGTCGTTAAAGTTCTCGGCAATTCTGGTTTAGCTGCTGGAGATACCCCAGTTATAGCTGCTGGAAAAGCAATTTTAGTTGGACGTAATTCCACTTTAACTGCTGGTAGACCTATTACCTTCTTACGTAGAAAATTCACCAAAGAGATGGCAGAACTTAGTGGTGCTGGCGAGGGTGCTGTTCGTTTAATCGACGTTGCAAAGACCCCGACAGTGGTTAATGGTGCTGGTGCGAATACATTAGGTTATGGCGTATTTGGTTATGAATCTATTATACAGGTTCTAACTAATTACAGAGCTGTTTCCTTCTCTGAAAATATAATTGCAGTTATAGTTCCGTAAACATTAGTTGATATAAAAGAGGGGGAGTAATCCCCCTCCCAAAGATTATATCACTAAAAAGAAAGGATAGTAGATGATTCAAAAATTAAAGTTACAAAATAAAATTGATGTTTATGAGTTTCTTTCTAGAGTATATGACAGATTTGAAGATTTTTATATTACAAAAGAAAAAGAAAGAAAATTCTTAAAGAATAATTGGTCTTTGATAGAACAGATTTTAGGAAAACAAGAAGTATATGGCATAGAAAAAAAAGGATTAAAAGCTATAATGATTATAGTTAGAGAAAAAGGTTTTCGTCCTTATGTAAAATTATTATCAGAAAATTCAAAATATGCTATAGACATGCTAAAATTTTTAAAGTGGAATTTTTCCGAAATTGACTTGTACTTTAAATTAAAAAAAGAAAATCCACTTTCTGAACAGATTAAAAGAACAGGATTTACAATGATTGGTGATAGAGGTAGAGAATTATTATTCTTTAAAAAAGGAATAAAACAATTATATAAACTAACACCTAAAGATGAATATTTGCCAAAACAAGAAAATCGACTTTATTAGGAGATAAAAATGACAGACATAATTTTAAAAGTAAGAGATTTAATAACAGACATTCTAAAAACGGATGGTAGAGATGTTTTTACTTATGAAGCAATTACATCTTCTAAAATTTTTACATTAACTGAAGCGAATGTAACTGCTTCTACTATTGTGGCTTATAAGAATGGAGTAATTTTCCCTGCTATAACTTCTGCTATTCCTCCAGTTACAAATTGGACTTATAGTTCTGTTACTGGAAAATTAACGGTAGTTACAGCATTATTGGTAGGAGATTCTTTAGAAGTAGATTATTCTTATTATCAAAAATATTCTGATACTGAAATAGAAGGATTTATTAGAAGTGCTATAAGTTATTTAGTAATAGAAAGATACAGATGTTTTGCAGTAATGCCTCCAGATATGATTTTTCCAACACCAACTTCTGATGAAGAAAATCTTATTGCTGTTGTTGCTTCTATTCTTATTAAAGGAGATATGACATCTTATAGAACTCCAGAATTAACTATAAATTTTGAAAGAGGGGATTCTAAAGAAAAGAAGATTAAAAAATTTATTAGACAGTTCAAGAAAACATATGGTTGCTTAGAATATATAGACCCAACAGAAACAATAGTTAGTGAAGACGAAGATGAGGACGAGGATTAACAATGTCTGAGAAACGGATAGATATATTCAATTTATTAAAAAATGAAGGTCAACTTGTAACTCTCCATGTTTATGCAGCTAAAGAGACAGTTGACGACCCTTATGAAAAGACAAGAACACAAACCTTTTTAAATCCGTTACCTATTAAGGGATTAATTAGGCAAGTTTCTTTTGAGGCTCTTCATTGGAAATATTACGGACAGATTCCAGTTGGTTCAATTGAAGTAATAGCAGAAAAAAAATATTTAACACTTTTTAAAACTGCTGATAAAATAAAGTACAAAGATGATTATTTTAAGACATGGAAAAATGATGCACAAGGATTTGCGATTCTAGAAAGACCAGATTATGTCGTAGTAATTTTAGCAAAAAAGGTAGACTAAAATGATTAAAATTAATATAGATTGGCAGGGAAAGAAAGGTTTAGATAATCTTATTAGATACATAGAAAATAATTTAGTCTATGCCGAAGCTCAAGAACAAGTAAGAGTACTTGGACATCATACTGCCGACAATATGAAAAATACTATAAATACTGAAAGAAAGAATCCAGCAAGACCTGATAATAAGTTAGAAAATGCTATTACTGCTGAGACATTAAATACCACAGGTGGAGTAGAAGTTGGTATTGGAAGAATTTCTAAATTAAATGTTGAAGCTCCTTATTGGGAAATGATAAATGACGGTGCTACTTATGTTACAAAGAAAACTCATGTAGTACCTACAACTTATTTTTCTGACCCAGGTTCTGGATTTATTACTTTTAAAGAAGGAAGTACTCACATTATAGAAGGTATCGATTTTGTAGGAAAAGCAATTCGAAATCTTGACCAGGAACTACGAGTAATGATGGAAAAATTAGGAGCGACATTTCTAGGTGGAGCAGCAAACGCAAGTAAATAAAAATGATTAAATACTATTGCATAGAATGTAAAGAAGAATTACCATTTGATAGTGGTCGTCAAGGAACTAAAAGATGTAGAAAATGTTATTCTGAGACACTATCAGGAGAAGGTAATCCAATGTTTGGTAAAAAAAGATTAGATATGATTGGCGAAAATAATCCAATGTATAAAGAAAAAATAAAAGTAAATTGTTCTTATTGTAATAAATTATTAGAAAAACATCCTTATAGAGTTAAAATTACAAAAAATTTTTTCTGCAATGAAGAACATTTTTATTTATGGAAAAAAGAGAATATTAAAGGAAGTAATAATCCAAATTGGAATAATGGTAGTTCATTCGAAGAATACGGTCATGAATTTAATTCGTCATTAAGAGAACAAGTTAGATTTAGAGATAATTATAAATGTCAAACCTGTGGTTGTTCTCAATTAGAAAATGGAGAATGTTTATCAATTCATCATATTGACTATGATAAACAAAATAATAATTTTAATAATTTAATTAGTCTTTGTAAATATTGTCATCATAAAACTAATGGAAATCGAGATTATTGGAAAATCTATTTAAAGGAGTTTATTTATGGGAACTTATCGCATTAGTAGGTCAATCGAAGCTAGTTTGATAGATTGGCTTACAGAAGAATTAGATGATGCAGGTTGGGTAGGAATTCGTGTAGAAAAAGCATTTGCTGAAATATATAAAGGAACTTTACCAGCTATTTGCGTAAATGCTTTAGAAATTAGACCAGAACATCTAGAAGTAGGAAGTAAAACTTATTTAAAATATTTCACAGTTAATATCAGAATTTTTGCTACATCAGATGGTAATAGATTAGATTTAGCAGATTTTATTTTGGATTTATTAGAAGATGATATAAATTATTATACATACACTATTACTAATGGCGAAGTAGCATCTAAAGTTATTACAGGTAGAATCGTACTTACAGGATGGTTTGAAGACCGTAAAGAATTAACAAATACATTAAATACCGAATTAGAAAAGGAAGACCGTTATCGTCATCTTCTTTCTTTTGAAGCAATTGTCGCTATTTAAGGAGACTAATATGGAACTAATTTCTATTGTTGCAAGTTTAGGTGGTTTATTTTTAGCTGGAGCGAATGTGGCAATTTTTTGTGTAGTTAAATTTAATGATTTAGCACATTTGCAAAAATCACAAGATGAAATAAAAAATACATTAACTACAATGGATAAAAAATTAGATAGTAATTCTGAAAGACTTGCGAAATTAGAAGGTAAATGTAAAGCGAATCATGGATAAAAGATAAGTTTTTGTATGGTATAATAGATAAGTAAGTTGAGTAACATAATTCTGTAAGAAGACAGAATAAAACCAGTATCATCACAAATCAAAGGAGGATTCAAAGATGATTCATGCTAAAATGTGTAAACCCAGAGATTTTCCCTGGAACAGTGCAAGAGTCCCTGAACAGATTGATAGGTTGCAGAACATTAAAGGCGACCAGACATTAAACAGGGAGAAAGTTTATGAAATAGGTAGAGTTGGTCGTTTAGGATTTAAAAAATCAACTCCTACTTTTGCGTATTCTGCAACTCAGTTTGAATATGGTTCAATGGCTTTTTGGTATGCATTAGCCAACATAGTTACACCCTCAGTACCACCTAAGTATATAGATTTAGATGATTTAGTAGAAACACAGACAGATATTGCTGCTTTTTTAACTGATGATAATACTACATTTAGAGGAACTATTTGGTTTCCTGGATTAAGAGTTAATGGATTTTCTATTAACATCGCTGACCCAGATGCAACAATTGAAAGAAGTTTTGACCTTATTGGTGAAGATTATAAAATGATAGATGGCAATTATCTTGCTTATCAATCACATGTAGCTACAATTCCAATCGAAGTAGTTACATTATCCCCAGCAGCTATAGAGTGGGCGAGTGGTGATTATGTATTTAGAGTATTAAGAGTTCGTAGTGGTGTTGTTTCTGAACTCGAAGAAGGTATAGGAGTAAATCAATGGTCTTATGCAGCAGGAGATGTAACAGTCAATGATTGTGTTGCAACAGATTTACTTAAAATTTACTATCCTTCTGCTACAGCTTATACAACTACATGGACTGATAATGATGTTGACCCAGATTTACTTTTAGCTGAATATGCTGAAATTAGATTAAAAGTTGGTACAGGAACAAGAATCTATCGTTTACAGTCAGTAGGTATTGATGTAAAATTTGATAGAGCTGATTATAAAGAAGTTGGTAATAGTGAAGTTGTACAACGTGGTGTTAATAATAAAACAGTTACTATAGCATTAAATAGATTTGCTGAAGATTTTGCACTCGAGGATATTTTAGCAAGTGATACTACTTATCCTTATATTGACCCTAGCAATTTTGCTGAAGACATTCAGATGCAGGTATTAATATATGGTGAAAAATCTCATACAAATTTTAAGATTGGTTATTTAGTTGCTGGTCTTTCTCCTACGACAATTGGTACATCTCAGGATGTTGAAACTTATCAACAAAGAACAGTGAATTTAGAGAGTGATAATTTAAAGATTTCTACATTAGCAAGCGAATTAGCTTTTGCATAATTTGTAGTACGAATGAGGGAGTCGGGAGTTATTAATCTCCTCGCTCCCTCCCAAAAATAGTATCAAAAGTAAGGAATGATTGTTAAGTTAAATAAAATAAAAGGAGATAAAAATGTTATTACCACAAGATAATATCTATTATTCGGGAGATTCGATTCATCTAGCTTTTCAGTTATGGTCTGATAAAGTTAATAATATACCCTGGGATTTAACAAACACACAGATACGTTTTCAATTAAATACATCTCCAGTAATTAAAAAAGCTACAGTGAATGTACCAGGTGGTGCTGTTGCTCAGATAACAATTAATAATGCAACTCAAGGTTTATTTACTATAAATATTTTAAAAACAGAATCTGGTGTAACAATAGGAGATTATACTTTTGAAATAGAAATAACTGAAGCAAGTGGTGATAGATTTACTATTCTTCAAGCTTCTTTAAGAATTTTGCAAGAATATATAACTTGGGGGGATTTATAATGCCTACTCCCTTTCAAATTGATTATGTAAATAAATTAGGACAAATTTATCCAGTAAGTCCAGCAGGTCCTATGGGTACCACAGGTGCAGGGTTAGACGGTACTACAGGAGCTGATGGTACTACAGGTGCAGATTCTACAGTTCCAGGTCCTATGGGTACCACAGGTGCAGGGTTAGACGGTACTACAGGAGCTGATGGAACTACAGGAGCCACTGGCACAACAGGTACTGTTGGTACAACAGGTGTTGCTGGTACTACTGGTGCTGATTTAACAGCAGTTGTTACAATTAATCCACAAACTGGAACAACTTATCAATTAGCAATAACAGATGTTGGAAAAATAGTTACATTAACTAATGCATCTCCAATTGCAGTAACAATACCTACAAATTTGGTTGTTCCATTTTTAGTAGGTAGTAGAATAGATTTGATTCAAGGTGGAGTTGGTAAGGTTACATTTTCAGGTGCAGGAGTTACCATAAAATCAAAATCAAGTAATAAATCAATTGGTTTGCCAAATGTTGCAGTTTCTTTAATTAAAGAAGCAACGGATACATGGTATCTCATAGGTGATTTAACAATTTAAAAGTAAGGGGAAAAATGATTAGTTTAGGTGTACTTACATATCACGAGAATTCTTTTATTTTCCAGATAGTTACTACTACTCCTGGAGAAACAGTTACTCTTCCTATTTTAGCAGGTGGTGCTTCATATATTCATATTTTTACTGCTTATTGGGGAGATGGAACTTCTAGTGAAATAACAGCTTATAATGACCCAGACAGAATTCATACATATGCAGTTGCGGGAACATATGATATAGAACTTGTTGGAATCTGTCAATATTTATATTACAGTTCTACTACCGTAGCAGAAAGAGCAAAGGTAAGGAAAATATTATCATTTACTGGAGATATAGGATTTAGAAGACTAAATTTTTATGGTTGTGTTAATCTTAATAGTATTGTTAGTTTTGGAACTTTGGCATCTTTGATTACATGTTCTAATTTATTTAGTGGATGTACCTCTCTCACAACTATTCCTACGGGATTATTTGATGGATGTCCATTAATAAATGATTTAAGTACTGCTTTTGAAAATTGTAATAATATTGGTTTTACTACTATTCCTACTGATTTATTTAAATATGCACCAAATGTTACAACTTTTAATTCTACATTTTCTGGATGTAAATATATCACAAGTATCCCTACAGGTTTATTCGATTACAATATTAATGTTGATAATTTTTATCAAACATTTTATAATTGTAATGCTATAACTTCCATACCAACCGATTTATTTAAGAATAATATAAAAGTTACTTCTTTTGCAAATACATTTTATGCATGTACTGGAATTTTAACTATACCTTCAGAGATATTTAAATATAATGTTTTAAATTTATCATTTTTGCAGACTTTTCAAAGTTGTACGTCTCTTACGACCATACCATCGAATATATTTGATACCAATATAAAAGTAACCAGTTTCACAAGTACATTTGAAAATTGTACACATATAACTTCAATACCTACTGATTTATTTAAATTTAATATAAAGGTTACTACTTTTTTACAACTATTTTATGGTTGCATTGCTTTAACTTCCATTCCTACTGATTTATTTAAATATAACGTAGACGCATTAACATTTACGAATGTTTTTGGATTATGTTCAGCACTGACTGCAATACCAGCAGGATTATTTGACTATAACGTATTGGCAACTAATTTTTCTTTCGCATTTAGAAATAATACATTACTTGCCACTATACCTACTAATTTATTTAGATATAATTTATTAGTAACTAATTTTGCAAGTACATTTGTTACATGTCCTAAAGCACAATTAAATATAAATATTTTTTATGCAGCAGGTGAAGAGGGAACGAGATTCTTAAATAAAACAGTAACATTTGCTAATTGTTTTAATAGAGCAACTTTTACTGGAATAATAGGAGTTGCTCCCGATTTGTGGAATTGTAATTTTGGAACAGGAACACCTACTCCAACTCTTTGTTATGGTGGTGCAGGCAATAATATACTTTCATTACTTAACTATCTATTAATTCCAGTTGCTTGGAAAACATAAAGGAAAATAAAATGGAACATAGTTTATCAAGATATGAAAAAATATTTAATGAAGACAATACTATAAAAGAAATTTTTATATCTGTAAAATTTTTTGAGGGTGATGGTGAATTTGTTTGGGAACAAGGTTATTGGTTGACTATAGAAGAAAGAGATTCGGTAATTTCCGATGAACAAAATTTAAGTCCTATAGTTGACAAAATTGCAATTATGGGTGAAGATGCACTAATTGCATATAGATTAGCACCGCCAATAGAAGAAATAGAATTGCCAATAGAAGAAATAGAACCACCTTTAGAAGAATAAATTAGTAACAAACTGTAAGGTATGGTAAGGGATAATTAAATTAGTAAATCCTAGACTCTATCTTACAAGGTAGAGTCTTTTTATTAAGGAAAATATGGATAATAAACTTAAAATTACAGAAGAAACACTTAATTATATTTGTGAACAAGAGGCTCGTAAGACTGTTGGACATATTTTAAAACAATATGAGTTAATTGAAGATAAAGTATTATTAAAGGCGGAAATTAAAGAAATACTATATCAATCTTTTAGAAATTTAAGGGATATGATTCGAGTATCAGGTAAGGACAGTATAAGTTTGACAAACACAAAGTAAGGGGGATAAAATGATTGATGAAAGATTAGTAGATGCTACAAAAATCGTAAAAAGTATGGATGATGATATTAATTTAAAAAGAGTAGAAGAATTTATTAAAGATAATAAAATTACTTTTGATTATGAAGGTAAACAATATCGAGTAAAAATGTTAAATTTAAGAGAAAAAGAAGAACTTGATATACTTCGTAGAAAAAAATTTAGTCAGTTATTACAGGCAAAAGACGACCAAAATAATTATGTTTATTTATTAGAAAAAGACTTAATAAAAGTATTGAAAGATAGAGGAATGAATATAGATGAAATTGACGATGACCTCAAAAAATTAGATTCAGAATTTTCTAGAATACAATTAGAATTAGGAGAATCTTTATCTAAGAATGAAGGAGAAGCAATTTTAAAAACATACGAAGATAATATTCAGGCAATAATTTCACAGAAGCAAGTATTATCTACCCAGAGAAATTTGTTATTGACTTATTCTTTAGAAAATTGTTTAGAAAATTATGTTTATCAGGTAATAACATTTTTATCATTAGAAAAATTAGAAGATGAATTATGGATAAAAGCTTTTGATACTTTGGAAGATTTCCAGAATTACAAAGATGAAAATTTAATAATAAAAGCAGGACAATTTTCAATTTTATTACAAATTAATTAAAATGGAAAACTATTGGATATATTTACGCAAATTAGCCAAATCAATTAGATATCAGAATATTTTTGTTGCCACTAAAGAGCAACATGGTATTCAACTATTTAAAAATATATCCGAATTTACAGGTATTCAGGAAACTTTTTTATCTTTATTATATATGTATGATTTAATTAGTAGGGATATAGTTGTAGATAATATTTCTAAAAAAACATTAGAAAAAGATTTATATGCAGATTCGTACATGGTTTGGAAAAACAAAAAAGGAAAAAAAGAAGATAAATCAAATAATACAAATGATTTACACTTAGTTACGGGTAAGACAATAAAATTCCCGAAGAAGGAAACCAATGGCAAATAGTGGAGATTTTTTAGCAAAAATAAAATTAGCTCTAGAAGGCAAAGATGCAGTAGTTACTGGATTACAGCAAACTCAGCAAGCTGCACAAAAACTTTCTGGTACAAGAGTAACTACACTTTTTGATAAAGAAGGTTTAGTTACAGGTAAGCAAATAGAAGAACAATTTAAAACTATAAAACCAGTAGTAGACAAAGCTGGCACTGGTATGAAAGATTTTGGCAATGCTATGAAAAGAGCACTTATAGTTGCTCCTGTGTGGTTAGCATTACGTGCTGGTATGCAATTTTTTATTCAAGGTATTCAAGAAGGTATAGATTATTTAATCCAATTTGAAAAACAAATGATTTTAGTTGAGCAAACATTACGAGCTTTTGGTGGAACAACAGATAGTATAAATGATTTAAGAGATAGATTTTCAAGTTTATCTAAAGAAACAGGACAATCTACAGCAGCAATAGCAAAAAATTATCTAGAAATAGTAAAAGCAAGTGGTTCTTATGCTGGAGCTGCGGATACAGTTAAAACTGCGGTATTAGCACAAGAAGTAGCACAAAGTGATTCTTTAGATATTACAAGAGCATTAGCATTGGCTATAAAATTACAAGGAGATTCATTTGGAAAAACAACAAGTCAACAAGAAAAATATAAAGAAGTTGCGTCAACATTATATATTTTAGCAGCAAAAAATTTAGTAAGTTTTGCAGATTTAGCAAAAGAATATAATAGTTTTGTACCAATAGGAGAAGCAGCTAATTTAACATTTCAAGAAACTGCTGCAATATTAGCTACATTAAATTCTGCTGGAGTTCAGAATGTTCAAGGATTAAAAACAGCATTATTGAGAACATTAGCCGACAGCGAAAAGATAGGTAAAGAATTAGGAATAGCAATAACTCCAGATACAAAACCTATAGATTTATTTATGTCGGTTATTAATAAATTTAAAGCAGCAATGAAAGGTGGGGTAGATTTAAAAGCATTTGGAGCGTTAGGAGAAGTATTTGGTAAGGGTGGTAGAGGTGGTTCTGTTATTATAAAAACATTATCAGATACTGTAGAACAATTAAATAAAAATTTAGCTGCTACAAAATTTCCAACTCAAAATGCAAGAGAATTTGACGAATCTTTAAAAGAAATACAAGATTCTTTACCACATCAAATAGAATTATTTCAAAATTTAAAGAAACAAGCATTTGAAACATTCGTAATAGGACTGACAGGCGGTAGAGATTTTGCAGATTCTATGAAAAATATTAATGATTTTATGGAACAAGCTATTAGAGTTGCTGGTAATTTAGGTGCAGAATTAAATTTTATAGCAACATTACATATACCAATTTTAGATGTTTTAAATTTTCAGAATGAATTAATGAAAGCACAAGTAAAACAATTAAAAGACCAATCAGATTTACATGAAAGAATACAATCAGCATTAAAAGGAGAATCTAGTTTACAAGAAACTATCGCTATTTTAGCAGAAGCAAAAACTTCAAAATTAATTACAGACGAGAAATTAAGAGTGAGAGTAGTAGAACAATTACAAACAGAAGCGAATTTATTAGCAAAGAATGGTAAATTAGAAGGGCAAAAGAGAGAAGAAGCAGAAAAAACAGTTATCACTCTTCAAAAACAACAGAAAGAATTAGATAAACAAAGAGATAGATTAACAGATTTAGTTTTTCAGTATGAAAAAGCTGATATGTTTGAGAGAGAAAGAATTAGGAGACAATTAGAATTACAGGCTCAAACTCCTGAACAGATAGTTAATGCTTATCAGGGTAGTAATTATGATAAAAATATAATTATAGAAAATATTAGTAGTTTTACAAAAGAAGTTAGAGAAGCTCTTGCAGCTTCTATAGCAACTCAAAGAGGACTTACTCCTTATACAGAAACAATAGCTCCAATAGCACCAGCAATAGCACAACAGATTAATTATTCTGGTAGTATGATTTTTTATTCTATTAATCCAGACATCATAGATAAATTAGCAAAATTAACTCCAGAAGAAGTTATAGAATATATAACAACTCATCCTGAAGCTAAACAATTAATTGCAAATATAGCAGCTAATACAAATACGAAATAAAATTAAAGGAGAGAACAAATGTCTAGTTATACTGTAGTTGTTAATTTTACCGAAGGAGCAATAAACTACGACCTCCCTCATGTCTTCCAAGTAAGCGACCCCAATCCTGGAATGAAGGCTACAGTAATTGAGGGAAATAGAGCTTCTGGGTCTATAGTAATTCCTGGCGGTCAAAAAAGCATTGAAATAATTATTAGAGGAAGATTAATTGATAATGATGGTTATGCCGATTTAACTACTTTAATAGCAACAATGAAGTCATCTATTACAACCAATCAAGCAACATTAACATTAAAACATTGGACTGGTTCTGCTTGGGCAAATGATTGGGTTTATACAGTAAGAAGAATTGAAGAGATAGATTTTCCTGAAAGTTTAAGAACTTGGGACCAAGAATATTCGGTTAGATTTTTAGTTATAGCATACTAATAAGGAGGAAATAAATGGCTACCGCATTAAATGTAAGAGTAAATTATGTAGATGCAACCCATACGTATTCTGGACATACATCAGATTACATTACTATGGATTTAGTTAATGATTATTTTATATGGTCAAAAACTTTAGCAGACCTTATGACTCACGAACCTACATCTGATGAATTAAATGCTGCTGCTGAAATAATTGACCCAGCACTTGCAGTAACAGTTACAAAATGTTTATTAATGGATTATTCTCACGATGTTGGAGGTTCTTATTACACCCATTTAATTCAAGGAATGGGACTTAATAATCAATATGTTTATTGTTTTAGTTTTGATGGTGCAACAGCAACAGAACCTCAATTAGAGGCTTGGGATACTTCTGCACATACAACTCATGCCAAAAACGTATTAGGAGTAGCAACACCTGCTAATTCAATGATAAAAGGTGTATGTACGACTGCTGCATTACCTGGATTTCCCTGGGCAGGTACA
>Ga0315287_10001132_pt1 | contig 24274 bp, 21 predicted proteins | sample YL17G11_0_MG_FD_205037 | JGI IMG/M metagenome (GOLD analysis project Ga0315287, IMG submission 205037) | Sediment microbial communities from Yellowstone Lake, YNP, Wyoming, USA - YL17G11_0 | ecosystem: Environmental > Aquatic > Freshwater > Lake > Sediment | place: USA: Wyoming | collected... | reverse complement strand
CTTCGGTGTTTTCTTCCCTACCCAACGCGTCGATGTGCTTTTCGAGTATCACCCTCCCCTGTGTGAGCGTCCCCGTCTTGTCGGCGCACAGGACGTCCATGGCTCCGAAGTTCTGTATCGAATTCAGCCTTTTGACTATCACCTTCTTCTCCGACATCACGGTCGCGCCCTTGGCGAGGTTGACGTTGACTATCATCGGCAGCATCTCTGGCGCCAGGCCGACGACTATTGAGAGGGAGAATATGAAGGCCTCGAACCAGTTGCCTTTGGTGAGTCCGTTTATTAGGAAGACGACTGGCGCAAGGAGGAGTATCATCCTGATGACGAGGTATGTGTATCCCCTAAGACCCTTGTCGAAGCTTGTCAGGGTCTCGACGTGCAGGATGCTGTCCGCTACAGACCCGAAGTACGTGCCTTTCCCGGCGATCACCACCACGGCTGTGCCGGTCCCGCTTTCCACGTTGGTGCCCATGAAGCAGAGGTTCTCCAGCTCAAGGGGGTTCTCGGCGTCCCCTGTCGATTTCGAGGCGTGTTTTTCGACGGGTAGTGACTCGCCGGTTAGGGCGGATTGGTTGACGAAAAGGTCCTTCGATGACACAAGCCTTGAGTCCGCTGGCACAAGGTCGCCGGCTGATAGGAGGATGATGTCGCCTGGGACGACAAGATGCAGGGGTACGTCCTCCTTCCGCCCGCCTCGCATGACCGTGACATGCGTCCTCACCATCGCCGTCAGCTTTTCCGCGGCATGGTCCGCCTTCATCTCCTGGGAAATCCGCAATATCGCTGATAAGGCAACCATCATGGAGATTACAGCCACCGCCTTGTAGTCGCCGGTCAGGAATGATATCGCCGCCATGGCGATGAGGAGTAGCAGGAGGGGGTCGCGGAATACGTCTACGACCCTGGTGGGAAGGGTCTTCTTCTTCTCTTCGCCGATGCGGTTGAAACCGTATGTTTCCAGGCGTCTTTTCGCCTCCTTGTGGGACAGGCCGGCCGATGTGACGCCAAGGCCGGATAACACCTCATCTGGTTCCCGTTTGGAGGATTCGACCAGCGGGGATGTCTTTTTCCAGGAGCCCGGCGTCTTCATTAAAGCCTTAGTAGCCTTAGGATTGGGGACGCCCAAAACGTTCATCGTACCTAATTGTAGTCTAACGCTTAAATCCTAGGGATGATGCCTTGACGTTACAGCTGCCCTTCTTCGTTGGAGTTTTATGGCGATTAAATGCCGCGCCAGTCGCAGGTGAGCCGCAGGCAACCATATCCTTTAATATCTGGCAATGTCAATAGATGTCAGGTTACGATATCTTGAGGGTGATGGGATGGATGTTGGAAAAATCCTATACACGGAAAACGTTGGTGGATTAGACCTGTTGTTGAGGGCTTTTGTAGGCACATTGGCTTTGGTAGTCTTGGCCTGGGGGTTCTTCAGGGCTTGGCCGATAAAGCTGGTCCTGTCCTTGGTGGCGTTCCTCGGACTGTTCACCAGCATAACGCGGCACTGCATGCCTTATTCGCTGATAGGATTCAGCACGGCAAAGAAACAGTAGAGGGGGGCATCTACAGGTCAGGTTCAAAGTAAACGGGGGAGTAGTCGACTGTAGAGTCCGGTTGATTCTGGCTGAGGTTTCCCTTAACGGCCATCCCATCCGCAAGAACCTCGACGACTTGAAGAAACTGGCTGACGAGGGCTAATCCGGCGAGTTGCCTCAGAAGGCAGCCGATGTGAAGAGCAGCTTCATAGGGCATATTTGCAGGTGGGAATTAGCCGGTGGGGACATGCCTGCCAGGGTGCTCGTCCAGGAGGCGGTTTCGTTAAATACACTGTATGTGAGTTCACCCTGAGAGGCTATTTAATTTGCAGTCTCCCAAGGTTTTTATAGATATGGGTAATTGTCGCGTGAAGCCTGCGGAGAAGAGTGGTGTTCCTGAGGGTATCCCGGATTTGCTCGTTTCGGCGCCAGGTAAGTCAGGGGTAACACCGAGGCTCGCCTGGTTGGAGGGGGATAAGAGCGATGGAGCCTACGGTGAGTTCGTCGGCGAGGCCCGGAGGATAGCTCGTGAATGGACTGGCGGAGGCCGCGGCGCTGGGGGATACAACGCCCTGCTTGTCGGCCTTGACAGGCCTGTGACCGAGTTTGACGTGGCGGTGATGAACAGCTTGGAGATGGCGGAGGGAGGAGTGGATGAGAGCATTTGGGGGGCTTATAGGGAGGGCGAGGCTAAGTGGAGGGATTATCTTTCAGACGATGGCGCGATGGGGGATGTGGTAAGGAAGTTCCACGCCAGGTCGAAGGCTGAAATATCAGGGAGTGTGAATGCGGTCCTGAACACGCTTAATAACAACCCCCTCAGGGCTGGCATGGCCGGTCTCGTGGCTGACGCCCATTGGCAGGTGGTGATGGAGATCCACCCGTTCCACGACCGTAACGAGAGGACAGCGCAGAGGCTTGTCAGCGTATTCCTCGGGAGGGCCGGGTGGCCGCCATTCCGGCCGGAATACGGTTCTGACGAGTGGGAGGAGTATATCCGGTCTGAGACTGGTAAGGACCAGGCACTTTATGTGAACCTTAAGCCCGGCAGCCCGTATCCCGCATCATATGATGAAAGACACAGCCCATACAGGAAGGAATGCTTCGGGAGGTTCATGGAGGAGTATTTCAGGAGGAGGGGCTATCCGAAACCGGCGTGATGGCCGGCGTTTTTATCCTGCTTTCCCCGGAAATTGTATGTGGCAGTCGAGCGGGAGTCGTTGGCGCTGATTCTGGAGGGTGGCAGCTTATTATAGTCGTCCAACTTCCACCTAGATGCCGAATATCCTCAGTATCCGGGCTAGGATTCCTTCTTGGCCTTGGACCTTGGGGACGGCGGTTGTCGACGTCGTCTCCTTCGCGCAGACGCATTTGGCTATCGCCTGGTTTCCGAATGTGGCCTTAGCGTATGTGCATTTTGTGCCGTCAGGGCATTTTCCAGAGACGCATGTGGCTTCGTTGACGTTGGTTATCTCCTCGCAGTACGCCGGCTGGGTCGTTGTGGTGACCTCCTCTTCGGCGCATTTACAGTATCCGGTGTTCGCTCCGGTTGCTGAGGGAACGTAGCTGCATTTCAGGCCTTCTGGGCAGGCTCCTGGAATGCACTGTTGTTGGCCTGCGGTTGATATTGTCTCGCATTTTTCGCCTGAGGGGATGGTTGTCGTGGTCTCCTTTGGTAGGCATTTGCAGTTTCCGGTTGCACCGGCTGTTTGCACGTATTTGCAGTCATAGCCTTCCAGGCACCTGTCCTCGGCGCACGTCTTCTCCTCCGGGCTCTTCTCGGCTTCGCACCTAAGTTCAGGCGGTATGGTCGTGGGCGGAGTCTTCTCGCAGACGCACAGGGCCGGAACGTTCACTGCGGCCGTTGGCGGCGCCGGTTTGTAGACGCAGCGCGAGCCGTCCGGGCAGGCGCCAATCATGCAGGTTTTATCATCAGGGTTCTGTATGCGCTCGCACCTTGGCAGGGTCGTCGATGTGGTCGAGGCGCCTTCGCATGGGACGCACCGGCACCGGCCGGGTGGGTTGGCGGCCGCCGAGGCGAATGATGCCGGCTGGGAGGCTGATGCCGAATACCTGCATACGGTGTTGGGCGGGCACATGCCGGTAAGGCATTCTCGTTCCGACGGGTTGGTGAGCTTCTCGCACCAGGTGTACTGGAGGGTCGTTGTGGTCGTCTCCTTCGGCGCGCACCTACAGTATCCTGGAGCCCCGGCGATTTGGCCGTATTTGCATTCGTATTTATCAGGGCATATGCCTTCCATGCAGGTTTTCTCGTTGGCGTCCACGACCTTCTCGCACCTCACTTCAGAGGGGATTGTAGTCGTTGTCGATGGCTTCTCGCAGACGCATGCTGCGGGCACGAAGGCTACGGCCGTCTCGGAGGCCTTCCTGTAGACGCATCTGGTCCCATCAGGGCATAGGCCGCTCATGCAGGCCTTGTCGTTGGGGTTCTGTATCCGCTCGCACCTTGGGAGCGTGGTTGTCGTCGTCTCCGGGCCCTTGCACTTGCAGTAGCCGACCGCTCCGGGGACCGGCACGTAGGCGCATTCGGAGTTCACCGAGCATATGCCAGCCATGCACGTCTTCTCGTTGGCGTCCACGACCTTCTCGCACCTCACCTCTTGGGGGAGGGTGGTCGTTGTGGTCGTTCTCTCGCACAGGCATTGTGGAGGCACATATGCTGCTGCGGTCTGTGTGCCGCTTCGGTAAACGCAGTTCATGCCTTCGGGGCATGCTCCGGTAAGACATGTTTTTTCGTTTGCCTGCTCGTTCACGCCCTCGCACTTTATTGCGTTCGATGGGGGCAGGGTGGTTGTTGTTGCGGCGACGCGGAGTAACTGTGATGTGCCTATGTTCGTCAGCGCCGATGAAGCATTCCCAGATAGGATTAAAACCGATACCGCAAGACAAATGACGACGAGATAAAACCTGTTCATGACCATAGTTGACACCTCAGAATGAATTAGCGAATGGAGTATATAAAGAATAAGGTAGTCGTACCCCCGCTCAATGTTTTTTCATGAGATGATACGCCGTCAGGAATGCCGCGTAGTAGCCGGCGTATGCAAATGCTTCGAGGGGGGTGGGGGTGGCGGTGTATCCTGTGAGCGTCCGCAGCATGGAGCCGGCGGTGCCTTCGTCGTCCAGGACGCCCTTGGTGTTCCACAGGGCCTCCTCTTCCGGGAGCCACCCCGCCTCCTGGAACTCGTGGACGGCGTGCGCGAATATCCCTGCCGCGAACACTGCGAGCACTATGCTCGTGGCTGTGAAGAACTTCTTGAGGTCCACCCGCACGGCGGTCTTGAAAATAAGGAAAGCCAACGCCACCGCCGCCGAGAACCCCAGCATTATGCCAAGGAGGGAGTTGGCGGAGCTTTGGGCGACTGATGCGGATATGAATATGACGGTTTCGACCCCCTCGCGGAAGACCGACAGGAACGTGAAAAGTGCAAGGCCGAATACCTTGCCGCCGCTAATCCTCTCGCTTACTCCCGCCTCTATCTGGGTTTTCACGCTGCCCTGGTTCATCATCCAGATTATCATCCAGCCCATCAGGACGGCGGCCGTGAGCATTAGAGACCCCTCGAAGAGGTTCTCCGCCGGACCCTTGAATTCGCCCATCACGGATTGGATGAGCGCGGCCGCGGTTACGCTGGCTAGGATTCCGGCGGCGACGCCGATGTAGACGTGCCTGTTGTAGGCTGTGTTCCTTGTCTTCTCGAGGTATGCGAGTATGATTCCCACCACCAGAGCGGCCTCAAGGGACTCCCTGAAGGTGATTAGGAGTTCCGCTATCATTCACGCATCACCGTGGATTGGAGGAGCCGCCGGGCCTGGGATGCTAAAAGTTGGGGGACGGTGACTGTTGGCTTGGTTTCCATGGCTGATATTTTGAACCATGCAATATAAGGGGGTTTTGGTTCGCGGAGTCCTCTGTGACTGCACGTCTAGGGTTTTTTGCGTTTCTTGTAGAGGATTGCCGCCACGATTACGGATATTGCCAGCCCCGCAGCTATGACGGGGACTGTGAGCATCCCGAATCCCGTGAGGAAGCAGCACATGTCGGACGCCTTGGAGCCCTGCCTGTCGTAGCATACGCCTTCGAGCCCTATTTTTCCGGCTGGGCATTCCACCGGCTTGACGCATCCAGTCGAACCCTTGTTCCATGCGTAGCCTTCGTCGCATACGTATTGGCCGCCGACCCTGCGTGCGTTCTTTGGCGGCGTCTTGTCAACGCATCCTATCTTGTCTGAGTTCTTGTCTGGGGGGTTGCATGTCTGCGAGTCCATGCATGAGCATTCCAGGTTCCGTTTGCAGTTTTCGCCCTTTGAGGGCTCGCATAGCCCGGACACTAGCGGCAGCCCCCGGCTTAGGGGGGCGTAATCCAGCTTCTCCATGTACTGGAATTCGTCCAGCTTCCCGTCGATGAACGCTTTCGAGTCCGCCCCGTTGCCTGTGACGTCCATGATTTGCCCGTCCTCAAAGACCAGCCGGAGCGTGATTTCCCGGGTCTGGTCTTCTGTCGCGTGGGCCATGAACTCGTACGCCAGCCGCTTCATCCCGGCCTTGTTCGGGAAGTTCACCGTAAAGGGTTCGGCGACGGCGGATGCCACGAGTGATGCAAACACCATGACGCAGAGGATACGCCCCATCATGGCGTCCCTCCGCCGGAGCTCTGCCCGGCCGATGCTTTAGTGTATGTGTTGAGCGTTTGGACAGTGTTCACCTTACCGGCGCCACCCCACGACGTGCCTCCAGGGTTCAGGAGCGCGTTTGACAGGGTTTGGTCGTTCATCCCGTAGCATACGTTCATGTACGCGTAGTCTAGTTTGAATGAGCCGTCCTTGAACTTTTCATCTGCCTTTTTCCTGGCCTCGTCAACGCTCAGCCCCATCTTCATGTAGTATTTGACTGCCGAGTTGACGCCGCTCTCGAGCATCCCCGTTGCCGTTTGGCCTTCGATGGTGGGCGGGACAGTCAGCGTTGTCTCACCCGGTTGGGGGTCGTTGCCGTGACCAAAGTACGCCATCGCCTTCGTTGACGGGTTCTTCACCAGCTCGTCCGTGACGTCGCTTATGTCGTCAACGACCTTGTAGTAGACCCTGTATCCCTGGTCCGCGTAGAATTCCCTTATGTGCTGGAGCTTGTTTGCGGCCCACATCTTCTGGTAGGGGGTTACGTCCTTCGATATGAAGATGACCGCCTTCTTCTCCTCTTCCTGGCAGCTTTTCAGGTCTTCCGAGAACACGTAGCCGCCTTCGCAGTCGCACAGGCAGGCCGACGCCGTCTTCTCCCTGAGGTAGGAGTGTTCCCCGTATTTTTGCTTGCAGTATTCCCCGCAGTCCCGGCAGCCCTTTTCGTCGGTGATGTCGGGGTAGAGCGTCAGCGGGGCGTCGCATACGCTTTTTTTGTCGCAGGCGCATGCATTGCAGTCGTTGCAGTTCTCTCCGAGGGGCGGCTCGCAATCGTTGTTGTCGTTGCACTTGAATGGCAGGCATGCGTTCTTATTCTTGTCTAGGACGTAGCCTTCGTCGCATACGCAGTCGCCCTCCACGCATGAGGAGTCCCTCACGCAGTACGCCTTGCATTTCCCGCAGTTGAGGATGTCCCTTGAGGTGGCGGTCTCGCATCCGTCGTCCCTTTTGCCGTCGCAGTCGCTGTATCCGTCGTCGCAGACGCACATGAACCCCTCCTGGTGCGTGTTATCGGGGCAGACGAGAGACTCGCAGTCCGTGCGTTCCTGGTTCCACTCGTAGCCGTCCCTGCACTTGCACGCCCCGGAGGCCTTGTCGTAGACCGAATATTCTACGTCAAGGCAGGGGTTGAAGCAGCCGTAGGACGTCGCGCCCGCGTTTCCTGGCAGGCATTGGAGGTCGTAGCAGTCGCAGTCGAGCGGGCATTTGGAGCATGACTCGCCCTTTGAGGTGTCGCAGAAATTGTCCGGCTTCGGGCAGTTGGGCTGCGTCTTCGGCTGATTCGACCCGATCGTGGATGACGTCGTGGGCGCAGCGGTGGGGGTAGCGCCTCCTTTGCACGCGCTCAGGCAGGATGACCATGCCCCCAGGCCGTCCCCTGTTTTCATCTTGTTCGAGCAATAGGATTCGCAGGGTGACATCTTGGAGTATGTGGCCTTGGGGGGTGTGGCGTCATTTGTCCAGTCGCCTTCAGCCCAAGCAATTGGTGATATGAGGATTAGCGCCAATGCAAGAGGCCACAGCCTAACCTGAACCATGGCTTAAATTAGTATTGGCTGAATAAAGCTTCAACGCCCTCCTGAAGGCGTCGATTGCATGCTGTGTCGCGTCAACCCTGACCATTCCGTTGCTAGAATCGGCCTTCAACGCCCCATACGTACGGGTGTCGTTTTCATCGGTGTACTGTAGGTAGGTCAGATAGGTGAGTCCGCGCCTTATTCCCAGGCCATAGGCCCGCTCCCTTGCGCTGTCGTTGCATGCCAGGGCTAGGTCATAAGCGTAGGTCAGCCCGTCGACGTATAATGCCACAACAGCCGAATGCGGCTGACCGTATTCCAGGTCGTATATGTCTACGAATCGGCCTGACGGTTCCTGCGACCGGATGAGCCTGTCGTTGAGCTTGAAGGCGGCTTCGGCGTATCTTTGGTTTCCTGTGATGTTGTGCAGCCGGTATAATGTCATCGTATGCCATGGCACATAGAACGGGCAGTAGTTCTCATCCATCCGGTCCGCGTATTCACCCACGTAGTAGTCTTGCGACTTTATCGCAGCCTGAAGTATCAGCTCATCATGGGTTTTTTCGTAGTAGTCGATTAGTCCAAGGAGCGCCTCCCCGCTGTAGAAGGACAGGACATAGCTGCCGTCGTAGGGGTACGCCGGTTCGACATAGTAAGGCTTGAAGGAGCCGTTAGGGTTCTGGAGATGGAGTAATCCGTTAGAAAGCGCCTTTGCCTCGACACGGTATTCGTCATAGTATGGACTAGATACTATGGCCCTCAGGGCCATCGCATTGGCTCCAAGCCTTGAATCGTTGTCAAAGAGTATGTACCCCCTGTCGCCGTCACTCCGGTACCAGTGGGTGAAGACATAATCCAGGTTCCTCTTGTGCAGACCACGCAGACGTTCGTCCACCGATGAACGCTCTGCCAGGGTCCTCGACGCCATCAGCTGGCGTATCATGTTGTTATCTTTCGAATAGCCTCCCGTCGGCGGGTGGTACTCGTAGTTGAAGTAGCCTTCCGGGTTGAGGTCGCGGACGAGCCATGCATCCATGAGGACGAGCGTGCGGTTGATTTCCCGTCTTTCGCCTTGCGGAGACGGCGCATTGTCGGGCTCCGGCCCCGTAGGACTTGGTTTGCTTGGGGCGTTGTAGTAGATTATTGAGAATGCCGCGAACAGGAGGAATGCCAGGGCGATGTGTTTTCTGTCGGCCATCCTAGACTACGTCGGCTGACCAGCCGTCATATGCTATGAATCAGGGGCATAGAAGATAAATCGCAATGCTGTACGGCGAGTGGTTGCGCATATGGCCCCCAAGCTTAGGAGGCAATTACCCTGCGGGCCATGACGTGCGCCCGGATGCTCTTGCTAAGTAGCACAGTCAGGAAGATGAGGGTGTTGGTGAGCACTATCGTTCCGGAGGCCGCCCAGTCGTGTTCATAGGACAGGTAGAGGCCGGCTGTGACGGATAAGGCCGCCAATGCGGCTGACAGGACGAGGGTTTTTTTGAAGCTTTGGCCGAGCTGGAGCGCGGTGGCGGCCGGCAGTATTATCATGGATGAGGCGAGCATGAGGCCGACCACGTTCATCGAGCTCACTATAGTCACGGCGGTGAGCGTGATGAGGAGGGTGTTCAGCATGTCCACTCTGACCCCGGCCGTCCTCGCGGACTCCTCGTCGAAGGTGAGCGACAGCAGGTCGTGGTAGAAGAGGAGTATGGTGAGTATCACGGCTGCCGCAAGCAGCACGGAGGACGCCACCTCCGCGGCCTTGATTGCCAGGATGCTTCCGAACAGGTAGCTGAGAACGTCAACGTTGAAGCCGTGCGCGATGCTTACTATGAACACCCCTATCCCGAGGCTGGCGTGGCTTATTATTCCGATGGCCGTGTCTCCGTGTAACCTCGCCTTCTCCTTGAGGTTGAGTATCCCGAGGGAGCCGATTACCGCGAAGATCAGGGCTCCGTAGAACGGCATGATGTTGAAGAGGAGGCCGCACGCGACTCCGCCGAAGCTTATGTGCGCGAGGCCGTCGCCTATCAGGGAGTATCTTCTTAGTATTAGGAAGACGCCGAGGAGCGAGCATGCCACAGCTATCACTATGCCGGTGACGAAAGCCTTCTGCATGAAGCCGTATGCGAGTATCTCAAAAGCCATGTCATCCCCTATGCAGGCATAGGTTGTGTTCCTGCTCGGTCTTGTGCTGGTGTTTGGCGTCCCACGCGCAGAAGTCCGGGTGTGTCCCGTAGAATTCGAGCCGCTGGTTCAGGCTAGCCACCTTGTTGACGTATCTCGTTATCCTGCCTATGTCGTGGGAGACAAGGACTATGGTTATGCCTTCCCTGTTCAGCTGGTCGAGCAGGTCGTAGAACCGGCCCTGGGTGGCCTGGTCGACGCCGGTCGTGGGCTCGTCCAGGAACATTACCTCGGGCTCGGAGGCGAGGGCGCGGGCTATGTAGACGCGCTGCTGCTGGCCTCCGGAGAGCTCCCCTATCCTCCGGCCGCCGTAGCCTTCCATTTCCACGGTCCTGAGGGCCTCGCCTATTTTTTCGCGGTCCCTCCTGTCTAGCATCTTCGGGAAGGTTTTGCCCGATAGGAGGCCCATGCTGGCGACCTCCCTGACCGTCGCCGGGAACGTGGGGTCGATGTTCGTGGCCTTCTGTGGCACGTATGCGATCCGATGCCATTCCCGGAAGCCCCGCACACCGTTGCCGAAGAGGGTGATTTCTCCCGCTTGGAGGGGGAGTAGGCCGAGCATGAGCTTGATGAGCGTGGTCTTCCCGGAGCCGTTGGGGCCGATTATCCCTATGAAGTCGCCCGGGTGTATGGAGAAGGATATGTCGGTGAGGACTTTAGTCCCTCCGAAGCTGAATTCCACGTGTCTGATGTCGATTTGCGCTTCAGTTTTCATGCGCACACCAGCCCTATCCTCAGGTTGACGAGGTTTACGCGCATTATGGATATGAAGTCTTCCCCGGTATTAAGCTGGCTGGGGGCGATGTTGTGTCCCGGGTCTAGGATAAGGGTCTTCGCATCCACTTCGGCTGCCAGTGCCTCCCCGGCCTTGGGGCTCACCAGCCGTTCCACGTAAACGTATCCGAGGCGGTGCTCCCTTGCTATGTCAGCCAACGCTCTTATCCTCCTTGGGGATGGCTCGCTGTCAGGCGATGTCCCGTATGCCGCCAGTTCCGTGAGATTGTATCGCCTGTCGAGGTATCCGAACGCCCTGTGTCCGCCGGTTATGTACTCGCGGTTTTCGCAGCTCCTCAGGTCTTCCGCATATGAGGCGTCGAGGTTTTCGAGTTTGCTCTTGTAGGCGTCGGCGTTCGCGATGTAATAGTCCCTGTTGGGGGGGTCTGCGCCGGACATCGCATCGGCGATGGCATCGACTATCATCTGGTCGTTCTGGAAGTCCAGCCATATGTGCGGGTCGCTGCCGCCCGGTGCCTGCGCCTGCGGACCGTCTCCGGAGGCTGGCAGGAGGTTCGCATGCAGGCTTGAATCGACGACCCTGAGCCGCTCGTTACCCGCCTCCGCTATCATGTCCCGGGCCCACTTTTCCAACCCGGCGCCGTTGATGACGAGTACGTCCGACTCCGATACCCGGACTATGTCGCTCGGTTTAGGCTCGTACGTGTGCGCTTCGACGCCGGGGGGAATCATCTGGGTGACGTCCGCCCTGTCCTTGCCCACTTCCCTCGCGAACTCGTACAGCGGGTATATTGTGGCCACGACACGTATTTTTCCGGCGGACGGGGCCTCCCGGGGTTCGGCGCCCATGCACCCGGATAGCGCCAGGAGCAGGATGAGGGGTACGGCGCCGAAGCGCCGTTTATTAATGTTCATGAAAATTATAATAATTGTATCCGCTTAAAAACAGGTTAATAATTTCAGCCAGTTTTACGCGGAAAATTATTAAACATGGCCGTCATCAGCGTCTCCCTGAAGGAGGAGACGATAAGGGAACTGGACGAACTGGCCGGAGAAGGAGGATACAAAAGCCGCTCCGACGCCGTGAAGTCCGCGGTGCACATGCTCTTCCGGGAAACCGGCAGGGAGGGCATGAAGGCTGGCAGGGTGTCCGGGGTACTGGTACTCATACACGACGAAAAGCACGAGGCCTCCTTCTCGGACGCCAGGCACGAGTTCGAAGACCTCATCAAGACGCTAGTCCACAACCAGCTCGGCCGGGGGAAATGCCTGGAACTCTTCGTGCTAGAAGGCGACTCGGGGAGGGTGGAGGCGCTACTGAAGGCGTGTAGGAGAAGCGGCAGGGCGGAATACCTGAAGTTGGTCGCGACCTGACGCCGCGACTATTCCCCGAACCTCATCTTCACCAGGCCCCACACCATCTTGAGCCCGTCCCTGATTAGCTTCACCTTCGAGCCGGGCTTGTCCTCCCAGGATATCCCTACCTCCTCCACCCTGTAGCCTTCGTCCCTGACTATCCTCAGCATCTTCACGTCGAATATCCAGCCGTCCACATCCAGCTTCTCCTGGATTCTCCCGGCGAGGCCGCTTTCGAATGCCTTGCAGCCGCATTGAGTGTCCTCGACGTCGACTTGCCCGATGTATTTCACCGCCTGGCGGAAGAGCCATGACGCGTAGCCCCTCACGAACCCCCGCTTCACAGTCATCTCAGGCGTCCTGTTCAGCCTTGAACCAGTCGCCGCACCCTTCTCCTCGGCCCGCTCGAAGACGCGCCTCACGTCCCTCGCAGTCGCCGAGTTGTCGGCGTCCACGAACCCCACCACCCGGCCGGACGAGTTCCTGAACCCTGTTTTAACTGCGGCCCCCTTGCCCTGGTTCACGACGTGCTTGATGACCCTGACGCCTAGGGACTCGGCCACCGACGAGGTGTTGTCAGACGAACCATCGTCCACCACGATAATCTCGGCCTCCCCGCCGAACTCCCGCTTCAACGCCTCCAAGGTCGGGGTAATCCGCTCCCCCTCATTATAGGCTGGCAAAACTATGGTGAACCTCGGCCGCTCCCTCGGGCCGTCCGACACCGCCACGGCACTATCCCCGGCCCTAACAGCCTGCCTTAAGCCTAATTTACCCTCAAGGTCTCCGAGTTCGGTATGGGTTAATTCGTTGCCGGTTACGTGCTTTTGTGGCATGTGTTTAAGTACAGAGTAGGATGCGATTATTAATCCGGGACCCAGTACACCCCCTAAGACCAAAACATATGACGCCCAGAGGCTATGGGGGCGCGCAAATCAAGTAAGGAACGGGATATCGGAGAGATGATGCGACAATGCTAAAGGTTTGCCTGCCGCTTAAACTCGGCTATCCGCTCCCCGCCTTCGATTAGTACTTGGAGGCCGGGTCTTGTCGCCATGTAGTCTTCGCCGTCGTCCATGGTCGCCCCGGAGGTTGTCTTCAATCGTTTGCCTATGTCTTGGCCGTGAGCCGCGAGGACGCGCCTTTGCTCCTCTACCATATCCCCACCCAGGACGAGCGCCCCGCCATCGGAGTATTGTATCGTGAGCTCATTGTCTGAGGACCATACTAATTTGCTGACTTCCCGCACGGACTCGGAGCCCGCACCCTCATGCTTTGGGGCATCGTTTGCTGGTTTTTCCGCAGACTGTCCTGGCGAAGCGCTTTCTTTATCGTCCGGGACCTTCTGTTTGCCGACTTCGGGGACCGCGGCCTGACCGCCCTCTGCCGGCTTGTATTGGCCTCCCTCTTCGGGAGCAGCCGCGGGCGGATTGCCCTCCGACCGTTCTTCGATTACCGGCGGCACCCCTTGAGCCCCCGGTTCGCCTATTACGGGCGGAACTCCCTGAGAGGACCCGGTTATCACCGGAGGTGCACCCTGACCGTTCTCGCGGGCCGCTTCCGCTAACACCGGTGGGACACCCTGGCCCACCTCTGGCTGTATCTGCCTTTCCTCAGCGGGGGCTCCTATTTCCTGGGGTTCTTTTTTCCCGCGCAGCCTCCCAAGGAGCGAGAGTGTGTAGGCGGCGGCCTTCCGCAATACCGTCCCGTCGTCTTCCTCAAGGGACCGCGCCCTGTTTTCAGCAAGCAGCTTCAGGTCCAGTTCCCTTGAGAGCTCCGCCTGTTCCGGTCCGCCCGGCTGCGCCTTAATCTCGGCTATGCGCTCGTCGGCCAATTGGGCGACGTTATCGCATATCGTCTTGTTTTTGCACCGGACTTCTCCGAGCTGCGGGTCGTTCTCGTAGTTGAAGGCCTGCGTTATTATCGAGTCCCTGGCCGCGGCCTTGTCACCTGAGACGTATTGTGCGACGCCGAGGTTGTTCTGGTAGCTTCTCTGGTCTTCCACGAGTTTTCCTAGCTCTCTTTTGGCGAGGGCGTCGTTCCCGTCCCGGTCTATGATAGCGCGTATCTTGCCCATCCTGTCGGTGTTCGCCTCCACTGCCCTGGCGAAGCTCGCATTGGCGCCGCTCACGTCGCCGAGCGCATGCTGCGACACCCCCATCCCGTTGTATGCCTCCTGGACGTTGCCTGCGTCCGGCTTGTCGGCAACGGATTTGCCGTACCATTCCACTGCGTCCCTGTGCGCGTTCACTGAGGATTCTGCGGCGCCCTTGCCCTGCATCTCCTGCGCCGACTCCCGATAGAGGTCGCCGACGCGGAGGGCGAGGGTCGCCTTAAGCCTCTTGTCCCCTTCGGCGATTACAGTCCCACCTTCGTCCCTGAGGTCTGCGGATTTATAGGCATCTATGAGTAGCGCGGCCGCTGCGTCCTTTTTCCCCTTGTTGAGCTGTTCGGTGGACTTGTCTATGAGGGCCTGCATCTGCTCCTGGTTTTTCCTTATAGTCTTGGAATCGTAGCCTAGGACCTGGAATTCGCCTTCTTGGGCGATGAATGGTTTGTCTTCCGTCCAGCCTGTTTTAGCCTTGACTTGAGCCATATCCTAAGATATATTGAACATTGTTTGAATATATACCGCCCCGCCTAGCCCTTTCATTTGTTTATGTGGACTATCTTAGCGGGCGGGAACCCGTTGAAATACGTCGAGGAGGCTATCGTATAGGCGCCCATGTTCTCGGAGTAGACGAGGTCGCCGATTTCAAGCTCCGGCAGCTCCGCGCTCAATGTCACAGTGTCGAAGGCGTCGCAGGTGGGGCCGAAGACCGCAGACACCTGCTTCTCCCCCCCCTTGAACGCGTGGACCGGGTAGTTGCAGTGGTCGAAGACCTGCCCCGAATATGTGTGGTAGACGCCGTCGTTGATGTAATAGCACGGCTTCCCGTCCCGGTACGCCTTGCCGACCACCTTGGCCACGAGGGTGCATGAATTCGCAACCATGAACCGCCCCGGCTCCGCTATAATCTCCGTGTCCGGGGTGAACAGCCGCTTGAATTCGGCATTCAGCTTCCTCGCGAGCGTCCTGAAGGCCTTCACCTTCGGGTTGTATTTCACCGGGAATCCGCCGCCGATGTCCAGTATCTTTATCCTCTGGCCCGCCCTGGACTGTGCCTCCCGTATTATGTTGGCTGAAAGCTGCAGAGCCTGCACGTAGTTCTCGAAGTTCGTGCACTGGCTGCCGACGTGGAAGCTGAGGCCTTCGACTACGAGGCCCATGTTGAACGCCTCAAGTATGAGGTCCACGGCTTCGCCCGGGTCCGCGCCGAATTTAGAGGAAAGCTCCACCATGCTGCCGGTGTTCGGGACGCGTATCCTCAGGACGACGCCGGCGTTGGGTGCGTGCTGCCTTATCTTTTTCAGCTCCTCGGTGTTGTCGAACGTGACTAGAGGCTTGTACTTGTCGAGCGCCTGGAGGGTCTCTATGGGCTTTATCGTGTTGGCGTAGATTATCTTGTCCCATATCCAGTCCTGCCTCTCCTTGTCCGGCATGCCCTTTATGTTCTCGTAGACTATCATGAACTCCGGCATGGAGGCGACGTCAAAGCTCGCGCCCAACGCGAAGAGCGTCCCCACAATCTCCGGTTCGGAGTTCGCCTTCACCGCGAAATACGCCTGGACGCTGGGCAGATGCTCCTTGAATTCCCGGTAGTTCTGCCGTATCAAATCATGGTCGATTACGAAGAGCGGCGTCCCATGCTCCCTCGCGAGAGCCTGCATAAGCTCCTTCTTAGCGCCGTCGATGTGCGGCACCCCGTTCTCATGACCCCCATCCCTCCCGGATTTACTTGCTTCTTCCATTTTCCTTATTGAACGAACACGAAGTTCTTGAACTGCCAGACGTCGTCCATGTCGCATCTGTTGGCCGGATTCTCCTTGAAGTACACGGTCCTGTCCTTCAGGGGAGTCCAGTCGGACGGCCCGGAGTATAATTCCCCGAGGTACGGTTTCGCTATCTTGAGGACGTAGTCGTGCGGGAGGTCGTCCGGCAGGCAGAAGCCCTTCCGCGGATTCTCTATCATCCACATGACGGCGGTTACAACGCCCATCGCCACCTGTATGGTCGTCGCATTCTGCCCCGGCAGCAACTTCCTGGCCTCCTCGATGGACAGTATGCTGCCGCACCACCAGGAGTTGTACGGGTGGCCCATCAGGAGCGCGCCGAGGTTGTCCGAGCCGGACGTGATGTCCTTGTCGTCCATTATCCTCAACTTAGACTGCAGTTCGTAGTTCCTGCACCTGAGCTCATGGCACGAGACTATCGTCGCGTCGCATGGCATGTATGCGTAATGCACCGTCGGCCTGTACACCGCCTTCCCGCCCTTCCAGACGGTCCAGCGGTCGGACAGCCCGAATGCCTCCCCGTGGCGGATGACCATGCCCACAATCTCATGGTGAGGCACCCAGGACCGCACCCACGTATTCATCCCCATCTGCGCGAGCATTATCTGGTTCATCGGCCCCTCCGGCGGCACATGGGCGAGCTTCGGCAGCTCCTTCTCGTGGGTCCCCCACCCCATCTCTGCGGGGGCGGTGCCCTCCTCCCTCAAGCCCTCTATGCTCCAGGTGCCGACGAACTCGCCGACCTCCTTGGGCTTGTCCGAAATCTGGGTGTCGCGTTCAGAGCAGTGTATGACCTTCACCTCCACCTCCATCGCGAGTTCCGGGAATTTCCTCTCGTCCACTAGCTTCCTCAGACGTTCTGGGTTCTTCGCCAGCTTGTCGGCAAGCATCCTCTCGGCGATGTCTATTAGCCCTTTCTTCGCGAAATGCGATATGAGGCCCGGGTTCGCCCCGTGGTCGACGACGAACGTCGTCGCGTCCTTCCAGCCTTTCGTGAGCTCCCGCAGCGCCATCTGCCTCTTGTAGAGCGACTTCTCGTATGGCGAGGTCGTGAACCTCTCCCCGTAGGAGTCCCACACCTCAACGGATGTGTTGATATAGAGCACCTCGTGGTCGTGGCACCACTTGACTATCTCGCAGCAGTCTATGTTCCAGGCAAGGTCGATGAGGAGACCGCCCGGCGACAGGTATTCGGAGAGAGTCACGCTCAGGTTCTCGGGCGTGATTTTCCGCTGGTGGAACATCAATCCCTTCGCCGTCCACGGCTTAAGCGCCTTCGACTTGTCCTCGAAGTCTATGACGGTTATGTTCTCATGCGACATCTTCACGTGCTTCAGGAGTATCGGCAGCGTGCACTTGGACACGGCGCCGTACCCGACAATCAACACCTTACCCTTGAACTCCATTTTTCAATAGTCCTCCAGAATCGCTGGTTGGTGAAATGTATAGCGAATACAGTTAATAATCTTTGGTTTGGAGGAGCCGCAGAGAGAAATACGTCCTGACGACGAGTATGCGGTCATGCGTCAGCATGAGCCTGCGGACTGGGCAGTCTCGTTCCCGCAGCGGTCCCAGAACAGGAGTCGCCCGTTGCAGTCGTACCAGCCCTCGGACCTTGAGCCCACGTACTCGCAGCCCCTCATGCACGCCCCCTTGGCGCAGCTGCCGTTGTAGTAGGCCCATTCCTCGCACACGCTCCCGTCAGGGAAGAGACATAGCGCCAGAGCGTCCGGGCCGCCGACCAGCTTATCCTGGCCGCCGTCGGCGACGCACTTGAGATAGGCGGGGTCTTCAGGATTCAGGGTGGCCTGCGGGGGCAGACTAGCCTCCGTCGCTGCGTAAGTCTCAGAAGCCTGGGGATTTGACGTCGACGTCGTTTGCCCGGGTCCGCTAGATGCAGCCTGGACGTTTGCGACGGCAGAGCCTTGATTCGCAAGAGACTGCCCGCCCTGGCCTAAGCAGCCGGATAGCAGGATTATACCCAACATCATGACATTTAATGCGCGGAACATAGATACAAAAATAGGCAGTGGAGTATATTAATATAGGCTGCAATAACCTCAAGCAAAGTGAAAGGGATTATTGTTCTTGCGGCTGTGCTCACACTCGCGTCGGCTGCATCTGCATTCACCCTCATAGAACAGCAAATCTCATGCTCGTCAATCACGCGGCCGAACGGCCAAGCCTCCTGCGACCCCGGATACTGCCGTGATGGCGAGTGCGTATACAAGGTGCCGCTGTCGTTCGCCGGCGGCGGATACTGCCAGTGCCAGACCACGACGACTACGACGTTGCAGGCATGCCACCTGGACAAGAGGACTGGAGCGTGCGCAGGCTACTGCAGGAGCGGACTGTGCACCTACGTGCCGTCCCTTGCGGCCGCCGGCGCCGGCTCGTGCTCATGCCAGACGACGACCACGACCACAGAGCCGTCATGCTACTACAGTGAGGACCGGGGCGCCTGCGTCGGCCAGTGTTCGCGCGGCCTCTCCTGCGTCGAGGTCGGGGCGTACAAGTGCTCCTGCGGCCAAGAGACCACGACGACCACTACGCTGAAGAAGCTGGTCGTAGTCCCGGTCACGCTGCTTGTGGACTCAGACGGCGACGGCACTCCAGACTCCAAGGACGACTGCCCGAAGACTCCCAACAAAGACCAGAAGGACTCCGACGGGTATTGTCCGTCGGCTGCTATAGCATGCTTCGCAAAGCCTGATGGCATAGGGGACGCGTGCGACAACTGCCCGGGGGTATACAACCCAGACCAGAACGACACCGACTGGAGCTGTCTCGGAGCAAACAGCAAGAAGGGAGGGGCTGATGCGCAGGCCACGTGCACGAGGGTCTACGACGGCGTCGGGGACGCGTGCGACAACTGCCCGAAAAAATACAACCCAGGCCAAGCCGACACCGATAAGGATGGCATAGGCGACGCCTGCGACAACTGCCCGGACGACTACAACCCGGACCAAAAGGACTCGGACATAAAGGTGGCCAAGCTATCGATGAAGGACAACGCCGCCGTGGAGGTCGCATCCCTCTCAATCGAAGATAAGAAGCTGGTGACCCAGGGCCAGGCCAGCCTGTTTGTGAAGGACAGCCCGCCGAAGCCGTCGGTGACTGTAGTCTTGTCGACGGCGTCCGTGATGATTCTCCCGGACCCAGACGGAATCGGCGACGCGTGCGACAACTGCCCGTACGCCGCCAACAAGGACCAGAACGACTCCGACCTGGACGGCATAGGCGACGCGTGCGACAACCTGCCGAGGTGCAAAAACCCGAAGCAGACGATGACGGACGCGGACGGCGATAAAATCCCGGACGAATGCGACCCATGCCCGAGCGACCCGACAGACCGGTGCTCATGCTCCGGGACGCCGAAGCTGCCGTCCGCCTTCGACTGGAGGAACGTCAACGGAAAGGATTACATGACTAGTGTGAAGGCGCAGGCGCCCTGCGGCTCATGCTGGGCGATGTCGATAGTCGGCTCCATGGAGGCAAACTACAACATAGAGCACAACACGCAAGCCAACCTCGACCTTTCCGAACAGTACCTGGTCTCGGACTGCTTCACGGGCGGAAACTGCGGCGGCTGCTGGCCCCACAACGCGCTCCCATACGTCAAAAGCAACGGGATATCAGACGAGGCCTGCTACCCGTATCTTGGAGTCAACTCCGCATGCAACAGGTGCGCGAACTGGAACACGAAATTATGGTCGCTTGACAGCTGGGTGAAGTACAACGACAAGAGCGTCAACGACGTGAAGTCCCTCATCTACTGCAAGGGGCCCGTCGGGGCGTGCAACAGCGACCACTGCGTCATATTCATGGGGTGGAACGACGCCTCAGGCACCTGGACGATAAAAAACAGCTGGGGGACCGGCTGGGGCACGAACGGATATGCGAATCCGCCGTACACAGGCGACCCCTGGTGGAGCATCATGAAGAACTACGTGTTCACCGTCAAGGGCACGAAGAAGATATAAGATGGACAAAGGATACGTCAACCGGCTCGTGAAACCCGCGGCAGCCCTGCTCTTCATCGCATTCTTGGGCGTCTTCGCGTCTGCGATGAAGGACCCGTCGCAGGTATACTGTGAAAGCCTGGGCTACCGGTTCATAACCGAGGAGGCGGGCGACGAATACACCGGATTCTGCGTCATAGGCGACCAGAAGATAGACTCCTGGAAGTTCATAAGGGGGGAGGCGTCGGTTGAAGCCGGAGCATGCGCCAAGAAAGGCCAAATGCTCAAGGTAATCAAGGACCCGGTAAAATGCTGGTACACAGGCACGGGAGAGTGCGCAGCATGCGTGCAGGCCGACGGCACCGAGGTCGAGGTCACGAAGCTCCTGAACCTCAACTTCCTCGAGAGCAGCTGCGGCGACGGGATATGCGGGATGCCTGAAAACCATGTCACCTGCCCTGGGGACTGCAAATCCGCCGGCGCAGACAACCTCTGCGACGGAGTCGCGGATGGCATGTGCGACCCGGACTGCGAGTCGGGCGGCGACGCGGACTGCGCGGGCGCCCCTAAGACGACGCTGCCCACCAGGAAGCCTGTTAACGAGCCGCAGGGCGGCGGAAACTGCATCCCTCTCCTCCTTGCACCCATGGCGTTCGCGGCGACTCTCGCGACAAGGCAGTTTATAGCGTAGGTCCGCCCATCTTTTCAGTCGAATTTCGGCTTATCGAGGTCTCCTACCTGGCTGTATCCGCGGCTCTCCCAGTAGCCGCGGAAATCGGGGTCGTCGGTGAGTTCTATCTTCGTCACCCATTTTATCCACTTGTACCCCCACTTGTCCTCGGCGACGAGCTGGAACGGGAAGCCCCGCTCGGGCGGGAGGACGACGCTGTTCATCCTGTAGGCCAGGAGGATGCTCCGGTTCCGTATATATTCGAGGGGGAGGCTGGTGGAGTATCCGTCGTATGCGTAGAAAACAACCGTGTTTGCGTTAGGCTTCGCCCCGGCTTCATCGATCAGGTCGCTGACGAGCACGCCCTCCCACAGGAGCTTCACGCTCCACCCCTCCACGCAGTCGAGCTGTACGACCTTTGAGTACGCGTCATGGCCGACGACGTCGCTGTAGCTCATGCTCCTCGGATTCTCCACGAGGCCCGCGACTTCAAGGCGGTATGTGCTGGCGTTGACGTACTGCGGCCCCTTGATGGAGTTCTCCCTGAAGTCGTTGACCGAGGACATCTGCTCGCCCTTGTACTCCCTCACCTCGATCCCGGAGAGCTGAATGGGCTGCTCGCTGACGCAGCCTGCGAGGAGGCAGAGGACGGCGACGGCGGAGATTAGACGGGCGTCCATATGCTTATCCTACCGCGAAAGGGCATAAATACCAGTCAGTTACCTTCGCCTCTTCCGCCACCGGATGAAAATAAAGGCTGCAAGGAGTATCAGGGCCACTACCAGAGCGAAAGCTAACAGTGCCCCCAAGACCGTGCCTCCGAAAGCCAGCCAAAGCCACCCAGGGATGCCGCCGTCCTTCCGCGAGAAATCAGGGACTTTCGGCTCAGCCGGTATCTTCCCGGTGATTTTGAAGTCGTGCGCCAGGTAATATCCCCTCTTTGCGGCCTGGGGGTATTCCTCGTTGAATTTTTCGGCCGATATGGTGAGGGGATGCCCGGTCTCAACGCCTTCGGCTACGATGATTAATGTCGCGTTGTAGCCTGCCGGGGGGACCTGGAGGTATATCCGTCCGTCTATGTTTCGCGTACGGTAGGCGCTGGTGAGATGGGGTTGGCGGGGGAAATATGTTACCACCCGGTAGAATGGGACCTCGTTGCCGACCCTGATGTATTGCCCGGGAACCTCCAGGGGGGTGTGCCGTAGCGGCCGCTGGTAGTTGGATGCCGAGCCGATGGTCTGGCCTTGCCGGTACACTGGCGTTTCAGCGGATAGGTCTATGAATTTTTCCCCACCGTCATGTTGTCCGTTCTTGTTGGCGTCGTCGTAGGGCTCGTATTCGTCGTATTTTCCGTTGCCTTCTTCATCGTCATGGAAGAAGCCGTGTTTTATGAAGACCTCGTCGATGGCCCCCTTCTGGTCCGGCCGCTTCTTCACGATGTCGTTGTATACGTCCGTGAAGTCGCTGTGGTATGTCCGCAGGACCGGCCACACGTCCTTTTGGAAATCGAGTTCGACGCGGTCGTCGTCGAATTTCCACTTCCGGAAGTCCTCCACCGTGTATGCTGGTATCTCCAGGACAGGGTCGTCGGGCCAGTTCTTCCTCGTGTATTCGTTGAAGTCCTCCCTGTCCTTCTTCCACGCCAGGTAGTTCTGGTACATCTGTTCGGGGGTGTACTTCTTCTCGTTGTAGTCGTCCTCTCCGTCAACCAGGTCCCATAGGATTCCTGCCCCTGCATAATCCTCCATATGGCCCTGCCGGTCCCATGCCTTGTAATCCTCCTCGAGGTCGGTTATCTGCGCGTCCCCGTAGACCGCCAGAAGGTCCCTGAGCGACATCCTGGACTCGTCCCTTCCGGACGGGATTGTCTCGCCGTATGTTTTAATCATTGCCACGGACATGAACGTCGCGAATGCCTCCACATAGGTGTCGCTCGTGCTCGGGTTGAGGAGGCCGCCGTGGTTCCTCTCCCGGATGTCCGTTTCGCCTTCCGGGTAGGGCCATTTGCCGTAGAGGGCGTGCATGACATAGTGGCTGAACTCGTGATATAACTCGACCTGCCGGTTCGGGCTCCCCTGGACGGAGTCCCTGACCTGCAAGTATATGTTGCTTTCGCCGTTGTCTCCGTTGTAGGAGGCCCGCGGCGTATCCTTTTCGTCCGGCATGAAGCTGTGGATATGGAGAGGCAGCTGGAAGTCGAGGTCCTCCTTTAGGCCGTCGATATAGAACTCGAGGGCTTCCGTCATGTGCATGTACACGGCAGCCTGCGCCTCGCCGCCGTCCGAGTCCTCGGCCAGGAGCTTCTCCAGGCTCATGTCCACGTTCGTCCCGTCTCCGAGTTTGAATTTGTGCTGTAGGGTGGCGGGTTCGGTATCATCCTGGTTGTGGATCTGGAAGTAGGTCCTGTCGTTTCTGACATACTCAAACCTAATCTCGCAGGAGTACTCCTCACCTGCCTTGCCTCCTTCGGCTTCGAACTCGAAGTTGCCGTTCTCGTCAGTCGTGACTTCGACCCTTCCGTCTCCGCAGTACATTCGAATGTGCTTCAGCGGCTTGCCGAAAGCGGTCATCCGTCCCTTAACCTTTAGGGTCCCGTTCAGGGTGTTCCCCTTGAGGGAGTTGGCCGTCGGCTTCCCGGATTTTAGGCTTGACGTTGTCGGCGGGATTACTACCGTCTGGGTGTCAGTTTCCCCGGGGCATTTGTCCGTAGGCCCAATGCAGGCGTACAGGCAGCCCGGACAGCTCTTGTAATCCTGCGGCCGCCTGCATTCCTTGCTGTATGCTTTGTCGCCGGAGCAGCCGACTTCGCCGCATGCGTAGCAGACGCAGTATCCGACGTAGCTGTAGAATGCGTGCGCGACATCCCCGCACTTGTCCTGGACGCAGCCGACACCGGACATCCTGTCGAAACGGTACCCGCTGGGACAATCCCCTATGCCGGCTTCGACTGCGCCCGCGCAGACTACCAAGACGAGCAACGTTAGAGCATGGCGCATTTTCAATCGACCACCCGTTACTTCCTGAGAGTCAAGGTTAAAAACTGGCGATGCACCCTGTTTCGCCGGGTATTTATCACAGTCCTTCGCTCATCATTTAGATGGCGAGGGAGACGGAATGGCCTGGAGGGCCCGGCGGTGGCGAGCTTGACGGGCTAGGATTCTTCAGGGTAAGGAGGGTGAACGACGGCATAAGCTCCCGGAACGTCGACGGCCTGTATACGGTACATACGGTAGTGCAGGACGGCAGGACTGCCGGCACCGTGCTCACATACGATGCCGGCCTGTCAAGGAGCGGCCTCACCCTCCCCTTTGACGTCGAATCGCTAGTCGGAGAAAAAGGTGCGAGCCTCCTTTCAGGCTTGAGTAGGGACAGGCTGGGGGGCGCTGGGTCACGATTCGGGGAGAGCCATGTCATGCGGATGATGGGCTATTCCATCAGGCCGGACCCCCGCCATTTCAGGAGGCATCAGCTCGCATACAAGGACGTCAACGGAAGGCTTTTCCTAGTCGACCTCAAGATACCGGGCCAGGAGGATGGGCACCGCGACCTCGAGGAGGCGAATTTCACAGCTGCCGCGAGAATATAGCAGATGTTCATTGAGGAGGGCTCCGAACCTCCGATGGCCTGCCCCTATTTCATGGCCCGGATACCCAGTGGCTACGGGGCTACGATGTACGATGAGACGGGACCACGCCGGAACACGCAGAACATAATCGGGCTTGAACACATAGACGGC
>Ga0315287_10001131_pt1 | contig 24281 bp, 20 predicted proteins | sample YL17G11_0_MG_FD_205037 | JGI IMG/M metagenome (GOLD analysis project Ga0315287, IMG submission 205037) | Sediment microbial communities from Yellowstone Lake, YNP, Wyoming, USA - YL17G11_0 | ecosystem: Environmental > Aquatic > Freshwater > Lake > Sediment | place: USA: Wyoming | collected... | reverse complement strand
GGGGCGGGGCGGGGGGTGGGCGCGGGCGAGGGGGACGGCCACGCCGCGGCGCGCGGGGGGGGGGCTAGGGCGCGCCCGCGGGCGCCGCCCGCCCGCGCGACCCCCTCGACCGCTGCCCCACCACCCCTGTCTTACCCCGCACGCGTCCTTTTCGCGGAGGATGTCCTCCATGTCGGCGACGCGCGGCGCGGTCGCGGCGTTGGCCGCCGCGCCGGGCGGGGTCCATTCCGCCGCCGCCCGGGCCACCAGGGAGCGCAGGGCGGGTGAGCAGCAACCGCGCGCAGCGGCGGCGGGGCGAGATGAGGGGAGGGGGAGGGCGCGGCGGGGGGCCGGGCCGGCGCGTGGCGCGGCACGGCCCGCGGGCGCGCCGATGCGCGGCGCGCCCGCGGGGGGCGCGCGGGCGCGAACGCGAGTGATCATCGTGGGCGGCGCGGCGGATTGGTAGCTGCGGGGGTGTGAGGGCAGGGTGTCGTCGAGACCTACCACTCACGGCGCCGCAGCCCCAGAGAGAGAACCGCCCGCACGCGCCTGGGCGCACGGCTGCACAGATCGCACTGGCTCCCGCCACTGGAAACACCAAAATCAGTCCGCCCTCACCGCCCCGCCGCCTGCGCGAGCGCGCGCGCGGCCAACCCGTCGCCGCCGCCCGCCCCGGCCAGCGCCGCGAGCGCGGCGGCCGCCGCCTTGGCCGGCGCCGACCGGCGGGCGTCCACCAGGCGGGCGACGTCCAGGCCGCGCGCGAGGGACCAGGCGGCGGCGGCGGCGACGCCCGACGCGGCGGTCGCGGCCGCCGCCAAGAGCGCCCACGCCGTCGCTTCCGCGTCCGGATCCCCACCCGCACAGGCTTCATCGTCTAGTACGGCCAGGACCGGGGGGAGGAGGCGCGCCGCGGCCGCGGGCGGCAGCGGCAGCCCGCCGACCGCGGCCGCCACGTCGGCCGCGACGTCGGCGGCCGCCAGGGCGGCCGGCGACCCCGCCCCAGTTTCGATCAGCATGGCAAGGGCCCCATGCACCCCAGTCGCAACCGCGGCGGACGCGCGACGAGGATTCCGCGCGACGAGCGCGCGCAGCGCGCGCAGCGACGCGGCCACCGCGCCCGCGCCGGGCGGCGGGTCGCCCCCGCCCTCGCCCGCGCCGCCGGTGCCAGGGACGAATGGGAGGGATGCGACGGCGGCGGCCGCGGCGGCCGCGCGGTCGGCGAGCAACACCGCCGCGTCGGGCACGCCCGCCCCCCACAGGGCCGCACTGGCTGCCGCGCTCTCATTCGCCAGCGACGCCGCCAGCGCAAACGCGGCCTCCAGCGTGCCGTCGTCGGGCGCGGCCTCGGCGCAGAAAGCAATCGCGCGCGCCGCGGCGCCGCCGCGCCAGGCGGCGACGCCGTCGGCCCAGGAGGCGGGGTCGGCGGCCGTGTCGAACGCGTCGGCTGCGGCGCGCAGGGCGGCCTGTGCGGCTGCCGCGTCGCCAGACGCGGCAGGGTCCTCCAGGGCGGCGACGAGCGCGGCGGCGGCCGCGGCCGGGTCGGCCATAGAGCGAGGATGCCGCGCCCGGGCGGGCGGGCGGGAAGGGTGTGTGTGGGGGGGGCAGCGCGGCTATCAGCGGCGGCTCACAGCGCGCCGCGCCCGCCTCCTCCCCCGTCTCCCCTTGCTCCCCCACCACCGGGCAGCATGAACGCGAGCGAGGGCAAGGGCACGCCGAACGGGGCGTCCGGGTCGTCGCCGCCGCCGTCGAGCGCGGCGGGCGGCGGCGGCGACTCGGGCGGCGGCGGCGGCGGTTTGGCGGGCGAGGGCGCGGGTGACGGGTCGGCGGTCCAGCCGGCCCAGTTGGCGGAGGGAGGTGGCGGCGGCGGAGGGGGCGGCGGCTCGGCAGCTGTTTCGCTCGCGGCGGTGGTCACTGCCGCCCCTCCCCCCTCTCTCAACGCGTCAATCAGCCGCCCCCTGTCCACCGCGTCGTCCCACTCGACAGTGCCCGGGTCGGCGGGCGGGGCGCGCGGCGCGGGCCAGCCCGCTTCGGCCGCGGCCTGCAGCGCGGCGAGCGTCGCGTCGCCGTCGCCGTCGCCGTCGGCCGGCCCCAAGCAGCCATCTCCTGCATCCTTCATGCCCGCCGCCTCACGCAGCGCACCAGCCACGAGCGCGGCCAGCTCAGCTCCAGGCAGGTCGGCCGGGTCAATCGCCTCCGGGTGCAGCCCGGGATCCGGCGCCGGCGGCGCCGGTCGGGCGGAGGGCGGCGTGCTGGCCTCGAAATCGCCAAAGCCGTCGTCCGAGGGGGCGGATGAGGAGGCGGGCGAATGCGACCGCTCGCCGCTCGCCGCTCCGTCGGCGCCCGGCGATGGCGTGCCGGGGATGGCCGACGTGGCGTCCTCCATCGCGGGCCGCGCGGGGCGGCGAGGAGTGGCGGAGGGGCAGTGCCGACTGCGCGGGAGTCTGCTTCACTGCGCCGCCGCCTCCGCCAGCCCTCCACGATGGAGCCAGGGCACGACCAGGCGCCAACAATGATGACACGCGAGGCGGAAGCCGCGCAAAACAATTCAAACCGCAACCAACGAAACCACGACCACGCCCCCCTCTCCTCTCTGTCTCCCTCAACAATCCTCCACCACCGCCGTCGACCGGTGGTGGTCAACGTCGAGCAGTTCCAGCGCCTCGTCCAGGGCCGTGGGAACCAGGTCAAACCCCGCGCTTGTCGCCGCGGCGGCAAAGCCGTCGAGCAACGCGCCCCGCCCGCCCGGCACCCGCCCCTCCAACCCCACCACAAAGTCTCCGTGCGCCCTCCCGGCCCTGTACACTGGCGCGGTCGGCGGCTGCTTGAGCAACGCCATGCGCGCGGGGTCGACGGACCACAGGAACGAGGTGTGGTGCAGCCAGCGCCCCTTGGAGATAGCTTGCGCGTTGCCCGCGAACTTTTTGTGGCCCAGGGCGTAGTCTGGAAAGGGAGGAGGGGGGGAACGGTGGGCGCGGCGCGACAGGGCGCCGCGCGCCGCGTGCGCCCCCTTTCTCTCTTTCTCTCACACCCACCATGCTCCCGCAGCCCGTACCCCAGCCCCAGCGGCCCAAACAGGGGCTCCCACACCCCCGCCGTCCACGCCATGAGCGGGCGCGGGCCGCGCCCCGCGACGGAAGGAGGGAGGTGCGCGTCGCTTCCGGCCAAGGTCGTGAGCACGGAGCCGCCGTCAACGATCACCGTGCCCCCGCCGGAGAAGCGGCGGATGAGTGGGACGCCGGCGCGGCGGGCGGCGGGGGCGTGGACGAGGTCGGCAGGTTTGCTGCGAAGCGAGCGAGGAGAGGGCAATAGGGTCGGCCGCCACGCCCTCTCCCGCTCTCCGCACCCCTTTTCACCACCCTCAATCCACAATAACCCTCTCCTTCCTACCCTGAGATGCCCAGCACGATGGCGGGCGCCGCGACGCCGTCGTGCACGCACAGCCACCCCTCGCCCGACGCCCTCAACAGCGCCTCGTCCAGGCGCAGTACGGTGAGCGCTTCCAGACCGCGCGTGCGCAGCAGGCGCAAGGAGGGGGGGGGGGGGGGGGGCATCGGAGTGCGGGGGATGCAGCCGGCGCCGCCACTCCTTGCTCGCCGGGCCCGCTCGCGACAACGCCCACCCCACCCCTTCACACGCCCCCCGTCGTCATGTCGGCCGCCGTCGCGCCCACGCCGGCCCCCGCCAGCGAGCAGGCCGCCGCGGGCGCCGCGAACGCGGCCGCGGCCGCGCCCGCGTCGTCGCTCTACGTCGGCGACCTGGACCGGGACATCACTGAGGCCCAGCTCTTTGACGTGTTTTCGCAGGTGCGGGGTGGGGTGGGGGGGGGTCGCGGGGTGGGGGCGGGCGGGGTGGCGGCCGCCTCGCTGGTGGTCGGGGGGCGGCCGGCGGGGGCCGCCCGCCCCTCCTCCCCCCCCGTCCCCGCGTCCGCGGTCATGCAACGTGGACGCGGCGGCGCCGGGGGGAGCGGACGGCGGGCGGCGCGCGCGGCCCGGCTGCGTGCGGGGCGCGCGGCGCTGCCGCCGACGGCATCCGCCCTCCGCCTCCTCTCTTTAGGTCGGCCCCGTCGCCTCCATCCGCGTGTGCCGGGACGCCGTCACCCGGCGCTCCCTGGGGTACGCTTACGTCAACTACAACGCGGCGCTCGACCCGACGGCCGGTGAGAGATGAGGGGGGGGGCTAGCGGGGCGCGTTTGGTCGATTCCCGGGCGCGGCCGTGCCTCGGCGCGCGCGCGCGCCTCGTGGGCGGGTCTGGCGTCGAAGCTGGACCCCTGGGCCGGGGCGGGGAGGGCGCCGAGGGCGAGGGCGGGCGCGCAGGGCCGCGCCCACGATCGGCCGCCGCGACGCCGGCGGCCGCCAAAGCACGCCCTTCGAGCCCCATTTCCCACCCTCCCTCCTCCCTCCTCCCTCCAGCCGACCGTGCCATGGAGCAGCTGAACTACGCCCCCCTCGCCGGGCGCGCGATGCGCCTCATGTGGTCCCACCGCGACCCCGCCGCGCGCCGCTCGGGCGTTGGCAACATCTTCATCAAGAACCTGGACAAGGGCATCGACAACAAGGCGCTGCACGACACGTTTGGCGCGTTTGGCGACATCCTTTCGGCCAAGGTGGCGACCGACGCGGCGGGCGTGTCGAAGGGGTACGCCTTTGTCCACTTTGAAAAGGCGGAAGCCGCGGAAGGCGCCATCGCCAAGGTCAACGGCATGCTCCTCGAAGGTCGCAAAGTGTTTGTCGGCCATTTCGTGAAGCGCGACGCGCGCCCCGACGGCGGTGAGGCGCGCTACACCAACGTCTTCATCAAAAACCTGCCCGACGACGTCGACGACGCCGGCTTTGCCGCGCTGGCCGAATCTTTTGGCAAGATCACGTCGTCCGTGCTCATGTCGGACGCCGACGGCGCGACGCGCGGGTTTGGCTTTGTCAACTTCGAAGACGCCGTCGACGCCGCGGCCTGCGTGTCCGACCTCAACGGCAAGGAGATGGGCGACAAGACGCTCTACGCGGGGCGCGCCCAGAAAAAGGCGGAGCGCGAGGCCGAACTGCGCGCGCGCTTCGACGAGGCGCGCGCGGAGCGCGTCGCCAAGTACCAGGGCATGAACCTGTACGTCAAAAACTTGGCCGACACCCTGGACGACGACGGCCTGCGCGCCGAGTTCACGCCGTACGGCGCCATCACGTCGGCCAAGGTCATGCGCGACGCGACGGGCAAGTCCAAGGGCTTTGGCTTCGTCTGCTACACCTCGCCCGAGGACGCGACGCGCGCGGTGACCGAGGCCAACGGGCGCATGGTCGAGGGGAAGCCGATGTACGTGGCCCTGGCGCAGCGGCGCGAGGTCCGCCGCGCGCAGCTCGAGCAACAGTACGCCTCGCTGCCGGGCGCGCTCGCGGGGCGCGTCGGCCTGGGCGGCCTCGGCGGGCCGGGGCGCGGCGGCCCGCTGCCGGGCATGTTCCCCGCGGGGCCTTTCGGCCCGTCCGCGTTCTACGGCGGCGCCCCGCTCGCGGGCGGCCGCCCCGGCCCCGGCCCCGTCGGCGTCGCCGGCATGTACGCGCCCCTCATGGCGGGCCGCGGCCTCGCCGGGCGCGGCGGCCTCGTCGCGGGCCGCGGGCCGCGCGGTTTCCCGGGCGCGCCGCCCGCCGCGTTTGCCGGCCCCGGCTACCTCGGCGCCCTCGGCCCCGGCCGCGGCGGCCTGGGCGGGCGCGGCGCCATGCCCCTGGGCCGCGGGCGCGGCCCCCTGCCCGGGCGCGGCCTCGTGCCGGGCCGCGGGCTCGCCGGCCCGCGCGCGCCGTCGGCCGTCGTGCCCGGCCAAGACGGCGGCGCCCTCACCACCGCCATGCTCGCCGCCGCGCCGCCGGAAGCCCAAAAGCAGATGCTGGGCGAGCGCCTCTTCCCCCTGGTCGCGGGTCGCCAGCCCGAGCTTGCAGGCAAAATCACGGGCATGCTCCTGGAAATGGACAACGCCGAACTGCTCCTCCTGCTGGAGTCGCCCGACGCGCTCGACGCCAAGGTGGACGAGGCGATCGCTGTGCTGCGCCAGCACGGCACGCTGCCGGCGGACGATGGTGGGGAGGGGGGGGCGGTCGCGGCCGAGTGAAGAAGCAAGCCTTGCTCGGCTGCTCTTCCTCCCGCACCCACCCACTGACACACGAGCGCGCCGGCGCCCGGTCTCACCATGAGATCGGACGCGCGGCGCGGTGGCCGGCGCGGGGAGGAGCTCCCCGCGCCGGCGGGGCGCGCCGCGGCGCGAGCGCGGCCCTCGCCCGGCCCTCGCGCCGCGGTCGCCCGCCGCCGCCGCCGGCACAACACTCTCGCGCGGGGGGGCTGGCGCGCCGCCGCCGGCTAGGCGCGCCGTCCCCCGCGCCCCCCCACCCCCCCGCCTCCGCCGCCGCCCGCACGCCGTCCGGCGCCGCGCCCCGCCGCGCCCCGCGCCCGCCCCCGCGCGCGTCGCCCTCGCGCGCGCCAACGCGCCCACCCCTCCCCTCGCCGCTGCGGCGCGCGGACGCACGAGACGCTGAGCGGGCGGACTGGCGCCAACCCCCACCCCCCTCGCTGCCCCCCCACGAAAAAAGACGACGCGTCAGGGCGCCAGCAGCCCTGCAAAAAAGAGAAAAGCCGAGCGCACGAAAGATGGAGATGGGATGTGGGGTCGGTCGTTGCAGCAGTCTCGGCTCTCTCTCTCTCTCTCTCCTCTCTCTCTCTCCCGCCCCCCACTCTACCCGGCAGCCCGCGCCCAGGTCCCATAGTACACGGTCACGCCCTTGAGCCGCCCCCCGACGACGGCGCGCTCGACCTCGACGCGCGCGCCGGCAGGCGCGGCGGCGATGGCCTGGTCGAGCCGCGCGTGCCGCGGCAGGAACGCGGCGACGCGCAGCTGGGCGCCGGGCGCGTGCGCGGCGGCGGCGGCGGACACGAGGGACGCCAGGCCGGCGCCGAGGCCGCCGAGGTCGGGTTCGAGGGCAAACGGTTTCGCCGACCGCGCGTACGCGGGGCCGCCCCAGGGAGGCGACAGAAAGACCGCGTCGGCCCGCATCCTGGGCGCGACAGTAAAGAAATCGGCTGCCACCGCGTCGAGCGCGGCGGCGGCGGCGGGGCCGGCGAGGGCGGCGTTGGCAACAGTCGCCGCCGCGCGGCCTCTGTGCATCTCCACCGCCACCACGGCCACCCCTTCCCGGTCGGCAAACCGCACCGCGTTGCCGCCGCACCCAGCAAAAGCGTCCAGGACGAGGGAGGGGGAGGGCGTGCGGGCGGCGTGGTGCCGCGCGAGCGCTTCCGGGGTCGCGGAAAACCAGCCGACGCCGTCCATGAGCACGCCGGCATCGTAATTCGACCACAGGGAGTAGCGGTGGGCGTAGTACTTGCGGGCGGGGCCGCGCGGGGGGGCGTGGGAGGGAGGGGACGAGGAGGAGGGGGACGGCCTCTCGCCCTCGCCCTCGCCTCCACCTCCCTCCCCCCCTCCAAACACCGTGCGCACGCCGGTCGCCCCGTCCGGAAAGCGCTCCAGCATGCCCGTGCCCTCGCGGCGCGGGCGCGGCCGGCGCGGCGGGTGCTGGCCGCTGCCCGCAAACGAGGTGGGGAAGCCGGCCGCGCGCAGGGCGGCCGCCTCGTCGGCGTCGGCGTCGCTCCACTCGCCGTCGCTGGAGGAGGTCGAGGGCGAGGCGGCGGCTGCGGCCGCGGCGGCGCGCCCGCGCCCGGCCCCACTCCTCCCTGCGTCCTCCAGGAACACGGTCGTCAGCATCGCGCCGCCCGCGATGGTGTGCACCCGGCCGTCGGCGGGGTCGAGGTCGGCCGCGGTCGCGAGGCCGGGCGCGGGGACGGGCTCCATTGGGGGAGCGGTTGGGGGCTGCTGGCGGCCGCGGCGCACGGCTACGTGGTGGTCATGTCGCGCTAGCTGGCACTAGAGGGGCGGCGGCGGGAATGCGGTTGTCTTTCTTTCACTGGAGCGCGCCGCGGCGCACGCCCGCGACGAGGTCCAAATACCCCATCGCCCCAGCTTCCCAGAACCCGCGGCGCAGCAGAAAGTCGGCCAAAACCAAATTCACGTTGTCCTTGAATCGGTCGGTGTGGGCGGCGAGGGCGGCGACGGCGGAAAGCGGGACGAGCTCGAAACTGTCGACCTCGCCGTCCACGACCGTCGGCACAAAGTCGCGCGGCAGCCGCAGGTCGTACACAAACAGGACGTCCCGCTTGGCGCCGCCGCCGGGCGCCAGCCCCTCATAAGACACCGCGCCCGCCGCGACGGCTGCCGCCGCGAGCGCGGGCGGAATCCCCGCCTCTTCCCCACACTCTTTCACCACGTTGGCGCGCGGCGACAGGCCGGCGGGTTGGCCGCCCGCGACGACGTGGTCGAGGCGGCCGGGCCAGGTGGGCTTGGTGGCGGCGCGGGTGGCGACCCACAGAGAGATGCCGCTTCCCGGGTCGGTAGCGGCCAATTCCTCATCCGCCACCACGTACCCGTTGACATGCACGCCGTACGAGCGGACGCCGAGCCAGGGCGCGGCCGCGCGCTCGACGAGCGCGAGCGGCGGGGCGCCAAAGGCGGTCGCCACCGGGTACGGTTCGCCGCGCCAGCCGGTGATGTGGCCCGCGTCCCGCATGGCCAGGAAGACGGCGTGCATCGCCGCCGTGCGCGCGCCGGCGTCGGCGGCCTCCAGGGCGGGCGCCAGGGCGACGCCGCGACCGCGGCCGGTCGGCGTGACGCGGAACGCGTCGCCGTGCTCGGCCAGCAGCGCCGCAAACTCGGGCGCGACCAGACCCACATCCGCGCCGCCCACGCGCAGCGGGAGGAAGGGGGCGAGGGCGGAGGGCGGCGCGTTGCACGCGTCGCACCAGCGCAGCAAGTCGGCGGGCACGGGGCGCGGCGCGCCCGGGGGGATGGCGTCCATCACAGATACGCGCGTCGACATTGTCGGGAGGCGGTTGGCGGCGCGGAGGGGGCGGGCGGCGGGTCGGCCGGCGGGCGCGGTCGGCGAAACGGCGGCGCGCCGGGCGGCGGGCGCTCTCATGCGACGGGAGCGATGCGCGGGCACCGACGGCGGGCGCCCCTCGACTCGCCCGGCGTTTGGCAGCGAGCGAGTGCCGACGCGCCGCCGCCGCCGCCGCTCCCACACCTCGCCCCCAATGGCGACGCGCATTGGCGCCCGTGCGCCGCGCCTGGCCGCCGGCCGCCGGCCGGCGCGCCTGGCGGCGGCCGCCCCCCGCCGCGCCCCCGCGCCCGCCCGCGCCGCGCCGCGCCCCGACGACGACGACGCCGGCCTGCCTGCCTTCAAGTTCAACCCGTTCAAGGACAAGAAGAAGGAGGTGAGAGAGAGAGAGGAAAGGCGGGCGACGGGGCAGGGACAGCACGCCCGCCGCCGCCGGCGCCCAACCCCCTCCCCTCCACCTCCCTAGGCCGACGCCAAGGCCATGCTCCAGTCCATGTTCCAGGACAAGGGCGACCCGCTGTCCATGTACGACGGTGACGGCCCCAGCGCGCCGGGGGCGCGCAAAAAAGAAAAGGACGTGGCCGCTCCCTTCGACCCCAAAGCCGCCCTCGCGTCCCTTGTGTCCGGCCTGGGCGCCCGCGCGCGCGGCTTCCTGCGCGCTTTGGCCGCCCTGGCCATGTTTGCGGGCGTGTTCGTGGCCGTGCCGATGGCCGGCCCCGCCGCGCGCGCGGGCGTCGCGGCCGTCAACTGGGCCCTGCGCCTCGACGCGGCCACCCCCCGCGCGCGCGCCGCCAAGCGGACGGCGGCCCGGCTGGAGGCGTTGAAGGCGAGCGAGGCGGGGGCGGGGCTCGGGGAGAACGAGGCGCGCGCCGTCGCGCGGTTTGGCCCGCGGTGACGCGGTGACGCGGCGACGCGTGGCGGGTGCGCCAGGGGTGTTTTTCTGTCTCCCGGGTGCGGTGCGCCTGCAAACCGCGCGGGAGGGCGCACTTGGACACGGGTACGAGGGGGGGAGGGGGAGGCGCGAAGGCGGGCGGGGGGCGCCTTCGCGCGGCGACCCCACACCGCGCGCCGGCCAATGCGGCTCGCGCGCCTGCGCCTCCCGCTCGCCCGCCCCTCTCACCTCCCACCCCGCGGCGCGCGCCCCGCGGCGACACACCCCGCGGCGCCGATGGCCGACCTGGCCGTCGCGCTGCCGTCGGCGGACGACGTGTACCACGGCGTCGTCGTGGACGCCGCCGCGCTGCCGGCCGACGCGCCCACGTTTGCGGCGCGGCTGGACGCGTCGCTCAAGGTGGGGAGGAGAGGTGGTGGTGGCGGCGCGAGCGCTCTCGCCGCTCTCGCCCAACCCACGAAACCGCCTCCACGCCCTCCTTCTCCTCCAGCACTGGACCGCGGCCGGCCGTAAAGGCGTGTGGCTCAAACTCCCGCTCGCGAACGCGGCCTTGGTGCCCGCCGCGGTCGCCGCGGGCTTTGCGCCGCACCACGCGGAGGCGCACTACATCATGCTGACGAAATGGTTGCCCGCGACCCCCTCCAAACTGCCGGCCAACGCGAGCCATCAGGTGGGAGGAGAAAGTGTGGGTGAGAGCGGGCGCGGCCGCACCTTTTTTTTTCGACCTCCACCCCTCTTCTTCTCCCCTCCCAGGTCGGCGTCGGCGCGTTCGTGGTCAATGACCGGGACGAGGTCCTCGTCGTGCAGGAGGCGGCGGGCCCGCTGCGCGGGAGCGGCGTGTGGAAAATGTGCACGGGGCTCGTCGACGCCGGGGAGGACGTGCCCGCCGCAGCAGCGCGCGAGGTGCACGAGGAAACGGGCGTGGTTGCCATCCCGTCCACCATCCTGGCCCTGCGTCAGGCGCACGGCTTTGGCGCGGCCGCCAAGTCGGACCTCTTTTTCTGCGTTGGCCTGCGCACCGCACCCGGCGCGGCCGACGCGCCCCTGGTCTTACAGGCCGACGAAATCGCGGCCGCGCGCTGGATGCCGCTCGCCGAATACGAGGCCCTCCCTTTCTGGGAGTCGCGCCCGCTCTGGCGCGCGGTCGCGCGCCGCTGCGTCGCCTGGGCGCGCGGCACACACATCGGCCTGCCCATCGCCAAGCTGGGCAACGGGTTCAACGGGCGCGACGACCTGCTGGTGTGCGGGCCGGTCGAGGGAGAGGAGGAAGAGGAAGAGAGAGGGGGGGGTTGAAAGCCACTCTTCTCGCACACTCCCGCCTCCTCCCCTCTTCCCGCGGCCGCCGCCCCCCCCACCCCAGAGGATGGCCGCGCCGCCCGGGGCCGACCCGGTCGCGGCCGCGTTTGCGCGGCTGGACGCCGCCCTGGCGGACGCCGCGCCCAAGCGGGCGGCGAAAGCGGTGGACGAGAGTGAGTGGAGGGTGGTGGATGCGGGAGTGGGGTGGTGGAGCGGCGGCGCCGCGCGGCGCGGCGCGCCCGATCCCGGCGCCGATCCCCGGCGGCCGCGAGGCGCCGCGGCCGATGACGGCCGCCCCCCGGCGACGCCCGCGATGGCAGCTCAGCAGCTGCGGGCGATGGGCGCGGGACGCGCAGCCCGGCCGCCGCCCACCCCTCCTCTCCAGTCCTGAAGCTCGCGCCTGGCGACCCCGACGCCGCCGCCGCGCGCGCCTACCTCGCCCACGACGCCGGCCGGTTCGAGGACGCGTTGGAGCAGTACGCGAAAGCGGGAGCAGCGGCGCCCGCGTTTGCGCGCGCGCACGCTCTTTACGGCGCGGGGCGCCTCGCCGACGCCGAGGCCGCCCTGGCGGCCGTGCCCGCGGGCGACGAGGGCGCGCTGCACCTGCGGGCGCAGATCGCGTACCGGAAAGGGGAGTATGGGGCCGCCGCCGACGCGTACGCGCGCGCGCTCGCGGCCGGCCGCCCCTCGTCCCACCTGCGCGCCAACGCGGCCGCTGCCCTCGTCTCCGCTGGGCGGGCGGCCGACGTGCCCGCCATGCTGGCGTCGCACGGCGGGGCCGGGGGCGATGTGGGGCACGAAGAGGCGTTCAACGCGGCGTGCGCGGCGGTCGCGTCGGCGCCGCCCGCCGACGCCGAGGCCGCGGTCGCCACCGCCTTGCGCCGCGCGCTGGAGGACGCGGAGGACGTGGAAGTGCCGGCGGGGGACCTGGCGGCGGTGCGGGTGCAGGCTGCGGTCGCCGCGGCGCGCGCAGGGCGCGGCGCGGACGCGCTCTCGGCGCTGCGCGCCGAACTCGACGCCGGCGCCCTCGACCCGCCCGCGCGCGCGGCCGCGGTCCACACCGCGGCCGCGCTATCCCTCGCGCTCGCCGCCCCGGATGGCGTGCGGCGGGCGGCTGTCCAGGGCCTGCACGCGACCGACGCGACGGTCGACCGCGGCGCGCGCGCCGCGCTGGCAAAGGCGCTGGAACCCCGCTTTGCCGGCGAAACGGCCGCGCCCTTGCTCATCAACCGTGTGGCCCTGCTGCTGGCCGCGGGCCGCGCGCCGGCTGCGCTCGCTCTGGCTGCCGAGGTTGAGACCCGCTTCCCTGGCGACGCGCGGCTCGCGCGCGCGCGCGCCGCCGCGACCGCCGCGTCCGGCGCCAAGGACGCCAGGAATGCTGCCACCGCCGCTCTGGCCGCCATTCCCGGCGACCTTGCCGCCCTGGAGCGCGCCCAGCTGCTGGCCGAGGCGGGTGACGCGCGCGGCGCGCTCGCCGCGCTCGACGCGGCGCCCACAGCAGCGCCGCCCACCGCGCCCGCCGTGATCGCGACGCGCGTCGCCTTGCTGCAAGCTGCTGGCGACGTGGCCGGCGCGCGCGCCGCGGTCGAGGCCGCGCTCGCGCGCGCGCCCGCGGCGGGCCCCGCGCGCGCCTGGCTGACCGCGCGCCGCGCCGACCTCGCCCTCGCCGCCGGCGACGCCGACGCGGCGCTGGCGGCCTATCGTGACTTGAAAGCGCTCGACCCGGACGCCGCCGCGGCTTCCGGCCTGCTCGCGCGCCTGGCCGCGCGCGCGGCGGCTTCGCGCGCGGGCGGCGCGGCCGCCGCGCTCGCGGCCGACCTCCCGCCCGTCGCTCTGCCCGATGAGGCGGAGGTGGATAGGCTCGAGGCGGCGCCCGTGGGCGCTGCGGCCGCCCGCCGCGCCCGCGCGGCGGGCGGGCGCGCCGCCGCACCGGCCGGCGCCGCGCCGCGCGCCGCGCCGCCGCGCGGCAAGCGCAAGCGCAAGCCCCGCCTCCCCGCCGGCCACGACCCGGCCAACCCCGGCCCGCCGCCGGACCCGGAGCGGTGGACGCCCACGTGGGCGCGGGCGGGGTACAGGCCCAAGAAGAAAACGTCGGCCGCGCGGGGGGCGAAGGGCGGCATGTCGGGCGCGCAGGGAGCGGGCAAGGTGGACGACGCGCTGGACGCGAGCAAGGCGGTCTCGCCAGCGGCGGTGGCGCCGCCGGCGGGCGCGCGCGGGCGCAAGAAAGGCGGCCGGTGAAGGGGGAGAGAGGGACGGGGCGGTCGCGTTGTGACACGCTCTCCCGTCCTCCTCCCTCTCTCCCTCAATACGCGGTGTAGCCGTAGCCGCCCCCGTCCGGCGCGCGCCACGCCCAGGCTGCAAGGCCCGCCCCAAGGAAGCACGCCGCCTCGGCGAGCGACGCGCCCGCCGCGTGGCCGAGCTCCGGCGGCGCGCGCGCAGCCAGGGACACACCGTGCGCGGCAGAGGTCAGGACGAGGGCATAGGCCACAAAAAGCCAGGCGCGCGCGCGGGCAGGGCCTCCTTCAGAGTCGAACGCGGCGTCCAGGCCCTGCGCTAGCGCGTGCCGAGGCACGGCTTGCAGCATCAAGGCCGCAATGGCTGCTGTGAGTCCCGGCAGCCAGTACGTGAACGGGAGCTTGGGCGAGGAGAGGAGGGCGTCTGCGAAAAACGCGACGCCGAACGCCGAGAAGGCGCCGGCAGCCGTCGGGGCGGCGACGTGGGCGAAGTCGTCGAATCCGCCGTCCAGAATGAGCCGGCGCACGAAGGCCATCGCCTTCTCCCCGGCGCGCGGCGGGCTCGGGGGCCGCGGGATGGGAAGAGGGGAGGAGTGGGGAGGAGTGAAAGGAGCGCCGCGCCACTGCTCGCCCCACAGTCGTCGCCGCGCCTCTCGGCACATAACGCGCGCCCCTTTGCGCACCCACCTCCATGTGGGCAGCGGCCGGCCGGGCGGCGGCCCGCGCATGGCCACGCGCGCCGCCGCCGCCGCGCGCCGCGTCGCCCGCGCGCGCGCCCCGAGACAAGCCCCCCGCGACTCAGAGGCATTTTGCTGGGGCGGACGGGCGGCCAGGGAGGAGGAGCGTCGCTCGGGCGGCCGCTAGGTCACGGATGCAGGGACCACCCGCCGCGCCGCTCGACGCCGTCCTGCGCCGCGCGCGCGCCGCGCTCGGCATGCCGGCGGGACCGCCTGAAGAGGTGAGTTGTGTGGAGGCGTGGGGAGGGCATTGCGGGCGTCTGGTCGGCGGCAACCGCCAGCCGCCTAGCCGACCGCCTCTCCCATAGATCCTCCTGCGCGGCGCCGGCCGCCACCTCGGCCTCCCCGTCGCCTGGTCCCTGCGCCTGGGCGCCGGCGGCGCGTTTCGCGAGGCGGTCGCGGGCGAACACCTGCGCTTCAGCTGGGGCCACTCCGGCGACCCGCGCGCCGCCGCGTGGGAGGCCGACGGCGCCGGCGCGGTGCGCGCGCTGCAGTTGGACGACCACGAGAGCCTTCTGCTCGCGGCCTGGGTGCGGACCGGGTGGTGGGCCGCGCCCGGGGCCGCGGGCGTCGACCGCGCGCTCGTCTCCACCTCCGCGGCCGCCGCCCCCACCCTCGCCCTGCGCGTCGCCGGAGGCCGCCTCGCCGCCACCCTGACCCTGGACCCCGACACCTACCTCCCCGCCCGCATGACGCAGCCGCTGTGCGGGGGGGTGGAGGCGTGGGAGTACAGCCGGTGGACGCCGTGGCCCGGCGCGGCGCGCGGCGCCCTCTTTCCCGGCGCGACCGCGCACGCGGGCACGGCGGGGGGCGGCAACGCGTTCCACGTGGAGCGCGTGGAAGAGGCCGAGGCGGTGCGGGAGGGCGAGGCGCGCGCGGCGGCGGGCGGCGGCGCGCGGCGCGCAGTCGCGGCGGCGGCCGCGGTTGAAGCGGCGGTCGCGGTCGACGCCGGGCCGGCGCTCGAATTCGCGTTTGATGGGCTGCCCACGGTGGCGCCTCCCGCCGGCGCGCCTGCTCGCGCCCGCCGGCCCTCGCGGTCGCCCTACGCGCGCCCGCCCAAGCCCGCGCGCGCGCCCGGCGCCACGTTTGACGTGGCGGCGTCTCCTTTGATTGACGCTCACTGGACGCAGTCCGGGCACCTGCTCGTCCGCCCCACGCTCGACGGCCGGCCGGCGGCAGGTTTCTTCATTTTGGACTCGGGGGCGAGCGGTTTGTGCGTGGACGCCGCTGCTGCCGACGCCATGGACTGGCCGGCGTTCGGCGAGTTGCACGTGACCGGAGTCGCGGGCGCGGTCCCCGCCCGTTTCCGCCGCGGCGCCTCGTTCGGCCTCGGCCCGCTCACGCTCGCCGACCCGCTCTTCATGGAGATGCCCCTCGCCGGCCTCGTGTCGGGCGGCCCCGGCCCCGTCCTCGGCATCGCCGGGCACGACGTGTTTCGCGCGGCGGTGGTCACGCTGCCGCCGCCGCCGGCCGCGGGCGGCCGGCGGCCCCGCGCGCCGCGCGGCGGCACGCGGACCGCCGTCCGCATCGAAGACCCGGTGGGCTACGTGCCGCCGAGCGCGGCGGGCGGGCGGTGGGCCAGGCTGGTGATGGTGGCCAACCTTCCGCACGTCGAAGCGCGCGTGCCGGGCGCCCCCCCCCCCTCCTCTCCCTCGCGCCGCGCGCTGCTCATGCTCGACTCGGGCGCCGGCGGCGTCGACGTCATGTTCCACGCGCGCGCCGCGGCCGAGCTGGGCCTGGGCGGCGGCGCGCGCGCGCCGCGCGCGGTGCGCGGCGTTGGGGCGGCGTCGGGCGCGGACCCCGTAGCCGCCACGCCGCACACGTTGCCCTGGCTCCGCCTCGGCGGCCACACGTTTGGAGGCCCAATCCAATCTTTGATCTCTGGCCCCGGCGGCTTCGACCTTTCCCTCTACAGCGCGGGCGTAGCGTGCGCCGACCTCGTGTCGCGCGCGGGCACCATTTTGGACGTGTCGAGGCGGCGGGTCGCCTTTCTGCCGGCGCCGGGCGACAGGCCTGCGTCGCCGCGCGACGCGCGGCAGCCGCGGCGCGGCGTGCCGCCGCCGGGGTAGAGGCGCGGGGGCGCTCACTGCACACACCCCGTGCCCTTTGTGGTGAAGCGGTGGCGACGGAGAGAGGGGGTGATTTTGTTGGGGCGGGCGCGCGGCACTGCAATCATTCTCATCCCTCGCTCCCTGCCCACATTTGCACGCCAAAACCAAGGGTAACGCCACCCCACACATTCGCAAAACACGCGCCCCCTTGTCCTTTATCATTCCTCGTCCGAGTCGAACGTCACGCGCGTCGCCCTGACGGCCTCCCCCGGCCCCGGCTCCCGGTAGTGCGCGCCGTACAGCTTCGACTCTTTCTTCTTGACCGTCGTCCCAAAGGCAAGGAGGGCGGCCGGCACGGGCTGGCCGGCCTCGCGGAGCACGTTGATCAGCTCCCCCGCGCGCGCACGGTCCGACACGCCGGAGAAAAACGTGTGCGCGACCCCAGTTTTCCCCGCCCGCCCGGTGCGGCCAATGCGGTGGACGTAGTCTTCCACTGTCAGGGGGAAGGAGTAGTTGACGACGGCGGCGACGTCGGGGATGTCGAGGCCGCGGGCCGCGACATCCGTCGCGACCAAGACCGACGCCGTACCCGCCCGGAACGCGTCCACAGCCGCGGTGCGTGCGCTCTGTGCCGCGTCGCCGTGCACGGCGAGCGCGCGCCAGCCGGCGCGCTTGAGCAGGGCCTCGACGCGCGGCGCCTCCTTTTTGTACAGCACGAACACGATCGCGCGCTCCCCTTTCGGGCACAGCTTGGCAAGCACGGCCGGCAGGCGCGCGTCGCGCGCCCACGGGTCGAGCACTTCGACGACCTGCGCGACCGAGTGCGAGGCGGCGAGGTCGGACGACCCGACCGTGACGCGCGCGGGCGCCGCCATGAAGTCGGCCGCCAGCGCGCGCACGCTGGGCGGCCACGTGGCGGAGAACATGGCGGTCTGCCTGTCGGCGCGGGTGGCGGAGGCCAGGGCGCGGACGGCGGGCTCGAAGCCGAGGTCGAGCATGCGGTCGGCCTCGTCGAGGACCAAAAAGGAGCACCGCGCGAGCGCCAGCTGGCCGCCGTCGACCAGGTCCTGCAGCCTGCCGGGCGTGCCGACGACGACCGCCGCGCCGGCGCGCAGGGCGGCGACCTGCGGGCCCTTGGGCACGCCGCCGTACGCGAGCGCGACGCGCTGCCCCGCCGCGACCCCCACCGGCTCGAGCACGCCCGCGATCTGGGCGGCGAGTTCCCGGGTCGGCGCCAGCACCATGACGCGGGGGCCGGCGGGGATCGGGGGGCGGGTCGGCGGCTGCGCGGCGGCGTGCGCAAGCGCGGGGAGGCCAAAGGCAAGCGTTTTGCCCGACCCGGTGGCCGCGATGCCGACCAGGTCCACGCCGGCCAGCAGCAGGGGCCAGCACTGGGCCTGAATGGGGGACGGCACCGTGAAAGCGGCCGTGGCTGCGAGCAGCGGCGCGCTGAACCCGGCGTGCGAAAACTCTGTGCACGGCCGCGCCGCGGTCGGCGCGTCCGCCACCGCGATGCGGCGCTCCGCGCGCCACGCGTCGACGGCGGCGGGGGTCATGGCGGCGACGGCGGCGTGCTCCTTGTAGAGCGCGCGCGCGACGGGCGGCGCGGCCGCCGCCGCGGCGGTGTCGCCCACGACCGGGCGGGACGCCGGGGCGGGCCGCCCAAAGGACGCATCCTTTTTCTCCTTCTTGGCCTTTTTCGGGGTCTCGGAAGGCGCGTCGGCCGCACGCTTGCCGCCACCGGCGCCGGCCGCCGCCGCCGCCTTGGCCGCCTTGCGCGCCGCCTTGCGCGCCGCCTTGCGGGCGGCTTTGTCGGCGTCGGGCGCGACTTCGGCGGGCGACATGGGGGCGGGCTAGGGGAGGGAGGGGGCGCCAGAGGCGCGGCGAGAGTGGCGGCGGCGCTGCCCACATGCCGGCACACAGCGGGGAGCGCACGCGCCCGCCTCCCATCAAGATGGACACGGTGCGATTGTGGTTGACGTCCCGAGTGCAGAGAAAGGCCGGCAGTGGTCGCCCGGGGAGAGTTGGCCCATCACGCCTCCCCCTCCTTCCTCCTCCAGGACGCGGCCCGTCTCATATTTGTGTCGCTGGATGGTGCCGCGCCCCGCAGGTGCGTGGTGGGGCGGCAGCGGGGGCGGACGGTGCGCCTTGCATCGCGCGCGCCCACGCCCGCCTCCCGCCCCCGTGCGCAGGAAGGTCGCGGTCGCGGTGCCCGATTCGATGACGTGGGACCAATTTTTGGCCGAGGTAGGATGAGAGAGAAGGGGGGCCGCGGCCTCGCGCGCGCCGCGCTCGGCCGACCCCCCCTCGCCCCAGGTCGCGTCTCGCCTCAAACTCTCGGCCGTGGGCGATCTGGTTCTCGCCACGACTAGGGAGCGTGTGAACGGCCTCGACGCTTTGCAGGACATCGACGAACTGCTCGCGACCGACGCGCGCGGCCCCTTACCCCCCCTCCCGGCCCCTTTCGCCGCCGGCCGCGCCTCGACCCGGGGCGCCTCCTCGCACCGCGTCGCGGCCGCCGACACCGAGATCACGCCCGCGGACGGGTATGGGGGCGGGGGGGGGGGCGGGAGCGGGTCCGACGACGAAGGCAAGTACGCGCCGCGCGCGGGCGCCGCCGCGCGCGCGCTCGCCCGCCTCTTCCCCACCCTCATCCCCGCGGCCTCGTTGCCCGTTACCCGGGCCGACGTGGAGGGGCGGGGCGGGCGGTGGGGGAGGCGGCGGGGGTCGGCGCCCGCGCCGCGGCGCGCGCGGCGCGCGCGCGGCGCGCTCCTCCTCCTGGCGCTGGTCGCGGGCGCCCTGATCGCCGCGCGCGCGCTGTTGACCGGCGGCGGCGGCTTGCCGGCGGCGTGGGGAGGAGCAGGGGAGGTTGGTGGAGGGGTCGCCGACGCGGCGGCCGTCGCGCCGCTCGACGCGGTCGCCCCCGGGCGGTGACGCAGCCGCGCCTCCCTCCCTCCCTCGCAACACACTCGTAGCTTGCAACACAAACGAACAACGCTCTCACCCCCTCTCCCTCACCCCGACCACCCGTCGCCCGGCGCGGGCGGCCAACCCCCCGTCCCCGCCGCGAGCGGCGGCGCGCCCCACCCCGCGCCGCCCGCCGGCGGCGCGGCCGACCAAGGGCCGGACTGGGGCGGCACGGGGCCGGCGCCGCCCCCGTCGCCATAGTGCGCGACGGCCGACGGCGCGCCAAAGCCGGGCGGTGCGGGCCGCGGCCCCAGCCGCGGCGCGAGCGACACCACGGCGTCGCGCGCGTACTCGCCCGCCAGCCCGCCCAGCACGGGTGCGGCGAAGCCAAAGGGCGAGTACTCGGCGGGCGGGGCGGGCGAGGGGGCGTGGCGCGCAAAGGCGCCGCCGGCGTCGCCCCAACCGCCGGCGTCGGCGGCCGGCGGCGGCCGTCTCGGCGGGGCGACCACGACGTCGTCCAGCGTTGGCGGCAGCACGACGGTGGGCGCGGGGGGAGGCGGCGGCGGAGGGGGAGCAGGAGGCGCGGCCTGGTGCGTGGGCGCGTGCGCGACCGTCGCCGGCGCGACCGCCGGCTCCTTTTTGGGCGACGGCGCGCCGCCGCCCCGCCCGCGCCGCCGACCCTCACCGCGCGCCTCGGCGCGCGGCGACGGCGAAGCGGGCGCGGCAGGCGGCGGGGCAGGGGCGGCAACGCCGCGCGCCCCACCACCCCCGCCCCCCCACACCGGTGCGGCCTTGCCCGGCCGCGCGATGGGCGACGCCGGCGGCGGCCCCGGCGGCAGGTCAAACGGCGGGTGCGGGAACCGGCACCGGGTGGAGACCGAGGGCGGGGCCGAGGGCTGCGCGCCCGCGCGCGCCGTCGGCGGCGCCCCCCCCAAAAATTTGCACCTCCCGCGCACCCAGTCCCGGCACGGCGCCGCCGCGCCGCACCCGGCGCAATCGTCCCAGAGCCGGTTGCCGGTGCGCCCGCAGTCGCCACACGCCCAGTCGCCGCCGTAGGACGTGACGCGCGTCGGCGGCGCGGCGCCCGCGGCGCCCGCCTTCTTCTTTTCGCGCTCGCGCGCCTTGCGCGACTTTTTCTTGCCCGCCGTCGCGGCGGGGTCGCCGTCGTCGGCCGCGGCCGGCGCGGGGTCGGCGCGCGGGGTGGCGGGCGAGGCGGGCGGCGGCCGCGCGGCCTCGCCGCGCGCGGCGGCCGAGAGCGCGGCCAGCCGCTCGCGCTCGACCTCGACCCGGCGCGCCTCGAGCGCGGCCTCGTACTCGGCCTCGGCCGCCGCGCGCGCGGCGGCCGCCCGGGCGTCGGCCGCGGCGCGGCCGTCGTCCGCCGCGTCGGGCGTCGCGGGCGGTGGCGGGGATGGGGCGGGCGCGGCGGCCGCGGGCGCGCCCGCCTTGCCGCCCTCCTTGTCCTTCTTGCCGCCCTTTTTCTTGGACGCGCGCGCGGCGGCCGCAGCGGCGGACGCCGCCTCCTCGGCCTCGAGCTCGGCCATCAGACGAGCGCTCACGCGCTCGCGCGCAGCGGCCGCCCCCCCCTCCAGCGTGGCCCGCACCACCGCCAGCGCGCGCTCCCCGATGTCGGGCGCGGCGTCCACGCACGCCAAGTCGCGCAGGCGGGCGCGGGCGGCGTCCAGGGCGTCCCACTCGCAGCCGAGGTCGGCCGCGAGCGCGGCGAGCGCGGTGCGCGCCGCGTCGCCGGCGCGGGTCGCAGCCGCAGCTTCGGGCGTTCCAGCGTCGGCCTCGTAGCGGCGGGGGCCGAGGAGGGCGAGAGGGGCGGCGGCGGTGAGGGCGAGCGACGCGGCGTTGGCGCCGGCGGCGAGCGCGGCGTCGAGAGCGGACCGGAGCTCGCGCGCGTGGCGCAGGGCGGAGCGCGCGGCGGTCAGGTCGTCGGCGGCGCGCGCCTCGCGCGAGGCGGCGGCGGTGGCGGCGGCGGTCGCGGCGGCCGCCCGCGCGCGCGCCGAGCCGTCGCCACCACCCTTGCCGCGCGCCCCCTTGTCATCCGCGCGGTCACGCGCCGCGCGGTCGCGCGCGGCGGCGGCCTCCAGGGAGGCGGCCGCGCCTTCCACTTCAAACGCGGCGAGCGCGAGCGACTGGACAGCGACCTCGCGCGACACCAGGGCGCGCGCCAGGGCGGCCGCCGCGGGCGACGCGAGGTCGGCCAGGGTGGCGTCGGCGTCCAAGGCGGCTTTGGCGAGAGGGAGTGAGGGGGTGGGCGCGGCGGTGGCCGTGGCTGTGGCGGCGCCCTTGCCCTTCTCGCGCCCATTTGCCGCCTCCATCAGCCGCCCGGCCGCCGCAACGAGCGCGGGAGCGGCCGCAGCCGCGAGCGCGGCGCGCGCCGCGCGGCGCGCACGGCGCGCCCCCCGCCGCAGCGCGCGCAGCGCGCGCCGCCGCTCGCTCAACCGGTGCACGTGGCGCCAGGCGTGCGCCAGGTCGTCGTAGCCGGCGAGGAGGGCGGCCTCGGGCGGCGCACCCCCGCGCGCTGCGTCGGCGCGCGCGGCCGCGTCGCGCGCGGGCGCGTGCGCGACGCCACCATAGATCCAGCGCAGCAACCGGCCCGCGCCGCCGCCGCCGCCGTCGCCGGCGACCAGGTGGTCGTGCCACCAGGGCTGGACGACAAGGCGGGGGCCGGCGGTGGGGTCAAACGCGGCCGCGGGGGTGGCGCCGTCGCCCCCCCCCCCCTCCCCGGGCACGCCGCGCGCGGCGAACACGGCGTCGCACGCGGCCTCGAGCGCGGCCGCGTCCTCGGGCGACGCGAAATCAAACAGGGGGGCGGCGAGTGGGCCCGCGGCGTCCAGGAGAGGAGGGGGGATGCCGCCGCGGGTCCCCGCCTCGCCGTCGGCCGCGGGCGGCATGGAGGTTAGGATGGAGTTGAGCAGTAGCTGCAGGTCGCCGGGGGCGAGGGCGGCGAGGGCGGCTTCGAGCGCGCCGGGCGCGCTCGGGTCGGCCGCCGCCGCGCCGCCCGCCGCGCCGCCCGCCCGGCTGATGGCGGCTTCCAGCATGACGCCGCCCGCGCGCGACAGGGCGGGCGCGAGGCGGGCGGCGAGGTCGCCCGCGGTGGTGGCGCCCGGCGCGGCGGCGGCCGCGGCCGCCCCGCGCGCCGCGGCGAGCGTCGCGGCCGCGGCCGACGGCGTAGGCGCCGAGTGACGGTGCGGCGACTTGCCGCCCTCCTCCTCCTCGCACGCCGCGTCGCCGCACGCGCAGCCGGCGGACGACGACGCTTCCGACGACCCGCGGCCGCCTCCGCCGCCGTCCGACTCGGAATCCGACCAGTCGGCCGGCGCCGCGCGGTCGACGCGCACCGCGCCCGCGGCATCGGGGGCCGCGCCGGCGGCGTGGCAGGGCAGGCAGATGTAGGAGGTGATGGGAGAGGGAGGGGCGGCGCCGGCGCCGCCACCACCCCCGCCACCCGCCGCCGCCGCATAGTGCGCCCCGACGACCTCCAGCCCACACCCCGCGCACGCGGCGGGGCCGCCGTCGGGCGCGAGCTGCACGTCTTCGTGGCACGCGTCCACGTGGTCCAGAAACGCGGCGCCCGACGCGAAGCGGCGCGCGCCGCCGCCCGGCGCGGGGCACAGCGCGCAGCGCCAGTAGGCCGCCGACACGCCGCCGCCGCAGCGCAGGAGTTGGAGGGCGTACTCGAGCTCCGCCGCGGCGACGACGCCGCCGTCGGCGGCGGCGCCGTCCAAGACCGCGGCGACCGGCACGCGCAGGGCCGCCGCCCGCACCGCCGGCGTCAGCGTCGCCCAGTGGGGCGCCACGTCGGCGTGGCGGGCGCGCAGTGTGGCGGGGTCGGGGGGGCCGCCGCGCGGCGCGGGGCGCGCGCGGCGGCCGGCGGCGCCGCGCTTGGGGTTGGCGCGGGCCGCGGCAGCGTCCCATCCGACGTCGATGGACAGAGGGGTCGGTGGAGGAGGGGGCGGCATGGTGGTGGCCGCCGCTGTGGCGACGCGCACGGGCGCGGCGGCGGCCGCAGCGACGGCTGCAGCAAGCGCCGGCGCGTCGACCGCCACCTCGGCCACCGCCACCGCCGCGCCAGTGCCACCAGTCGCGTCATCGGCCAGCAAGGCCGCACACGACCTCAGCACGCCCCTGACCGAGCGCACGACGCGCGCGCGCGCCGCGGCGAGCGCGCCCCACTCGCCCGACGCCGCCATCGCGGCCGCCCGTTCCTGCACCCGCAAGCAGCATGGGTCGCACGTGCGCTGCCCGCCGGGGCCGGAGAGGACGATGACGGGCTCGGGGGCCCCGCGCGGGGCGGCCAGAGCGGCGTCGCACGCGGCAGCCGCGTCGGCGCACGCCGACCGCAGGTCGGGCGGCGGCGAGGCGCCAAGTGCTGGCGGCGCCGACGACGACGACTCGATGACGAGGGAGACGGCGAGCGACGCTCGCAGCGCGGCGACCGCGAGCGACGCAGGCGTGCGCGCACCGGCCACCGTCGCCGCGGCCAGTGCTTCCAGCAGCAGCTTGGTGCGCTGCTCGGGCGCGCCGTCCATGGAGGCGGCCATGTGGTAGAGGCACCGGGCCTACAGGAGAAGAGAGGGAGGAGAAGGGGCGGGGTCGGGCCCGCCGCCGCCGCGGGCGCGCCGCCCACCGCCACCGCTCCCTCTCTCTCCCTCTCTCACCAAGTAACGATGTGGGAGCTCGCTCGTCGGATGCGCGTCCGCAAGCGCGCGGAGAGAGGCCAGGGCGGCGGGCCTGGGGGGGGAATGCGTCGGTGCCCGCGCCGCCGCTGCGCACCGCCGCCGCCTCACCCATTGTACCCCGCCCCACCCCTGCACCGTACCTCTCGTCCTCGCTGGCATTAAACTGGGCGGCGTCCGCCTCGCACGCGGGCGCGGGCGGCGGCAGGTCGGCGGCGCGCGGCGGCGGCGGCACAGGCGGGCGCGGCCCGGGCTTGGCGGCCGACGCGCCCGCCTGCGCGGAAGAGCCGCCAGGCGGCGGCGGCGGCGCCATAGGCGCGCGCGGCCGGGCCTCAAGGGGGGTGGCTAGCGCGGCGTGGTGAGGGCGGCGGTGGGCGCGCGCCGGGCGTCCAGCCGCAGGGGCGCGCGAGGGCGCGTTGTGCGGGGGGGGCGGGGGGGGGGCGGGGGGGGGGGGGGGGGGGGCGGGGGGGGGGGGGGGCGCGGCGCGGGGGGCGGGGGGGGGCGGCGGCGCGCCCCCGGCCCCCCCCGCCCCCCCCGCCCCGCCGGGGGGGGGGCGGCGGCCCCCCGTGGGGGAGGCGTTTCAA
>Ga0315287_10001130_pt1 | contig 24286 bp, 24 predicted proteins | sample YL17G11_0_MG_FD_205037 | JGI IMG/M metagenome (GOLD analysis project Ga0315287, IMG submission 205037) | Sediment microbial communities from Yellowstone Lake, YNP, Wyoming, USA - YL17G11_0 | ecosystem: Environmental > Aquatic > Freshwater > Lake > Sediment | place: USA: Wyoming | collected... | reverse complement strand
AAAGTAAAATACGAGCGTCGGATTCAAGACGGTAGTCTTGCCGCTGACGACAGACGCCGCTGCCGTGTAGGGAAGGTGGTTTTCCAGCTTGACAGAGACGTTGTATTTCCCGGGCAGTAGGCCTGTGATGTTCAGGGGGGTGATTCCGCGGTTCTGGCCGTTGAGCTCAACCCTGGCGCCGGAGGGTGTCGACTTCACATAGATTGCCCCATACAGGGATATGAGGGTTGGTTTTATGGCGGTTGTCTTGCCCGCGTAAACAGCCACTTTAGTACTGTAAGGGATGTAACCGTCTAGGCTCACTGTGACGTTGTAAGCACCGGGCAGGAGGTTGTTCCTTGAGAGGGGTGTTACACCGACGGATTCACCGTTGAGTTTAACGCTGGCGCCCGCAGGGGTAGAGGAGACGTTCAGGGTGCCCCAGAGGGGGGCTAGAATGACGGAAAGGAGAGTAGTCTTGCCTGAGTATACGACCACAGTTTTGTTCTGGGTTACGTAGCCGCTCTTGTATATCGTCAACACATGGTTTCCGGGGATTACTACGGGAGTCAAAAGGGGCGTGCAACCGCCGATGTATAGCCCATCCACGTTCACGCTGGCGCATGTGGGGTTTGACGTGACGTTTATACTGCCGCCTACGGGGACTAAAGTCGCGAACACAGACGTTGTCTTGCCAGCCTCGACGGAGGCCGCCTGGGTGGAGGATTGGTAATTTGGCTTTGTCATGACGACGGTGTATCCGCCGGGGAGAATGCCAGACACTATTAGCGGAGTCGCCCCCTTAGGCACCCCGTTTATGGCGACGGATGCGGCTAGCGGGTTTGAGGTTATGCTGAGGTTGCCTGTGGCGGCTGCCAAGGTCACGTTTAGGATAGTTGTCTTTCCGGAGGAAATGTTGACTGTCGTCTCGTAGGGGATTTGACCGGTTAAGGTGAGAGACAGGTCATGGATTCCAGGTGCGACGCCGTCAACTGATAAAGGCGTCTTGCCTTTGGGCGCCCCGTCCAGGATGGCATCAGCGCCGGCGGGCCTTGAGTCTACGATGAGGTTCCCGGCGGCGGGAGCGCATTCGCCTGACTGGCACACTCGCGTATGCCATGTATCGCAGTATCTGCCCTCGCAGATAGGGTCCAGGCAGTCGGCGTGTCCGTTGCCGTCCTCGTCGCCGGGAGTATCGCATGATTCAGCGGGCTGCGCCTGAAGCTCGTATAGGAATATCGTCTTCTCTATGGCCCAGACTATTCTGTCGCCGGATATCATGGGCAGAGGGGATTGGACGCCGGCGAATGGTATCCTGCTTGTGGCGTGATTGGACAGGTCTGTGAGCAGGACCTGGGGGCCGGAGTAGATTTTGGTGTCGAGGTTGCCTGACCACACGAGCCTCCCCCCTGAAATCGAGAAACGGAACGGGAGCCAATCCCCGGTCGCGACCATGCTGGTCGTCCCTGAGGCCGGGTCGTACGAGTATATGCCCCTTGCTGTAGGCCCGCCTACGCCGCCGCCGAATATGACGTAGTAGACCTTGCCGCCCCCCAATAGCGGCGGCGAGGAGTTGGGGTTGTCGGTCACATTCCTGAGGGTGGATGTGGCGAGGTCATAGACGAATATTCCTTGGGGCTGTTCCTGCCAGGCGACCTTCCCACCCCCAACGGTGGGATAAGCCGGCATGGCCTTTACGGCCGGTATTTCCCTCGACGTCTTTGTCGTTAGGTCGTAGTAGACCGTTGAGTTCCTGGTGTTGTCAATCCATGCAACAGCGTCAGGCGATATCGACGGGCTGTTCTGCCATCCGGAATCGCTCGTAAGCCTGGTAGTCGACGACGATAGGATGTCGTATAGGTATATGTCACCGCTGTGCTCGTAAACTACCTTCGAGCCGCTTATCTTCGGAAGGTCCCAGGTGACGTTCAGGAGAACGGAGTTGACCTTGGTTCTCGTCTTAGAGGTTATGTCGTAGACGAAGACGTTCACCCCAAAGCCGTTCAGGAAGCTGTATTCGGACCAAATCACCCAGTTGCCGGATATGCCTGTCCCGCCGGAAGATTCGGTGGCTGAGGTCAGTATTTTCGCGAGGTCCTTGCATACGGTGTCGAAGCACGCCTTCTGGTAGTCGGCGGAGCAGTATGTGGCGTCGGGACAGGATGCCGTATCCAGGCAATCAGCCAGCCTGTTGCCGTCCTCGTCGCCTGGGAGCTGGCAGTTTTCAACGAGTATGCACCTACTCGTGTTGTCGCACCTCTTTGAATGGTCTAGATTACAATATGTTCCGGACGGACAGTCTGAATCCGCGCAGTCGGGGAGGCCGTCGCCGTCCTCGTCGCCGACCGCAGTGCAGTTCTCCCTGGGCATGCACGCCTTAAGGGGGTTACAGAACCGGGTCATGTCAGGACTGCACACAATACCCGCCGGACACGCCGGATCAGCGCAATCGAGTAGGCCGTTGCCGTCCTCGTCGCCGGCCGCAGTGCAGTTCTCCCTTGGCATGCACGCCTTAAGGGGGTTGCAGAACCGGGTCATGTCAGGACTGCACACATAACCCAGTGGACATGCCGGGTCGGCGCAATCGAGTAGGCCGTTGCCGTCCTCGTCGCCGGGGGTTGCGCAGTCCTCGACGGCGCCGAGGGATGCGTTCGAGTCGTCGACGTCAGGCCATTGATTGCATGTCCCGGGGCATGTTACCGGCTTAGGGCCGATGCCCCAGTTACAGTATCCGTCGCCGTCCAAGTCCGAGCAGGACACGTTGTAGGTCACGCCCTGTGGGGGGGTGAAGGGCGCATTGACCGCGTAGAATAGATAGCTGGACATAATCTGCGAGGGAGTTATCACCTTCCTGGCGTATCCCCCCTCCCCCCAGCCGGAGCCCCAGCTGTTCTTGAATATAACGTAGAAGTCGGAGCCGTTGTAGCCGTAGCCGACCGCCGTGATGGCATGCGACCAGCCGTAGTCTATCATGTGGAGGGAGCCGTTTTGGACGATTGCTCGTTTAACCGCCTCTATGGAGGGAGGCACTAGGGTGGCCCCGCTCGTCCGCCACACCCTGCTTTGGTATGTTGAGCACCTGTTGATGCATTTGTTGCTGTCGGTTGCGGTGTAGGGGAAACATGCCTCGTCCGGCGTCCCGTTGACGCGCATGTAATTCCGCATAAGGTCCGTTATCTGCCCTATGTAGGCTCCGCTGCACCCGTATCCGTGAAAGCATGAGACCAGGTCCTGCTCAGACAGGTCTGCGTTTATGTGCTGGTTGTACTGCATGTTTATGGCGCCTTCTATCGAGCCCAGGGTTCCGTGCGCCCAGCAGGAGCCGCAGCTCGCCTGGTTTCTGACAGGCGTCAGCCAGTTCTCTCCGTGCCTCTTCCTCCAGTCGAACGACGCCGGCAGCGAGAGGCCGGGCGAATAGCCATCCGTCCCGTCGCCGATGGATGATGCACCCACGACCTCATCCGGAAGCTTGAATATGCCCCCCACGTAGGTGTCGAAACCGTACAGGTTCGGGACCTCGTTGTTGAAGAACAGCGCCTTCTTCTCTTCGTAGGTCATCCTAGCAACCGGCGTGTCCCCGGCCACCCACCCTTCGCCGTTTCTTTTTATGCGCTCGTTGAGCTTGCGTATCCTTTCCTTCAACTGCATGTCCTTCTTTGCCTTGATTGTGTTGTCGCCGGCTGATGCGATGGAAACCTGGGCGCCTCCGGCGTAATCCAGCGACTTTAGGGTTATTGTTGCCCCACTCACCTCCACCCTGAACCTAGCCGGCTTCACCGACTTCATCTCGCAGGTCTCCACGCACGCGTCCTGGAAGTCATATTTGCCTGCCCCGAACCCCAGTTCATCGGTCGAGTATACGAGGTATTCCAGGCCCGATGCGTCCTGCATTATTATCCTTGCGTAGGATAGGTCGTCTTGTAGTTGGACTGACCCGCTCACTGTGATGGACGGGACCGATAATCTAATATCGGCTGGTATGATTTCATCCGAGCTGTATGATTGGGCTATTGTTATCTCCTTCCTTGAGGAGCCTAGAGCCTTCGCGAAAGGCGTCTGGCTCCCTTGGCCCCCCGTCGGGTTCTGGTCTAACACGGCGTATCCGGTAAGTGGAGAGTATGGTAGTGGCTCTAATTCGGCCTTTAGGGTGCTGGTCCTGCACGGTTCGACTTCGACCGTCGTCTTGAATGTCCCATATCGCCTCAGGGTCAATGCTATTTCATGGACTCCTGGTTCCACGCCCACCACGCCCTCTGGCGTAAGCCCCATGTAGACGCCGTCGACGTAGAGCGATGAAGAGGCCGGCTCAGAGTATACTAGGAGGCTCCCCCTGCCGGAGGGATCGCATGCAGATGCAGTCAACGATAGGAAAAGAAGAGTAGCGTAAAGTACCCTTGAGAAGCCAAGGCCACGCATATGGAATAAACGGTAGGCGAAGCATAAAAGCATGCAATTTCGCAGTTCACCCCTAAAAAAAAAAAGAACCCATTATTTTATCAACCAGTAGGTGAAAGTATCTATCATGCGCATGGTCTGCATCATCGCGGCGTTGGCTCTTTGCCTTGGCTGTCTCGGAAGCCCTGATGCGAACGCCCCGCCTGAAACCAGCCTGACGGTTGCCTCAACGTCCTTGACAACCACCAGCACAATTCCCGCAGAAGCCGCGTTTGCAGCCTCGACGACGACGGAGGGTCTTGAGCCTACGACGACCACGGCAGCCAAGAGTCCCGCCACAACCACGTCCCTGAAGCCGAGGCAATGTAGGAGGCCGTATATCCAGGCCGGTTTCGGATGCTGCATGGATGCTGACGGTAACGGCTTATGCGACGTTGCCCAGTCGTCTACGACAACCTCGACCACTACGACCCTCGGGGGATTCGAGAGGCTGTTCGACAGGGTCGCGAACAGGACCCAGGATATCCCCCTCCTGAACGGAAGCTCCGTGAACCTTGGCTACAACCACCCGGCCACCACAACGACGATTGAGAACATAACGCAGGCATACGAAAACAGATACAACGTCTATTATTACCGCGGGTACTGGAACGTTGGCGGGCATGTGAACCAGACAAGGTGCCTGGTGAAGGAGGATGAGAAGGGCCATCTGGTCTACTGCCCAGGCAAGGAACCGTTTTACGAGGAAGACTATATAGTTTAGCTGAAGTCAGACAGCCCTCAGATTCAGTTCGTCTATACCGGCCTGCCTTCTCGCGGCGGCCTTTATCATCCTTATCTTCGAGCCGCCGGGTCCGATTGCGCGGCTTCTGTCCTCCCGGGCAACCTCAACCACCGCCGCCACGTTGCCTGACGTCTGCGCGACGCTTATCCCGTGGACCTCCACGGGATAGAACATGTTCTTTAGGAAATTCTCCGGGTTCTCGTCATGCTCGAACACAATGATGTTCCTGCCGACCGCCTTCCTGACCTTAGCTATGTTAGCCCCGCCCTTGCCGATGGCCAGGCCCATGTCGCCAGACTTCACGATGAAACAGTAGTCCCCGCCTTCGCTGATGAAGTCCTTCACCTTGGCCTTCGTCATCGACTCGAAGAGGGTTATCAGCTTGATGTCGTCTTCCCCAAGCCTGATTCGGATCACGCTCTAGCCTCTAGTATGGCGGATTCCCCCTCGTCCATGACGGCAAGCGCTGATACCGGGTACGGCCTACCGCAGCCTGAACCGATTTCGCTCGATGTCTCCTTTAATGTCACGCACGGGACCTTCGCGAGGCTGGCGTAGTAGGTTATCGACTCCCTCTGGAACTGGGGGCAGTTGCCCGCCAAAAGAACCATCTTCGGCCGCCCGTATAATAGGACATCGACTGTCTTGTTCGAGCCTAAAGCGACTTCCCCCGTATCAAGGGCCTTGTTTATCTGCGTTTTAACGTCCACGTTCACTCACCACCGTCTTTTTTGGTTTGCTTACCGCCCATCAGGGTCGACTTGATGCCTAACTCCACTGTGCCGGTGCCCACCGGTATCGGCTGGCCGACGATGATGTTCTCGGCCACCCCGGCGAGCGGGTCTATCTCGTTGTGTATGGCCGCGTTCAGTATGTGCTTCTCCGTCTCCTCGAACGCAGCCCTCGCGAGGACTGAACCCTTGCTGCCGGATATGCCCTGGCGCCCGACAGCCTGTATGGCCCCGGAGATCGTCATCCTGTCAGCCACCAGCATTATGTGCCGTATGTCGACCTTCAGATCCTGGTCCTCGAGAACCCGCATGGTCTCCTCGATGATGGCGTTCCTTCCGGCCTCTATGCCGAACGTCTCGCATATCTGGAATATGTCGTTGGTCGTTATCTCCGACGGGTTGATGCCAGGTATCTCGATTATGCCCTTGAGGTTGCTGCCTTCGGCGTAGATGACGTACTCCTCGCCCTGCTTCCGGATGAAGGCCCGCTTGATATCCTTCACGCCGCGGAGCTTCTTCCGCACCAGCTTGTTCTTCACCTTCTGCACTTCGGCCGGCGTCTCCGACGCTATCACGAACTCGTTGCCGCTGCGCTTGACGCCCTCTATCTTCTCCACGAATTCTATCGCGTCCGGGTCGTCCGTCGTCACCCTTATCTTGTTCCTCGGAAGGTCGACCCTGATTTCAGCGACGTCCTTGAGCATGACCTCCCTCATCTGCTGGGCTATCTCATCCGCGGACTTCTTGGTCTTGTTGTGCTCCTCCGTGAGGTAGACGGTCGTTATCGCGTTCTTCGGAGTCCTCTTCGCATCGATTATCTCGATAATCCTCGGGAGGCCGAGCGGAACGCTCAGTTCGACGACCCCCGCGTAGTGGAACGTCCTTAGGGTCATCTGGGTTCCCGGCTCCCCTATGGACTGGGCCGCGACAGTGCCTACGGCCTCGCCAGGGGTTATCCTCGCCCTGGCGTACGCTACAAGGAACTCCTTCCTCTCCTTATCGCTCTTTCCTTCAAGCCTCTCCTGGATTGTCAGCGGCAGATCTGGGTCCATTTTAAAAATGATTCCTGACATAGCCTATCTTCATCGGGTCTATGCCGTCTTCACCGTATATGAACTGTACAATCGCGCCTCCGTCGCCCCTGACGGTTCCGTCCGGGAACACGACTAGGTCTTGGAGGGCGTTGATAAGCCGCCTTTGCATGTAGCCGCTCCTGCCCGTCCTGATGGCAGTGTCCACCAGCCCTTCGCGTCCGCCCATGCTGTGGAAGAAGTACTCAGTAGGCCTCAAGCCCCTCTTGAAGTTGGAGCGCACGAACCCCTCGGCTTCGGAGCTGACGTCGCCGCGCTTGAAGTGGGAGAGCGTCCTAAAGTGGTAGCCCCTCCGTATCCTCTCGCCGCGGACCGCCTGCTGTCCTACGCAGCCGGCCATCTGTGTGAGGTTCAGGAGGCTCCCTCTCGCGCCGGTCTTTGCCATGAGGACCGCGGCGTTGTCGCCAGCATACCTCTCCGCGACCTTGCCGGCGGACCCCCTTGAGCGGCCGAGCTCCAGCATCACGTAGTCCTCAAGCGACTCCTTGCTCGACTTCCCGGGAATAAGCTTCAGCTCGCCCTTCCCGTGCAACTCTATAAGCTCGTTGACGCGGCTCTCGACGCTGGACAAGAGGTCCTTGAGCTCCTTTTTGCCGGTATCCGGCATGTCCTGCTCGTCTATGCCGACGCTGAACCCGTACTTCATGAAAGCGTTGATGGAAAGCTGCGTCGACTGGTCTATGAACTGCCTGGCCCGCTCCGACCCAAAGCGTATGAATATCTCATTCAGTAGCTTGCCGGACATGCCTTCTGCGTCGATTGCGCCCGAGAGGATCTTCCCCTTCACAATCTTCACATGCCCCTCCACCTGGGCGCGCTTGTCGCTGGGGTCCGCCTTCCTGCCCATCTTGTTGTCGAACTCTAGGTCAAGGTCCTCCGGAAGCAAGAGCGAGAATATGTCGCGGCCGGTGAACTTCTTCTTGTCCTTCGGCAGCTTCACAATGTTCTTCGTAATCTGCAGGGCTTCCCCCCTCGTGAGCTCCACGCCCTCTTTGGTGAGCATGTACGCGCCTGTGACGTGGTCGTGGCGGCCGCCGATTATCGGGCCGCCGAACCTCGGCGAGATAATGTTCTCCGACACCTTCATCAGGAGGTCGGCTTCCGCTATCGCCTCCTCGCTCTGGGGGACGTGCATGTTCATCTCGTCGCCGTCGAAGTCCGCGTTGTACGGGGCGCAGACCGCGGTGTTGAGCCTGAACGTGTTGTACGGCAGCACCCTGACATGGTGGCTCATCATCGATATCCTGTGCAAGGAAGGCTGCCGGTTGAACACAACTATATCGCCGTCCGCTAGCATCCTCTCCACGAGGTCGCCAGGCGCGAGAAGCTGCGCTATCGTCTCCTTCGTGTCGGGGAGTATCCTCTTCCTGCGGCCGCCGGACACGACGTTGTGGGCGCCGGGATAGTTTTCACTGCCCGTGAGGACGAGCCCCCTCATCCTCTCAAGGTTGCGCTCGTTCACTTCCTCTGGGACCGTGAGCTCCATCGCCACGTACGGCGGAACCCCGACCTCGTCGATCGATATGTTCGGGTCCGGACTTACGACTGTACGGGCCGAGAAGTTGACCCTCTTCCCGGACAGGTTGTTCCTGAAACGCCCCTCCTTGCTCTTCAGCCTCTGGGCGATGGTCTTGAGGGGACGGCCTGAACGGTGCCTGGCCGGCGGTATACCTGTGATTCCGTTGTCGAAGTACGTCGCGACGTGGTACTGCAGGAGATCCCACAGGTCCTCGATTATTAGCTGCGGGGCTCCTGAGTTGATGTTCTCCTCCAGGCGCTGGTTTATCCTGAGTATGTCGACCAGCTTGTGCGTCAGGTCGTCCTCGCTCCTGTCAGCGGACTCGAGCGTGATAGAAGGCCTCGCAGTTATCGGAAGCACCGGTATCGCCGTAAGGATGAGCGACTCCGGCCTCACCTTCAGGTTGAGGTACTTCAGGTCCTCGTCCTTGATCTTCTCGAACCTCTCCTTGATGTCGGTTACCAGGAGGTTGTTCTCGTCCTCATAGTAGGAGTAAGGCCTCACGAACTTGATTTTCACCTGCCTCTCCTGGCAGTACGGGCACACGTCCTCGTTGTTGGACACCTTCACCGCCTTGTTCCACGCTTCGAACTCGTACGACTCCGGCTGAAGGCCGCCCTCATCGTATTTTTTCATCTGTTCGGCCGTTATCATGAGCCTCCCGCAGCTCTTGCACGTGGCCCTCAGGAGGTTGTAGACCTCCTTGGCGTACCCGACGTGGATGACCGGGCGGGTCAGCTGGACGTGGCCGAAGTGGCCCTGGCATTCCCCGAGCCTGCCGCCGCATGTCTTGCACCTGATGCCCGGGTCGATGACTCCGAGGCGGCTGTCCATGAGACCGCCCTCCACCGGATAGCCGTCGTCATCGTAGGTGTTTGGCGTGTAAATCCTCGCCGCGCTCATCTTCTGTATCATCTTCGACGACAAAAGTCCGAACTCCACGTGGTCTATCTTCTTCCTAACTATCATGCCTTATCCCTCAGCTTGAGCTTGGGTATAACGCACATCCCCATGAGCTCGTTCAACAGAAGCTTGAACGCGTACGCCATCTCCACCGGATACGTCGGCACCTCGCCGCACAGCGGACAGTAAATCTGCCTGCGCTCCACATCGTTGACCGCGACCATCCCGCACTTGCTGCACACCGGCACCACAACCTTGTCAGACTCATCAAGGAGCCTGTCCTTCAAGAGCATGGACGCGCCATGCCCTATCAGGCAGTCGCGCTCCATCTCACCGAACCTGAGGCCGCCCTCCCTGGCGCGGCCCTCCGTCGGCTGCCTCGTGAGCATCTGCACCGGGCCCCTCGAGCGGGCGTGAACCTTGTTGGCGACCATGTGGTGGAGCTTCTGGTAGAACGCTACGCCGAGGAATATCTCGACATCGAAACGCTCGCCGGTCGCGCCGTTGTACATGACCTCCTTCCCCGAGTGGTTGAAGCCGTGCGACTTCAAGGCGTCCCTCAGGTCGTCCTCCTCCTCGTTGGAGAACGCCGTCCCGTTGATGAACCTCCCCTCCAGAGCGCCGACCTTGGCGCCGATCATCTCCAGGACGTGCCCTATCGTCATCCTCGACGGGATGGCGTGCGGGTTGATTATCAGGTCGGGCGTTATGCCGTCCTTTGTGAATGGCATGTCCTCCTGCGGCACAATGAGGCCGCATACCCCCTTCTGGCCGTGCCTTGACGCGAACTTGTCTCCGAGCTCCGGGACCCTGATACTCCGGACACGGACCTTGGAGAGCTTGTTCTTCTCAACCGACTCTGTCAGCACAACACAGTCTACAGTGCCGGACTCCATGTGCCTCACGGTCGTGGAAGTCTCCCTCCTCTTCTCCTCGACTATCCCGTAGGGCCCTATCTCCTCTAGGAACCTCGGCGGAGAAGTCCTGCCAATCAGCACCTCGCCGGAGCCGACATCAGCCTCAGGCGAAATCAAGCCTTCCGGGCTCAATTTCGAGTATGTGTCCTCGGCCTGCGCGCCCTCGACGTCTATTTTGGGAATCTCGAACGTGTCCCTCTGGCCGCTCGGATACCTGCGCTCCTCAGCGGTGTAAGTCCGGTAGAACGTCGACCTCCCGAGGCCGCGCTCGACCGAGCTTTTATTGAGTATAATCGCGTCCTCCATGTTATAGCCCTCAAAGCTCATTATCGCCACCACGAAATTCTGGCCTGCAGGCCTCTTTTGGTAGCTTATGGCGTCTATGACATCGGTCTTCACCATCGGCGTCTGCGGATAATGCAGTATGTTGGCCCTGCTGTCGAACCTCGTGAAGTAGTTTGACGCGTACATGCCGAGCGTCTGCTTTGCCATCGCTGCGGCCATCGTGACCCTCGGGGAGCTGTTGTGCTCCGGCCACGGGGCGAAGCCCGCGCTTATGCCGAGCATCAAGGACGGAGTCAACTCAAGGTGCGTGTGCTCCGCTGTCAGCTTGTACTCCCTGATGGCGACGTATGCGTTCTCCTCCTCCTCGGCGTCGATGTACTCTATGATTCCCTGCTCTATGAAGCTCTTCCAGGTCGCTGAACCGTCCCTGAGGTCGCTCAGATGCTTCGCCGTGAACCTGGGCTTGCCCCCGTCCAGGAGTATAATGGGCCTGAGAGTCCTGCCCTTGTCGGTGTAGACCTGAACCTCGTTGTTCTCCTCGTGGAAGCTTATCGATATGGTATAGTCTAGCTTGCCATGCCTGCGCAAGTCCCTTAGCTTTGACACGAGCTGCTCCGGGCTCTTGTGCTGGCCCATCAGCCGCCCGTTAATGTACACGCCAGTCGTTGCGTCCTTAGACTCCCTGCCGACGCGGACCTCCTTCACGCCGAACTCGAGAAGGTACTTCTCAGCCGGCTTCTCGTCGGTCTCGGCGGATATTATCGCGGCCACTGCAAGATTCTTCACGAGGCCGCAGTTCTGCCCCTCCGGCGTCTCGTTCGGGCAAATCCTCCCGAACTGGGTCGCATGGAGGTCGCGGGCCTCGAAGTGCGGGTGGCTCCGTGACAATAGCGAGCTCACCCTCCTCTGGTGCGTGATGGTCGACATGTAGTTGGTCCTGTCCAGGACCTGGCTGACGCCGCTTCGGCCCCCAGTCCAGTTTCCTGTCGCCAGGGCGTAGCAGATGCTCTCCGTCAGGTTGTTGCTGCGCACCGCCGTCTTGACGTTTATCATCCTGTGGCGGGCGTGCTGCTTCTCGAGCTGGTACTTTATGTCCCTCGCTATCTTGTTGAAGCTTACCCTGAACAGCTCCTGCATCAGGTCGCCTGACAGCCTCAGGCGCTTATTGCTGTAGTGGTCCTTGTCATCCTCCTCCCGTACACCCAAATCCAGCTCAAGGACCTTTCTAGCCATGATGCCGAGGTAAATCGCCTTGTTGCGGCGGTCCGCCTCTGTGTTGCCGATATGCGGCAGTAGGAAGTTGTTTATCACCTGGTTGGCTCGCGTAGCCTGATACTGCTTCGCGTGGCCGGCTCCCGCCCTCTTCCCGAGGTAGTCAAACGCCTCCTCGGAGGACATTGTCTTCAGCTCAATGTTTATCTTGACTTCAAGCTGAGTCTCGTTGTCGAATAGACCGAGTATCTCGTCCTCGGAGAGGCCGAGCGCGGTCATCAGCGTCGTCAGAGGTATCCTGTTCGGTATGCCAGGGAACGAAACGAATAGGCTGCCTCCCCCGGAGACCTCCCTCTTCTCCACCGTAACCCTGGAGCGGAAGCCCTGCCTGACGGAGAACACCTTGGCTATGACTACATCCTTCCCCATGATCTGCTCCCGGGTAGTCACAATCCTGTTCGGGGCCAGGTCCTCGACTATGATGAGCGTCCTCTCAGTCCCGTTTATTATGAAATACCCGCCAAGGTCCAGCGAATCCTCGCCGTGCCGTATCAGCTCATCCTCGGATTGGCCGTTGAGCAGGCACATCCTGGATTTCAGCATGACCGGCAGGTGGCCTATCTCGACCTCCACCGGCTCCCCGTTCTCTATGAACTCCAGGTTAATCGGCGCTGAGTACGTGAGGTTCCTGAGCCTGCACTCGAACGGGTACCTTGACTCGACGCCCTGCCCGGACTCGTTGACCTGCGGCTTCCCGACGGCGATTTTCCCGAGCTCCAGGCTGTAGTCCGGTATCTCTATGTCCAGCGAACCCTTCTCGTCTATGACCTCCTGCAAGCCCTTGTCTACGAGCCAGTTGAACGACTCAAGCTGGAATCTTCCGAAGTCCTCGCGTTCAACGAAATCCGAGATGCGGATTGACGGCATCTTGGACGGTTTTGGATTGCTCATTCTGATACCACCACGCGGTAGTAGAGTGACTTTCCGACTAACTTACTCTCACGGGTTATCTTGATTAGGTCGCCAGGCTTTGGCTGAAGGTGCTGCACGGCCGGGTCGTTCAGAATTATCTTAGGCATAAGTTCGCGCTTAACTTTGTACACGTCAAGTACCGCCTGCGCCTCTTGCGGGCTCAGAAGCTCGTGCTTCGGCACCAGACGGTGCTTTATCCCATCGTTGCTTGGTTTCTCAGACACTTGGCACCTCAAATAGGTTAAGAAACAGAAATACGTCTAAGTAATATGCCACAGGAGTATATAAACGCGACGGTTTTTTACCGGAAAGTAGAGGCTGACGATGACAGGACTGCAGTTGGCTGGTCACTTCTGCCCGTAAATCCACCACAGGATGTCCGTGGTCGTGACTATGCCCACGAGGCGCTCGCCGGCAGTCACCGGGAATCCGCCGATGCCGCTGTCGCGTATCAAGTCCACGACCGACCCCAGGTCGTCCTCCGGGCTGACCGCTATCACGTTCTCCTCCATTAACTCCTGCACCCTAGTGGACAGGTTCTCCTCGGCGTCCACACCCTTGTAGTTGCCGTCGCCGAGGAAGCCGAGGACGTCGAAGACCGTGACAATACCCTGCAGGCCGCCCTCTGAGATCACTGGGAGCCTGCGCATCTGGTTTCTCACCATGACCTTGCTGACGTCGGAGAGCATCATGCCGGGTGTCGCCGCTATCGGCCTCCTGTTCATGACCTTCTCCACCGGGACGCCGAGTTCCCCGCCCTGCGGCAGGATGTCCCTTTCGCTGACTATCCCCATGACGCCCATCTTCTCGGCGCTGTCTATGACGGGTATGCAGCTTGAGTGCCGCTCGAGCATAATCCTTGCCGCATCCTCGACGGATGCCGTCTTCTCCAGGTACTGGGATGGCCGCATTATCTTCGAGACCGGACAGTTTATCGCCGATAGGAAGTTTCCTGAGTAGTCTTTTACAAGTATGTTGTATTTCTCCCCTCCGCCCAGGAAGTCGAGTATGTCCACCCCGGTGACCAGGCCTTCGAGCTTGCCTGTGCCGGCGTGTATTACGGGGAGCCTTCGCACGTCGCTGTCTCGCATGAGCTTGGCTGCGTTCTTCAGCGTGTTTGAGGAGTGCGTGGATATCACTTCCCGGGAGGCGACGTTCATTATCTCCCCGGACCTTTCGACGACGTGGCTTATGTGCTTCTTCGGGCCCCTGTCCATGCCCCCCTTCATGTCTGAGTAGTGTCTAACGTTCCTTGACATCCTATTGCCTGTGCACGATCTTGCAGAGCTTCCGCGTCAGCCCGACGCGGTCCTCCGCCTGGAATATGTTGCGCCCGATGGAGATGCCTCTTGCGCCGCATTCCATCGCGTCCTCGACCATCGCCAGGAGCTCCTCCTCGCTGTCCATCTTCGGGCCGCCAGCTATAACGATGGGGACCGGGCAGCCCTCCACGACCTCGATGAAGGTCTTCTTGTCGCCTGTGTAGAGCGTCTTGACTATGTCGGCGCCGAGCTCGGCCCCGAGCCTCGCGACGTGCTTGACGTACTTGACGTCGCTCGGATTCTTTATCTCGTGGCCGCGCGGGTACATCATGGCAAGGAGCGGCATCCCGTATTCCGTGCACTGTTCCGCCACCCATCCGAGGTCGCGCAGCATCTTGTGCTCCTTGTCCGCGCCCATGTTCACATGGATGGAAACGGCATCCGCGCCCATCTGCACAGCCTCCTTCACGGTGCAGACAATCACCTTGTGGTTCGGGTCTGGGGCCCAAGCGCTTGACGCGCTCAGGTGGACTATGAGGCCTATGTCCCTGCCAAAGCCCCTGTGGCCTTTGCCGACCATGCCCTTGTGCATGAGGACTGCGTTGGCGCCGCCGCGGGCGACGTCATCGACCGAGGCGACTAGGTTCTCAAGCCCCCTTATCGGACCGACCGACACGCCGTGGTCAAGCGGGACGATGACCATGTTGCCGCTCTTTCGGTCCATTATCCGTTCAGAGCGTATTTTCTTGCCGAGCATGCTAACACCGATTGGAGTTATTATGGGAGCATCCGTATATAAGCCGCCCCCTTAGGATTTAAGCGCGAAGTGCGAATCCCTTAAAGTGATGGATTCCAATGGCGTCGAGGCGAAGGATGCGGGCGCTTTGCCTGAGCCGGCGGTTAACCCCGCCCCTGGCGAGGATAAGCCGCGGAGGAAGGCCACGCGGAGAGATTACGCCATAACAATCTTCCTCATAGTCTATGTCATATGGTCGTTCGGCCTGTATGAGAGGGCGAAAGCCTTCGTTTTTGGTCTCATGCCGGAGAAGCCCCAGGAGATTATGCAAAACTTCATTGTGTTTAAGCCCGGGCTGAAAAGCAGCCTTGATTCCATGTCTAAGACGTTCAGGGTGGAGTTCAGGAACGTCGGCGACGACAACGCCACCGTCAAGGCGGTGCTGGTCAGAAACATGATGGATGGGAGGGCATGCATGCCTGCGATAAAGCTCCCGTTAACCGTCAAGTCCCAGGACGCGTTCAACGTGACCGCACAAGACTGCGCCACAAACGACGCTGCAGCCGGGAAGCCGTTCAGCGTCGGGGTGGTTGTCAACGGCACGACTACGGTGAGGAGCAAGCTTATGACCGACGATTCCGCCCTCATGCCCATACCCATGGGCCCGGGGTTCCAGGCCGGCGATGTCGAGAACCTGCGCACCGCCATGAAGGAGCAGGCGAAGTACATGGACGGCGGAACGAAGAAGTCCGATTTCTCCTCCCAGGGGCTGATAAAGGGCACATACGAATGATATGCCAGGTGGTTTTTTACCTATGCCTGCCCGATATTAAACATGACCCGGCACAAGCCCAGTGGGGGATTATCAAGGCGCGAATTCATGAAGGCCGTGTCCGCGGCAGCGGCGGGTGTGGCCTTGAAGGAGTTCCAGGCTTTCGGCGCGGATGAGTTGCCGCCGAAGGACACCGCCGGGTTGTTGGCCAGGATGGAGGCCGATTTTAAGGCCGCCTACCCGCTTGAGCGCTACGGCTATCTGCCGTATTACATGGATCCGAAGATGCCCATCTACGCGGACGGCGAGGGGAGGCTGAGGGTGAAGGCTGGGAGGGTGTTCGGGGAGGACGGAGGCTTCGGAGGCTACACCGACTGCGCCGACAGGGCGTGGCTTCTAGCAATAAGGTTGATGAACGCCTACGGGAAGCAGGTGGACGACATAGGCGTCCACGGGGCGACAGTCGAACACACATATGGGAGAAGGAAGGAGATGGAACTCTCCCACTGGATGCTTTCCACGAGGCTCGGCGCGCAGGGGCCAGAGTCCAAGGACGCCAAGTATCCGATATTCGATGCCACGCCCATCAACAGGACATTTAGGCTCACACACCCGCCGCTCGAAGGCGCTGAATCGACCGTCACAATCGGCGAGCCGATATTCATACCGGTGAAGGACATCGAGAGAATCAGGAGGGCTATGAAGGCGAGGTCCGACCCCTTCGTCGACGGGTACCTGCCGCTTGAAGCGAGGAGGCTGACGGATGACAGGTACCTTCTCGCTGAGGGGGGGATAATCGAAAGCGGTGGAGACAGCGTCGTCTACGGCCTCAACGTCTCTGAATTCGTGCAGGGCATGGACCCCTTGAAGGACAGGCCGAGGGAAGCCAGGTTCGCCGGCGACGCGTACAACTTCGAGGTGCGCGTGAAGAAGGCTGATCTTGCGAGAGTGAAGGATGAGCTCGGAAAAGGCAAGCCGGAGGAGATGTTAAAATCCCTGAGGGCGCTGAAGGGTGTCGCGGTGGACGAGACCGCCTCAGTAGAGGGGAAGGGGACCGGAAAGGGAAGCCTCAAGAAGACAACCATCGACGAGATGGAGAAGGTCCTGCCAGTCATCCGCCACCTAATCCTCAAGACGCCTGAAGGCTTAAGGTAGGCCCTGTGTCTCCAATGGCACTGATTTGACACCATATTGGCCCGGACTTCTTTTTATGGGCCGTTAAATTACGTTCCGAGGTGAGTGGTATGGAAATATGCCCACGCTGCGGGACAAGACAGCTCCAGGACATAAGGACATGGAGATACGTCGAGAACATGGGCAGGCACCTCTGCCCGGTCTGCGTCTTCGAGGGCGCGCAGCTTGAGGACACCTCCCTCTGGAGATGCTGACCCGGTTTATATTCCCCAATTCCATATTGTTTGGACTCTAGTTTTCGTAGGTTATCGGGTGATATGAGATGTTAGTAGTCATGACGGGAGTGCCTGGCGTGGGAAAGTCGACGGTCGTCAAGACCGCCTTCCAGAAGGGCAAGGATAATGGTTTGAAGGTCGAATACGAGCTGGTCAACTTCGGCGACATGATGCTGAAGGCCGCTGAAGCGGGAGGCCTCGTGAAACACCGCGACGAGATGAGGAGGCTGCCGATTGAGAGGCAGCATGAGATACAGAAGAAGGCGGCCAGGGATATCAGGGCGCTGGCTGACAGGGGGAATATCATCCTTGACACGCACGCCGCCATTGAGACTCCCAAGGGTTACATCCCGGGGATGCCCGAGTGGGTGCTGAGGGAGCTGAAGCCGGACGTCATAGTCGTCCTGGAGAGCAGGCCCGAGGACATAAACAAGTTCAGGAAGAAGGACCTCGGCAACGACTTCAGGAGGAGGGAGGTCGACAACCTGGAGGGCATAGAGCGGCACCAGAGCGTGAACAGGAGCATAGCGATGGCGTACTCCGTGTTCACCGGGACGCCGATAAAGGTCATATGGAAGCCTGAGGGGACCCTCCCGCAGGCGGCCGAACAGCTTCTGGAGGTCTTAAGTGCTTGAACTGACTTCCGCAGGCTACACAATAGCCTTGGTTTCGGTCGGTATGACGCTCCTTTCGACGCTCGTGAGGAATGCCGTCCTCGACAAGGGCAAATTGAAGGAGCAGAAGGAGAAGCTGAAACACCACCAGGAGCAGATGAAGGAGGCCCAGAAGAAGAAGGACATGAAGGGCATGCAGCACCACCAGCAGCAGATGCTGGAGGTGAGCATGGAGCAGATGAGGCACGGGATGAAGCCGATGCTGTTCACACTCATACCGTTCATCCTGGTCTTCCAGTGGATGGGGGGCAACTTCGGGGACATAGGCAACCTCCATAACGTTACGATAACGGCTCTGGTGCCGGATGGCGTAAAGCTGGCCGACCTTTCCGCGACCGGGGACCATTCAGTTATGGGAAACACCGTCTCATGGAACTTCACCAAGCTCGAGTCCCAGTACACGGGCGAGGTCAATATGACGGTCACGTCAGATTCGCCGCCGCAGAGAGACCTCCCGCCCAGAGTCACAGTCAGCTACACGACGCACGAGGTGAAGGCTGAAAGCTACGAGGCAGGCACGGGAACCGGGTCGCTGGATGTCAAGGCGGGCCCGCCAGAGACGGAGGGTAATAAAGCCGTATACAGTATTACATACGCCAACACCAGCTCCTATAAGGTGGCGTCCGTGTTGGGATGGGAGTTAGGATGGTTCGGCTGGTATTTTATAGCCAGCTTCGCCTCATCAATGATATTCAACAAGCTAATAGGCAACACATGAGGTAAACAAGATGGTCAGAAGGAGCTTAAGGACAAGGTCAAGGAAGAAGGTCAAGGTCAGGACGCCAGGCGCGATGGTCGTCACGCATTTCCGGGCAGAGAGGGCGGGGAGAGCAGAATGCGGAAGATGCGGGAAGGCGCTGCCGGGTGTGCCGACCGGCTCCTCCACTTACATAGGAAGCCTGACTCCAAGCTCAAGGACTCCGGAGAGGCCGTACGGGGGGGTTCTGTGCTCAGACTGCGCCGACGAGCTTGTAAGGTACCTCACGAGGATGGAGGTCAAACATTCCGTCCCGGAGTACGCAGACCTTAAAATCCAGAGGGACCTGACCCTCGAGAAGTATCTGCCGAGGGGATGGTGGGGCCTTGTTTCAAAGGGCGCCATACTCAAGAAGGCCCAGGCGGAGAAGCCCTGGCTGAAAGTGAAACCTAAGGCTAAGCCGAAGGCCGAGGCTAAACTGAAAGCCGAGGCGAAGGCGAAACCTAAGGCTAAGGCGAAAGCCAAGTGAGATGATAATAACCGTCGGAGGGCAGGCGGCTTCAGGTAAGAGCACGCTTGCGAAGGCTCTGGCGAAGGAGCTCGGCTTCGGCCACGTCTCCGTCGGAGCCGTGATGAGGGACATGGCCGCCGAGCGCGGCATGTCACTTGTGGAATTCTCCAGGTACGCGGAAGGCCACCCGGAGGTCGACCGCGAGATAGACGACAGGCAGAGGAGCCTCGCCAAGGGGGACTCTGTGGTCGACGGTAGGTTGTCAAGGCATTTCCTGGACCCTGACCTGAGCGTATGGCTCATAGCCCCTGCCAAGGTCAGGGCCGAGCGCGCCGTCGGCAGGGGGGACAGGTACAGTAGCGTCGACGATGCTGCCCGGGACATCGATGCGAGGGACGGCAGCGAGAGGGAGAGGTACAGGAAATTCTACAAAATAGACTTGGCCGACCTTTCCACATACGACCTTGTGATAAATACCGGCAGGTTTGGCATCAGCGAGATGACCGCCATTGCCGTTGATGCAGCGCGTTCTTTAATCCGATGAGCCAATCATTACCATGGCCGATGAGGTGAAGAATCTTCAGGAGCGGCTTATCGCGGTGAGCAGGCTCACAAGCGACCATAACGCCGTGCTCAGGGCCGTGCTGGAGGCTGAGCGGAGCTATCCGGACGAGCACATGGTCTATGTGCTGAAGGGATGGGCTTACGCCAACCTAGGCGATGAAGGCAAGGCCGAGGCGGGGTTCGCAAAGGCGCTTCTCCTCAACCCCAAGTCCGCCTGGGCGCATTACAGGAGGGGGGAGATGCTGTCCGCGCTCGGCAAAGGCGCTGAGGCGCTAGCCTCCTTCGAGAACGCCGTCAAACTCAAGCCGAACAGGCCGGACTTCTGGCTCTCCAAGGCCTCCGTCGAGGACAGGCTGGGGATGATACCGGAGGCGTACGCATCCTACATGAAGGCGACGCAGTTGGGCGACAAGACAGGCAGGGGATGGTTCGGCAGGGCCAGGATACTCGCATACATGGGCAGGTTGGATGAGGCTCTTGAGGCCGGACGGAATGCGCTGAACCTGGACAGGGACAACGGGGAATTCAAGGCGCTGGAAGCTTACGTGCTTGAAAAGCTCTCAGGCTACTAGAGCCGGCTTAATCTCTTATATTCTTCAGAGGGTAATGAGTTACGATGGACGGGCGTAGGAGGGGGCAGGGCTCGCTTGAATTCCTGATGACCTATGGCTGGGTCATACTGATACTGCTTGTCGCGCTCGTTGTGATGTGGCAGTGGGGGCTCTTCAGCCTCGGCCAGAAGGTCGAGCCCGGAAGCTTCGGGTTCTGGGGGCTCACAGTCCAGTCCGGCACCGAGTTCATACTCCACGAGAACGGCCAGCTCGACGTGGGCCTGGTCAACGGCGTCGGCGCGAACGTTACGGTGCTGTACGCCAACGTCACCATTTCCACGTTGAAGGTCGACACGACACCTTGTGACGACGGCACGGTAACGCCGTCATGCCTCCTGCGCCCGGGCGAGAGGGGTGTGCTGACAGTCACGAACGCGAACTGGGGCCTAACTGCAGGCCAGAGATTCGAGGCGGCTATATCGCTCGGCTACAACGACACGAGGACCGGCCCCTACGTCTACCAGAGCTCGGGTAGGATCTGGGGCAATATCGAGCCTTAGCGTGACGCTGAACGGCAGGCCTCCCTGATGAGCTCGCAGAGCGCGGGGTGTGGGTGAATCGTGTCCGCTAACGAGCCGGCCTTTGCCTTAGCCTTAACGGCTGCCGCGGCCTCCCCTATGAGGTCCGAGGCGTGCGCCCCGATTATATGGACTCCCACTATGGCGTCTGACGCGTCGTCCACCACGACCTTGCAGAATCCCTCACGCTCCCCCATGCACCTAGCCTTGCCGTTGGCCGTGTACTCCGCCCTCCCGACCCTGACGCCCGATTTCGCCTCGGCTTCCGTTATGCCGACCCGGGCAACCTCCGGCGCCGTGTAGACGCACCATGGCACTGCTGTCAGGTCGAGCTCCCTCTTGTCACCCATAATGTTCCTTGCCGCGGTTTCGCCGCCCGCAGACGCCACATGCGCGAGCTTGAGGGGCGACGCCACATCCCCGACGGCGTAGACGTTGTCAACGCTCGTGCGCATCATCGAGTCCACAACGATGCCCGCCTTCCCGTACTCGACGCTTATGTCGTCCAGGCCTTCAGGCAGCACCGGCTTTCTGCCTACGGCGAGGAGGACCATGTCCGCCGCGTATTCTACGCCGCCCGCCTTCACAGTCTTTGCCTCCCGGTCTGCCGACTCCACCTTCACGTTGGTGAGGATGTCCGCGGATTTCGAGAGCGACTTGCGGAGGAGTTCCGACACGTCGGGGTCCTCTTGGGAGAGTATCCTCGGGAGCGCTTCGATGAGCGTGACCTTGGCGCCGAGCCTCGAGTATATGGACGCGTATTCGCAGCCTATGAACCCGCCGCCCACGATAACGACCTTCCCTGGGAGGCTGGCCATGGACGCTGCGTCGTCTCCTGAGACGACGAACTCATGGTCTAATCCAATACCTGGGAGCCCGGCCGGCTCCGACCCGGTGGCTATGACTATCGTCCTGCCCTCCAGGACATCGCCGCCGACGTCGACCTCAGTATTGGACACCATCCGGCCTGTGCCGCGGACGACGTCGACCTTCGCTTCCGACAGGAGCTTGGCAACTCCGAGGCGCATGGTCTGTGCCACGCGGTCCCTCCGCTTGAAGAGCGCCTCCCGGTTGACTGTATACGCGGGCACGTCCACCCCGAACTCCATCGCCCGCGTGAGGGAGGAGTGGAGGTCGGCCGAAGCGGCCAGCGCCTTAGTCGGTATGCACCCCCGGTTGGTGCAGACGCCCCCGAGCTCGCCGAGCTCGACCAGTGCGGCCCTGCCCCCGAGCCGGGAGACCCGTAATGCGGCCTCCACGCCGCCGGGGCCTGCGCCGACTATGACAGCATCGTATTTCATCTTCTTGAGTTCCACTCTAGCGTCGAATACTTGGCTTCTGCCAGCTCCCTGGCCCGCGCGTCCTCGGCCGGGGAAGGCCTCCCGTCCGTCAGTTCCAGCCTCAGAGCCTTCGAGAAGCCTTTCCTGAAGGCGTCCGCCGCCTTAGAGTATGGTATGTCGCGGCTTAAAACGTCTTTGACCGAAGTCACCCTCGCCTTCACATCGGACACCGCCTTGTCCCTCACCTTCTCCGAGGGCACCTTGAGGTACCTGAACATCCGCTCCACATCGACCGACAGGATGATGGTCCCGTGCTGGAGGACGCATCCCATCCGCCGGGTCTGGGCGTTGCCGCTAATCTTCCTGCCCCCCGAGGTTATGTCGTTTAGGGACGCGAACTCAGCCTTCACCTTGAGTTCCGCTAGCCCGATGATGAGGCCTTTACAGACATGCCGGTATGATTCAAGTATGTCCTCCGGCATCGCCGACTCCGGCGCGATGATACTGTACGTCAACTCGGCGTCGTGGTACACGGCGCCGCCGCCAGTCAGCCTCCTGACCACGTCCACCCCGTCCCTGAAGCACGAGTCGAGGTCCACCTCCTCCCGTATACCCTGGAAATACCCTATGGACACGGCGGGAGGACGCCACGCGTAGAAGCGGAGCGTGGGAGGACTCCTCCCCGCGGACACGCACTCGAGTATGCTCTCGTCCAACCCCATGTTGTAGTACGCGTCGGACGCCCCGCCGTCTATGAGCCTGCACTTCAACCCGCCGCCTCCCAGACGGCCTTGACTAGCGAGTTCCCGTCCACGCCGTATAGTTTCACGGCCGCAAGCTCCCGCTCGACGATGCGCCTGACGTCCGGCAGCCTCGCCCCCGCGAGCGCCTTCTCAAGGGACTCCACCGCCTCCTCCGGGTGGGCGAAGAAGTCCCCGTTTATGGCGACCCGCCTGATGACGTCCCCGTCGCATTCCACCGAGACCCTCAGGAGCTTCCCCCCCGGAATCTTCCTGACGACCGTGCCGCGCATACGCTAACTATTAAATCGGCGCGCATTATTTAATGGGATGGGGCCCATAGGGGACATATTGGGGGGCATAGCCGCTGCGGTTGTTGTGAAGAAGGGCTTTGAGGAGACTGCAATTGGAGGCGGATGAGGATGATGGCGGAAAAGACGAGTGAGGGGAAGGCCGCTTCGGGCGGGAACGTCTGCGGGGGAGGATGCTGCCCGTTCAACACCCCGTTCTGGCTTGCCACCTTCTTAGTAGGGTCCATGGTCATATTCTACGGGCCGGCGGAATACAGGGTCCTCGGTTGGATTACTGTAGCCCTGGGCTACTTGAACGTCGGAGCTAGGGCCCTCTGGACGAAGCTGCACCCTTATTAACCCGGCCCATCCTATAATGTTCCGGACATCCGGTGCGGATTATGCCAACATTGAAGAAGATTAAGAGGGATGGGATTGCAGGCGGCGCGGGACTCATAAGGTACTTCGACGTCGACGAAGGCGGCCCGAAACTCGACCCTAAGATGCTCCTGGCCGCAGTATCGGCGATAGTGCTCCTGGAGATACTGTCCAAGCTGATCCTGTCATAGGATATGAAACCAAGCCCTGTCATCCTTGCCATAATCCTGGCCTATTCCGGATGCATTTCCGACCGGGAGGCTTCGACCACCACCGTGACTCATGCTTCCACGACTTCCACGGGGGCTCCGACACCAACTTCTTTGTCGACAACCACATCCGCATCGGCTACGACCACGTCGTCGACCACCACCCAGACGCCATACAAGATAGCGTGCTCCACCAACAAGGACTGCGGCGACATTGTGGAGGCGAGGATATGCCATCAGGGCAACGTCTACATCAACCGGGTGACGCCGATGTGCCAGGGCCCAGGCACCCCCTACGCGAGGTGCATAGAGAAGACGGACCTCGCGGACAGCCCGAAGGAATACTGCACGACGAAAGTATGCAAGGACGGCAAGTGCGAATACTAATAGCAGGTGATGGACTTCCGGGGGTTGTGCCGCTGGCACGCGCACGGGTGGCTCCGGCGGAGTCCTCGTCCCCGTGTACCTCACAAGCACAGTCTGCTGAAGTTATGGCTGCTCCCTTCCGGGCCTGACCAGATTCCTAAAGCGGACCATCCAGTGAGACGAGGATTCACGGTTCCCGCACCGGACCCGCACGAGAAGCCATGGCCCGTCCCCCGGCATTCGGCCCCCCCGTGAAGACGATTTGGGGCAACAGGCTACGCCTACCAGCCCGGCCTAGTCCACCGGAGAATATATGGGGGTTACCAGATATAAAAAACCGTTGTGTTGGTTGCGCCGCTGGTCCGGCGGCCACAGGGCATCATAGTATGCCTTTCACGGCGCGCGGGACCAGTCGGCTGCCTATTTTTTAGTCAATTGACTGATATGGAATTTGGTCTCCGGTTAAAAACACCTAACGGTA
>Ga0315287_10001129_pt1 | contig 24294 bp, 26 predicted proteins | sample YL17G11_0_MG_FD_205037 | JGI IMG/M metagenome (GOLD analysis project Ga0315287, IMG submission 205037) | Sediment microbial communities from Yellowstone Lake, YNP, Wyoming, USA - YL17G11_0 | ecosystem: Environmental > Aquatic > Freshwater > Lake > Sediment | place: USA: Wyoming | collected... | reverse complement strand
TATTAAAAAATAAAATAAAAAAATGAATTTAAATTATAATAATTTAAATTTTAAATGGAATCTTTAGAATCTATAGTATCTAACTTAACATCAGCAGAACAATTACAAGAAATATATGAACAATTAAAACTAGAACTTCGATCATGGCCAGAACAAAAGCTAGAAAAACTTAAACAAATATTACCAGATTTGTTAAGTCAAGTATTATCAAAATTGATAAGAGAAGAGGCAGAGAAATCTTCATCTCCTAAAATATTAAACGAAAATCTTCAAAAATGGATAAAATCATCTCCAGGATTAATATTGTTAGCATTCCCTCGGTTAGAAGAGAATCTTGAATCTCCTAAAATATTACCTGGAGATGAAGAACAAGAGTTTGATTATGATGATCGGTTTATTCAGATATTTAATTTAAAAGAACAAGGATATATATATACTTACGAACAAATACATGGACATAGTGATCATGAACAAGAAGAATATGAGAGACGTCTAAATGAATCAGATTCGGAAGGTTCGGGGTATGGATCTCGTTCAATATCTCGTTCAATATCTAGATCTCCAAGTCCAGTAAGAAATAAAACCTCTCAAAATGCTAAAAAGACTATGTCGTACAAAGATACCATGAAGTTGATAGATTATATCTTTATTTCTAATTATTGGGATAAAAAGAGAGGAAATGCTACTTTGGTTGATGCTAAACAGATAGGAAAATGGATGAAACATTTTAAAGATATAAATTTCGAAATGAGACGTTCGAAAGCTAAATATTTTTACAGCAGAGGAAACCCTAAAGATAATTTAGATCAATTACCATCATTAATAAATAATTATGATATTGTAAATGAAATATTATTACTAGGAAATGGGAAAATATCATTGTGTGGTGGTTCGTTATTAGAATTGATTAATGACGATCAGAATTGTAATGATTGGGATTTCTTTTTCCATTGTGATACTATCGAAGAAGCAGATGATTTATTATCTAGATGTTTATTATTGTTGGAAAATAATAGGTTAAATGGTCTACAGGATAATGTTGTTCATTCGAGAAATCAGCAAGTTCATACAGTTGAATATGGTATGTTAACACTTCAATTTATCAAAAGAGTATATAAAACTAAAGATCAAGTACTTTTAGGTTTTGATTTAGCTCCGTCTAGAATTGGTTATAATCCAGTTGATGGATTATTTGCTACTTTATGTGGAGGACTAAGCATAGCTATGAAATGTTTTCCTCTTGATACTACTCAACGTAGTATGTCATTCGGTTATCGTCTCGAGAAATATATGAGTAAAGGATTTAATATTTTATATCCTGGACTACCAAAAAATTTTAATGGTAAGATACAAACTCCTGATGGTAAACTTTTTTGTAATGATAAAATATCGTTTAGTTGTAAACATGGATTTGAATCAGATTACGAAGGTGGAGGTAATTACTTAAACTGGGTTTACATATTAAAGGAGAAGTATCATTTAATGACTTTTGAAGGTAAATTAGATGAAATTTTAGAATTAGATGAAAAAACTGTTAGAAAATCCATCGAAAGTCATGTGTTATTTGAGATAAATCAAAAAAGTATAAAGACTATTAATGTTAAAACGTACAAATTCTTTTTAGGTGATAAATATAAAGACTTTATCGATGCTTTTGTAATTAATGAAGATGAAAAGCAAGCATGTCAAATTTGGAAGGAACGTTGTGATTGGTACGTAGGAAAAGGTCTTGAAATAGCTAAATCGTGTAAAGAAAATCGTTGGAAAATAGAAAATCCGGGTAGTCAATCATTCGGTAAATTTAATCCTATCCTTGAACATCCAAAAATGTGGTATGGAGATAATTATCAATCCGTAGAAGTTGGTATTAAAACTCCTCAATTTCAAGAATTAGTGAGATGTTTGAGAGATAAAGTTCCTGAAGATATTATTAATTTAATTTGTGACTATTGGTTAAAATCAGAAGTTGATCTTGCTCGAGATTATTTATTTAGTCTGTGTTAATCTGATTTTTAAAACTAGTTATATAGATTATATCACAGATATAATTTATTTTTTAAAACTTAATAGAACACGTCATCTTCGTCTTCATATTCATCTTCATAATCGCTTGGTAATTTCATATTTTTTCTAATTTCATCTTCTTGCATTCTACCTAATATATCTGATTTCTTTTCTAAAATATTTTTGATATCGGTATCTAATTTATTAGATTTAAGTTTCTTAGTTCCCATGAACTGCAAGATATTTGCTTCTAAATTACCTCCTGTAATACCATAAAAGATATAAACATATGAATCGGTCATTAATTGATCACCATAAATTCGAGCACTTAATTGTACTATTTCCATTAATTTGGCACTTGGGGAAATTAACATATATCTTTGTCCATCACCAACAAGACTTATACCGACTGATATTGGTTTAGGATTTGCAATTAATATTCTTTTATTTGGATCACTATTAAAATCTTCTATAATTGTATCTCGTTTATCAAGTATGGTTTTTCCAGTGATAACTAAAGGGTCGTATTCAGGTAAATAACTTAAAAGTTCTTCTAAATTGCCTGTTTCAGGACCTGTATAATTTATAGTTATGATAACTTTATTAGTTGGATCAGATAATAATATTTTCTTTGCTACTCTAGCCATATCTAATAATTTACTTTTTTCTATTTGTACTAAACTTTTAATGTAATTACCTGCAACAGGATTTTTACTTTTAACGGGTTCTGTATCTTCATCAGAAGATCTAGAAGTTTTCTTTTTAGATTTATAACCACTTGAAATTTGTAATTCTTGTAAAGCATCTTTTAATTGGTTAGCTTTTTCTGGTAATATATGAAAATAACCATTTCGTACATAAAGTTCACCTTCGGCTGTTGTAGGGGCGGACATAGCACCGGCAACTTTAGATTTAATTATTTCTACATATAATGAAAAACAAAAATTATCTATCTCGTCTTTTATTTTCTTATCTGCTTCAATAAGAGGAACAGGATTTTTAGCTAAGAACTTCTTAACGGAAATAGGATTTATTTGTAAACAGACATCAATAAGTTCTTGAACTCCTTCTAAATGTAAAGTTTTATTACCTTTAACTGTAGTATATAATCTATGAGCTCGGATATAACCTATTATTCTTAATAAATTAATTATTTGTTCTGGTTTATCGATTAAAGTTCCTGATAATATCCCAAAACGAGAGCGACCACCGCCGGCAATAATTGGCTGTATCAATGCATTACAAGCTTTATGTTGTAAATTATCATTTTTAATCATTTGTGCTTCATCAAGAATTAATAATATCTTTTTATTTTTAAGTACGTTAATATATTCTTCAGTAGCTTCAAAGAATGTATGTGTTTTATTCTTCTTTTTAACTATATATTTTTGTACTATTTCATTTTTAGTACCTCTAACTAATGATTCATATGTCACTGGATCAGTAAATAATTTTACACCATGACTAGTGGCCATATTCTTCCAATAATTTTTAGTAGTTAATGGACATATGACCATAATTTCTAAACCGAAATCTTTTGCTAATTTTAAAGCAATAAAAGTTTTTCCTGATCTCATGGGACTAGTATCGATATAAAAATGATTAGCTAATAAAATCTTATGAGCTTTTATATGCCAATCTATTTGCCATTCTCTAAGAACTAATTCACGTATTTTCTTTATATTAATTTTATCATCATTAACATCTTTTGATATATTTTTAGATGGACTTTTTGGTAGTATATTTTTGGTCGGACTTTTTGGAATAATTATACTTTTTGTTGGGCTTTTTGCTATATTCTTTGTTATAATTGGACTTTTTAGTTCATTATTTGTTTCATTAACTGAAACATCATAACGAATATCGAAACGGGGTGATGGTATTCGCGTGGGCGATTTTCCTCTAGGAGGATTAGTTTTATTAGCTATTGGAATGGGTAATAAAATTGATTTTGGGGGAGTGGGCGTTAGAGTATTATTAGTATTATTACTTTTATTAGGTAGTAAGATTGGAGATCTAGGAGGACTTCTTGATAATATTCTTTTATTTTTCTCTGATATGCTAATATTTGGATTTGGCACTGGTAATAAATCTAATCTTTCTGGACTTCTCGATCGACTACTTAGTGGCAAAATTGGGGGTCTATTTGATCTAACAGGGCTTCTTGATCTATTGTCTGATGACGATCTATAATCCATCGATTATATCTACCTACTATTTATAATTAAGAATTAAAAATATTAATTTAATTATATTTATTAATTTTGATTATATATAATTTAAATTATATACAATACCAACTTTTTAAAAACTTCCTAGAAGATAGAAAGATTTTTCCCATATTACTGTAATCTATATGTAACTGTCGATTATTAAAAACGACGATCATCATCGAAAATATTTTTGTGAAAAATATTTTTTTTTATTTTTAAAAATATCTATTTTATAAAATACATAGCAACACGATGAACGCAACAGAACAAGATGTTTGGTGGAAATCATTACTTGTAGAATTTTTAGGTACCTTTACCTTAGTTTTTGTCGGTGCTTCGGCCGTCGCGAGTGCCATTAATTCTGGTAATGCAGATGGAGTAGGATTATTAACTGCAGCTGCCGCGTTTGGTTTAGCTTTAATGACATTAATTTATGTTTGGGGTTCATATTCAGGAGCTCACTTTAATCCAGCTGTATCATTAGCGTTTGCAGTGACTGGTCAGATGAATTGGGGGTTACTCTTGGGGTACTGGCTTATGCAGGTTCTTGGAAGTATTGCAGCTGCGAGCTTGGTCTTCTACTTCTTTAACAATGCAGGAGCATCAGTCGGTTCTTTAACAAATACTGATGCTTGGAAAGCAATTTTCTTAACAGCAATTTTGACTTTCTTATTAGTAATAGCTTATTTGTTTATCTACAGAAATCCAATGATGGCCATCATAAGTGGTATCGTAATCGGCGCAGTTCTTTCTTTGACAGTATTAGTTGGAGGACCATTAGTAGGAGCAGGATCAGTTAATCCTGCTGCTGCATTAGGATCTGCTATTTTTAGTAACAATATGGGTTCTATCTGGATTTACATCATTGGACCGATCTTAGGCGCACTTTTATCAGCTTTAGTTTATAAATTATTCGTAGCTAACTTCGACTGCTGTTACAAAGTTGATGAATGTGGAAAGAGAATCCAAGATGAATGTGGAAACTGCATTATGGAATGTGAGAAACCAAAATTAGACAAATGTGGAAAACCAATGGTAGATGAATGTGGCAAGACCATAACTGAAAAAGTTGAAGTATTAGAAAGAAAATATGGATACAAACAAGAAACTTATAAGAAAGAAGCCATGGAATGGTTTAATAAACAAGGTGTTAACTTACATGGTTTAGATAAAAAATGTGATACTGCAGTAATGCAAATGCCAGCTCCTGTAGTTACGGTTAAGACAACTGAAGTTATGCCAGTGATAGAACCAGTTCAATCAGTCCAATCTGTCCCAGTTATACAACCAGTTTTAAGTCAACAACCAGTTTTAGCTCAATCAACTAGATCAATCTCAATACCTCAAGGAAGATCAGCTGTCTCGGCTTCCCCTTATATAGTTCCTAAATACTAACTGGAATAACTAAATAATAAAGTTTAATGATAATTAAACAAAGCTAATATTTAACGACAAATAATATATATTATTAAAAAATAATATATCTATTCTAGATTTAATCTATAAATTAAAGCATTAAATTCTACATCATTACATAATAAATTGATTCTATCTCCTTTTACTGTATTATCACATATCAATTTAGGAATATTATGATTAGATTTTAAATATAAAAAGCTATCGTCTGAATTCCTATCTATTATATTTTTATTATTAGTTTCCATTATTGCTTTCCATCTAATATTTAAGGCTTTACGTATATGATCATAAGCGGTCTTTTCTAAATTAGAATCTAATATATCATTAATCATAGATAAATCTAAATCATCCGAACTATTAAATTTAGATATATTCCTAGATGAATTAATAATAAGGACTTCATAATTTATACCAATAATTGATCTTAAATATAAAATACAATCTTCATTTCCAGAGAATTTAGTTGATATTTTCTTTTTAGTAACATTGTAATATTCTTGTTCTAAATTATTACCAATAATTATGTTATTAGGATCAACATCAAAATCATAGATTCGTTTAATTAATTTAGCGATTATTTGTTGATTTGTTAAATCCATATTAAATGATGGTTTCTTATTTTCTTCGAACCATTGTAATAATATTTTGTCTTCATCGGTATTTAAAGCTAATTCTGAATTGTTAGATTTTTCTCTAATATTTGAAGAAATATACCATACTGCAATTACTACTACTATAACGATAATAATTAATATATAAAGCATATCCATATTTTATTTTATGTAAATTAATATTTAAGATTTAAAAATTAATTAAAAAATAAAATTGATTAAAAATTATATAATAATTTAACTTTTTGATGGAAAATTATCAATATGGAATTATTAGCAGTTGGATTTGTAGGTTTAACTTTATATTCAGCATATAAAGTATTTAATAAAGAATCAGAAGTAATTCCTAGTTATTCAGTTCAAGATGTAGAAAAGTATAGTTTAAAATTAGAATCTATCATAAACAAATCGGTTGATAAAGTTAAGGGTGCTGAGAGTGGATATGTTACAAGACTTGATGATTCTAGATTCGGCAGAACCGGATATCATGATGAAGACGAATGGAAAACTTATGAAGCAATTTTATATTCAAAAGGTATAAAAGTTGAGAGAATTTCTCATACTGGTATCGATAGTAGTATCAAATTAACCGTATTTTAACAGTTTTTAACAAATTTTTAAAAACTAATTTTGATAGTCAAAAATAAAATTAATTAAAAATAACTTAAAAATAAAATAAAAATATGTCTGTCATGATAGATATTGTTACTTTAATTAAAAATGAAGAATGGGAAAAAGCGATGGTTATTGGTGATAGGACGTATTATGGTGATTTTAACGATGAACGTACATGGAAAGAATTATTGGAAAGAGATAAATTTGATTGGCAAACCATGGATTCATTAAATTGGAGTAGTTTAGCTTTATTAATTCATGAAAATAATCATATTGATTATAGAAATAATCAAATAAGACAATTAAAGAAGATTATTTCAAATAGTTTTGAGATCAATGAAGATTTCTTTAGAAAATAATCTAGTGGTCATTTTTAAAACTAATAATATAAAAATAATATTTTATATTATCAAAATATGAATAAAAATACATATGTATATCATACGAATATTGTTGAGTTATATAACTAAATTAGTATTATTTTTAATAGGATGGAAACTACTTAAAGAAAAACATTTTAATCAATTTCATAAATATAAAAGGTCTGTTGTAGTATTTTCTCATACATCATATGCAGATTTTTATCTATTTATATTATATTTCTTAGCTTTCCCAAAAGAATTTAACAACGTAAGAGTATTAGTAAAACCACAACCATTTGCATATGCTGGTTGTATATTAAAGAGATTTGGAGCAATAGCATCATCGAGATTTGATGAGAGAAATGGAGGATCTACTGATCGGATTGTAGAAGAATTAAAGAAAGAAGGAGAGTTTATATTTTTAATATCACCAAAAGGAACAATAGTTAAGAGCGAATGGAGGAGCGGATATTATAATATAGCAATTAGTTTGAAAGCTCATTTATCAGCAGTTGGCTTAGATTATGAGAAGAAAAAGATAGTAATTTCTCACGGAATCGAATATGATAAAAGTAAAGAAGAAATAGAAACATTCCTAAAAGAACAACTATCAAAAATAGTGCCTTTATTTCCTGAAGATGAAGTATTTGAAATTAGAAAACACAATGAAAATTTGCGATCAATAATTAGTACAGTTAGATTATTTCTGTTAATATTTTTAATAACGTTGCTACTGATGATGTTAATATATTGAAAATTATATTTAACTAATATAATTTTATTGTGATGGATATAAAGTATCAATGATTGTTTTTTAAAATAGAGTATCAGTTTATGTTACTACTGTAAGTAATTTCGAATTATTAAGCATATATGTCAACATAATGTACTACAGCTTTTAGAAAATCATATATTGTACCTGTCTCTCGGGGAGAAAATAATATTTTCCCATCACGACAGTTATTATAGATACTATCAGTTCTATCTTCCATATATACATTTTCATATTTTATGTTTTTATATTTGATTGTCTCTATTAAATATGTTGGATCATTTGGATCATCAGCGTAAAATTTAAATAACATATCTTCTCCCTGGAAATATATAGCACCTTCTGTATGAAGACATATAGAAATTTCAAAATTGTCAATTAATTTATCTAAATCGTCTTTGTAGGGACTTCTCATTTACTTATTTACTTATTCTTTTATTCTGATTATTTAAATTAAATTCGTTTTTTAATAACAATTTAGAATTATTAAAAAATTAAAAAATAAAAATGATTTAAAATAATTAAAATACAAATCTAAAAATGGAATCGTATCCTAGAAAATCTGGTCATTGTTCATCATTTGATGTATCAAATTATGATTATATCAAAGATTTAAAAAGTAAAGATGTTGATTTTGAAGTTTTTTGGGGCGAAGATGTTGATTATGATGATATTTTTAGACAGACTCTAAAATTACTAAGTGATAAGAATTTAGTAAAGGGTGATTTGATATTATTTCTTGGAGATAGTTACAGAAATAATGGGATAGCTATTTATGATGGTGTTAATATTATCAAATTAGATCATGATTATGATGATTATGGAGCTCTACCAAAATGTTTCACAGTGATAACTAATGACGTTCCTGTTGATTATTGGGTTGACATACGACACGAATCTCCTGACGATTATCATCTTGACTTAACAGATAGAAAAGGTATCACTCATAATTCAATTGTTTGGTTTGATCATTCGACAATTAAACAACAATGTATTGATGGTATCAAGGTTGTAAATGGAAGAGTAACTGTTAATTTTGATTATAACGGTAAATCTTATACTCTTTACGATTTAACTGATGATCAATATAACGATATGATTAATGATCCAAAAGATGATTATGTACCTGATGAAGAATATGATGCAGAAGAACGATTAAAGATAGTTATGTCAAAATTAGAAAGCAATGATTTATTAATGCTAAATTATGATCTCGATGAAAATAATAAACTAAAATTATTCATAGGAGGTCCTTTTGATACAAATCACGATGAGGAATCGAATGATGATTAGTTTTTAACTAACTTTTTAAAAATTATGTAGAGTTCATACATAATTTTTTTAAACTCGCTTAGATCAAAAGCCTGCGAGCTTCTTACCTAGTTCTGTTAAAATTGGTGGATCTATTTCAGTAATAGTAGGTAATTCTTGACTTCCATATGTTCTTGGGTTCTTTGGAAAGACAAGACTCTTTCGAGGATTATGCTTAGTAGTTCTCATTTCGTTAAAGTATTTTCTTTTCTTCTTCAGATTTGCTTCTGATGTACCTTGTCTAGGTAACATACAGATGTAAATCACCGTCCTGAAATTCTCTTGTTTTCTTCCTTTAATACATTCACTGCCACTATGAACTAGGCGGCTGTCAAACAAGACTAAATCTCCCTTAGAGCATATAATTCGAGTTTCTTGACATCCTTTATCTTTATAAAATTTAATTTCTTCATCTTTTAATTTATACCAATCGTCTTTATCTTTGATGTTAAAGTGTTTAGCACAATCACCATGGTATTTATTACTGCCTTCTAAAAATTGTAAAGTAGCATCTCCTTCATTTACATCTAATAAACTAATAAAGCTTTGAACGCACTCAAATCCGTTTCTAGTATATGATTGATCAGTATGATACCATGGTTTATTGTAATAACCTTTTCCTGTCTGTTCAGGAGGCAATTGAAAACTTAAACCATCGAACGATACTAATAATTCTTCTCTTTTAACGTTCCATAATGTGGCAAATACATCAACTATTTTAGTATTCTGTCGTAGATCCCATAAACATTGCGCATGTCCCACTCCATGATGTTGTATTAGCATATTGTGAAGAGGAAGTAACTTGTAGAATTCTCTCCATGTCTCCTTGTTGTCTATTTTAAATGGAACTTCCCATTTTTGAGTAATATGTTCAAAATATTTATGGACTCCAGTTAACGCAGAGTCACATTCTTCTTCATTTATAACATTCTTAACTATTGCTACACCGTGGAGAGAAATAGTTTCACGTAAATTTTCAGCAGTAGTAATGTATTTAGCACAAGGAACTTCCATTTTAATTATATAATTGATAATTATATAATCATTTTTTAATCTAAATTTAATAAACTATTTCTTGATATTTTGGTATTATATAATATACAAATAATAAACAAATAATTATTATTTATTCATTCATTTAAACATAAATTTTATACTATAGAAAATGGATATATTTCAACTAGATGAAATATTTTTAACAATATTAGGATATTTAGATATTGATTCTATATCGAGTTTATTACTGATAAATAAATTCAGTAATAATAAAATTTGTAAGTATTATGAAAACAATGATATTATTTTTAACGATATGCCTTTATTCAGACCATGTAATAATATATCAAAATATTTAACTCATTATAGAAGTTTTATTTTTGGAAAAAATTTTCCTGATGAACCATTGTGGTTATTTAATGATAAAAATGATTCAAAATATATACAAATTGATAATAAATATGTAAAACAAGATAATGGCCGATTCAGTAAACCTAAATTTTTTAACTATATCACTACTTACCAATTTATAAAATTTGAAAATGGATTATATCATTGGAAGAAATTAAATAATCAACAAAAATATCTCTTATGGTGTGCTATTGTTGGATATCATCCAGAAATACACTTAGCAAAGTCTATAATAAGCGAAGATCTTGCAGTTTTATTATCAGAATTATATTGGCACTATTCAAAATTCTTTGTTAGATATTATCTAGAAATTTATTGTATTGATATGTGTGATTTAATAAATGCTAAATGTATTGCTAATCGCGAAATAGAAGCAGAAATAGAAAGATATAGAGGACATCATTTTTTACAAGAATACGATAAATCATCTTGTGATCCAACTTTTTACGAATATTATTTTAATTTCTGTAAATTTTCGAAAACTGGGAATTGTAGAGAATACGACTTTAGATTTCAATTGTTAAACGTTATCGATCGTAATATAGTAGCTAATATACGTTCCTTTAAATATCTTGATGTTGATTCTAATAAATTATTAAAAGAAATAGATATATTGCTTAATATATTAGAAGAGATAGATAATTTTTCAATTACTAAAGTTAACGATCTAAAAACAGATAATATAAATTATTTAACGCATATGTCAATCAATTATCCATCACATAAGTTTTCTGCTGTAAAAAATACTATCAAATTTTGCGAAAATATAATTCAGGATCATCCTGACTGTCCTAAAAATTCAACTAAAATTACAGACACTGAATTTCAGCAATTATCAGATAATTTAAATTCTTGTATTCAACAATGATCATTAATGATATTATTTATAATTTAATATATAGTTATCGCGTCCACTAATGATGAACAAAAGAATAAATAAATAATAGATCATGATATAAATATATAATTTATATCAATAAATGTTTGGTCCAACTTATGCATATGGCATTGAATCAAAAGGCTCTAAATTTGTTCCTATAAATATAGAACGACGGAAATTAACAGATTATGATGTTGAAATTAATATATTATATTGTGGAGTAAGTAGAGATGATTACAATGATAATCAAAATTACCCAATAATACCAGGCAATGAAATCGTAGGAATTGTTGCAAATATTGGAACTCACGTTACTAAATTCCAAATTGGAGATAAAGTTGGTGTCGGGTCTATGGTTGATTCTTGTCGACATTGTAAAAATTGTAATAGAGGTCAAGAACAATACTGTCTTAGTGGAGGACCTACATGGACTTATAATAGTAGAGAACGTTTAAGTGAAACAGAAGGAAGAACATTAAAACCTTTAGGAGAGATCACTTATGGTGGTTATTCGACTATGATAAATGTTCAGGAACATTTCGCATTTAAATTACCGGAAAACTTAGATTTAGCACGATCAGCTCCATTATTATCTGCTGGTATTGCGATTTATTATCCATTAAGATATTGGAACGTAGGGAGAAAATCTAAAGTTGCAATTGCTGGAGTGGGTGGACTTGGACATCTAGGTATTAAATTTGCTAAAGCTCTTGGTTCTGAAGTAGTTGCTTTAACAACAAGTCCTGAGAAAATAGAAGATATTAAAAAATTAGGAGTTGATGATGTTATATTAATGAATAAAGATTATATAGAATTATCGGATATATTAGATAAAAAAGACAAAGAAATCGATCTTAGTACTCATGAATTATCATTATTAACAAATCCAAATTTAAAATCTGAATATCGAGGATATTTTGACATGATAATATCGACAATTCCAGTATCATATGATATCACTCCTTATTTACAATTATTAAAGCCGGATGAAAGTAATCTTCATATTTTAGGTAATTCTAAATGCAATTTTAAATCTGAATTAAAATCAAACATCACTTTCTCAAAAGTTGGAGGTACGCATGATACTCGAGAAATGCTACAATTTTGTTCTATGTATAATATAGATGCTGATATTAAATTAATCAATATTGATCAACTTAATGAAGTTCAAAATAAAAACCCAGCTTATAGATATGTTATTGATATGTCGACATTATTATTCAAAAGTAAATATTAAATAAATTATATCAAGACAATATAATTTAATAATAGCGATTATAACCATATGGATATCTATTACCATATGGATACCTATTACCGTAGTAACGGTCATCGTAACCATATTGATATCTCGGTTGAGACAAACCATATCCAATACCAGCTCCAACACCAGCGGATAATAACCCAATCCCAGGGTTCCCGCCAGAAAGTAAAAGTCCAGCACCACCGCCTATTAATGCACCTGAGGTAGTAGCTACAACTTCTTGATCAGTTAAAAATTCTATATCGGGTTCTCCAGTTGATGGTAGATCGTAATTAGCTTCAACTGCACTCATAAATCTTCTAGCATCTTGTACATTTCTATCAGTAAATTCTAATCCTTCTATAAAATATAAAGCATAAAAAATAACTAACGCATTACAGACTCCATGCATTGTGCATTTTAAAGTATCTTTCTCGATATATTCAATTTCCGGTATTTCAAAGTATTCATAATCCAAAATTCCTGATAAGAATGAAATTATATTGTCCATTAATACATCATTTAATTCAGGATGATGAACGTCAGGATTATAAATATAAGCTCTTTCATGTTCATAATCAAATACTACAATCAAACTATGTCTCATTGTCTTAGAAATTACAACTACTCTTAATAAACCAAAGTAATCTTTAGAGGGAACTATTTTCGTTTGTGGTAGATCCATATCAAGTTCACCTTTATCATCTATACGAATATACAAAGGTTTTCTTATTAATCCAGGATAATCATCAAATATGATGTTAAAATATCTTCCGTCTAAATAGCATGCTTTAGATCGAGGATATTTTTTGTAATTAAGTAAAAGTTCACGGTTGTCAAAGTCACTACGTTCCATTTATATTAATAAAAATTATATTAATATATTTTTTGCTTATATCTATTTTAATATTGATGTATAACGGTGTTTCTTTCTAATGATATTAAATAAAAAACAAATATAATAATTTATATTTTAAATTATAAAAATATGTAATGGAATTAGGTGAAGCACTTAAATACTTTTTTTCAAAAGCGCGAATCATAATTAGTGATTCAGATGTAATTAAGATCAATTTACTTGATTATTTTCCTCTATTAAAAAACGGATATGCTGAATTAGAAACTATTAAAAATTTATTTAAATTATACGTCAAAATAAATAAATTAAACGATGGCGATAGGATTAAACTTGATCAATTATTCATTGAATCATTTCATGGCACAATATCTATTACAAATAATAATTTCTCTACCAATGAATACTGTCGTTTAATTAACTTGTATCAAAGTATGATCAAAAACGAATTTTTCGACGTTGATCTATTAAAATTTAATTTACCGGATCCTGATAAATGTCCAGAATCAATAAAATTATCATATAGTAATGTGATTAATACAATTAATGATTATGATAGTTTACAATCAAAAGATTTTGATTTAATAAGAAAAATGTTTGTTAAAAATTATAAAGATTATGATTATCAAATTAACACCTTTGATTTTATGGAATCTTGTTCAGATAATTTTGATTATAATAATTTAAAATTTAATGATATATACTATATCATTCGTCTGAATATCAAGGACTCATCAAATTCTAAAGATAAACTTGATATTATCGAAGAATTAAATTTATCTAAAGAATTAGTTCAGTTAACTAGATTAATCGATGAAGATAATGTATTTCAAGCAGCTTCAATAAGAGATAATAATACCCATATAAAAATTATACATCATGATTATAATGATTTAAAATTAATATTGAAAATTGTTGTTAATTGTGACTTTAATCATATATTAGATAATATTTTTAATAGTGATTATTATAAATTATATTATGCAGTAACTACTTATGATGTCGAAAAAACCAAAGAATATTTATATAATGTTGATCCCAGAAAATATAATAATCATTTGTATCAAATATCTGATAGTAAAGAGATAAGAGAAATGATACTAGATGTTACTATTAAAAAGCATATGCTACAAAAAATGGTTATAAAGAATAACATTGACGAAATTATCGGTCCTAGTGGTATTCCAGATACAATTAATCGGTATATTAATGTTAATTTTATTTAAATAATATCTTTATATTATTTATCTTTTTATTTATACTTATTTATGAAATTCACGAAAGCTTTCGTATTTTTTATTTACCACATATTTTCTATATTTATTAGCATCTAAATATTTTGGTAAATCAACAACATTTAAACATCTATTGTCAAATTCTGAATCGACTCCCGCTAATCGTTTTACTCCTAAATAATCTTCGAAGAACTGAGAGTAGTGATTTATGTGTGCACTGCCACAATATGCTATAATCTCACTACTTTCAGTCTGTAAAAACATTCGTGCTAATAAATAAGCATCCATAGATAATGCAGATAATGGCACTAGAGCAGAAGTGATAGCTTGTAGAGATTCCATTAAAGAGACGGATTTCTCATAAATACCATATTCATAATACTGAGATTCGAAAAAATCTAGGACTTCATCATATAATATTTTAACTTCATCAATATATTTATCCGCTTTATCATAAATCATTTCTTCAATTAAAATAGCCATATATGGGGATTCTTCTTTTAATCGTAATAATTCAGCAGCTGCTTTATGCATTCTAACACCATTTCTTATCACTGAAATTTTACTCATATTAATAATTTTGCTTAAATAGATACTTGCTAATTCCGAAGAAAACGACTTTGACAAATTAGTATATTCCTTGATAAAATCATTAAATCCTTCAGGAAATAATATACCATTTAAAAGTTTTCTATAATCGTAAATTATAATACTCATGATTATTGATAGTTCATCCTTTAATTTTAACAATCGTTTCTCAGTTCTTGGAAAATTGTCTTTAATATAATTCATTAAATCAATTAATAGAAAAGGATCAGCATGAAGAAATCCACTTTTATCTTCTAAAAATCTAACATCCGCATAATGAGAATGAACATTTGGATAATAAGGACATTTTTCTTTAGTTTTAGTAAAACAACTATTCATTACCGAACTAATTAATTGCATCCAACTAATGTTTTCTATGTTAATAGATGGTTCATAATGTCTTATAGTTTTAAGTTTGTTAATTTCTCTGATTGTTTCTTTTAATCCTTCTCGTTCATCTACATTAGTAAATCCTAATTCTAAGTAAAAGTCAGTATTAATATGAAAATCTCTATTATAAGTAAACCAATTATGTAATAATATTCCAATAGAAGTACAGGATGAACCATAATATTTTCCATTAGTAAAAGTTTTGTTGTAATCATCGCATTTAATACCTAATTTTTGTTCACATCCACCTTCGGATTTTGAATGATGTTGATCTCCAAAAAAGAAATATTTTTTATCACCAATTTCATAAATATATAAACTATTTACATCAGTTATATATTCTATTGGTTTCCAAGTATCAATATAAGGATTCTGTATTGGAAGATCTGTGGCTAACCTTCTATTCATTGTATTTATAATAATAAAAAATTATTTAATTACAAATAATTTTTATAGTATGTTAATCTTCATCTCGTTGACGAATAAATGATGATAATATAATACGTCTACTAATTTTAATAATATTACATATTTTACGTCATTGTTTAAAATATCACGTATTATGAGAGATTTTGTTATCATATTATTTTTGAATATTGTAATATAACTTCTACATTTAATACATATTCTGCAAGTCGTTGGATCTAAATATTGATGATTAAGAGAACACAATTGACAGTGATCATTTCTTTTAATATCATTATTTAATAAATATATAGTAGGAACGATTCGATATTGTAATATATCGCTATTAACAATAAGATATATAAACATTGATTTATCATGATAATAAGCCTTAAATTCCTCACCATTAATAGCTAGTATAGTATTAGGTTGGTTCGTAATCATATTAAAACAATCACAACAAGATACTATTATCACATATTTATTTGAATGAATAAATAGTTCATTTCGTGTATTGCAAAAATCACAATTTCCAACCCATCCATCTTTTTTAATTAAACCACGTGATTTATGTTTATTTATTCCATTAAGAGCGTCAATTATTTGTGCTGTATCTCGTCTAAGTAACATAAAATTGTGATTATTAGCTGATATTACTTTGGGTTGTATTTTATCGTCATCGCTATCACATTCATTAATATAAACAGTGAACGTTTTACTATATTTTATCGTGAACATTGTTATTTTTTGTTCGTTAATTTAATTTTTATATTATCATTTATATTAATTATAATACTTCTTTTCTAATCTATGTAATCGTTATTCTAATAATCTTAAAGTTTTTTGTTCTTTCATACGTTTGCGAATACAACTATTATAATAAATTATATCATCTTTTGCATAACCATGATTTTTATGTCCTTGCCATCGTACCCAAGGATCATCATCCTCTATATCTTCACGCCAACACCTAGAATCCAATGATTGATCTAAAGCATTATCTTCTATTTCCTCCAATCTTAATATATTTTCTTTACAGACTTTAATATCAATTAAAGTTTGATAAATCGTAAATCTAGATTTCGACATTTCAGTTTATTTTTAATTCATAAATTATTAATTATTTTTTAATACCATAAATAATTATATTATAAATTAAAAGTATGAATATATTACAAATAGATACTATTTTATTAAAAATAATATATTATGTTGATATAGATGATTTAACTGCTTTATTAATTACAAATAAACATCTTAATGAGAAAATTTCTAAATATTATAAAAATGGAGAAATAATACTACATGATGTGCCTTTATTTAGAACATGTGACAATATATCAACATATTTAAAACATTATAAAAGTTTTATATTTGGTAAGGATTTTCCTGATGAACCGTTATGGTTATTCGATAGCGAGACAGATGGTAAATTCGTAGAAATTAATAATAAATACGTAAAATTAGAAAATGTGAGATTTGTTAGACCTAGATTTTGTAATTATGTCAGTAATTATGAATATGTACCTTTTAAAGGAGGATTATATTATTGGAGTAAATTAAATAAAGTACAAAAATACCTTATCTGGTGTGCTATTACAGGTTATCATCCTGAGATATTATTAAAGAAAATGCTTACAACAAACGAAAGTTTTATCGATTTGTTATCCGAATTATCTTGGCATTATCAAAAAAGTTTCGTTAGATATTATTTAGAAATTTATTGTATTGATACACGTGGTCTAATAAATGCTAAATGTATTGCATATAGTGAAATAAAAGTTGAATTAAAAAGATATAGAGAACATCACTTTCTACAAGAATATGTAACTTCCTCTGATAAAAAGCTTTATCTTGATAGTTATTTTGATTGGTGTGATTATAAAAAAGATAAGACTTTTAGAGAAAATATTTTTAAATTACAGTTATTAAATCTTGTTGCTGATAATGGATTAGATAGTGTATCTTCATTTGAAAATTTAAACATTAATTCTGAAAATTTACTAAAAGAGATAAAAATATTGGATAATATTCTGGATGAAATCGATGAATTAGATATAACTAAAACTAATAATTTAAAAACTTCAAATTTAAATTATATTGATCACATGTCAATAAATTATCCTCCTCCAAAAGAAATAAATTCTTGTGCTCAGCAATAAAATAATAAGAAGATAAAAATGTTATAATAAAAATATATTATAATAAAAGGTAATAAGACATAATTAGGTAATGGAATTTAAAATTCTTTTAGTTGGTGATAGTAAAGTAGGTAAAAGTAGTTTTGTTAAACGTCATCGAAATAGGGAATTTGATCATGAATACGTAGCAACTCAAGGAGCTGACGTTACATCCTTAACATTCAATACTAATCATGGATTAATTACCTTTAATGTTTGGGATTGCTCAGGTCAACAAAAATTTGATCAAATTAGAGACGGGTATTATTATAACACGGATGGAGTTATAATAATATTTGATTTAGGAAATGAGATAAGTAGTAATAATGTTAATAAATGGTTAAAACAAGTTAAAAATATCACAAATAATATCCCGTTTATCATCTGTGGGAATAAATATGACTTATGTTCACAAGCAACAGACATTGACAAGTTTTCTAATAAATTTTCATATGAATCATTCTGTATATCAACTAAAACAGGAACTGGTTGTAAAGTACCATTTTTATATCTAATTAAAAATTTAATAAAACAAGATGATATAAAATTCATAGATATTCCTGAACTTAGATTCTCTGAAGACGATGATAAGAAGATTACTTTAATAACACAACCTAATGGAAGTATAATTAAAATAACATATGAATTTTTCGATAATCAAATTGATATTTGATACATTGTATTTATGTATAATATATTTAGAGTTTTAAAAAAGTTAATTATCGTTTAATGTTCCCAAAGAATTCTCTTTGTTATAGTATCTCCATGGTTAGAAATCCCTGTTATTATTACTTTATTATTATCGTTATTTTCATTTGTCTCAAAATAAATAGCTCCTGATTCATAATCTCCCCAAGTCATAAGATACGGACAACTAGAATCAGCATAAATTTCTAATTTACTACAAACATTCAAAAATGGCATGATATTTATAGCCATGTCTTCAATTTTCCCATTTCCTTCAAAATCTATATATACAAATCCTGCAGCATCATCATATTCTATTTCAAACCCCAATTTTGAATATTGTACTTTATAAGCCTCAATCATCGTGATTGCTTCATCATTTAAAAACCCTTCATAAGCATATAGTTCTATTGGCTTATATATTTGTAAGTTTATGTCTATCGCATATGGATGTCTATAGTTTTCTAATGGTTTCCGTTCTGATTTTTTACCTGTTATTGATGAGTGCATTCGCATTTTATTTTTATATTAAAAATAAAAAATATCATTTTTATTTTATTTTTATTTTATTTTATAAATTAAATTCATTTAATAATTTGTTAATATTTCCTAAATAATCAAAATCGCTACCATTTTTAACGTTCGTGATAATATCTGTTAACCTATTATGTAAATTTTTTCTTTCATCTTCATTTAACGATCCTTTTAATTTAGCTGAAAATACTTTATCATTATGCTGAAATTCATAAATTTGAATATTATTTTCAATACAAGTATCTCTAAAGTTCACCGGTGGTCCATCGATAACTAATGATAACAAAGATTTTTCACAATCTACTTTCTTTAAATTTGTTATGTATTTTTCCCATTGTGTATCCATAAGATCTTCTAAACATTGATTACAATAATCAAAAATTTTAAAACTATCTATTTTTGATAATCGATATTTTACAATTGAATCATCAGCTATATCTTCAAAACATATTTTACAGATAATCATTTTTTACATTAAATTTTTTAATGTTTTTAAATATATTATATTTAATTTTATATTTTATTTTATATGAAGGAAACAAAAAATTTCATTATTCATTCTACTATTGTTACAGTTTTTGTAATTACATCTTCTACCATTTTTTAAATGTAACTTACAAAAATTATCTGTTGTTTTTTGTAAACAATTGATTCTAATACAATGTTCATATATATGATCATAACACGAAATTTTATCAAATAATACTTCTTGTTTACATTCATGACATTCATGATTGCCATGAACTTTTTGATTATATAAAATATCCAAAATATTATTGATTCTATCTAATTTTTTGCTATGTGGACTATGTAATTTGGTTATATCATACTTTATATCATAAAAATCTAATTCATAAGAATACTCGATAGGAAAAGGATGTTTATCATCAATTACATATGCTAGTACGTGATCAAAAACTAGAGGAGATCTTTGAATAAATATAGGTTCTGATATATTATCATTACAAAAATCCAATCCATTCGCTAAATATGGTATTTTATTAAAAGTTTCAAGAGTTATTTGGTATTTTTTACCACTAACATTTAATTTTATAATCTCACTCATTTTAATAATATTAGTAATATTTTTGATGATATATTAATTATTTATATTAATATATCTAATTAGTAAAAATATATATTTAACCCAAAAATATCACTATTTGGATTAGTAAAATCATAAACAAATTTACAAAATCTTGTATTTCTTAAATCTTTGATAAATTTGTTATTATATTTATTTAATACATAATTAATATTAAAATCTCCATACATAAGCCGTGATAAAATATATTTTAACATACTATATTTAACTAAAAGCAACGCAAAATCATATGCATCGCTCTGATCTGTAACAACATTCTCCATTAAATATACTATTTTTTCATAAGCAGTATTTCCTATTCCTCTTAAAATATTTACAATTAGTGGACATGCTTTATTAAAAATTGTAGTTTTAGGGTTATTTGTTTGAATAGTTTTGCAAGTATAATTAGGAATAATTGGTGTTGTTTTATGATTATAATAATCAACATTATCAATTATAGTAAAAACAGTATTTCCAATATCTGATCCATCTATTAACGATTGAAAGTCGATATCTATTGAAGGAACTGTTGTTTCATCATTGATATGTAAATTATTTAAAGATTTTGGAAACTTACACGAATCTCCTTTAATTACACGACCGATTCTCGTGAATGTTATTATAAGTTGTGTTTTTGATTCTGTGGAATTAAAATTTAAGATATAGTTATCTCCTTCTTTGTATGTACAGTGGTCAAGAAAAGAATTTTTTGATATTAAAACGACTATATCAAATCTTTCATCAAAAGTTACAGATATACCCGGTATATTACCATCTTCTATTATAGTTATTATATTGTTTTCTGATTTAGCTATGATTTTAAATTAGTTCCAATAATTATTGTGTAAGTAATGATATTATTATCTATAACAGCTAGAAACTTAATAGGCAAAATCGGACGACCAGTTATAATAATTCTTCCCGCATCACCACGTGTGTAATCGTCAGCAGTTATTATTCGCGTTGTTCCATATGGAATATCAATAGGTGGTATAGAAAATGTAAATATTGTGTTTCCATCGACAAAATTTCCCATTATTTTATAAATATTAAATTTTATAATTATAAAAAATAAATAATTATGGAACATCCATTTTTAGAATATCCAAAGAATTTTAGTACATCGTATCAAAATTCAGAATTTAATTTTCCTCATGATACAATATTAAATTTATCATATGATGAGATAGTTAGATTATTTATAGATGAAAATTACATTATCCCATATTACATAAAATTACATAAACAAAAAATTAATAATATTAATGAAATAATTTCAATATTAGAAAACAACGAAGATTTTTGCTTATTAGGAGCATTATTTATGTATTTAAAAGGATTACTAGAAAATCTAGATGAAAATACCAATATCAGTGGTATTAATATTGTTGATGACGCTGATAAAAATGTTACATATAAATATAAAGAATTACAAAATTTCGTTAATAATTTCGATGATTATTTCTCAGACCATACAATATATGATTTTATAATCATGATAAGCTTAATAATTGATGTTACTCAAAATATTATCATTAATGTCGTTAATTATGTGACAGATCATCATCATTTTCCATTATGGTTCCAAAACAAAATAATTACTAACTTTATTAATTGTATACCACAATTGTTTGAGAAAAAAATGAAATATTATAAAGGATTACCAAAAACTTATACAAGATATATAGGAGAAATAATACCTAATCTTCTTGATTTATATGATAAAGCTGAATTATTTCAACATTATTAATATTAACTGATATATTAATAATACCTATATATAAAATTTTGAATTTAACTAGATGATTTTTAGAAAACACTTTGATCATAGTAATTTTTACGTATGATTAATCATAAAAATAAGAACATCTAGATAAATTCAAAATTTTGTATTTGAGTTATATTAACATCCAAATTAGATTTGAATATTATGGTTAGTTAGTTCTCATTTTTTAATATTAGCTTTAATATTAATATAACCCAAATACAAAATTTTGAATTTATCTAGATGATTTTAAAAAACACTTTGATCGTAGTAATTTTTACGTATTATTAATCATAAAATAAATACATGTTATTATATAAAAATTACTATAAACAACTTGTTCTCTAAAATTTTCTAATCAAAATTTTTATATTTGAACTTTATTAATATCTAAGCTAATTTCTACAATTATTAATATTTAGGTTCTAGTTTCTTTTAATATCTAAATTTAGCTTAGATATTAATAATAGTTGAATATAAAATTTTGATTTTGAATAGAAAATTTTAGAAAACAACTTGTTATAGATAAAATTCTAATAAATAGATGTTCTTATATAAAAATTACTATAATCAACTTGTTTTCTAAAATTTTTTATTCAAAATCAAAATTTTATATTTGAACTTAATTAATATCTAAGTTAATATCTACAATTATTAATATTCAGGTTCTAGTTTCTTATAATATCTAAGTTAATATCTACAATTATTAATATTCAGGTTCTAGTTTCTTATAATATCTAAATTTAGCTTAATATCTACAATTATTAATATTCAGGTTCTAGTTTCTTATAATATTAATATCTAAGCTAATTCCTATAATTATTAGTATTCGGGTTTTAGTTCTTATAATATTTAAATTTAACTTAGATATTAATAAAGTCTAAATATAAAATTTTGATTTTGATTAGAAAATTTTAGAAAACAAGTTGTTATAGATAAAATTCTAATAAATAGATGTTCTTATATAAAAATTACTATAATCAACTTGTTTTCTAAAATTTTGATTTTGAATATAAAATTTTATATTTAGTATTAATTAATATCTAAGATAATTCCTATAATTATTAATATTCGGGGTTTAGTTCTTATAATATCTAAATTTAGCTTAGATATTAATAATAGTTAAATATAAAATTTTGATTTTGATTAGAAAATCTTAGAAAACAAGTTGTTATAGATAAAATTCTAATAAATAGATGTTATTATATAAAAATTATGGTAATCAAAGTGTTTTCTAAGATTTTCTAATCAAAATCAAAATTTTATATTTAGACTTTATTAATTTCCAAGTTAGATTTAGATATTATAAGAAACTAAAACCTGAACATTAATAATTATAGATATTAACTTAGATATTAATATTATAAGAAACTAGAATCTGAATACTAATAATTATAGAAATTAGCTTAGATATTAATATTATAAGAACTAAACCCTGAATACTAATAATTATAGAAATCTAATTTAGATATTAATTAATACTAAATATAAAATTTTGATTTTGATTAGAAAATCTTAGAAAACAAGTTGTTATAGATAAAATTCTAATAAATAGATGTTATTATATAAAAATTATGGTAATCAAAGTGTTTTCTAAAATTTTCTAATCAAAATCAAAATTTTATATTTAGTATTAATTAATATCTAAATTAGATTTCTATAATTATTAGTATTCAGGGTTTAGTTCTTATAATATTAATATCTAAGCTAATTTCTATAATTATTAGTAT
>Ga0315287_10001127_pt1 | contig 24310 bp, 21 predicted proteins | sample YL17G11_0_MG_FD_205037 | JGI IMG/M metagenome (GOLD analysis project Ga0315287, IMG submission 205037) | Sediment microbial communities from Yellowstone Lake, YNP, Wyoming, USA - YL17G11_0 | ecosystem: Environmental > Aquatic > Freshwater > Lake > Sediment | place: USA: Wyoming | collected... | reverse complement strand
ACACCACGTTCTGGTGGGGTCGGGGATCGCCGCGCTGTCGGCGGCCGAGGCGATCCGGAGCGTCGATGCCGCGGCGCGGATCACGCTCGTGAGCGATGAATCGGGCCCCTTCTACTCCCGCCCCGGCTTGGCCTATCTGCTCGCCGGCGCCGTCCCCGAGCGACAGCTGGCCATTCGCTCGAAGGCGGAGGTCGGGGCGCTACGGCTCGAGCGCATCGCGGCGCGTGCGGATCGACTCTTCCCTGAGCGCCATGAGCTGAGGCTCGCCGGCGGCAGGGTGCTGAGCTACGACCGCCTGCTCATCGCGACCGGGGCGAGTTCCATCGCGCCTGATTTCCCCGGAGCAGACTTGGACGGCGTGGTGCGCCTCGACGGCGTGGAGGATGCGCGCGCGCTGCTGGCCAGGGTCAGGAAGGCGAAAGTGGCGGTGGTTGTCGGTGGAGGCAGCACGGCGCTCGAGCTGGCCGAGGGCCTCCAGGCTCGCGGGGTGGAGACGCACTACTTCCTGCGCGGCGACCGCTACTGGGCCCGTGTGCTCGATGAGGAAGAGTCGGCACTGGTCGAGTCGGGGCTGGCCCGGGCCGGGGTGACGCTGCATCGGCGCACGGAGATCGTGCGGGCCTTGGGAAGGAACGGCAGGCTCGAGGCTGTCGACACCAATGACGCCGCTTGCCTTCATTGCCAGCTCATCGCCGTCGCGATCGGCGTCCGGCCCCGCGTGGACCTGGCGCGCAACGCCAGCCTCGACGTCGATCGCGGCATCGTCGTGGGCGAGCGGATGGAGACGAGCGCCCCCGATGCCTTCGCGGCCGGTGACGTGGCCCAGGCGTTCGATCCCGCCCTGGGGAGGGCGGTCCTCGATACCCTCTGGTCGGCCGCGGCGGAGCAGGGGCGAGTGGCCGGACTCAACATGGCCGGGGTGGCGACAACTTATCACCGGCACGTGGCGCTTAACGTCACCCAGCTGGGCGACCTCGTCACGACGGTCATCGGTGATGTCGGCGGTGCGGACGATCCCGACCTGGTCACCATCACCCGCGGCCAGAGCGAGGCCTGGGCCGGCGCCAGCGTGGGGACCAGCCTCGTCAGGCACGACGCATCCGACCGGATCCGCATCCACATCAACGGCCGCGCCATCCTGGGTGCGGTGATCATGGGTGACCAGGCGCTGTCGGTGCCCCTGACCCGGTTCATCGCGGACCGCGTGGACATCACGTCGATCCGGCAGGCACTCATCGAGCGCCCCGAGGCGCTGGCCTCCACGCTGCTCGAATTCTGGCGCTCACGCGAGCCCTGGCAACATGCCCCCTGCGACCATCATTCGCGCCTGGCCGTCTGAGCTGACCTGGGTGGCGGTGACCATCGCGGTGGCGACGGGACTGTATCTCGTTGTCGCCCGCGAGGGCCTGCCCGCCGCGAGCGGCCTCGTCGGCCATGGGGTCGGTATCCTCGGATTCCTGCTGCTGCTGGTGGCCGAGATCGCGTATACCTGGCGCAAGCGGCCGGACCGCAGCGGGCCCGGCCCGCTGCTGGTGTGGATGCAGGTGCACGTGTTTGCCGGGATCGTCGGTCCCTACCTCGTGCTGCTGCACACGGCGTTCGAGTTCCGCGGCCTGGCCGGCGTGCTCACGCTGGTCATGCTCGTCGTCGTGATCAGCGGCATCCTGGGCCGGTACGTCTACACCGCGGGCGGTACTCAGTCTGCAGGCGGGTCCGAATCCCGGCGACCGTTGTCCCTCTGGTACCTCCTCCACGTGCCGTTGAGTGCGGCGATGTTCGCCCTCGCCGCCATGCACGTGGCCGGCGCGCTCTACTACACCCGGCTCCTCCGCTGAGGCGGCCATGACGTTCACGACGAATGTGACACGTGCTGGCCTGATGGTGGCGGGGGTGGCGGTCGCCGCGGTCCTGCTGGCCCGGCTGGTCTCGGGCGGCACCATGTTTAGTCCGGGCAGCCTCAGCGCGGCGGATGACTCCGGCGAGGTCCTGGGCGGGGTCAGCTCGCACGCCGCACTCGGCAGGCGCTGCTCCGCCTGCCATGCGTCGCTCATCGGCGGCAAGCCGATGAGCGTGCAGTGCCTGGACTGCCATGCCGACACCCGGGCGGATCTCCGCGACAGCACGACCCTGCACGGCGGGCTCGACAATGCCCGTGAGTGCCTCGCTTGCCACACCGAGCACCGTGGTCCCACGGCGAGCCTGGTGAGGTCCGGTGCGGGCGTCGGTGACCACGAACGCTTCGGCTTCTCGCTCACCGCGCATCGCCAGACGGACGGCGGGAGCCCGTTCCGCTGCGGCGACTGCCACGGCGGGAGCACCTTCAAGTTCGACACCGCACGGTGCGAAAGCTGCCACCGGGACTATCAGGCGAAGTTCGTGGCGACGCACGTGCAGGCGTGGGGGAGCGCCTGCATGGCCTGCCACGACGGGACCGACCGGTTCTCGCGAGGCCGGTTCCGTCACGACACCGCCGGGTTCAAGCTGCTGGGCGCGCACCAGCCGACCGCCTGCATCGCCTGTCACGTCGACGTGCGGACGCTCGCCGGGTTCAAGGCCGCGCCCACCGAGTGCGTGAGCTGCCACCGGAAGGACGACGAGCACAAGGGTGAGTTCGGGAACGGCTGCGGCACCTGTCACACCGTCGACGCGTGGAAACCGGCCACGTTCGATCACAAGGCATCGGCCGACTGCGTGAGCTGTCACCGGAAGGACGACGAGCACCGGGGCCAGTTCGGCACCAACTGCGGATCCTGTCACACCGTCAAGGCGTGGACCCCGGCTACGTTCGACCACAAGGCATCGACCGACTGCATGAGCTGTCACCAGAAGGACGACAAGCACAAGGGCCGGTTCGGCACCAACTGCGGGTCCTGTCACACCGTCAAGGCGTGGACCCCGGCCACCTTCGACCACAAGGCATCGACCGACTGCGTGAGCTGTCACCGGAAGGACGATGAACACCGGGGCCAGTTCGGCACCGACTGCGGATCCTGTCACACCGTCAAGGCGTGGACCCCGGCCACCTTCGACCACAAGGCATCGAGCGATTGCGCGAGCTGTCACCGGAAGGACGATGAGCACCGCGGCGAGTTCGGCACCGACTGCGGCGCGTGCCACACCGTGAAGGCCTGGAAGCCGGCCACCCTCGATCACACCTTCCCGATCGACCACGGGGAAGGCGGGCGCGTGGCCTGCAAGGTGTGCCACGAGCCGGGACGGCCGTACCGCGAATACACCTGCTACGGGTGCCACGAGCATACGCTCCAGCGCATCCAGCGGAAGCACCAGGAGGAGGGCATCAGCGGCGCCCGGCTCAATGACTGCGTGCGATGCCATCGGACGGGACGGGAACATGAAGGTGGCGGCCGCGACGACGGGGGCCACGACGACTGAGGAGCCTTACGCCACCCACGCTGGCTACGGAGCTGCGGCGCGCCCCCTGCTGATGCTCCACACATAGGCGGCCACCGAGCTCACCTCGGCCGAGTCGAGCACTGTCGGCCCCCGCATCGGCCGCGGATCTCCCGCGCGCCCGGTCGCACCCCAGCCGGCGTGGCGGGTGATGTGCTGCAGCCATTCGTAGCTCCCGGAGCCCAGCTTCCAGCGTCCGGTCAGGAACCCGGGACCGTCGGCGCTGCCGACCCCCAGGTCTCCATGACATGGAACGCACGTGCCCTTGGAGTGATACAGGCGCATCCCCTGTTCCACACCATCGACGGTGACACCCGCCGCCAGCGGTACTTCCTGCGCCGCCAGCGTGGCGGCGGACAAGAGCAATGTCAGCAGCACGCCGCTCCCGGCATGCCATCGGCGGCTTCCGTTTCTGCTCGCCATCTTGCCCTCCTTCCTTGCGTGGCCCCGGTGCGCAATGGGCCACGCTCCAGTCTCGCGCAGGCTGCAGGAAGTCTCGGTGAAGTCAGCGGGAAGACATCCTCAGTCGCGCCACCCACTTCTCCACTTCGACCGCGACGAACACCACGGTTGAGAGCGCGAGGCACAGGCCCAGTTCCGTTGGCGTCAGCGGTGCCGTCTTGAACACGCGATTGAGCGCGGGGACATACAGTGTCGCGAGCTGCAGCCCCAGCGTCAGCGCCACGGCGCCCAGCAGCGGCAGGTTGGAACGGAGGCCGATCCGGAACAGGGAGTCCCGCTCCGACCGGATCGCGAGTACGTGGCCCAGCTGCGAGAGCGCCAGCACCGTGAAGGTCATGCTCTGCCAGTGCGCCGAGCCGGTCTGGTGCGCCCAGCCCAGGGTCAGCAGCGCCACGCCGCCCATCAGCAGGCCGACCCACACGGCGTGCTGCCACAGTCCGCCCGCGAAGATGCCCTCCGTCGGCGGACGCGGGGGCCGGCGCATGATGCCGCGTTCGGCCGGCTCGGCCGCGAGCGCGATGCCCGGGAGGCCGTCGGTCACCAGGTTGATCCAGAGAATCTGGATCGGCAGCAGCGGGACGGGCAATCCGAGAAACGGCGCCAGGAACAGGGTCCAGATCTCGCCCGAATTGCAGGCGAGCGCATAGCGGATGAACTTGCGCAGGTTGTCGAAGATGCGGCGCCCCTCGCGCACCGCGGCCACGATGGTGGCGAAGTTGTCGTCGAGCAGTACCATGTGCGCCGCTTCCCGCGCCACATCCGATCCGGCCTGCCCCATCGCGATCCCGATTTCCGCCCGCCGCAGCGCCGGCGCGTCGTTCACCCCGTCGCCCGTCATCGCCACCAGCTCGCCGTCGGCCTGCAGCGCCTTCACGATCGCGATCTTCTGTTCCGGCGCCACCCGCGCGTAGACCCGGACGCGCGCGGCGGCGTCCGCCATCTCCGCCGCGGAGAGGCCGGCCAGCTCCGGTCCGGTCACGACCCTGCCCGTGGCATCCCGGAGAATGCCGAGCTCCCGCGCGATCGCCGCTGCCGTGGCCGGATGATCCCCGGTGATCATGATGACGGTGATCCCCGCCGTGGCGCAGAGCCCGATGGCGTCCTGCGCCTCCGGTCTCGGCGGATCACGCAGTCCCACCAGGGCGATCAGGTCGAGCCCGCGCTCGATCTCCTCGGGCGCGAGGTTGCGTGGCAGCGCCTCGAGCCTCCGCGTCGCGATGGCCAGCACCCGGAGCCCCTGTGCCGCCATCGACTCGACCGCCTCCATGATCCCCACATCGTCGGGCGGCAGCTCATCGTCGCCCACCAGTCGCCCCCGGCACAGCGGCAGCACCCGCTCCGGCGCGCCCTTGGTCACCACCAGCACGCCCTCCGCGTCCCGGTGCAACGTGGTCATCCGCCCGCGTTCCGACGAGAAGGGAAGCTCCGCCACGCGCGGATGCCGTTCGGCCCGTACCTCCCGCCGGTGCCCCGCGGCCTCGGCCGCATGCAGCAGGGCGATCTCGGTCGGGTCGCCCCGCACTACGCCGGTGGCGTCACGCTCAGCGTCGTGGCTCAGGGCGAGCGCGATGAACAGCAGGTCGGCGGCCAGCCCGGCAGGCGGCGCGATGTCCCCCGGACCCGACAGGCCGCGCGCGTCGCCGACCGCTTCCACCTGCATGCGGTTCTGCGTCAGCGTGCCCGTCTTGTCGCAGCAGATGACGGTCACTGACCCCAGCGTCTCCACCGCCGCGAGCCGGCGGACCAGCGCGTGCCGCGCCACCATGCGTCGCGCGCCGAGGGCGAGGGAGACCGTGACGACGGCGGGAAGCGCCTCGGGGATGGCCGCCACCGCGAGGGAAACTGCGGTGAGGAACATGAGGACCGGCGGCTCGCCCCGCAGCAGGCCGACGCCGAAGATGATGCCGCACAGTGCCAGCACCGCGATGGCCAGGCGCTGCGTGAAGCGGGCGAGCCGCCGCTGCAGCGGCGTCCGCGGCGCCTCCTCCTCGCCGAGAAGCAGCGCGATGCGACCCAGTTCGGTCTGCATCCCGGTGGCGATGGCGACGCCAGTCCCCCGCCCATGCACCACGATGGTGCCCTTGTACGCCATGTTGTGGCGGTCGCCGATCGGCAGGGCAGGGTCGGGCAGGGGATCGATGCTCTTCTCGGCCGGCAGCGACTCCCCGGTGAGCATGGCCTCCTCCACCCGAAGCCCGGCACTCTCCACCAGCCGCAGGTCGGCCGGCACGATGTTGCCGGCCTCGAGCAGCACCACGTCCCCCGGGACGACGTCCCTCCCGGCGATCACGACAGTCGTCCCGTCCCGTCGTACCCGCGCCTGCGGCGCGGCGAGCGCCCGGAGCGCCGCCACCGCGCGCTCCGCTCGGTACTCCTGGATGAACCCGAGTGTGGCGTTCAGGAGCACGATCGCGATGATGGCGATCGTGTCCTGCGGCTCGCCGATGGCGCCCGCCACCACCGCCGCCGCGAGAAGCAGCAGGACCATGACATCGGTGAACTGGTCCAGCAGGATGCGCCCCGGGCCACGGCGGTGACGTTCGGCGATGAGGTTGGGGCCTGCGTCGGCGAGCCGGGTGGCCGCGGCCACCGCCGTCAGCCCATCCGGCAGCCGCGCCTCCAGGTCAGCGACGACCGCGTCGATCCCGCGGGCATGCCAGGCAATGCGGGACTCTGTTTCCATTCCGGTCAACTCACGGCGCCTTAGCCCGGCGGGGGAGCCTCGTGATGTCGGCGCAAGAAAATGGAAAGGGCGGCGCCGCTCTGTCGCGAACGCCGCCCCCCTGCGCGCCGGTTACCCTGAGTCGGAGGATCCACTCCTCCATGCCTCGTTTCGCTGGCGCGAGCGCTGTGAGTCGGTCGGGTCATGCCGAACCTTCCCACGGCACGTCGAAGCGCCATCCCGACGTGGATGAGGTGTCATGACCGACCTCATCTGTTCCCGACCGAGGCGCCACCAGGGATCATCGACCGCTCTTGTAGAATGGCCTGGCTGGTCTCCCCGGCGCGCTCGGGAACGTCTGCATATTAGCTTGCGCTGCCTGAAGGACTCTGGAAGCAAGTATGAAACTTCCGGGCCTGCCGCAGTAGCGGATGAAACTCCGAGGCGGCCGAGTCCGTACCAGCGGAACCGGCCGCCTGGCCATCAGTCACCACTGAACCGGACTCACCGATGCCGCGTATTCCCGTCGTGCTCGCTCTCTGCCTCGCTGCCGCCCCCGCCGCCGCGCAAGGCCCGATCGACTTCACGAGCCTGCGCCCCGCGAAGGACAGCTTCGTCGTCCTCATGCAGGGCAGGCCGATCGGCTACGAAGTGATCACCCTCGACAAGTCGGGAAGCGGCTTCGTCATCACGGACGACACCAACCTCCTGCCCCACATGCAGCAGCACACCGAGGTCGCCATCGGCGCAGACGGCGCGATGACGTCGGTTATGCAGCGCGGTGCCATGATGGGGAAAGAGACGAAGGTTGACGTCGCGTACGCCGGCGGGAAGGCCACGGGGAGCGCGACGACGCCCGGACCCGACGGCGCCATCGCGACGATTGCCGTCTCGGCGGACGTACCGCCGAACACCATCGATGACAACGTACTGCTGCCGCTGCTGCCCGGGGTGGCATGGCGGCCAGGCCTCAGCATCAAGGTGCCGTTGTTCGCCTCGGGGCAGAACACCCTGCACCAGTTGACGCTGGTCGTGATCGATACCGGAAGCGTGCAGGTGCCGGCCGGGACGTTTGGGGCCTACAAGGTGTCCGTGAAGGGTCTGCCGCAGCAGATGACAGTCTATCTCGGCACGGTACCGCCGCACCGGGTGCTGAAGGTGACGTCAGAAGGAGCGCCGCTCGAGTTCGTCGCGGCGCGCTGACCTGCTCCTGCCAGCGCTCCATCAGCCGCGCCGCCGGCGCAGCAACGTTGCCAGCGGCCACGCATTGGCGACGGAATGCCTGCTAACCCAGCCTCGCCGGCCCTGATCCACGCCCCAGCGGATCAGGTCGAGCTCCGCGGCCGAATGCGCGTCGCTTCCGATCGTCAGCGTCACGCCGAGGCTCACGGCGTGACGGCTCGCCACATCGTCGAGGTCGAGGCGGCTGGGCTGGCCGTTGACCTCGAGCCAGACACGCTGGTCGGCGGCGGCGCGGAAGATCTGGTCCCAGTCGGCGTTCATGCCGGCGCGCTCCCCGATGAGGCGCCCGGTCGGGTGCGCCAGCACCTGCACCGCCGGATGCCGCAGCGCGCGCATGATCCGGCGCGTCTGCGTCGTGGCCGGCAATTCGAACGCAGAGTGGATCGACGCGGTCACGAGATCGAACCGGTCGAGCGTGCGGTCGTCGAGGTCGAGTGAGCCGTCGGCCAGGATGTCCACCTCGACACTCTTCAGCACCCGCATCTTCCCGGGCTTCCGGTTCAGCCGGTCGATCGCGGCGCCCTGCGCCCGGAAGCCGGCAGCATCGAGCCCGCGCGTCACCCGAACGGCGGGCGAGTGATCGGTGATGGCGATGTACGCATAACCTCTCGTCGCCGCCGCCCGCACCATCGTCTCCAGGTCATCCCGCCCGTCGCTGGACGTCGTGTGCATCTGGAGATCGCCCCGGAGGTCCTCGACCGACACGAGGTCCGGCAGCATTCCCGCCGGCGCGGCGTCGATCTCCCCGTGATCCTCGCGAAGCTCCGGCGGGATCCACGGAAGTCCGACCGCCTTCGCGACTTCGCGCTCGGTGCGTCCGCCGATTCGGCGGGATCCTCGAAAGACACCATACTCGTTGATCTTGAGGCCGCGCTCCTGCCCGAGCCTGCGGATCGCGATGTTGTGGGCCTTCGAGCCGGTGAAGTAGTAGAGGGCCGCTCCGAAGCTCTCGGCCGGGACCACCCGGAGGTCCACCTGCAGCCCCGATTCGAGCCGGACCGACGCGCCGGTATCGCCCTGCTGAAGCACTGCACTGACGCCCTGGGCCTCGGTGAACGCGCGAATCGCCTTCGCCGGCGCGGTGGACGACACCAGCAGGTCGAGATCGCCGACCGTCTCGCGGCACCGGCGGAAGCTCCCGGCCACCTCGACCTGCCGCACACCGGGAGCGGCGCGAAGGTGATCGGCGAGGAGGGAGGCGTAGTGGGCCGCGGTGGCGCGGAGCATCCGGGGCGGTCCGGTGGGGCGCGCGGCGAGTTCCGCCCGGAGCTTCGCTTCCGAGCGAACGCCGAGTCCGCGCACCGTGCGCACCGTCTCCTCTTCGAGCGCCCGGCGCAGATCCGCCACCGACCGGACGCCGAGCGCTGCCCGGAGCGCGCGGATGCGCTTGGGCCCCAGGCCGCGGATCTGGAGCAACTCCAGTTCGTCGGGGGAGATCCGTGTCCGGAGCCGCGTCAGGAGCGCGACGCTGCCCGACGAGGCGAGCTGCCGGATGGTGCGGGCCAGATCGGCCCCGATGCCCGGCAGGGTCTCGAGCGCCGTGTCCGGCTCGGCGTCCACCACCGCAATCGGCTCGGTCAGGCCATCGATGATGCGCGCGGCGTTGCGGTAGGCCCGGATGCGGAATGGATTGGCCTGGTCGAGTTCCAGGAGGTCACCGATCTCGCGCAGCAGCCGGGCGACGTCAGTGTTGGGCAGCGGCTCGTCCAAAGTTGATGCCACGCGAGCCTCTGAATCAGAACGGACGCCGCCCGCCCGCCGCCGGACATGCCTTGCCGGCCGGCGGTCGCGGGGTGATGGGCTTTGCCTTCGGATTGGCGCGTACCCCTGGGGGCGTACGGCTGGCATATACCGGAAGGAAGTCGTTCCAGAGGAGCGCCACCGCTGCGGGCGCAAGCGTGAGGCACGAGGGCTCGTCGGGATTCCGCATGTCCGGGAGGTACACTGCGATCGTTGGCGGCGCGCCGTTGTCGTCGGGTGCGAAGATCGTCGCTGGCAGGATATACCAGCCGATATGCGCGGAGTCCGCCCACTCGCCCTCCGGCGTGTGGAGCCGGTGTGAGCGCCAGTCGGTGCCGCCGAAGATGGGCGTTACCGGCGCCCCGTTCCGGTAGATGATCGCCCCTCCCAGGTCCCCTTCCATCCTGATGAAGGCCTTCTCCAGCGGGATGATGCCGTACAGGCTCATGCCGCCACTGCTTGATACTGCGGCGTCCACGTGCAGCTCGATCATGGCGAGCTCCCGCTTCTGCGCCGTGCGCCGTGCCGGGGCGCGCTCGAGTTGCTGGTAGCACGCCTTGTCCTCGTCCCGGGCCTTCGAAGCCCATTGATCGACGGCCTTGTTCCGTGCGACGTCGTCGGCGCGTTCATTGACCAGCAGGAGCGGTGGCGTTTCGAGCCGGACACGGAAATGCCCCGCCGTGAGCGCCTCGACACCGTCGTACTTGTCGAGCGGCGAGGCATCGGCGATCGAGTCGAGCATGGCCGCGCTGAAGCTGTCCGTGGGCCACGGCGTCAGCCGCGTGGTATCGGGCGCAGGGAGGGACGCGGTACGCGCGCGGGCAGCCTGGAGCAGGGGGATCGCGGGCCCGATCGGGGCGGCGTTCGGCTCCGGTGTGGCGCACGGAGCCCTCCGCACTGCGTTAACCATCCCGATGAGGTCGCCTGAAGGCGCCACCGCTATCCCGCCGTCGAACGCGAAAGCCATGGGCAGGTCGAGCCGCAGCGTACCGGCCGACGTGTCCTCTATCCGCGTCCAGATCGCGCGCCCCGAACTGCCGGGCCTCCGGTAGAGCACGGTGACGAAGGTGCCTGGCGCGGTCGTGACACCGGCGGTCAGTTCCGCGACCGGTCGGCCGGCGAGCGCCTCCGGCGCCATGCGCAGCACGGCAAGCCCGCTGGCGCTGTCGCGCAGCACGACCACCGCGCGCAGGCGTGTGCCCGGATCCAGCTCCACCGTGGCCAGGGAATCAAGCTCCGTCAGGCGCGCGCTGGTGAGCACGAGTCCCGCGCCGTCCACCAGCAACCCGGTGCCGATCCGCATGCCGGTGCTCACCGGGAGCAGCGCGCCTTCCCAGCGCCGAATCTGCGCGACCATCATGGCGGAGTCGCCCCTGGTGGTGTCGGTGTGCGGCCGCAGCGTCGTCGCATTCGCGTTGGTGAGATCCAGCTTGAGCGTGCTGCCACGCTCGATATGCGCGGGGACGCGCCAAGTCACGCAGTTGCCGACCAGCAGCATGGTGTCAGGCACGACGACTTCGTAGTCGCCCGCCGGTGCGCGGACCTGCGCCGCGCCGGTGAGGTCACTGCGAAACGCGATGGGCGGGCCGCCCCCGCTCGGCACAAGCAGGAAGCCCTGCGCCTTGAGTTTCGCGTTGCAATACGTGCGACCCCTCAGCGAGGACGAGAGCTTGATGGTCCCCTCATCCTGGGACGCGAGGGGCGCGGCGAGCACCAGGGACAATGCCACAACCGCGGCGACTGATGGAATACGCATGCGGCCCTCCAAAGCTTTCGCGCGCTTGCGTGCCCTTCCCGGCCTTATCGCCTTGCTCGTGCTCGCGACCGGGGTCGTGAAGCGGCCGCTGGTGCGACCTTCGCGCGCGCCGGCGACCGGAACCGGAGCACCGCGCCCAGGCCATCCAGTTTCCCTCCCACCGAGAGATCGTCGACCACGACGACCTCGACCCGTTGCCGCATCGCGTCCTCGATCGCTTCATCGACGATGTCGCGGACCGGTACCGGCTCGCCCTCGCCCCGGCAGTCGGTGGCCGCCATCGTCAGCCGTCCGCTCGCGGCACAGCGGAACCCGTTGCCAACCAGGCCGGCGCGCACCAGCAGCAACCGCGCCTGCCCGTTGGCGAGGGCGCGCAATGTGGCTCGCGCACCCGACACCGCCCAGCCGGTGCCCAGCGCCGTTTCGTATTCCTCGACTCGCGCGCTCGTCCGGTGCATCCGCGCCGCGTCACGCGCCGCGAGGCCGACTTCCCGGATCTTCTGTTCCGAGACGGCCGTTGGATTGATGTGCGCCGAGTGAAGCACGCGCTGCTGCAGAACGCCGGGCAGGAAGCGCGTCTGGTCGCTGGTGGCTCGCGCCGGGCCGCTCAGCACGATGCCGAGCCAGGTGTCCTGGGCCAGCAGTTCACTGAGTCGGTCGGCCACGGCGGCCGCGTGGCGGTGGCGCTCCTCGCGGATCCGGTTGTGGTAGTCGTGTTCCCCCCATCCGGGGGCATCGCCGCGATCGCTGTGGAACTTGCCGCCGCGATGAGCGGGCATTGTCAGGCACGGCAGTTCCTCGACGTCGTCCACCGTCACGCGGAAGAACCGCGCATGCGTCCGGTCCAGGGCTGCCAGCAGAATCGGTGCGAACTCGGGCGCGACCGCCGACGCTTCAGCCACCCGGGGTCGAACATCCAGCACGGCCCGGGTGCGCGCGACCCGCGGCAGCGGCATCATCGCGAACAGGTCGAGCGCTTCGCACGCGAACAGTGCCATGCCCGGGCTGTGGGGAAGGTGCCCGGAATTGGCGAGAAAGGCCGCGAGCCGTTCCAGGTCACGGTGCACCGCTTCGCGGTCGGTGTGGCCGGACGGCAGGTCGTGCATTGGTCGCAGGGCGTCCCGCGCCGCGATCCGGTAGCGGTGGGCCACCCGGTCCTGAATGTCGAGCCGCACGTAACAGGTGATCACCGTGGGGTGCGCCGCTTCGAGAGCCGCCAGCTTTGCGAACGTCTCGGGAGCGGGGGCCAGCAGTTCCGGGGCCGGGTGCTCCATGACAGTGGGAGCTGCCATATGAACCTCCAAGTCAGGCCGGTCGGCGCGTTGCCTGGCGCCGGCTGGCGTAATGGGCTTCGCATTCCAGCTCGCGGCCGCGGACGACGCGCTCTCCGCCGAGCGGGCCGCCATGGGTCGTGACGACGGTGGCCTGATGCCCTTCATGGGGTCCGTCGCTGTAGATCACCACCCAAGTCGTTCGTGCGGCCCAGGGCCAGCCCGAGCTCCTCGAGGGCATCGATCCCGAGATCGTGATGCAGCCGTTCCGCCAGTCCGGGCCCGATCCCCGGCACCGTCGCAAGCAACTGAACCGGATCGGCCTCGCCCCGCAGCCGCTCCAGCATCGGCACCCTCCCGCGCGTTACCAGGCTGCCGATGGCGCGCGCGATGGCCGGCCCGACATTCCGGATCTGTTCCAGACCCCCGAGGCCATCGTCGTGGTAGATCTGCGCCACCGGCACCGGAAGCTCCCGGATGGCCGCGGCCGCGTTGCGGTGCGCGCGCACCCGGAACGGGTTGGCTTCCTGCTCGGTCAGGAGCTGGGCCACTTCGTCGAGTCGGCCGGCGATCTCCGCATTGTTCATCGCTTCACGAACACCCCGCCCAGGGTGGCCGCCTCCGGTACCTGGTCCCCGTTGAAATCATAGGCGTCGGTCGCGCCCGCGACTGTCAGGGTGGTGCCTGACAGGGTATACGAGAACATCAGTGGCGAACCGGTGCTCGGGGCCAGGGTGAACGTGCCACCCTCGACGCTCCACGTCCCGGTAGCCAGAGCCGGCACCGTCTCGCCTGGCGAGCGCAGGCTCGCCTGGAAGGTCCCGCCGCCGTCGAGAGTGACTACGAAGGCGCCGCCGAGCGCGATCAGGTCCACTTTGGTGGCCGGATTTGCCACGCTGGTGTACTCCACCTTGGTGGCATCCCACGTCCCTTCAAAGGCGTCGGACGGCTGGCCCGGGCAGGGCACGCCGACGAACGTTCCCGTGGCGACCCTCTGGCCCTGGGGCGTCTGGGTCTCGTACGTGCCGGTTAGCCGGGCGTAGCTGTTCTGCGTCGTTCCGTTTGCGATGATGCGGCCCGACGCGTCCGACTGGTTGATGGCGATGCTCAACTCGCCCCCGCTCGTCGAGGCCGTACCGGTGAACGGGAAGACCCCGCCGACTCCAACCGAGGCGCCCTGGAGCACGTCCGCCGCGACCACGAGGTTGAAGGTGCCGCTCTCCGGGCTTCCCCCCTCGATGTCGATCGAGGTGCCCGAGAACGTGCCGCAGTAGGCGCGCGCCGGAGCCGTGGTCGTCGAGGAAACCGCCGCGAAGGCGCCAGCCAGCGCTGCGCCGGGCACAGTCACGCTGCCGGTGATCTGGCCTTCCGACAGCGTGCCAGCCAGCGTCACGCCTGCGCCGGTCATCGAGAGCGCACTTCCGTCAAGGGATCCAGTCAGTGCGATCGTGCCGCCATTGCCATCCTTGATTTCCCCGGTCGCCCCGGTGACGGCCGCCATCAGGTGTGTCTGACCGGCGGGAGCCCGGAGTGCCACAGCCGAGGCGAAGGTGATGGAAAGCGCGGAGGTGGAGCCGCTGGGCGCGGACACGAAGCCGAGGTAGGTGGCGGAGGGCTGCAGCCCGCCACTCGGGCCGTTCACGTTGTCGTCGCTGCAGGCGACGAGCGCCGTGGCGAGCACCGCCGCGGCCATACCAGTTGTGTATCTCATGCCAACCTCCCTGCGAGTGGCTCGGCGCTAGCGCACGGCCACGACATTCAAGGTCGCGGGCTCATCGGTGCCGTTGTCCTCGAAGTCGTACTCGGTGTTGGCACCCGTCAGGGTCATGGTGTCGTTGCCGAGCGACGTGGCGCCGGCGGCCACCGCGACCACCACGAGCGACGCGAGCGTCAGCTTCCCCATGTGCGACATGGTTCACCTCACTGACGATATACATTAGGCGGGCGAGGGTTAGGCCGGGGTGAAGTGCAGGTGAGGTTCTGGAAGTGAACATGTCGCACTGGGGATGTAACGTCCGGATACTGCTGCGACCTCTTGTTGCAGGCCGCCGCCGCGCGCGGACTGCGCTCGGTCCCTTACCCACCCGCCGACCGTCTGCGGCACGCTCCGGTATGCCTCGCCCCACCAGGCACATAGCCCGATGGCCCCGGGGAGTCTCGCACGGAAGTCGGGCCGAATGCGAAGTGGTACACGCCTTGCTTACGCCCACGGTGGCCTTCGGCCGCGAAGATCCCGCGCGGGCGTCGCGCAGGCCGGAGATTCAGGGCAGGGCGGATTGCAGCGATGCTAGCAACCGCCCAACAGACCTTCATCCGAGGCTCATCATGCCTTCACATGCCGGAGGCGATCTCGCATGCGCGCCTGCGGCATTTAGAGTGCACGACATCGGACAAGGAGCGCCATCCTGCCTTCACATGCGACCCGTGCGATGAGACGCGTGCGCTGCCTGACTGCCGGCGTCCTGCTGCTTGCCGGCTGTGGCGGCGGAGGGGCGGTGTCCGCTCCTGCTCCTTCCGAGCCGACGCTCACCAGCGTAAGTGTGTCGGCCCGGACGATCACGATTGCTGTCGGCGGGACGTACCAGCTGCAGGCCAGCCCGAAGGACCAATTCGGCCTTCCGATTTCGACCGGCCCAACGGTGACCTTCAGTACCGACGATCCCGCCGTCGCCACCGTGGATGGGGTCGGCTTGGTTGCTGCGGTGGCCCTGGGAGCTGCCACCATCACCGTGTCGGTGACCATGGACGGGATAACCCAGACCGTCACATGCAAGGTGACGGTCGAGGCGGTCCCGCCTCCCGGAGCCGGCCTCCAGATTTCCACGGCAGGATTCGCCTTCAGTCCACCGACCGTGACCATCGCGGTCAACGACAGCGTGACGTGGCGCTTCGTGGAGGCACCGCACAACGTCACGTTCGCCGGGATCGCTCCGCCCGCCGGCAACGTGCCCACCCAGCAGCCCGGGGCGCAGGTCACCCGGGTCTTCCCCACGGCGGGCACCTACTTGTACGAATGCACCGTGCACAACGGCATGCGGGGTCAGGTGGTGGTCCAGTCGGCCCAGGCGCCGGTCTACACCTCGCTCGGCCTGTCTCCCGCTACCCCAGCCATCGCGGTCGGAGGGACGGCGCAATTGGTGGCGACGCCGCTGGACCAGAACGGAAGCGCCATGACCGGCTTGGGCACGCCGACGTTCACCACCAGCGCGCCCGCCGTCGCGGCGGTGAGCCCCGGCGGACTGGTCACGGGCAACGCGGCGGGCACCGCGACGATCACCGCCTCCCTCACGGCGGCGGGCGTCACCCAGACGGCCACGTCCACCGTGACCGTGACCGCGCCGCAGCCGGGGAATGTCACGGTGACGACCCCGAACCAGACCTTCAGTCCGTCCACTGTGACGATCACGTCCGGCGGCAGCGTGCTGTGGCAGTTCTCCGGCGCGACCCACAACGTGACCTTCTCCGGGCCGGGTCCCGCCGGTGGCAACATCCCGGACACGCAGCCGGGCAATGCCGTGGCCCGCGCCTTCACCACCCCGGGCACATATGCCTACCAGTGCACCAGGCATAACGGGATGACGGGTACCGTCGTCGTGCAGGGGGGAGCCGGAGGCCGCACCTTCACGTCCCTGTCGCTCACCCCAGCGGCGCCCGCGGTCGCCGTGGGCGCGACCACGCAGCTGACCGCCACGCCACTGGACGAGAATGGCACGCCGATGACGGGGCTCCCGGCGGCCACCTTCGCGTCCAGCGCTCCGGCGACGGCGTCGGTCACGCCGGCCGGCCTGGTCACCGGTGTGGCACCCGGAACGGCCACAATCACCGCGTCGCTCACCGCGAGCGGCGTGACCCACACGGCCACGGCGACCGTCACGGTCACCCAGGGCCAGCCCGGCGGAGTCACGATCGCGACGACGGGCAACGCGTTCACCCCGAACGACGTCACCGTGGCACCGGGGACGACCGTGACCTGGCAGTTCTCCGAGACCACCCACAACGTGACCTTCACGCGGCTGATGCCGCCGGGTGGGAATATTCCCGGCACCGCGCCAGGGAACAACGTGTCGCGCACGTTCATGATGGCCGGCGACTACGACTACGAGTGTACGCTCCACGGCAACATGAAGGGCCGTATTCGCGTCCAGTAGGTATCACTCCCTGGCGACCACGCCCTCGCTTGTCCTCTCCTCAGCCGGAGAACCGCCGGTGACCACATCGCTGCGGATCATGGCGGCAGCTGTCCTCGCTGGTTGCACGGCCCCGGCCGTCCTGTCCGGCCAGTCCGTCCTCGACCGTACCCCCAACATCTCGGGGGACTGGGTAGTACGCCTGGGCGTGATCCAGTTCAACTTCCAGCATCGGTTCGATGCGAGCCCTCCCCCGGCGCGGAAGGTGACCAACTACCCGACCTTCGTGATGGCGGCCGGACTGCCGGTGCACACCATGATCGGGTTCACCTACTCGACCAATTCGCTGCTGGCGCCCGGCTATCCCAACGAGTGGGAGTTCTTCGCTCGCTGGCACCCCGTGGCACAGGAGACCGGCGCGCCGATTGATTTCGGGGCTGCGATTGCATACAACAATGCGGCGAAGGGCGTCGATGGCGAGGTCTCGATCGCCCGCCGGTTCGGGCCTGTCCGGCTGATCGGCGTCGCCCGGGCCCTGAGCGATCCGTACACAACTTCCGGCAGCGCGCAGGTGGCCCTGGGCGCTGGTGCCTCCTTCAAGGTGCTCCGCTGGCTCGCCATTCAGGGCGACTATGCCTCCCTGACTAACTTGCCGCCCGAGCAGAAGGCGACCTGGAGTGCGGGCTTCGCGATCGGCATACCGACCACGCCACACTCCCTGGCCCTCTTCGCCTCGAACGCGGTTACCTCGACGCTTCAGGGAGCGTCCCGGGGCCGCGACCAGGTGCTCTATGGTTTCGAGTTCACCGTGCCGCTGACGCTGTCCCGCTGGTTTGGTCACAAGCCGAAGCCCGCGGCCCCGGCGGCGGCGCCAGTGACCGGTCCGGTGGCCAATACCGTGATCAACCGGATGGCCTTCACCCAGCCGCGGATCGAGGTTGCGGCAGGCACCACCATCATGTGGAAAAACGACGATCAGCTGGCGCACACCGTGACAGCCACCGGCAAGGACTTCGATTCGGGGATGATCGATCCGGGCTCCAGCTGGAGTCACACGTTCAACCAGCCCGGCACCTTTACCTACTACTGCACACCACATCCGTTTATGAAGGGGACGGTGGTGGTCAAGTGACTTTGCGGCCCACCGTCCCTTTCCTGTCGGTCATTCTGGCCGCCGCCGCACTCGCGGGCCTTGGCGCCTGCTTCTCGGAGCGCGTGCAGGCGCCGGCCGGCGGCCAGTGCGTGGCCGCACCCGACTCGACGCCGCAAGGCTCGCCCATCATCCACATCGTCGACTTCTCCTTTCAGCCCGCTTCGATCTGTGTCGACGCCGGGAGCACCGTGACGTGGGTCAACGACGACGCTCAGGCCCATACAAGCACGGCGGACCAGGGAGCATGGGACTCGCCCCTCTTGAGCCCAGGGAATTCCTTCACCTTCACCTTCGACCAGGTAGGCACCTTCGCCTACCACTGCACGCCCCACCCCTTCATGCAGGGCGCCGTCGTGGTCCCGGCGACGCCATGATGATCACGGATGGGGGCGAGCCCGCGCCCCTCATGGCTCGCGTCGAGCGGGTGGAGCCGGCGGGGATCGTGAGCGCTCCCGGCTAGATGACGAGGTCGAATGGGCGCATCATCTCGTTGTCTTCGTGCTCGAGGATGTGGCAGTGATGCACGTACTGCGGCGCCGAGAGCCCGGCCGGCAGCACGATCTCACCGAGCGGCCGGTCGAAGCGGGCAATGATGCGGAGCACTTCGCCGGGATTGGCGACCGCGGTGTCCTTCCAACCGCGCTCGCAGGCTGGAGGAGGCAGCGGCTTGCCACGGAGGTAGTCGGGCAGGTTGAGCGGCGCGCCCGGACTCCACGTGGCCAGCAGGCGCGACGCATCGAACGGCTGGCGGTCGAGCACCTGGAACTGTACCAGGTGCATGTGCATGGGGTGCGCGTCCGGCGTCGTGTTGACGTACTCCCAGATTTCCACCGTACCCGCCGGCACCCGGTCGCGGACCGGCTCCAGGAAGCGTTCGCCGTTGAGCAGCAGCACCTTGGTCTCGTGATCCTCGACCATCACGAAGGGCCGGCGCGATGCTCCCGCCGCCGGCAGCGGGGGTACCGCGGGCAGCCGGAGCGCTTCGGCTGGTGCGCTCCGGTCGGGACCGGCGAGCGGCCGCACCACCCGAAATTGCATCAGCGCCGGCAGGGGCGCCCCGTCCCCGTCCGGGTAGGGAACCTTCGCATCGTTCCGCAGCACCACCACCGTGCCGGGCGGCAGCCGCGCGAAGTCCACCAGCACGTCGGCACGCTCCCCCGACGACAGCAGCAGCCGGTCGCGCACCACCGGTGCCGGCAGAAAGCTGCCCTCGGTGCCGATCTGCACCAGTGGCACGACACCCGTCGCGCCCTCGAGCCACAACGAGTAGAAGCGTGCATTCGAGCCGTTCAGCAGCCTGAGCCGGTAGCGCCGCGGCTCGACCTCGAGGTACGGATAGGCCTTGCCGTTCACGACGGGCGTGTCGGCGAACGCCTCCGGCATCCAGAGCGGATGCTCCGTTGACACCGCGGTGGATGGGTACACCAGCGCACCCTGCGGCGAGAGAAAGCGGTCCTGCAGGATGAGCGGGATCTCGTAGGCGCCCGACGGCAGGCGAAGCGCCCCCTCGACGTCGTCGCGGACGAAGTATGCGCCGGCCAGGCCCTGATACACGTTGAGGCGCGTGATGCCCATGGCGTGATCGTGGTACCAGAGCGTCGCGGCCTGCACGTTGTTGCTGTACTGGTACACGTCGCTCACGAAGTGATGGCCGCGCTGAACGAGATCCGGCGTCCACCACGCCTCGGGATGGCCGTCGGACTGCGGCAGCGTGGGCCCGCCGTGGAGGTGCGGCACGACCGGAATGGGACCGGACGGTGCTCCGGGCGCGAAGCCCCGCTCGCGCTGCTCCGGATTGGCCCAGTCCAGCGTGTAGTCCACCGGCAGTGGGTGGTTGGGCGGCAGGTTGTTGATCCACTTGATCACGATCGGCCCGCCGCTCCGTGCCTCGATCGTCGGCCCGAGATACGCGCGGCCGCCGTAGCCCCACGTGCGGGCCGGCGGAAGATCGCGATGGAAGCGATGCTGCCCTTCCGCCATCGCGATCTCGTAGTACGTCGCGCCGGGAAAGGCCGGGTTGGCCAGCGGCTGGCACACCGGCGGAATCGGGAGCGGATCGACGAAGGGGACGAGTGGCGGCGTCCGCACCGCCGCCCAGCGCGCGTCGCGCAGCCGGGCTGGCACCATGGCGAAGGCGCCTGCCGCAACACCCGCTTCGAGAAAGTCCCGTCGAGTTGTCATGGTCGCCGGCGCCTACGCGCCGCCCGCCCGCGCATACGTGCCCATCAGCACTGCCGTCGCGAGCACGTGCCCTTGCATGGCACGCTCCAGGTCCGCGCGCCGGGCCCGCGCGCCCAGGTCGGCGAGTGCGGAGTCGAGCGCCACCAGGCGGAAGTAGTACCGGTGTCGCCCGATCGGCGGACAGGGGCCGTGGTAGCCCATCGTGGTCGCGTCGGTAAGCGCCTGCCGTGCCGGAGCCGCCGGGTCGGCGTTGCCCGCGCCTTCGGCAAGTTCGATGCAGTTTGATGGAACATTGTAGAGCAGCCAGTGCACCCACACCCGCTTGGGTGCGGCGGGATCAGGGGCATCCGGGTCATCGCCGATCAGTGCGAACGTCACCGTGCCCGCTGGCGGATCGCTCCAGGCGAGCGGCGGAGAGAGATCCTTGCCATCGCAGGTGTACCGGGCAGGAATGGCGGCGTCCGGCTGGAATGCGGATGACCGGAGCGTGAACATGCTCAGCAGATCCTCGGCAACTGGTCTCCCGGCAGGAGGTCCACCACGCGCGTGCCCCCCAGAGCAGTCCGGAGCACCACCATGCCCCGATGCCGCGCCACCACCTCGCCGATGCGCCGGCTCGAGGCGCCGAGGGGATGAGCCCTGAGCGCCGCGAGCGCCGCGTCAGCCCGTGCCGCCGGTACCATGGCCACCAGCACGCCTTCGTTGGCCACGTAGAGGGGATCGAGCCCCAGCATCTCGCACGCGGCGGCAACGTCGCCTGGAATGGGCAGCGCTGGCTCGTCGAGCGCGATCCCCACACCCGACGCCGAGGCTATCTCATGGAGTGCGCTCGCCAGCCCGCCGCGCGTCGGGTCACGGAGCACGTGCAGGCACGCCCCGAGCGCGTCGCGCAGTGACCGGACCAGGGGCCAGAGATTCGCCGTGTCGCTGGTAATCGTGGTCTCGAACTCGAGCCCCTCGCGGAGCGCCATCACCGCCATGCCGTGGCGGCCGATCGGCCCGCTCACCAGCACCGCGTCGCCCGGTTCCGCCCGATGGGCCCCCGGCCGCACCAGCGGGTGCAGCAGGCCCACCCCTGTGGTGTTGACATACATGCCGTCAGCCCGGCCGCGCTCCACGACCTTGGTATCCCCGGTGACGATGGTGACGCCCGCGCCCGCGGCCGCACCGGCCAGCGTGGCGAGGATCCGGTCGAGCACCGCGAAGGGCAGCCCCTCCTCCAGGACCACGCCCAGCGTGAGGTAGCGCGGCTCGGCGCCCATCATGGCGAGGTCGTTCACCGTGCCGTGCACCGCCAGCGCGCCGATGTTCCCTCCCGGGAACTCGAGCGGCCGCACCACGAAAGTGTCGGTCGAGAGCGCGATCTCGCCCGTGGGCAGCGCCAGGATCGCCGCGTCCCCCAGCTGATCCAGGATCGGATTGCCGAGAAGCGGCAGGAACCGCTCGCGGAGCAGGGCCGCACTCAGCTTCCCGCCCGAGCCGTGCCCCAGCTGCACCCGGTCGTTCGACGCGACCGGCGCGGGGCAGGTGAGCCCGGACATGGCCAACGTCTCAATCATTTCTTGACTCTCCACTCACGACGGAGGACTGCCGACTCACTGCCGACTGCCCACTGCCGACTCACGACTCATGGCCAGGGCTTCGCCTTCCCGATACCGCCCGTAGTTGTAATACGCCGCGCACGCCCCTTCCGACGAGACCATCGGGGCGCCGAGCGGGTGCTCCGGTGTGCAGCGGGTGCCGAACGCCGAGCACTGGTGCGGCTTGAGCCGCCCGCGCAGCACGTCGCCCGCGCGGCACTCCGCCGGTTCCTCGACCGTGAGGTCCTCGAGGCCGAACTTCCGCTCCGCGTCGAACGACGCGTATTCTTCGCGCAGCACCAGGCCGCTGCCAGGGATCTCCCCGATGCCGCGCCACTTCCGGTCCGCCAGGCGGAATACCTGCTCCACCAGCGTGCGCGCCGGCACCGTGCCCTCGCGCGTCACTGCCCGCACGTACTGGTTCACCACCTCGTGCCGGCCCGCTTCGAGTTGCTGCACCGCGAGCAGGATCCCCTCGAGGATGTCGATCGGCTCGAACCCCGTGACCACGATCGGCACCTGGTACTGCGCCGCGATCGGCTCGTACTCCGTCCAGCCCATCACCGTGCATACATGGCCCGCGGCGAGGAACGCCTGCACCCGGTTGTCCGGCGCGTCGAGAATGGCGCGCATCGCCGGCGGCACCGTGACGTGGGACACGAGGACGCTGAAGTTCGGCACGCCGAGCTCGCGGGCCCGGTACACCGCCATGGCATTGGCCGGCGCGGTGGTCTCGAAGCCCACGGCAAAGAACACCACTTCCTTGTCCGGGTGCGCCTGCGCCAGGGCCAGCGCGTCGAGCGGCGAGTACACGACCCGCACCGTGCCGCCGCGGGCCCGTACCTGCTGCAGGTCGCAGTCCGAGCCCGGCACCCGCAGCATGTCGCCGAACGAGGTGAAGATCACGTCCGGGCGCGCGGCGAGCGCCAGCGCCTTGTCGATCTGCTCCAGCGGGGTGACGCAGACGGGGCACCCCGGTCCGTGGATCATCTCGACCGCATCGCCCAGCAGCTCGCCCAGCCCCTGCTTGACGATGGTGTGGGTCTGTCCGCCGCACACCTCCATGAGCACCCAGCGCCGCGTCGCCGTCTCCCGGATCTGGCGCACCAGCGCCCGCGCGACCTCGGGGTCGCGGTACTCGCTCAGGTATCTCACGATGCTTGTTGCGCGTCGCGCAGGCCGGTGTCCGCGAACTCCCGCATCCAATCGAGTTCATCCAGCTGGCTCATCTCGCGCAGCATGGCGTAGGACCGCTTGGCCTCATCTTCATCCACCTTCGAGATGGCGAAGCCGACGTGCACCACCACGTAGTCACCGATGTCGATGTCGTGGGCGACATATGCCAGGCACACCTCCCGCCGCACCCCCCCGAAATCCACCGTGCCCATCATGAGTCCGGCATCGTCACGCAGCGCGACGACCCGGCCGGGAATCCCTAGGCACATGGAAACCTCCTGCTGCGGGTCACGCGGCTGGCGCGCCCTGGGAGAGTCGGGCCGCCGCCACGGCCGCCTGGCCGAAGCTGATGGCGCCGTCGTTGGGACTGAGCCGATGGGGTCGCAGCATGACGAGCCCCGCCTCCGCGCCGAGCGCCATGCAGCGGTCGAGCAATCGCGCATTCTGGAAACTGCCGCCCGAGCACGCGACGAGATCGAGACCAGTCGCGTCGGCCGCGGCGCGCGCCACCTGGATCGCCGCGCGGGCGATCGTCTCGTGGAAGCTCGCCGCCAGGTCGGCCGGATCGTCGCCGCGCTGCCGCCCCTCGGCGAGCGCCAGCAGCAGGGGGACCGGATCGAGCAGCCACGGCTCCTGCGACTGCAGCAGCGGGAACGGCAGCAGCGTTCCCTGGCGCCGGCCGGCGCGCGCCTCCAGCTCCATCGCCGCCTGGCCCTCGTACCGCGACTCGAGCCGGAGCCCGAGCAGACAGGCGGCGGCGTCGAACAGCCGGCCCATCGACGAGGCCAGCGGCGCGTTGAGGTGGCTCGCGAGCTGCGCCGCGCACACCCCGCGCTCCCGCGCGCTGACCGCGGCCAGCACCGGCTCCACCGCTGCCCCGAGCGCCTCATCGAGCGAGGCATACCCCGCGAGACTGCGCCATGGAGCACGGATGGCGCGGTCGCCTCCGGCCAGCGGGACGTAGCGCAGGTGGGCCGCGCGGCGGTATCCGGCCAAGTCGGCCACCAGGACCTCGGCGCCCCAGATGTGGCCATCCTCGCCGTAGCCGGTACCGTCGAAGGCCAGCCCAATCGCCGGTCCCGTACGGCCATGCTCGGCCAGCACGGCGGCGACGTGCGCGTGGTGATGCTGCACGCCGATCGTCGGCAGCCCCAACTCCCCCGCCCAGCGCGTCGAGAGGTAGCCGGGATGCAGGTCGTGCGCGACGACCTCCGGCTCCACCCGGAACAGTGCCTCGAGGTGGGCCAGCGTGGCGCGCGCGTGCTCGAGGGTCTCCAGCCGGCTCAGGTCGCCCAGGTGCGGACTCACCCATGCGGTGTCGTCCCGCGCCAGCGCAAAGGTGTGCTTCAACTCCGCCCCCACCGCCAGGATCGGTCGCGGCGCGGCGACGCTGGTATGAATCGGGAGCGGCGCATATCCCCGCGCGCGCCGCAGGACGATCGGTCCGCTCTCCGCTGGACGGACCACCGAGTCGTCCACCCGCGCCGTGATCTCGCGGTCATGCAACAGGAACCCGTCCGCGACCTTCGCCAGCCGCGCGCGCGCCTCG